>Ga0210334_10053775_pt1 | contig 44804 bp, 38 predicted proteins | sample S306metaT_FD_164440 | JGI IMG/M metagenome (GOLD analysis project Ga0210334, IMG submission 164440) | Metatranscriptome of estuarine sediment microbial communities from the Columbia River estuary, Oregon, United States - S.306 (Metagenome... | ecosystem: Environmental > Aquatic > Marine >... | reverse complement strand
CCCGCCGTCTGCGCCGCGCTGCTCGATCTGCACGGCGCGCTTCCGACGGCGCGGTGGCTGGCCGCCGGCGGAGCGTCGTTCTCGGGGGCCGTGATCGCCGGCTCGCTCACGCTCGCGCTCGATGTGCACGACGGCCTTGCCGCCGCCGCCGTCGCGACCGTCACCGGGCACCATGACGCCGATCCGGTCTCGGCCGGCGTGTCGCTCGGGGCGCTGCGGACGGCCGTGGCGCTGGAGTTGCGGCGTCGGGCGCTCGTGGCTCCGCCCGATGCCTCGTCCGCGGCATCGGCGATCCTCGACGATCTCGTTGCCGCCGGTCGCCTGGCGCGCGACGGGGATCGGGTCCGAGACCCGGCCCGCGGTGACGGCCCGCCCCCCGCTCTCGCGGCCGCGATGGAGCGGCTGGAGACGATGCTGGACGTGGCGGCGCCCCCCTCGTTCGCAGATGCGGTACGCGAGAGCGGCTGCCCGGTCGAGGGCGTGCGGACGCTCGAAACGACCGGGCGGATCGTTCGCCTCGACCCGGATCTCGCCTACGCCGCCGGCACCTATGACGAGCTCGCCCGTCGAGCCCTCGCGATGGCGCGCTCGGCGCCGCTCACCCCATCGGCCTTGCGCGACGCGATCGGCACGAGCCGCCGCTACGTCATGGCCATCCTCGAGGATCTCGACCGGCGCGGGATCCTGCGCCGGACGCCGGACGGACACGTTCCCGGGCCACGCGCCCCGCTCGGCGCCAAGGACGACGGCCGGTGAAGATCGCCGGTCTCGTGCTCGCCGGCGGTTCCGCTCGCCGGTTCGGCGGAGACAAGCTGGCAGCCGAGATCGACGGGCGCTCGCTGCTCGAGCGAGCGGTCGCGGCCAGCGCGGACGTCTGCGACATGGTCGTGGTGGCGCTTGCCGTCGATGGGCCGGCGCCGAGCCTGGTCGGGCCGGCCGGCGTCGATCTCGAGCTGGTCCGCGACCCCTACCCGGACGGCGGTCCGCTCGTCGGGCTGGCCGCTGCCCTCGAGCATGCTTCGAGACTCGGGGCGGAGCGCGCCGTCGTCGTCGGCGGGGACATGCCGTGGCTCCGGCCGGCCGTGCTCAGGGCGTTGCTCGACGCGCTCGCGGATCCGGGTACCGACGCCTGTGAGCCCGTCGTGGACGGGGCGCCTCGGCCGCTGCCGTCCGCGCTGCGAGTCCGGCCCGCTCTGGCGGCGGCCCGGATTCGCCTCGGCTCGGGCGGGCGAAGCCTTGCCGGCCTGTTCGACGAGCTGCGTACGGCGACGCTGGAGGAGGCGGCCTGGCGTCCACTGGACGCGGATGGCGAGTCGTTCCGCGACGTCGATCGAGCCGCAGACCTCGAGCGTCCTCGCGGCGCGGGTCCCGGCTGAGGCTCGCCCGGGCGGCTGCCGGTCAACCGAGGGCCGGGTCCTCGAACACGGCGTCGCCCTCGACCAGCGTCAGCAGGACCCGCGCATCGCCGATCGGTCCGGCATCCGCCGCGAAGAGGTCCCGGTCGAGCACGATGAGATCGGCCAGCTTCCCGACCTCGAGCGACCCGGTCCGGTCGTCGAAGTGGTTGACGAAGGCCGAGCCGATCGTGAACGCCACGAGCGACTCCGCCAGATCGAGACGCTCCTCCGGCAGGAAGGACGGAGCATCCCGACGCTCGTCGGACACTCGCCGGACGGCGACCTCCATCTCGCGCAGTGGGTTGGCCGTGGACACGGCCCAGTCGGAGCCCATCGCGAGCTGCGCGCCCGCCCGGCGAAGCGAGGCGAACGGGTACTGCCAGCTCGCCCGCTCGGGCCCGAGGAAGGGGATCGTCAGGTCGTCCATCTGGGACTCGTGGCAGGCCCAGTACGGCTGGGCGTTGGCCACCACACCAAGGGCGCGGAAGCGGGGGAGGTCGTCCGGGTGGATGACCTGGATGTGGGCGATGTGGGGCCGCGTGTCGGACCAGCCGTTGGCGCGCCGGGCCGCCTCGACGGCATCGAGCGCGTTGCGCACCGCCCGGTCGCCGATGCAGTGGAAGTGCGGCTGCATCCCGGCCGCGTCGAGGCGGGTGACGACCTGCCCCAGCAGCGCCGGGTCGATGAAGTCGAAGCCGGCGTTGTCGCCAGGCTGGCCGTCCGCCCGGAGATAGGGTTCGAGCATCGCGGCGGTGAAGTTCTCGCAGACGCCGTCGAGCATCAGCTTGACGCTCGTCGTCGCGTAGCGGCCGACGGCGCCTCGATCGCGCCGGGCGATCACGGCATCGACCTGCTCGAGGCCGCCCGTCCGATCCCACCAGAGCGCGCCGACGACCCGGGCCGTGAGCTCCCCGCGTTCCGCGAGCGCCAGGTAGGCCCCGTCGTCGCCGTCCTCCACCCAGGCGTCCTGCCAGGCCGTGATGCCCAGGGAGTGGAGGTACGCCTGCGCTTCGCGAAGGGCGCGCTCGATCTCCTCCGGCTTCGTCGTGGGCAGCACGCGCTGGACGAGCTCCATCGCTCCTTCGTGGAGCGTGCCCTGCGGATCGCCATCGACCGTCCGCTCGATCCGGCCATCGTCGGGGTCCGGGGTGTCGCGGTCGATACCCGAGACCTCGAGGGCCCGGGTGTTGACCCACGCCCCGTGCCCGTCGCGGTTGACCAGGAAGACCGGCCGATCAGGCAGGACCCGGTCCAGCTTCTCCTTGTCCGGCGTCCCTCCCGGGAAATCGGCCATGTACCACCCGCTGCCGAGGATCCAGGGCAGCTCCGGATGCGCGTCCGCGTATTCCCGGACGTGCTCGACGACGGCCCGGGCTCCACCCGTCACGTCGTGCAGCCCGCAGCGGATCCGGGCCAGCCCGCCGTGCGTCGGGTGGACGTGGGCGTCCTGGAACCCGGGCAGCGCCATCCGCCCGTTCAGCTCGACCACCCGAGTGTGCGACCCGGCCAGCGGGCGAAGGTCGCGCGCGTTCCCGACTGCCACGATCCGTCCCCCGCGGACTGCGATCGCCTCGGCGGTCCGACGAGCGGCATCCATCGTCACCACTGGGCCGCCGGTGAGCACGAGATCGGCAGGAAGGGCGGCGGCGTCGACCATCGGGCGGGTCCTCCTTCTCGGACTTGGGTGGGCGGAGCCGTGAGTGGTGTGTCGAGCCACGAGCATGGCACCTGCACGACGTGCCCGCCCGCCCGGTGCGGCCCGCGCTACAGTCCGCCAGGACGGCCGGATCCCGATCCCATCAGCCAGGAGGAAGCACGTCGCATGGCCACCGTCCACCTGCTCCACGCAGGCTACGCGGGCGACCGCGTCGCCTCCTCGATCGTGCTCGTCCGCGATGGCGACGCGCTCATCGTCGCCGATCCCGGCATGGTCGCCCGGCGATCGCTCATCCTCGAGCCACTCGCCGCGCTGGGGGTGGCGACTGGCGCCGTCACCCATGTCTTCCTGTCGCACCACCACCCCGACCACACGGTCAATGTCGCCCTGTTCCCGAACGCCGAGGTCGTCGACTTCTGGGCACGCTACCGTGACGATCTGTGGCTCGACCACGACGGTGATGGCCATGCTCTCTCGCCGAACGCCAGGCTGTGGCTGACGCCCGGACATACCGAGGAGGACGCCAGCCTGATCGTCGACGCGCAGGATGGCGTGTACGCCCTGACCCATCTGTGGTGGCGTGGCGACCGGACCCCCGAGATCGATCCGCTGGCCTGGGACCAGGCGGCGCTCGAGCGGGGGCGGGCGCGAGTGCTGTCCGCCGCGGACATCGTCATCCCTGGCCACGGCGAGCCGTTCCGGGTCCGCTGACGGCGGCCTCTGCCTGGGACCGGACCTCCCGGCCGTCCCGGCGCTCAGCCGGCCCGTTCCGCGCAGATGTTCAGGCGGACGTAGTCGAGGGTCGGCTCCGGCAGCCGGTCGGCCACGGCGCGCACGAACCAGTCGCGTTCGGACTCGGGCAGGCGCTCGAGGTGAGCGCCGAGCACGATCGTGCGCAGGTAGCGCTCGAACGGCTCACCGGGCTCGAGCGAGACCGATTCCGGGGTCAACCAGCAGTCGATGTTCGTGAAGCCGGCCGCGGCCAGGCGCTCTGCCGTCACCTCGGGCGTCTCGAAGTGGGCGGGGCCGGTCCAGCCGTCGCCGACCGTCGCGAGCACGGCCATGACCGCTGCGATGTTGCCGGCCCCCCCGCACTGGGCGACGAGCCGCCCGCGCGGTCGAAGCACACCGGCCAGGTTGCGGAACAGAGCGCCGTGATCGGGCACCCAGTGGAACGTCGCCGTCGAGAGGATCGCGTCGACGGGCTCGGCCAGGGGCAGCGGTCGACCGAGGTCGGCCACCAGGTAGTCCACTCGATCGCCGAAGCGGGCCAGCCGCCGGCGAGCCTGGTCGACCATCGCCGGCGAACCGTCCAGGGCGATCGCGCGGCCGCGCGGCAGCCGCTCCAGCAGCAGCTCCGTCACCCGCCCGGAGCCGCAGCCGGCGTCGAGCACGCGTTCGTCGCCGGCCAGGGTGAGTCGATCGAGCACCGCCACGCCCATCCGGAGCATCGGATCGCTGATCCGGTCGTACGTGGCGGCATCCCAATCGCGCGTCATCGATCAGGCAACGGGCGCAGTGCTCAGGCCGCCGGTACGGTCGGCTCGACCGGTCCCGTCGTCCAGCGGGTCTCGTCTCGCGTCGACGCCTGGCCCTCGGTCCGCAGGCTCTTCCCGTTGACGAAGGCGCCGAGGCCGAGCATCGCGGCCGACACGAACATGGCGAGGTGGAAGGATATGGCCGAGGTGACGTAGGGCAGCCGTTCGAGGCGTCCGACCACCGAGGCCGGCAACTCGTTGGCGGTCTCGAGGGCGACATCGGCGTGCGGCGGCCATCGCACCTCCCTGGCCTGATCGTCTGTCTCCGGCGCGGCGGATTGCGCGCCGGTCAGGCGCGCAGTGTCGCAGTGAGTCGCTCCGACCGGCAAGCCGCGCCCCGGGAGCTCGCGGCCGCGCTCGAAGAGCTCTCCGGCGGCCCTTCCTGCGGGGTAGCGCTAGACTCGGCCGCGATGCCCGGACCTGTGGCCCTCGTCGGCGCCGGCGAGTTCCTGCCCGTGATGGCGGATCTCGATCGGCAGTTGCTCGCCGTCGCCGGTCCGTCGCGACCCCGGGTCGCCATCCTGCCCACGGCCTCGTACCCCGACGGCGACGACGTATTCCTGCGCTGGGCCGCCATGGGCGTCGAGCACTTCCGTTCGCTGGGCGCGGAGGTCGAAGCGGTCCTGGTCCGAACCGCTGCCGATGCGTGGGACCCGGCCAACGCCCAGGCGGTCGGCGAGGCCGATCTCATCTATCTCTCGGGCGGCAAGCCCGACCACCTGCTGCGAGTGCTCGCAGGGAGCCCGCTGTGGGCGGCCGCGCTCGCGGCTCATGCTCGCGGGGCCACGCTGGCCGGCTGCTCGGCGGGGGCCATGGTGCTGGCCGGTTGCCAGGTCCGATTCCGTCGCCGCCTGCCATTCCGGCCCGGCTGGGACGAGGCCCTGCGGATCGTGCCGGGTGTCGCCGTGTTGCCGCACTACGACCGCTTCCCGGAGGCGTTCGCAGCGGTCCTGGCACTCCAGGCGCCGAAGGGCATCGCCGTGCTCGGCATCGACGAGGACACGGCGCTCATCGGACAGGACGGAGCGTGGCAGGTGCGCGGCCGTGCGAGGGTCACGGTCTGGCGGGGCCGGCACCGGGAGCGCCTGCGGGCGGGCGATCTCTTCCGATCCGGAACCTGACACTCGCCGCCGCGACCGAACCTTTCCCGTCCGGCGCCGGTATCCATAGTCAGCGAGTCGAGCCGGCCGGCACCGGATCGGCTCGTCGCAGAGGATCGGCCGGGCCGAGCGTCCGCTCAGGTGGACGACCGGACCGGCCGATCTGCATCCGGCGTGCCGTGGGGCGCTGGAGACCGCACGGGCCATTGCGATCGGACATGGGCCGCCAGCGCGGGTAAGGCCGAAGCCCCGGGAGTGTGCCCGGGGCTTCGGTCGGTCGTCGCCGGCGCCGCGAGCGCGGGCTGGTGGGTCAGTCCGGATGGACCGTGCGGAAGCAGTCGGAGCAGTAGACCGGCCGGTCCATGCGCGGCTTGAAGGGCACCTGGGCCTGGTTGCCGCAGCTGGTGCAGATGACCGCAAAGTACTCGCGGACAGGGCGGTCGTCGCCCCGCTCGTAGCCGCGCGGGCCGCCGATGTCGCGAGCGTCGTAGCCGCCATCGCGCGCCGCGCGCCGGCTGGCTCGGCAGCTCGTGCAGCGCTTCGGGTCCGAGGAGAACCCCTTCTGCACGTAGAACTCCTGATCGGCGGCCGAGTGGATGAACTCGACGCCGCAGTCGACGCATGTCAGGGTCCGATCGACGTAGGTCACGGGAGCTTGGCCTCCAGGGCGCTGGTTGTGTCCTCCGGTGGCCTCGTCGGGCTCGGCCGGGGACGCGCGATCGGTCGGAGGCAGGAGCCGGGCGCCGCGCGTCCAGGTGCCGATGGGGTCCCGAGCGGGGCGCACCGGTTGCTATGCGGCCCTGAGGTTAGCACTGATCGGACCAACGGGCCGTCAATCACAGCCTGCCGGGCGAGCGGCCCGGTGGATGCCCGGGTCGGCCTGATGAAGGCCCGGACGCCCCATCTCGACGCGCCGAGTCCGCATGGCGACCGGCCGCCCGAACCTGTCACAATCGGACGAACCCGGTTCCGGGCGAACCTCGCCCACGTCCCGCGCCGGGACGGCCACCAGTCGGGAGGACCAAAGACCGAGCGTGCTCCGCCTGCTGCACACCGCCGATGTCCATCTCGGCGCCCGGCACACCGACCTCGGCGATGGCGCCGCGGCCCTCCGTGAACGCCGCTTTGCGGCGTTTCGCGCCGCCATCGACCTGGCCATCGCCGAGAAGGTCGACCTCGTCCTCATCGCCGGCGATCTGTTCGACTCGAACGTCCAGCCGCGCCGATCGGTCGACCGCGTCGCCGCCGAGGTGCGCAGGCTCGTCGAGGCGAAGATCCGTACCGTGCTGATCCCCGGCACCCACGACGTCTACGACCGTGCCTCGATCTACCGAGCCCATGATCTGCCGGCGCTCGCCGGCTCGACCCCCGACGACGATTGGGTGACGCTGCTCACGCCGGATCGTCCGGACGTCCATCTGCCCACGCTCGACGCGGTCGTGTTCGGGCGCGTGTTCGAGACCAAGCGGGCGCCCCACAGTCCGCTCGAGGGCCTCGACGCCGGAGCCGACGAACGGGCTACCTGGAAGATCGGCCTGGTCCACGGCGCGATCGCCATCTCCGGCGTCGTCGAACGTGACGAGGTGCTCATCACCACCGAGGAGATCGCCGCCAGCGGTCTCGACTACCTCGCGCTCGGCCACTGGCATTCGGCTCAGCAGGGTCGGGCGGGCTCGACGACGTACGCCTACAGCGGCGCCCCGGAGCCGGTCGCGATCGACCAGGACAAGGCCGGGAGTGCCCTGCTCGTGACCCTCGACGGAACGGGCGCCAGGAAGCGGGTCGCCGTCGAGGAGCGTCCCGTCGGCCGCACCCGCTTCGCGGCGCTCGACCTCGATCTGGCGGGCCTCGGTTCGCAGCCGGCCCTGGTGGAGCGGCTGCGCTCGATGGCCGATCCCGATCTCGTGCTCGAGGTCCGACTGACCGGGCTTCGGCCGGACGACGTCGACGTCAGCACCGACGAGGTCGAGGCCGAGCTGCGCAACGCGTTCTTCAGGATCCGGGTGCGGGACCGCTCGGTGCCGCCCCTGACCGAAGGAGCGCTGCCGCCGGTCGACACCGTCGCCGGCGCCTTCATCCGCGACCTCGAGGGCCAGATCGCCGAGCTGGAGGCCGCCGACCGCGGGGACGAGGCCGGCGAGCTGCGTGATTCGCTGCGCATCGGGCGCCTGCTGCTGGCGGGCCACGAGGTGACCCTGTGAGGATCACCCGGCTCTCGCTGACCGACCTGCGGCGCTACCGCGACCTCGATGTCGAGCTCGCCCCCGGGCTGACGGTCGTGCGCGGGCCCAACGAGTCCGGCAAGACGACGATCCAGCGTGCGATCGAGCTGGCGCTGACCAAGAAGGTGACGGCGGCCAGCGCCGATCTCGAGGTGATGCGGCCGTGGGACTCGGAGCCCGACGCCCGGCCCGTCATCGCCCTCGAGTTCACCGACGAGGATGTCGACGGCACCCACGCCGGGCGCCTGGAGAAGGCGTTCCGCGGTCCTCGCGGGACCGTCCGCTTCGAGCTCGATGGCCAGGTGATCACCGATCCGGCCCTTGCCGACCAGGCGCTGGCCGAGCTGACCGGCATCCCGACCGAGGCCTTCTTCCGTTCGACCGCCTCGGTTCGCCACCACGAGGTCGCCGACCTCGATCGTGACGAGGCCAATCTTCGCGACCGCCTCCAGGCCTCGATCAGCGGTGCCGACCGCGGGACTTCGCGAGCCAAGAAGCAGCTCGACCGGGCGCTCCACGATCTCCAGACCCGTGGCGAGAAGAATCCCGGACGGCTCAAGGTCGCCGAGGAGACGGTGGCCCGCGGGACGGCCGAGGTGGAGGCCGGCGAGGCGGCCATCGCGCAGCTCGAGCACGATCGCGATGCGCTGTCCACAGCGCGGGAGCGCCGTACTGCCGCCGACGCCTCGCTCGCCGAGCGGCGATCGATGCTGGAGAAGGCGCGCCAGGCCGAGCGCCTGACGGCCGAGCGGACGGCGGCCCAGGAACGCTACGAGCGATACCGCAGCGCCGTCACCGTGAACGACGAGCTGCAGGTGCTGGCCGACAGCCATCCGTCGCCGACGCCACTGCCGGTCATGCGAGCCGCGCTGGAACAGCTCCGCTCGCTCGACGGTCGGATGCGCGAGTTGCGGGTGGCGCTGGCCGGGGAGGTCGAGGTCTCGTTCGAGGTGGCGCCCGAGCCGACCTGGCGCCCGCTCTCTCGGGTGTCGCTCGTGCTCGTCGCGCTCGGCCTGATCGTGGCCGGCGGCGCGTTCGCGGCAAACGCGCTCGACCTGGTCGACCTCGGTGAGCTGCCACTCTACGTCGGCGTCGGCATCGCCGCCATCGGGCTCGTCCTCGCGGCCGTCGGCCTATGGCTGCGCCGCCGCGACCGCCTCAACCGCCAGCTCCGCGACGTCGAGATCGACCGACGCTTGCGCGGGCGCTCCGAGATCGAGGCCGACCTCAAGGCCGCCGAGCACGAGACGGAGCGACAGCTCGGGCAGCTCGGCGTCGCCGACCTGGCGGCGGCCGAGGACCTCATGAGCCGCGAGGAGGCCCACGTGGCGCGGATCGACACGCTGACCGCGCAGCTCGAGGGCCTCGTCGGCAAGGAACCCAGCGAGACGCTTCCCAAGCTCCGCGACGCGGCGGCGCTCGAGATCGAGCAGAAGGGCCATGCGCTCGAGCAGCTCGGACCGATCGCTCGCGAGCCGCGCGCGCGCGAGCGCCTCGAGGTCGAGGTCAAGGACCAGGAGGCGGCCCTCGAGCGGGCACGCGACGACGAGGCGAACGCCAGGGCGCGAGTCGAGGCGAATGCGGTCGATGCTGAGCAGGTCGCCGCCGGCGCGGAGCAGCTCGCCGCCTGGCGCGAGCAGCTCGTCGCGCTGCAACGCCGAGCGAGGGTGTACGAGACGACGCTCAGGAGCATCGAGCGGGCCGAGCAGGCGACGATGCGCACTGCGACCCGCTACCTCGAGAAGCGGATGGTCGTCGACCTCGACCGGATCACCGAGGGCCGATATCGGCGGGTTCGCGTCGACGACGCGACGCTGGACATGGCGCTCTTCGCGCCCGAACGCGGCGACTGGGTGCCGGTCACGCAGCTGTCCCAGGGCACGCTCGACATGACATACCTCGCGGCGCGCTTGGGCCTGGTCCGCCTCGTCACGGGGGATCGCCGGCCGCCGCTCGTGATGGACGACCCGTTCGTGACCCTTGACGACGCCCGCGCGACGCGTGCGATCGCCCTGCTCAAGGCTCTCGCCCAGGATTTCCAGATCATCTACCTGACCACCTCCGACCGGTACGACGCCTCGGCGGACGTGATCGTCGAGCTGCCCGGCCCCACCGCCGTGGACGATCACGAACCGGGCATGCCGGCGGCCGCCACCGCCCCGGTGGACGCGGGCTCGGTCGCGACCTGAGCCGGAACGCCTGACCCTGCCCGCGCTCGGACCGGAGACGGCGACCGTCGTTCTCGCCCTCCTCGCGGCGCTGACCTGGGGTTGCGGCGACTTCGGCGGGGGCATGACCAGCCGGCGCGCGCCGGTGCTCGGGGTCGTCCTCATCGTCGAGCTCGTGGGCGTGGCGCTCGCCGTCGCCCTCGCGCTCCTCCTGGGCGAGCCGCCACCGAGCCCGACCGGCATCGTCATCGGTGTCGCGGCCGGGGCCATCGGCATCCTCGGCATCCTCGGCCTCTACCGCGGGCTGGCCGTCGGGCGGATGGGCGTCGTGGCGCCGGTCGCCGCCGTCCTCGGGGCGTCGCTGCCGGTCGCCGTCGGGCTGCTGCTCGAGGGCGTGCCGGGTCCGCTCCAGGCGCTCGGCATCGGCCTCGGCATCCTCTCGGTCGTGCTCGTCTCGCGGGTTCCGGGTCCGGTCGGCGGTCGCTCGGGCATCGAGTTCGCCCTCATCGCGGGCGTCGGCATCGGCGGCTTCAATGCGCTCGTCGGTCAGCTGCCGGCGGGAGAGACGCTCTGGCCGCTGGCCGCCCTTCGGCTGATGGCGGTCCCGACCGTCGCGCTCATCGTCCTGGTCGGCCGGCAGGCGTGGCGCGTGCCGCGCGCTGCGATCCTTCCGGCCATCGCCGTCGGCGTCTTCGACATGGGCGGCAACCTGTTCTTCATCCTCGCCGCGCAGACCGGCGCGCTCGCCATCGCCGCCGTCATCGGATCGCTCTACCCGGTCGTCACGATCGTGCTCGCGATCGCGGTCCTGGGCGAGCGGTTGACGCCGAGCCATGTGTTCGGCATCGCGATGGCGATGGCCGCCATAACGCTCATCGCAGCCGGCTGATCCGGTCTGCGTCGAGCTCTGTGCCCGACGCTTCATGCGGGTCGCACGGCCACTCGAGCTCCGGCGGGTTGAGCTGCCGGCGGGCCATGACCCGGCGGATCGGGCACCCGGCGGGCTGAAGCGCCCGGTCAGCCGCGCGCCAACCGCACCCGGTCGATCCCGATCGCGCCCCGGAGGATATGGACGCCGGCGAAGCCTTCTCCGTGGATCGCGCCGCTCGCCAGCACATCGGCAAGGATCCGGTGATGGCGCTCCACGACCTCGGCCGGTACCGCGCGCCCGTCGCGGCGCTGGTTCCGAGCCAACGTCTCGGCCAGCGGTAGGTCGAGCACGATCGCGACCGCTGGGCGTCCCGCTCGAGCCGCCAGCCGGAGCAGTGCGCGCCGCGCGTGGCCCTCGACGTTCGTGGCGTCCACGACCGTCGTGCACCCGGCCACCAGGCGCCGACCGACCTCGCGATGGAGCGCCGCGAACACGGCCCGGTTCGCCGACTGATCGGCCGCGTCGCCGGCGATCGCCTCGCGGAGGGCGTCTGAGCTCACGATCGCGGCTGGCTCGAAGTGCCGCGCCGCGAACGTCGTCTTGCCGCTGCCGGCCGGTCCGATCAGCACGACCAGGCAGGATTCGGGGAGATCGATGGCGTAGTGCAGCCCGGACACGAGGCGATGATGCCAGTCGGAACCGATGCGAGTCCCAACGTACGATGACTCTGGCCGTCCCCACGTCCGCAGCGCCCGCCGGCGCGAAGATGAGGCGTGATCACCGCCGCCGACCACCCCGCCATCGTCTGGTTCCGCCGCGACCTGCGGCTCCACGACCACCCGGCGCTCGCGGCCGCGCTCGCGTCGCATCGGGCGATCGTGCCGCTATTCGTGCTTGACGACGCGCTCCTCGAAGGGCGCTGGCCGGCGCCCAACCGGCTCTGGTTCATGCTCGGCTCGCTCCGTGCGCTGGCCGAGGAGCTGGAGGCGCGTGGCGGGTGCCTGGTCGTCCGCCGGGGGCGCTCGGCCGAGGTCGTCGCCCGCCTCGCTCGTGAGCTCGACGTCCGCGACGTCTACGTCAGCCGCGACCACTCGCCGTACGGTCGCCGACGCGACCGAGCCGTCGCAGCGGCCCTCGCGCAGGTGGGCGCCGAGCTCCACGCGAAGCGCGGCAACCTCGTGCACGAGCCGGACGGGGTCGCGACGCAGGACGGCCGGCCGTTCGTCGTCTACTCACCGTTCCGGCGAGCCTGGGAGCGGCTCGAGCCGAGGCGGCCGCTCGCGGCGCCGGATCGGGTTGCCGTCCCCCGGTTCCTGGCCGATGGCTGGCCTCTCGACCAGGGCCGGATCCCCGACCTGGCGGAGCTCGGTGTCGCGCCGCCCACCGCCGACCCGACCCTCATCCCGGAACCCGGCGAGCCTGCGGCCCGGGCTCGCCTCGACCGGTGGGTCGCCCGCGGAGCGGACCGGCTCGACGGCTACGCTGCCCGTCGCGACCTCCTTGGCGTCGACGGTACGTCCCGCCTCTCGGCCGACCTGCGCTGGGGAACCCTCTCGCCGACGGAGGTGCTGGCTCGGGTGGCCCGCGAAGGCGATGGATCGCGGGTCTATGCCTCGGAGCTCGCCTGGCGCGAGTTCTACGCCCACGTCCTGTGGCACGAGCCGCGGCTGACGACAGAGAGCTTCCTGCGCGTCTATGACGGGCTGCCCTGGCGGCACGATCCCGATGCCGTCGATGCCTGGAGAGCCGGTCGCACGGGCGTGCCGGTCGTCGACGCCGCGATGCGCCAGCTGCAGGCCACGGGCTGGATGCACAACCGGGCCCGCATGATCGCCGCCAGCTTCCTGACCAAGGACCTGCTCGTGGACTGGCGAGTTGGGGAGCGCCACTTCATGGAGCACCTGGTCGACGGCGACCTGGCCAGCAACAACGGCGGCTGGCAATGGACCGCATCGACCGGCACGGACCCGCAGCCCTACTTCCGCATCTTCAACCCGGTCACCCAGGGCAAGCGGTTCGACCCCGATGGCGCCTATGTCCGGCATTGGCTGCCGGAGCTTGCCTCTGTGCCGCTCGGACATGTCCACTCTCCCTGGGCGATGTCGGCGCTCGATCAGGCGGACGCGGGGTGTCGCGTCGGTATGGACTACCCCTCGCCGATCGTCGATCACGCGTGGGCACGAGCGCGGGCGCTGGAGGCCTACGGTATGGTCAGGATCGCCGGCGTCGGCTGACCGCGGCGCCAGATAGCGTCTCTCCGCGAAACGAGGGCGTCGTGCGATCGCCGTGGCGTCGTAGGATTGCGTCGACCTGACCAGGAGCCGAGGCGCGCGATGCCGAACCTGCCCCGCCCGCTGCCCCGCCTCCGTCGGCCCGCCGACCATGGCGAGCCGGCCGGGCTGCCGCTTGCCAACGAACCCTCCGAGCCTGAGGTCATCGAGTCGGCCGGCCTGCGCTGGATCAACATCACCCGGCCCCGATTTGCCGACCGCGACTGGATGGAGGAGCGCTTCGGGTTCCACCCCCTCGACTTCGAGGACGTCTACTCCCGGAACCAGCGCCCAAAGCTCGATTCGTACGACGACTACATCTTCATCGTCCTGCAGTTCCCGGTGTTCGAGAAGGCGCAGGGTCGGCTCATCAGCGCCGAGCTCGATCTCTTTGTCGGCCCCGACTATGTGCTGACACTGCCCAACGAGCCGGTCCCCCCGCTCGACGCCCTCTTCGAGCGCTACTCCGAGAAGGAGGAGCTGCGCGAGGGCGTGTTCTCCAAGGGCTCGGGCTACCTGCTCTACAAGCTCGTCGACACGTGCGTCGACGCGTCGTTCCCGATGCTCCGCAAGGTCGGGCTCAAGCTCGAGCGGATCGAGGACGACATCTTCGAGCAGGACACGCCGGACGTCGTGCGCGATATCAGCAATGCGAAGCAGGAGATCATCAACTTCCGAAAGATCGTCCGCCCGATGCGCGCCGTGCTGCGAGACCTGGAGCGCACCAAGCAGCGCTACCTGGCCGAAGACCTCGAGATCTACTTCGACGATATCTCCGACGCCGCCGAGCGAGTCTGGGACATCCTCGAGAACTACAAGGAGGTCATCGAGGGTCTCGAGTCGACCAACGAGTCGGCCATCAGCCACCGCCTGAACGACACCCTGCGAGTCCTCACCGCGTTCAGCGTCGCGTTCCTGCCATTGACCCTGATCGCCTCGATCTTCGGGATGAACGTCGAGCTGCCGGGGTCCGGCAACGGCATCCTCGAGTTCTGGATGATCATGGGCCTGCTGACCGTGATCTTCGGCGGCTTCCTGCTGTACTTCCGCAAGCAGGGCTGGCTGTAGGATCGCCGCCCGGGATCAGGCCGGCAGGTCGCGCTCCGCCGCACCGACATACCGCGCGCTCGGTCGGATGAGCCGGTTGTCGGCGGCCTGCTCGATGATGTGAGCCGTCCAGCCGGCATGGCGAGCCAGGGCGAAGGTGGCCGGGAACAGGTCCGGTGTTAGACCGACGCCCTGGAGGACCGCCGCCGCGTAGTACTCGACGTTGGTCTTGAGCGGTCGGTCCGGGTAGCGCTCGGCGAGCACCCGGAGGGCGACGTCCTCGATCCGGATGGCCAGCTCGAGCCAGTTGGGCTTGTGCTCCATCGACTCGGCGACCTTGCGCAGCGCGGCGGCTCGCGGGTCGTAGGCGCGGTAGACCCGGTGGCCGAAGCCCATCAGCCGTTCCTTGCGGTCGAGGGCGTCGTTGACCCACTGCTCGGCACGCTCGGGCGAGCCGACCTTGTGGATCTGCTCGACGACCTCGGACGGGGCGCCGCCGTGGAGCGGACCCTTCATCGCGCCGATCGCACCGGCGACGGCCGAGGCCATGTCGGAGCGGGTCGAGACGATGACCCGGCCGGCGAAGGTCGAGGCGTTGAGGCCGTGCTCGGCGCCGACGATGAAGTAGGCATCGAGCGCTCGCGCGGTGCCCGGATCGGGGAACTCGCCGGACAGCTGGTACAGGAATCCCGGGGCGAGGTCGAGCGCGGGATCCGGATCGATCGGCTCCAGCCCCTGGCGGAGGCGGACGAATGCGGCGAGCGCCGACGGCGAGAACGCCGTCAGCGCCCGGGCCTGCTCGACGGTCGGCGGGAACTCGAGGGTCTGCGTCGCGCCCCACACGGAGACCGCCGTCCGGAGGGCGTCCATCGGCTTTGCGGTTCGCGGCAGGGCACGGAGGGCGGTCAGAACGGCCGGCGGGACGGGTGTCGTCGCGAGTCGCGCCTCCGGGAGCCACTCGCCGGTCCAGAGGAGCTCGGCGATCGCCGGATAGCGACCGCGCTCGACGAGGTCTCCGATCCGATAGCCGCGGTAGAGGAGGCGACCGGCGGCTCCATCTACGTAGCCGAGCGACGTCTCTGCCGCAACGACACCCTCGAGGCCGGGTGAGTAGGGTCGTTCGTCGGCGGGGGGCGTGGCGGCCGAGGTCGCCGTTGTGGTATCGCTCATGGGAGGGATGGTAGCCCCCGATGGGTCGGCCTGTCCGGGGAGCCGCTCGTCGCGCGGTCAGTGACCCGCGTTTCACCGGCAGGCCCTCACGGGCCCGTCGCGCGGAGCCGGCCTCCAAGGAGCCTGGCAGGCGGGCCCCGTCCTGTGGCGGTCTCGAACTGTCGACCGGCCACGAGATCCGGTCCGTGATCGCCGGGAAGGCCGGACGGCTTGTCCGACCGATGGCCTCGACTCCGTGGACGGAGGGTGGCGCCTCGATCCGGACCCTCGCCCCGGCAGGGCACTCCCAGGCCGGCGACCGTCGCGTCTGCTCCGACATACCACTGAGCGTGGTAGTCCGGGCCGACCACTCGGCCGTGACGTCCGGGGCACCACCGGTAGTGATGCGGTGGACGTTGCGGATCGGCGCCCGTGCGTGGAGCTCCGCATCCGGGGTCTCGCGGGCGATCGAGTGAGCACGGCGCACCAATGACAGTGGTAGGCCGGATCAGGAAGGGTGCCGACCGCGATGCGGCGAAACGGCCGACCGCTGCCGACGCGGCCGACCCGCGATGCGGCGAAACGGCCGACCGCGGTGCGCCGACGCCGCAGCCGACACCATGGCCCAGGACCCGGCGGCGGCACGTCCCGGGCGAGTCGTGACGGGGAGGCTAGGCCGGAGCGCCGTCGGGCTCGCGCAGGAACCCGTCGATCAGCTCCGCGAGCGCCTCTGCGTGGGTGTGGTGGGCGGCATGGCGGGCGCCATCGACGATCGCGATGCGTCCTCGCGCCAGGCGCAGTGCGAGCGCCTCGGCGCCGCGCCGGAAGGTCGCCGGGCTCTCCGAGCCGAGGATCTGGAGCACTGGCTGCGTCACCGCTGCGTAGCGTTCGAGGGACGCGTCGACCGTCGATCCTGCCAGCATCTCGCGCGGCACGGTATGCGCGGCCGCGACCCGCCGCGGGTACGTCTCGGCCGCTCGGAACGCGGCCCACTCCTCCGGTGTCATGTCCACGACCTCGCGGAGGAACACCTCGAGCACCTCTGCTCGCCGGCCCTCCGCGAGCAGGAGCTCGAGGCGAGCGACGATGCGCGATGTGCCCGCGCCCACGTCCGGCGTCACGGCTCCCTCGTACGACATCACGCTCCGGATGCGGGGCGTGAGCGTCGCCGCACCCATCGCCAGCCGGCCGCCGAACGAGTGCCCGAAGACGTCGACGTCGACGCCCGCAGCCGACGCCAGCGCCTCGGCGACCACGGCGACGTCCTCGACCTCGCGCTCCATTGCGTAGGGAAGCGTGTCGCCCGATGCGCCGCGGCCGCGCCGATCGATCGAGACGACGAGGCGCGACGTCGCCATCCGTGGACCGAAGACCCGGAAGGTCGTGTGATCCGCAGTCGTGCCGTGGACCAGCACAAGCGGGAGCCGCCCGCCGCCGGGCTCCCGGAACCAGCCGATGGCCGTTCCGTCGGGCGCGGTCACCCAGCCCTCGCGAGCGTCGAGATCCATCACACGACAGGTCCCGACCGCAAGGCGCAGCGGATGTCCGGCTGACCCTCCTCGTTCCCGGACCCGTCGCCACGCCCGACCTCGCGGATGGCGTGACGCTCGCAGGGGCGCCGCGCCCGGACGCTCACCTGGAACATGTGGAGATCCAGCCCACCGGCGCGACGCGCCTTCGCCAGATCGACCAGCCGGCCGCCCTGACCCTGGCTGGGGGCGCCCGGGGCGAGGTACCTCCGGTCGATGAACTCGTCGATCAGGACCATGAACCCGGCCATGCGGCCATCGGGTCGGACGGCGAGCCATGTCTCCGATGACGGCACGAGCACGTCCCGGATCCGGGCGCGGACGGAGTCGTCAGAGTGCGCGCGCCGAAGGACGTACGTGGCGCGGAGCGATTCGAGGTCGACCTCGGCGAAGGCAGCGGCATCATCGGCGGCCGCGAGCCGGATCTCGGTGCCGTCCACCCCGCGAGGTTAGCCGATCGACGCATCGACGCCTGCCGAGGCCGGGCCTTGACACTGTCAAGTTGACAATGTAAAGTTTCGACCGTCAACACCGAGCCGATCCATCCACCGGGCGCCAGCCCTGGCGACCCTAGGACCGAGGACGAGATGCCTTCGACGCCGACGATGGAGCACTCAGCCGACACCTACCATCACGGCGATCTCCGCGCAGCCTGCGTTGCGGCAGGGATCCGTCTCGTGGAGGATGGCGGGCCGGACGCGGTCACGATCCGCGGGGTCGCCCGGCTTGCCGCCGTCTCTCACCAAGCGCCGCTCCATCACTTCCGCGACCGCGACGCGCTCATCCACGAGATCGCCGAGCGGGGCTTCGAGATGCTCATCGAGCGCCTCGACGCGGAGATGCCGGCGAACGTGGGCCCGACCGCCGCCCTCCGCGCCTATGGCCTCATCTACGTGCTCCAGGCGGTCGAACACCCGGGCCTCTTCCAGCTCATGTTCGCGCCCTGCGACGAGCCCGCCGGCGAGGCGGCCTACCGCCGGCTCATCGACCTGTGCGCCGCCGCCCAGGCTTCGGGCGAGCTGGCCGGCGACGACCCCTACCGCCTGGCCATGCTGCTCTGGGGTCTCGTCCACGGCATCGCCGCTCTCTACACCTCGTTCGGTTTCGAGAGTGGACTATCCGGGCAGCCCGTCGAGCCGCGCCTCGCGACCGAGCACGCCCTCGATGATGTCCTTGGCGCCCTGCGCGCCGACCGCCGATCCACGACCCCTCATCGAGTCACGCAAGGAAGGGAATCATGACCCCGAAGCATGTCGTTCTCGGCGCCGGCACGATCGGCACGACGATCGCCGAGCAGCTGGTCGCCGCCGGTGAGTCCGTCCGCCTCGTCAACCGCTCCGGCCGCGCCACCGTCTCGGGCGCGGAGGCCGCGGCGGCCGACCTGACCGACCCGGCGGCCGTCCGCGCGGTCGCCGTCGGGGCCGAGGTCGCCTACTTCGCCTGCCAGCCCGCGTACACCGACTGGCCGAATGGCTTCCCGCCGCTCGCCGACGGCGTGCTCGGCGGGCTCGCCGGGACCGGGACCCGCCTGGCGATCGTCGACAACCTCTACATGTACGGTCCGACCGGCGGGCGGCCGATCACCGAGGACCTGCCGGCTGCGGCGACGAACCGAAAGGGCCGGGCCCGGGCGGCGCTGGCCGCACGGTTCCTTGCGGCGCACCGGACCGGCGAGGTGCCGGTCGTCATCGCTCGCGCCTCCGACTACTTCGGCCCGCGTGGCGTCTCTACCGTGGCCGGCGACCGGCTGTTCCGGCCCCTACTCGAGGGCAAGAAGGTCCAGGTCTTCGGTGACCCCGGGCTACCCCATTCCTACACGTTCGCCCCCGACTTCGCGAGGGCGCTCATCGAGCTCGGCCGTCGGCCCGAGGCGCTCGGCGAGGTGTGGCACGTGCCGACCGCGCCCGCTGTCTCGCAGCGACGGTTCGTCGAGCTCGCCGCCGATGCCGCCGGCGTGCCGATGCCCGGCCTCAGCCGGGTGTCGAAGCCGATGCTATACCTCGCCGGCATCTTCGTCCCACCGGCCCGCGAGATGATCGAGATGGCCTACGAGTTCGAGGAGCCGTACGTGGTCGATTCATCGAAGATCGAGCGCGCTTTCGGTCTCCAGCCGACCCCGCTCGACGAGGCGCTCACCCTCACCGTCCGCTGGTGGCGCGATCGGCTTGCAGAGGGTGACCGGACAGCGGCCGCATGAGTCGCGCCGAGAGCGCCGCCGCTAGCCTGTGAGCGCCAGCTCGGCGGCTGCGGCCTCGTCCAGCATCCAGACGGCGCCGGCGCGCCGAGCCCGTTGGGCCGGCAGGCGGCGCTCGTCGCGTTCCGGGCCGAACACGGCACCGAGGACCGGGGCCTTGGCCGACCCGGTCGCGATCGCCAGCAGCTCCCGGGCGTCGTCGAGGATCCGTGGCGAGAACGTGACCCGCTCGACCGCCGGCTCGATGTCGGTCGGGGCGGGGACCGCCAGCGCAACGGCGTCGCTGTCGAACGCCTCGCTGCCCGGGAAGACCGACAGCAGGTGCCCGTCCGGGCCGATCCCGACCACGAGGATGTCGAAGGCCGGTCGCCCGCCGTGCCCTGTCGGCACCAGCTGTGAGACCTCGGTGATGTAGCGCTGGATGACCCACTCGGGGCCCTGGCCCATCCCGACCGCCTGGTCGCATGGCCAGGGGTGGACGTGGAACGACGAGAGCGGCACGCCGGTCGCGCGGTCGAGCAGGATCTCGTCGGCCGCCGCGACGTTGGAGCGGGGATCGCGTCGGCCGACGAAGCGCTCATCGCCCCACCACAGATGGACCCTCGACCAATCGACCGCGGTGCGCAGGGGCGGCGCCACGAGCGCGCGGTAGATGCCCGGCGGTGACGAGCCGCCAGTGGTCGCCCAATGGGCGGTACCGCGCGCGTCTGTGGCGGCGGTCAATCGCGCGGCGATCCATTCCGCCGCAGCCCTGGCCACGTGGTCGGGGCCGGCGTGGACGATGACCTCGGGCTCGCCGACCCCGGGCACGCTCACGAGGCACCTCGCGACGCTCGCGGCGCGACCAGCGCGCCGGCCGCTCTGATGGCCCCCGTCGTCACCGCGTCGGCGCCGGCCGTCTCGATGGCCTCCATGAGCAGGTCCACATCGGTCCGACGGGACGCCCGGAATGCCCGGTCGAGCGTCTTCTCACCATCTCGCCAGGCCCTGGCCCGGACGAGCTCGGCCTCGGCCGTGACCTCGGCCCGGAGCTCGGAGCCGCGTCGCTCGGCGACGAGCTCCACGCGCAGGGTCGTGCCCGACGGCATCGTCGAGGCGACCGGATGGAGCGCGACCGCCACGTCATGTCGACCGTCGCGCAGGGTGGCCACGAGCTCTGCACCCGGACCGTCGCCTCGACCGGCGATCGCCGCCAGCGGCGAGGTCACCATCCAGCCGAGCCTCGAGGCGAGCCATCCGACGTGATAGACCGGCTTCACGATGTTCGTGCTCGCGAGGGCGCCCGACCCCGCGCCGTCGAGGTCGCGGACCGCGTAGGTCACGGCTACCCGGCGGATCGAGCGCAGGTAGGGCAGGAAGTCGCGATGATCGAACACCGACGCGATCGCCTCCCGCCAGCGCGCCTGGCGGACGAGCGCGAAATCGAACACGGTCGGCCGCCCACTCGCCGCCAGCCGCGCCAGCTGGGAGACTCGAGCGAGCCCGTCGCCCGACCAGGCCGAGCCGTCGACGACGAACCGGTCGGCGAGCGCGAGCACGTCGGCGGCCTGACGCGATCCGAGCGGCGGTTCGCCGGGCCACCACACGGTGACCGGCAGGTCGTGGACCAGCAGGGGGGCCATGATCGCCGACAGGTGGCGCCCCGACTCGCCGCCGGCCATGATCGTGATCGCCTCGGCGCAGACCTCCGGAGCATCGGCGCGGGGCAGCATGCAGTAGGCCTGGACCCGGGCATCGAGCCACGACGGCCCGTCCGGGTCCATCGCCGACACGACGAGCGTGCGCGATGGATGGCGCCCCGTGAGGCCGGCGATCGTGGCCATGGCTCGCTCGCCGACCTCGGGCCGACGGGCGATGACCACGAGGTTCATCACGCTCGTCCTGGCCGCGATCCGGCGCTCCTCGCCGCCCTCGACCGGCACGGTCAGCGTCGGCTGCGCCCAGATCCGCGCCAGCTCGCGCTCGATCTCGGTGATGGAGCCGGCTCGCGAGGCCCAGCGCAGCACCGGCTCGCCCGGTTGGATGATGCTGCCCAGCTCCGCTCCGCCAACCGGCTCGAGCCCGCGCCCGGATTCGCCTCCCTGCGTCACGGCGGGCTCAGATCCGGCGCCAGCTGCGCCCGTCGCGGGCCATCAGGGCGTCGGCGGCGGGTGGACCCCAGGTGCCGGCCTCGTACGACGGGAAGTCCGGTTGCGGCTGGTCGAGCCAGGCCTCGATGATCGGAGTCACGATGCCCCAGGCCGTCTCGACCTCGTCCGCCCTGGTGAACAGCGAGGCGTCACCCAGGAGGGCGTCGAGGATGAGCGTCTCGTAGGCATCCGGCGAGTCGACGTTGAATGACGAGCCGTACGTGAAGTCCATGTTCACGGTCCGGATGTCGAGCCCCAGGCCGGGCACCTTGGCCCCGAAGCGGAGCAGGATCCCCTCGTCGGGCTGGATCCGCATCGCCAGCAGGTTCGGCTCCGGATCCACCGACGAATCGCGGAACAGCCGGTGCGGCACCGCCTTGAACTGGATCGCGATCTCGGTCGCCCGCTTCGGCAGTCGCTTGCCGGCCCGCAGGTAGAACGGGACACCGGACCAGCGCCAGTCGTCGATGATGAAGCGGGCGGCCACATAGGTCTCGGTCTCCGACGCCGGGTCGACCGCTGCCTCGGAGCGATAGCCGACCACCGGCTGGGCCTCGACCCAGCCCGGGCCGTACTGGCCACGGACGATGTCGCGAGCGACGTCGCCGGGCGCCAGGGGCGAGACGGCACGAAGCACCTTGACCTTCTCGTCGCGCAGCGCATCCGCCTCGAAGGAGGCCGGCGGCTCCATCGCCACGAGGCTCAGGAGCTGCATCAGGTGGTTCTGGAGGAAATCGCGCGATGCGCCCGTCTCCTCGTAGAACGACCCTCGCGCTTCGACCCCGATCGACTCGGCCACGGTGATCTGTACGTGGTCGACGTAGCGGCGGTTCCAGATCGGCTCGAAGATCCCGTTGCCGAACCGGAAGACGAGGAGGTTGCGGACGGTCTCCTTGCCCAGGTAGTGGTCGATGCGATAGACCTGCGACTCGCGGAAGACCTTGAGCACCTCGCGGTTGAGGCGCTTCGCGGAATCGAGGTCGCGCCCGAACGGCTTCTCGATCACGATCCGCCGCCAGCCGCCGCCGTGGACCTCGTGGTCGAGCCCGACCCGGCCGAGCTGGGCGATGATCTCGGCGAAGGCGGATGGCTGGGTCGCCAGGTAGAAGAGGCGATTGCCGCTCGTGCCCCGCTCGCGATCGAGCTCCGCCAGGCGCGCCTCGAGCCGGTCGTACGTGTCGTCCTCGCCGAAGTCGCCCTGCTGGTAGCAGACGCGGGCCAGGAACTCCTCGACCACCTCCGGCCCCGGCGCGACCCGGGACCAGCGCTCGAGGGACGGGCGGACCTCGGCCCGGAACGCCTCGTCGTCGAACGAGCGGCGTCCCATCGCAACGACCATGAACTCGTGCGGCAGGAGCTGCGTCCGCCACAGCTGCAGGAGGGCCGGCAGCACTTTGCGGTGGGCGAGGTCGCCGGTCGCGCCGAACAGGACCACGATGGCCGGGTCTGGCACTCGCTCCAGGCGCAACCCCTCGCGGAGCGGGTTGGCCGGCGGTCTGGGAGTCCTCCTCCGTCGGGTCGAGCGGGCCACCCGCAATTCCCGCATCGTCCGCGGCGATTCGCCCAGGGACCGATTCGCCCGGGTCGCTCGCGGCGCGTTCGATCCGGTCATCGCCCGCTCAGCCACGGGCGCCAGCGGCGGGGTCTCGTCCAGCGGCCGCCGTCCGCTTCGCCGTCCGGGCCGCCGCCCGGGCCGCCTGGTGCGCCCAGGTCCTCCTGATGTAGGGCTCGGCGGCCGGCGTGACGCAACCAGTCTGGCCGTGGTCGACCACCACCGGGCCGATCCGCCTCGCCGTCTCGATGGCCTGCGCCTTGAGGTCCGCATCGCGGACGCCGATCGCGATGACGGCCGCGTTCATGGCGTGCCGGGTGCGGTTGCCGGCGCTGGGCATCTCGCGCTCGATCGTCGCCAGCAGGCCGGTGAAGAACGCATCCTCGAGCTGGCGATCCTGCAAGGCCAGCACGCCGACCAGGTCCCAGCCCGCCTGCGCCGTCAAGTCGCGCGCCGATGATCGCCATCGCTCGCTCCGCTCGCGGATGCCGGGGACGCGCGAGGCGACCTCGGCGACGAACGTGTCGACGAGCACGTAGGCGTCGCAGGCAGCGAGCCAGGCGTCGAGATCCGCCTCGCTCATCCGGCCCGCCTCGGCGACCAGGCAGGCCAGGAGCCGGGCGTCGTAGTTGCCGGTCGACCACAGCCCGCGGGCCAGGTCGTCGTCCCGGCCCAGCGACTTCGCCGTCTTGCGCAGCTCGGCAAAGCTCACGCCGAAGAGCGGGTCCCGCGCGCCATGGCGTCGGTAGACCCGCCGGTTCTGCTCGGTCCCGGCGGCCTCCAGGCGAGCCATGGTCTCGGCGACGCTGGCCATCCGGTCACTCCGTCCTGACGGGATGACCGCCGAACTGGTTGCGCAGAGCGGCCAGCACCCTGGCACCGTACGACTCGTCCTGGCGGGAGCGGAAGCGAGCCTGCAGCGAGAGCGTGATGACCGGGGCCGGCACGTCGCGGTCCATCGCTTCCTGCACCGTCCAGCGGCCCTCGCCCGAGTCGGCCACCCAGCCCTTGAGGTGGGCGAGATCCTGACCTTCGGCCTCGAACGCGAGGGCAGCCAGCTCGAGCAGCCAGGAGCGCACGACGGAGCCGTGGTTCCAGAGGTCCGCGATGGCGCCGAGGTCGAGGTCGTAGTCGCTGGCATGCATGATCTCGAAGCCCTCGGCATAGGCTTGCATCAGGCCGTACTCGATGCCGTTGTGGACCATCTTCACGTAGTGGCCGGCGCCCGGACCGCCGGCGTGAAGATATCCGTCCTCGGGGGCGAGGGAGCGGAAGATGGGCTCCAGCGGCTCGACCGCCTCGCGATCGCCGCCGACCATCAGGCAGTACCCGATCTTGAGACCCCAGATGCCGCCGGACACCCCGGCGTCGACGTAGCGCACGCCACGCTCGGCGAGCCTGGGCTGACGTCGCTGGTCGTCGTGGAAGTTCGTGTTGCCCCCGTCGACGATCGTGTCGCCGGGCTCCAGGTGCTCGAGCAGCTCGTCGATCTGGGCCTCGGTCGCATCGCCCGCCGGGACCATGATCCAGACGGTCCGGGGCTTTTCCAGCTTGGTGACCAGCTCGGCGATCGAGAAGGCAGCCTCGGCGCCCTCGGTCGCGATCTCACGGGTCTTCTCGGGGGTGCGGTTGTAGGCGACGATCTCGTGCCCGTCCTGCAGCAGTCGGCGGACCATGTTGGCGCCCATCCGACCGAGGCCGATGAATCCGATGCGCATGACGGCGTCTCCCGTGCGGTGGTCGGTCACGTGGTCCCGCGATCGGCGAGGGCGGTGGCGACCGCGCGCTCGAGCGCCGCCAGGCCCGCGTCCGGGTCGGGACCCAGGTGGACGTGGAGCACCGGCAGGCCCCGATCGGTCAGCACGCGCCGATCGCCGGCCGCCTGGGCATCGATGAGCGTCCCGAAGGTGTACGGCCAGCCGTGGATCGGCCGGTCCACCGGGTGGTCGGCCGTCAGCTGGAGGAACCAGCCGATCGGCGCTCCGCCCTTGTGGAGCTGGCCCGTCGAGTGGAGGAAGCGCGGACCGTAGCCGGCGGTCGTCGCCCGCCGCGTGCCATCACGCAGGAGGACCCGGATGCGTGCGAACGCCTCGTCACGCGCCGCCGTCGGGGCGATGAAGGCCTGGATGGCCAGGTACGCCTCCGGAACGGCTCGCTCGAGCTGGGCGCCGATGGCCGCCGCCAGGGCGATCTCGTCGGCGATCCCGATCGCACCGTCATCGGTCGCGGCCTTGCCGCCGTGACCCTCCTCCAGGAGGCGGCGGGTCTGCTCTTTGGCCGATTCGACGTCGGGCTGGTCAAAGGGGTTTATGCCCAGGACGGCGCCGGCGAAGGCCGTGGCGACCTCCCAGCGGACGAACTCGGCGCCGAGATCCATGGGGTCCTCGATCGAGATCCGGATCACCGGATGGCCTGCGGCCTCCAGCTCGGCCAGGCGGGCGTCCGCGGCCGTCCCGTCGCCGGCGACCGGCCCGGAGGAGACCTGCAGGTCGAGCCGGACGAACAGCCGATCCGGGCCGTAGGCATCGACCGCCCCGAGCGGCTCGAGGTCGACCGGCACGATCCCCACGCCGTGCTTGCCGGTGCTCTCGGCGATGAGCTGCTCGAGCCAGGAGCCGAAGGCTTCGATCTCCGGATCGGCCACGAAGGTCAGCTTGTCGACGCCGGCCCGGGCGAGTGTCCCGAGCGCGATGCCCAGCGACAGGCCGGGGTTCCGGTCCGGGTCGGGCTCCTGGCAGGCGCCGAGCATGGCGTTGGCGGACTGGAGGAGCGGGTCGAGGTCGATGCCGATGAGCGAGCCGGCCGCCAGGCCGACGTAGGTGAGGGCGGAGTAGCGCCCTCCGATGTTCGGCGGGTTCAGCAGCTGTTGGCGGAGATCGCGGTGATGGGGGATGGCATCGAGGCTCTTGCCCGGATCCGTGATGGCCACCATCATGTCGCCCGGTGACGCGAAGCGGAACCGCTCGTGGCTGTGGTGGATGGCCTGCTCCACGCGCTCCCAGGCGTCGGCCTGGAAGGCGAGCGGCTCGGTCGTCGTGCCCGACTTGGTAGCCACGATGAACAGGGTCGTGAGCGGGTCGAGGTCGTCGACGACTGCCGCGACGGCCGCCGGGTCGGTCGAATCGAGCACCCGGACGTCGAGCCAGTCCTCGGTCGTCCCGAAGACCCGGACGAGCACCTGCGGCGCGAGGCTGCTGCCGCCCATGCCGGCGACGATGGCGGCCGTGAAGCCCGACTCGCGGACGGCCTCACCGAAGCCTTCGAGCGCCGGCACCTGCATGGCGAAGTGGGCCGGTGCGTCGAGCCAGCCGAGCCGATCGTTGATGGCGCCGGCCACGGCCGGGTCCTCGGTCCAGAGCGTCGTGTCGCGCTGGAACAGGCGACCGGCCCAATCGGCGCCGCCGGCTCGCTCGAGCGCGGTCTCGTAGGCGTCGCGGCGGGTTGGGTCCGGGATGGTGATGGTCATCCCGGCCGGGCCGGGTCCTCGATCCGTCATCGCTCGTCTCCGGGACTTCCGTGGTGGGTGTGGTCGTGCAACCCCGACTCGGTTGCTTCGATGGCGAGCACCTTGGCCAGCCGGCGCCGGTGGCGTGGCTCACCGCTGAAGCTCGCGTCGAGGAAGGCCTGCACACACTCGAAGGCCGACTCGGGGCCGATCACGCGAGAGCCGAGGCAGAGCACGTTCATGTCGTCGTGTTCGACGCCCTGGCGGGCCGAATAGGGGTCATGACAGACGGCGGCCCGAACGCCCCGCATCTTGCTGGCTGCGACCGAGGCGCCGACTCCGCTCCCGCAGATGAGCACGCCCCGGTCGGCCTCGCCGCCCCGGACCGCCCAGCCGAGCCGGCGCGCGAAGTCCGGGTAATCGTCGTCCGGATCGCTCCCGTCGCCGCCCAGGTCGATGAGCCCATCCCCCGGGAAGCGGACCGCGACGCGGGCGAGGAGCTCGGCCTTGAGGGCGGCGCCGGCATGGTCCGCGGCGAAGGCGATGCGCATCGCTGGCTCAGCCACGGTCGTGCGGGTCGGCGCCGTCCGGGAGCGGCACCCTTCCGTGCAGCCCTTCGCGGACGACCCGGCTGCCCACCTCGGCGACCCGGTCGGCGGTGAAGCCGAAGTGCTCGAGGATCGTGCCGGCCGGCGCCGACGTGCCGAAGCGGTCGAGGGCGACGATCGCCCCCTCGTCGCCGGCCCAGCGCTCCCAGCCGAGGCTCACGCCGGCCTCCACAGTGACGCGCCTCCGGGCCGTCGGCGGCAGCACGGCGTCGCGGTAGGCCGCATCCTGAGCGTCGAAGCGCTCCCAGCACGGGAGGCTGACGACGCGAGTCGAGATCCCGTCGGCCTCGAGCGTCCCGGCCGCGGCCATCACGAGCGACAGCTCCGACCCGGTCGCGATCAGGATGAGCTCGGGCTCGCCGCCGGATGCCTCCGACGACGCGGGTCGCAGGACGTAGCCGCCTCGGCGGAGGCCCTCGCGCGCGAGCTCGGCGGTGCCAGGGAGGGTCGGCAGCTTCTGACGGGTGAGCGCCAGCGCGACCGGGCCGTCGTGGCGTTCGAGGGCGAGCGCCCAGGCCGCCGCTGCCTCGTTCGGGTCCCCGGCCCGGACGAACCAGAGGCCCGGGATCGCCCGGAGGGCGGCGTACTGCTCGACTGGCTGGTGGGTCGGGCCGTCCTCGCCGAGGCCGACGGAGTCGTGCGTCCACACGTAGATCGTGTGCAGACCCGACAGGGCGGCGATCCGGACCGAGCCTCGCATGTAGTCGCTGAAGGTCAGGAAGGTCCCGAGGTACGGGATGAACCCGCCGTGATAGGCGATCCCATTGCCGATGCCGCCCATCGCGTGCTCGCGGACACCGAAGCGGAGGTTGCGACCGGCGGCGTCGGCGGTGAAGTCGCCGCCACCCTTGACGTCGGTCAGGTTGCTCTCCGACAGGTCGGCCGCGCCTCCGAACAGCTCGGGCACCTCCGGGGCGATCGCGTTCAGCGTCGCCTGGCTGGCGCTTCGGGTGGCGACCTCGTCGCCGACCTCGTAGCGCGGGAGCGCCTCGTCCCAGCCCTCGCGAATATCGCCGGCCAGGCGGCGTCGCAGCTCGGCGGCCAGCTCCGGGTGGTCCTGCGCGTACCCTTCGAAGCGCGACTCCCAGTCGGCCACCAGCGCCTCGCCGGTCGAGACGGCCTGGCGGAAGCGAGCGAGCGCTGCCTCGGGCTCGAAGAAGTCGAGGTCCGGATCCCAGCCGTAGGCCTCCTTCGTGAGCCGCACCTCGTCGACGCCGAGCGGCGCGCCGTGTGCCTTCTGGCTGTCCTGCTTGTTCGGGCTGCCGAACCCGATGTGGGTGCGGACGGCGACGATCGAGGGCCGCGGGTCCCCGCGAGCCACTTCGATGGCGCCCGCGATCCCGTCGATGTCGTTGCCGTCGGCGACCCGCTGGGTGTGCCAGCCGTAGGCGGCGAAGCGCTCGAGGACGTCCTCGCTGAAGGCCATCGCCGTGGGGCCGTCGAGCTGGATGCCGTTGTCGTCGTAGAGCATGACCAGGCGCCCGAGCCGGAGGTGGCCGGCGAGCGAGGCCGCCTCGGCGGCGACACCCTCCTGCAGGTCGCCGTCGGAGCAGATCGCGTACGTCCAGTGATCGACGATGTCGTGGCCGGGGCGATCGAACTCGGCCGCTAGGCGGCGCTCGGCGATCGCCATCCCGACGGCGTTGGCGACGCCCTGGCCGAGCGGCCCGGTCGTCGCCTCGACGCCCGGCGTCAGGCCGTACTCCGGGTGGCCGGGGGTGATCGAGCCCCACTGGCGGAACGCCTTGAGGTCGTCGAGCGACACGTCGTAGCCGGTCAGGTGGAGCAGCGAGTAGATGAGCATCGAGGCGTGCCCGGCGGAGAGCACGAACCGGTCGCGATCGGGCCAGTCGGGGTGGGTCGGCGAGTGGCGCAGGAAGCGGGTCCACAGCACGTAGGCCATCGGTGCCATGCCCATCGGGGCCCCCGGGTGCCCCGAGTTGGCCTTCTGGACGCCGTCGATCGAGAGGGTCCGGATGGTGTCGATGGCGATACGGTCGATGGGGTCGGCGGCGATGGTCATCCGGGGTACGTCTCCCCTTGGAGGGCGGTGGGGTCCCACCCATTGTACGGTCGCGGGACGGTCGGACCGCGGTATCGTTGACCCATGCCGAGGCTCGCCCGCCCGAACCGTCCCGCACGCTCTCGACCGCCGCGCGTCGTCGTGGTCGGCGATCTCGTGCTCGATGCCGTCCTGGCCCCGGTCCGGTCGATGGAATCGGGCACCGACGTGCCCGGCCGGGTGACGCTGCGCCAGGGTGGTTCGGCCGCCAACACGGCCCGGTGGCTCGCCCGGCTCGGCGCGCGGACGTCGCTCATCGCGGCCGTGGGACGCGACCCGATCGGGCGGGCGCTGGTGGGTACGGTGCGCGCAGACGGCGTCGTGCCCCGCATCGTGCGTGTCTCAGGCAAGCCCACGGGACGCATCGGCGTGCTTGTCTCCCCGGGCGGCGAGCGCTCGTTCGTCGCCGATCGCGGGGCGGCCGACGAGCTGCGGCCCGAGGACCTGCGAGCGGCCTGGTTCCGCGGCGCGGACGCCGTCCACCTGCCCGCGTATTCGCTGCTCGGCGAACCGCTCGGCCTGGCCGGCAAGCTGGCGGTCGAGCAGGGACGGGTGGCCGGGGCCATCGTGAGCCTTGATCTCGCCTCGATCGGACCGCTGCTGGCCCGCGGACGACGGGCGGCGATCACGCTTGTTCGCTCCATTCACGCTGACTTGCTCTTCGCTACGGCCGCCGAGACCGAGGCGCTGCTCGGGCGCTACGCGGTGGACGATCTGCTCGACTACGCACCGATCGCGATCGTCAAGCGCGGCGCCCAGGGAGCGACCGTGCTTGCGCTCGATGCTGCCGGCGGCCGTCTCCGGCACGAGGTCGCGACCGCGGCCGTCACCGCGTCCGACTCGACCGGGGCCGGCGACGCCTTCGACGCCGGCTTCCTCGTCACCTGGCTGACCGCTCGGCGGGCCGGCCGGACGGGGCCCTCGGCGCTCCATCGGGCCGCGCTGGCCGGTCACCGCGCGGCGGCTCGGCATCTGACCGGGCCGCGATCGGAGCTGCCGCTCGGCTGAGCCCGCGCCTTGCGCTCGCCTCCGGTCGTAGGTCCCCAGTCAATCCCGGAGGTGCCGGTCGAACCATTCGAGCATCCGGGTCATCCGGTCGATCCGTCGGTCCGGGCGGCCGGTCGTCGCATAGACGTGGTACTCGTCGGGGTAGAGGACGTACTCGACCTCGCGACCGAGCAGCCGCAAGGCGATGAACAGCTGCTCGTTGTCGGCGGGCGGGCAGCGCCGGTCGGCCTCGGCCTGGAGCATCAGCAGCGGCGTCCGGATCGCCGTCACGTTCCGGAGCGGCGACTGACGCCAGAGCTTCTCGACCCCTTCGGGGGTGAATGGGTCGCCGAGGAGCGAGGTCCTGCAGTACTCCGGCCCGGTGTCGCTGTTGGCCCAGGCGGACACCTGGTTGGCGACGCCGTTCTCTGATACGGCCGCTCGGAAGCGGTCCGAGGTGCCGATGAGCCAGTGGACCATGAAACCGCCGTACGAGAGGCCGAGCACGCCGAGACGGTCCGGATCGGCGAGCCCCAGCGCGACCACGTGGTCGAGCGCCGCGTGGACATCCGCCGCGTCCACCCCGCCCCAGTCGCCGAGCTGCGGCCGGATCCAGTCCCTTCCGTACGTCGCCGAGCCCCTGATGTTGGGCAGCACGACGCGGTAGCCGCGGGCGACGAGGAGGAGCACCTCCAGTGACGGCGTGGGGGCCCAGGCGCCGAGCGGGCCGCCGTGGACGTCGACGATCGCGGGCAGGGCCCGTCGCCCGCCACGAGGCGGTGAGGCGACCCACGTCTCGATCGGCCCCCCTGCACCGGGCACGTCCAACCGGGCCACGATCGGGGTCGGCAGACCGGCCTGCCACGCGGAGCCCTCGGTCGTCAGCGTGGAGAATCGGCCTGCGCCGCGTCCTCGCCGGCCGACGGGTGGCTCGACGGCCATGAGCTCCTGGGCCCGCACTCCCAGCGTGCCCAGCGTCGTCACACGCCCCGTCCTGTCGACTCGCACGGTCCAGCAGCCTGCCTCGGCGTCAGAGCCGCCTACCAGGGGCCCGGGCGCACCGGTCGCCCTGCCGGTCGCAGGATCGATCGGGAAGCGCCAGGGAACCGTCCGGCCTCGATCCGAGACGAGGGCGACGATCACTTCCGTGCCGGCCCAGACGGGCGTCGTCTGCCCGCTCTTCATCCAGCCGTTGAGGTCCGTGTCGTGCCAGGCGCCGATCGGTCGGTCGAGCGTCGGCGCCAGCGGCCACGCCGGTGCGGAGCCATCCGCTGGCCCGACGACGAGCTCGGGCGAGACGTCATCGAGCGCGTCCGCGTCGACGACGCCGACGGCGGCCAGCCAGCGACCGTCAGGCGAGAAGGCGGGCGAGTAGACGTTGCCGCCCAGCGCCAGCACCTCGATCGGCTCGCCGCGTCCCCTCGTCGGGACGCGCCAGATCGAGGTCCGCGGCCGCAGGTCGGCGTCCCGGCGCGGGTCCGCGGCGAACGCGACGGAGGTACCGTCGGGCGCCCAGGCGATCCCTGCCACGCCCCAGTCGCCACGCGTGAGCTGTCGTCGACGCGCCCCCGGCCTCGAGGTCACGAGGAACAGGTGCTCCCAGCGATCGACGTGGCCAAGCTCGTCGTAGCGCCAGTCGATGCGTCGGATCCGCCGGCCGAGCGGGCCGGGTGCCTGGCCAGCGGTCGCGACCGTCGGTCGACGTCGATCGGTGGGCCCTTCGATCAGGAATCGCGGCGGATCGACCTCCTCCGTGAATGCCAGGCGACGGCCGTCGGGCGACCACTCGAGCTCCGCGACCCAGACGCGGCCTTCCGTGACCGCCCACGGCTGGTCGGTGGCTCGCCCCCGCGGGTCGAGATCGAGCACCATGAGCCGGCGGACGTGGCCGCCGTCATCTCGACGGACGCGTCGGAATGCGACGGCTCTGCTGTCGGAACGGATCCGCGGCCTGGTATCGCGGACCGGGCCGTTCGTCAGCCGTCGTGGTCGGCCCCGTCCGCCGAGCGGCACCAGCCAGAGATGCGAGCCGTAGGCGATGCCCTGGGCGTGGCGACGGACCACGATCGCAAACGAGCCATCCGGGGCGACATCGTGCTCGTCGAGCACGACCTGTCCGTTGATGACGCCGGCGACCCACGCTCCGGTGGCGGTCGACGCCGGGACGGGGGATCCGGTCGCGACCGGCCAACGCGGATCTGCGGGCATGGCGACTCCTGTTGCTTGTTGACGAGCGTAGCCGGCGATCCTCATGGACGGGCGGTCGTTGCGCGACTCGCGCTACGCTTCACGCGATGCTTCAGGACCTGCTCCAGCCGACCTCCGAGGTCGCCGCCGCCCTCAACGATGGGCGGCCGGTGGTGGCGCTCGAGTCGACCCTCATCAGCCATGGCCTGCCGTATCCGGCCAACCTCGAGGTGGCCCGGGCGTCCGAGGCGGCCGTGCGCGAGTCCGGCGCAGTGCCCGCCACGATCGCCATCCACGACGGTCGGATGCTCGTCGGCCTTGAGGACGACGCGCTCGAGACCCTGGCCACCGCGCCGGCCGGCTCGGTGCGCAAGGCCTCGCGGCCCTCGCTGGCGGTTGCGCTGGCCGAGGGCGGGTGGGCCGCGACCACGGTGTCGGCTACGATGCTGGCCGCCGACGCAGCCGGCATCCGGGTGTTCGCGACGGGCGGCATCGGCGGGGTCCACCGCGGCGCGCTCGGCGGCCCGACGATCGTCGGCCCGAGAAGCGACCCGGTCCGTGGCCCGAATCCGGCCGAGATGGCGCCCACGCTCGATGTCAGTGCCGACCTCGAGGAGCTGGCGCGAACGCCCGTCGCCGTCGTCTGCGCGGGGCCGAAGGCGATCCTCGACCTGCCCCTCACGCTGGAGTACCTCGAGACCCGCGGCGTCCCGGTGCTGGTGATCGGCCAGGACGAGGTGCCCGGCTTCTACAGCCGCCGCAGCGGCGTCCGAGCGCCGGAGACGATGCCCGACGTCGCGGCTGCTGCGGCCGCCGTGCGTATGCACCTGGGGCTGGGCCTGGGTGGCGGTCTGCTGATCTGCACGCCCGTGCCCGAGGCCGAGGCGTTGCCACTCGATGTTGCGCGCTCGGCGGTCGAGCGAGCGCTCGTCGAAGCGCGCGCGGTCGGGGTGGCCGGACCCGCCGTGACGCCCTGGCTCCTGGCCCGGATCGCCGAGCTCACGGACGGCGCCTCGGTCCGGGCGAACACGGCGCTCATCATCAACGACGCCGGGGTTGCCGGCGCGCTCGCGGTGGCCCTGGCGCCACCGACGTAGCGACGACCCGATCGCCCGAACGGCGATGTCGCCCGACGCAACGATGAGCCTGGTCGACGGGGCCGGACCTGCGGGTAGACTGTGCCTCCTCCCTGCCTGCTGCCCGAGGTCGCCGTGACCGCCCCCGTCCCGAGCGTGCCGGCTATCGAGACGCGCGACATCCGTCGCGTCTACAAGGCCCGCCCGAACAACGTCACCGCCCTCGACGGCATCGATCTCGATGTCGCCGCCGGCGAGTTCTTCGGGTTGCTCGGACCCAATGGCGCGGGCAAGACGACGCTGATCAAGATCCTCACGACGCTGCTGGCGCCGAGCAGCGGGAGCGCCCGGGTCTTCGGCTTCGATATCGAGCGGGACACGAAGAAGATCCGCCGGATCATGAACATGGTCGCTGGCGGGGAGCAATCGGGCTACGGCATCCTCACCGTGCGCGAGCAGCTCTGGATGTTCAGCCAGTTCTACGGGATGCCCGGCGCGGAGGGCTGGCGCCGGGTGGATGAGCTCATCGAAGCGGTCGGTCTCGCCGAACAACGCCTCCAGCGCGTGAACTCGCTGTCCACCGGGCAGCGCCAGAAGATGAACTTCGCCCGCGGTCTGCTCAACGACCCATGGATCCTCTTCCTCGACGAGCCGACGCTCGGTCTCGACGTATCGGCCGCCCGAGCGGTCCGCGAGCTGGTGGTCCAGTGGCAGGCCGCCGTGCCCGGTCGGACGCTCCTGCTGACGACTCACTACATGGCCGAGGCCGACGAGCTCTGCGAGCGGATCGCGATCGTCGATCATGGCCGGATCCTGGCCATCGGCGCACCGGCCGAGCTGAAGCGGCGCGTCCAGCGCGAATCGATCTTCCGGCTCGAGCTCGACCGCCTCGACGGCGGTCCGGCGACGCTCCTTCGGCTGCCCGGCGTCGTCAGCGCCGTGGCCGCGACGAGCGACGGGCGACCCGACGACGAGCGCCAGACGGTGGCCGTCAACCTCGTGCTGGCTGACGACGCTGCCCTCGCGAGCGTGGTCGCGGCGCTGACGCCCCTCGGGTCCCACATCGTGGCCCTGGCGAAATCGGAGCCCTCGCTCGAGGACGTCTTCGTCGAGCTGGTCGGGCGCGGCTTCGAGGACGAGGGCGAGGCGCCGCCGCCCGACGACGGCCTGACCCCCGCCGTCCCGCAGGATGCCCACGAGGCCGGCGAGCCCGAGCTGGAGGACGTCGTCTGATGTCGGGACAGGATGCGGCCAGCTCCGCGGCCGGTCGGGGACCGCGCCCCGAGCTGTTCGTCGGCCGGGCCGCGGCGAGCCCGCAGATCGCCGCCGATTGGTCGCGTCGGCGCATCCTGCTGACGGATCTGCGGGCGGTCCGAGGTCGTGCCTACCCGCGGATCAATGGCCTCTTCCGCGAGAAGTCCTGGGTCTTCTTCGAGATCCTCCTGCCCTTCCTCACGACGTCCGCCTTCGTCTTCGTCTACCGAGCGCTCCAGGCGCCCCAGGAGTACATCGGGTTCGTCGTCGTGGGCGGCGCGATGACGGCGTTCTGGCTGAATGTCGTCTGGATGATGGCCGCCCAGCTGTACTGGGAAAAGGACCAGGGCAACCTCGAGCTCTACTTCGCCGCCCCGATGGATCTCATGAGCGTCCTGCTCGGGATGGCCCTCGGCGGGATGGTGATGAGCTCCAGTCGCGCGGCCTCCGTGCTCGTTGTCGCGAGCGTCGTGTACGGCGTCACCTTCGAGGTCGACCAGTGGCTGCTGCTGATCGTCGTGTTCGGCCTGACGCTGTCGGCGCTCTATGGCCTCGGGATGATCCTGGCCAGCCTCTTCCTGATGTGGGGCCGGGAGGCCTGGCACACGACCCAGCTGATGGTCGAGCCGGTGTACTTCGTGTCCGGGCTCAACTTCCCGGTCGCCAGGCTCGGCATGCTCGGCGCGCTCGCGGTGGCGACGATCCCGCTCGCGGTCGGGCTCGACGCGATTCGCCAGCTCGCCTTCGTCGGCAGCGACGTCGCGCTCCTGCCGCCCCTCGCCGAGGCCGGGATCCTCGTCGCGATGACCGCGGTGTTCACCCTGGCGGCCCGCTGGAGCCTCCGGACGCTCGAGCGCCGGGCTCGGATCGAGGGCCGGCTCACGATGCGTTGGCAATGAGCCAGACGACGCCACCGGCCGTGCCGGCCGGTTTCGGTCCGCTCCGCATCCCCGGCTGGGCGGGCTTCGACCCGGCTCGACCAGAGGGCGGCGGGCTCCGCGCGCATTGGCGGGGGTTCGCGACAGCGGTTCGGATCGGCTGGGCGACCGAGGCCAACTGGACCGACCCGCTCCTGTTCTTCATCTACTCGGTGGCCAAACCGGTGAGCGCCGCCCTGATCCTCGTGGTGATGCTCGAGGTGATCGGCGGTGCGAGCAGCCGCGAGTATCGATCGTTCATCGTCGTCGGCAGCGCGCTCTGGGCGATGGTCCTGTCGGGCGTCGCCGGGCTTGCCTGGTCGATCCTCGAGGACCGCGAGCGCTACCGGATGATCAAGTACGTCTATGTGAGCCCATCGATCTTCCTGGTGGTGATGACCGGCCGGGCTGTAGCGCGCGTCGCAGTCGGCGCGATGGGGGCGCTCATCACGCTCGCCGTCGGCGTCGTGCTGCTCGGTGTCCCGTTCGACCCCTTGCGCATCGACTGGCTCCTGCTCGCGATCGTGACAGGGCTGGGGCTGGTCGCCATCGTCTCGATTGGCGTCATCCTCGGCGCCATCGTCATGCAGACTCGTCAGGAGGCCTGGAGCTACCCAGAGGCGGTGGCTGGCGCCCTGTTCCTCGTGTCGGGCGCCGTGTTCCCTCTGGCCGTGCTGCCGTTCGCCGTCCAGCTCGTCGGGCTCCTGACGCCGCTGGCCTGGTGGATCGAGGGATCCCGCCGCGCCCTGTTCCCGGACGGGATATCGTCGATCGGCGGGCCGGGCTCGGCGTGGCTCGAGCTCAGCGGGACCGTCGAGCCGTCGAACCTGGTCACCGTCATCGCCTTGCTGGTCACGGGGGCTGCCGGTACACTCGCCGCAGGCCTCGCATTCCGGGCGAGCGAGCGCCGCGCCAAGGATCGGGGGTTGCTCGACCAGACGACCGGATCCTGACGAACACCGCGGTCGAGCGGAGGGAGCATGCGGATCTACGAGGGAAGCCCTCGCCAGGACTTCGAGGAGGTCCTGCGCTCGATCGGCGCCTTCCTCGACCAGCGGGGGATGCGCGACGTCCTGCTGCTCGAGGCGCCGGACGGCTTCATCGTCCAGGGCCTCGTCACCAGCGCCGGTGGGACGGGGGCATGGTCGGAATCGATCGGCCAGGAGTCCAAGGAGACCCTGACCTTCCTCGACGACGACATCGCCCGCTTCATGGAGGAAGCGCTGGCCAGGCGCGGGCGCGAGATCCCCGGTGAGGGCGCGACAGTGGCGGGTCGCTACGAGGCGGCGTTCCGGGTCATCGGCCGGTACCTCGACGAGCAGCGCCCGCACGACATCTTCTTCTTCGAGCAGGGCGGGGCGTTCGTCCTCCGCCTGCTCGTCGCCAGCCAGACCGGCAAGCATCACCAGATCGTCGAGTTCACGCCCGACGACGTCGCCCAGCTCATCGCGGCGGGCCCGACGAATCGCGAGCCCGAACGGGCCAGCGACGCCGCGGCGACGCCCACGTCCTGATCCGGACTCAACCCTGCAAGGAGGCCGCCCGTGAAGATCCTGAAGCCCATCGCCATCACCCTCGGCGTGCTGGTCGCGGCACTCGTCATCGTGCCCCTCGTCGTCCTCGCCGGGCTCTTCGTCTGGCTGAAGCTGACCGAGGAGTCGGACGAGGAGGCGCTCGAGCTCGAGCAGGAGATCGTCTGACCGACCGGCCAGCCGGCCGGTCAGGATCATCCGAAGCCCGCCGGGAGACGGCGGGCTTCGTGCCGTCTGCTCTGTCTCAGGCCGCGGGCTCGGGCGGTCGGGTCCGCCCGGCCCCCCAGACCTCCGGGCCACAGACCAGAGCGGGTCGCTCCCTCGGCGCGAGGGTCTCCGGGTCGGCGATGATGCGCTCGAGCCAGGCGGTCACCTCGTCGAAGGTGGACCAGGCGATGAACGGCCAGCCGGCCTCGGCGCACCAGTCGGAGAGCGGTGGCTTGGCGAAGATCGTGTCCGCGTGGGCCGCCCCGAAGCGGTCGCTCGGACCGTCGCCGACGAGCACGACGTGGCGGCCCCGGGCCTGGTGCAGGAGCACCCGTTCGCGCTTGCAGGTGCCGCACACGAAGCACTGGGGATGGCCGGCCGGAAACGTGATCTCGGGACGACCGGTCGCCCACGACGTCTCGGCCGTCACGATCGGCACGCCCGTGACACCAAGGGCCGCGAGCGCCGGCTCGACGTAGAAGCCGTATCCGTCAGAGACGACCTCGATCTCGAGGCCGTCGCGGCGGATCGCCTCCACGAAGGTCGCGAACGTCGCGTCGTGCGGCTGGGCGGCGGCGGTGGCGATCACGGGCTCGCGCTCGGCCGGCAGCCAGGCGACCAGCTGGGCCAGCTCTTCTCGCGACCCGATCTCGTTGCGCATGTACCGCTCGTCGAGGGCGCGCCAGTCGTCGTTCGCGCCGTGGACCTCCATGAGCACGTCGGTGACCTGGGTCAGGCAGATCGTCCCGTCGTAGTCGACGACGAAGGTCAGCGAGGGGCGCGCGCGGTGGCGAATGGGCGGCACGGACACCGGGTGAGTCTACGAGCGGGGCCCCCGTATCGCTCGACCCGAGGCTCGCGGGTTGTCGCGAGAGACCCCATCCGGTAGCATCAGAAAAACCCCCGGAGGACCGTGATCCCATGGCGAAGTATGTCTTTGTGACCGGAGGCGTCACCTCCTCACTCGGCAAAGGCATCACCGCCGCCAGCGTCGGCCGGCTCCTCAAGGCCCGCGGCCTGCGGGTCTCGATCCTCAAGCTCGACCCCTACATCAACGTCGACCCGGGCACCATGTCGCCCTATCAGCACGGCGAGGTGTTCGTCACCGACGATGGGGCCGAGACGGACCTCGACCTGGGTCACTACGAGCGGTTCATCGACGAGAACCTGACCCAGCTGTCCAACGTCACCACCGGCCGTATCTACCAGGCGGTCATCGCCAAGGAGCGCCGCGGTGACTACCTCGGCGGCACCGTCCAGGTCATCCCGCACATCACCAACGAGATCAAGGAGCGGATCGGTCGCGTCGCCCGCGACGGCGATCCGGACGTCGTCATCGTCGAGGTCGGCGGCACCGTCGGCGACATCGAGTCGCTGCCCTTCCTCGAGGCCATCCGCCAGATGCGCAAGGACGTCGGCCGGGCGAACGTCCTGTACGTCCACGTGACCCTCCTGCCGGCCCTCGCCGCGACCGGCGAGCTCAAGACCAAGCCGACCCAGCACTCCGTGAAGGAGCTCCGCGGCATCGGCATCCAGCCCGACATCATCGTGCTCCGCTCGGACCATCCGGTCAGCGACGAGATCCGGGAGAAGATCGCCCTGTTCACGGATGTCGCCCCGGAGGCGGTGATCCCGGCCGAGACGGCCTCGACCATCTATGAGGTGCCGCTCATGTTCGAGGCGGCGGGGCTCGGGCGGCTGATCGTCCGCGAGCTCGCCCTCGGCGATCCCGATGCCGAGCCGAACCTCGAGGGGTGGCGGGCCCTCGTCGACCGGATCAAGACGCCCAAGCCGTCGCTCGAGATCGCCCTGGTCGGCAAGTACATCGAGCTGCCCGACGCCTACCTTTCGGTCACCGAGGCGCTCCGCCACGCCGCCTGGGCCCACGGCGTGGACGCCAGGGTGCGCTGGGTGGATTCGGAGGCCCTGACGAGCGAGAACGTGGGCGCCCGCCTCGCCGGCGCGGCCGGTGTCCTCGTCCCCGGCGGATTCGGCCATCGGGGCATCGAGGGCAAGGTGCTCGCTGCGCACTACGCCCGCGACAACGGGATCCCGTACCTCGGGCTGTGCCTTGGGCTGCAGTGCGCGGTCATCGAGTTCGCCCGTGAGGTGATCGGCACCCGCGACGCCAACTCGACGGAGTTCGACATGTTCACGGAACATCCGGTCATCGATTTCATGCCCGATCAGCGGGACATGGAGGACAAGGGCGGGACGATGCGCCTCGGCCTCTATCCGGCCCGGCTGACGCCCGGCTCCAAGGCGGCCGCTGTCTACGGCCAGGAGGTCATCTACGAGCGGCATCGCCACCGCTTCGAGGTGAACAACCGCTATCGCCAGACGCTCGAGGCGGCCGGGATGGTCCTCTCCGGGCAGTCGCCGGACGGGCGGCTCGTCGAGATCGTCGAGCTGCGCGATCACCCCTGGTTCGTGGCGTCGCAGTTCCACCCCGAGTTCAAGAGCCGGCCCGAGCGCCCGCACCCGCTGTTCGACGGCTTCGTCGAGGCGGCGATCGCAGTGCGCGACGGGCGCCAGCCCACGTTCACCTCGCGCGAGGTGCCATCCCCGACGGTCGAGGTGCCCGATCTGGGCGAGGCGCCCGTGCGGATCGAGCCGACGCCCGGCGTCTCGGCCTGATCGGCGCCGAACGACGCCGCCAGCTGTCTGCCGAGCCCTTCACCAAGGAGCACCCAGCGATGAAGCTCTTCCTCGACACCGCCGAGATCGACGAGATCCGGACCGCCGTACGCTGGGGCGTCATCGACGGTGTGACGACCAACCCGACGCTCTATGCCAAAGCGGGCGGTGGCTCGTACGACGAGGTTCTCAAGGAGATCTGTGCGCTCACACCCGGTGCCGTCTCGGCCGAGGTCGTCTCCGACGACGTCGAGGGGATGCTCGCCGAGGGTCGCCATTTCGCCAGCCTGGCGCCGAACATCTACGTCAAGGTGGCGATGAGCGAGAATGGGCTCGAGGCCATCAGTCGCCTCAAGGCCGAGGGCATCCGCACGAACTGCACGCTCATCTTCACGGCCAACCAGGGTTTGCTCGCCGCCAAGGCAGGCGCCAGCTTCCTGTCGCCGTTCGTCGGCCGCCTCGACGACATCAACGAGGACGGGCTGATCGTGATCCGCGAGCTGGCCGAGATCGTCGCTATCCACGACCTCGAGACCGATGTGCTGGCGGCATCCGTGCGCCACCCACGCCATGTCACCGACTCGGCACTGGCCGGCGCGCACATCGCGACGCTACCGTTCAAGGTGCTCCAGCAGATGGTCCACCACCCGCTGACTGACAAGGGCATCGCCCAGTTCAAGAGGGACTGGGCGGCCGCGACCGCCGGCTGAGGGGACGCCTCGACGTCTCGCCCGCGTCCGGCTGCAGTTGACGGCCGGCATCGCGGACCCCATACTCGCGCTGTTCCCCCGGCCTGCGCCTCCGCCGCGCGTTCCTCGCGCCGCCAGCCCGCCCGTGGGACCCCGGTTACCCCGATCCTCATGCCCGCACCCGCAGGTGTCCCGACCTCATGCCCGGTCCCGACCAGCAGCGCGACCAGCAGCGCGACCAGCGCTCCCGCCGGCGCACGCGCCGCCGCCCGCAGGGCGGCGCCCGGCTCCCGGTCACCGATCACGACGAAGCGCTCGAAGCGGAAGCCGCACGCGAGCGCAACGACCTCGCGGCGGACGAGCTCCGCGCGATGAGCGTCACCGAGCTGCGCGCCGTCGGTCGCGAGCTCGAGGCGGATGTCGCGCCATCCGATCGCAAGGAAGACCTGGTCGACCGCATCCTGCAGCTCCAGACGGAGCGGGCCGGGCTCGACTACGCCACCGGCATCCTCGACATCGTGGACGAGGGCTTCGGCTTCATGCGCCGTCACGGCCTGCTGCCGAGCCCCGAGGACGTCTACACGAGCTCGAGCCAGGTGCGCCGCTACGGGCTCCGCGTCGGGGACCGCCTGTCGGGCGCCGTGCGCGCGCCTCGCGAGGGCGAGAAGTACTGGGGCTTGATCCGCGTCGACTCGGTCAACGGCGTCGACAGCGAGGCGGCCCGTCGACGGCCCGTCTTCAACGACCTGACCCCGGTCCACCCGGACGTCCTCATCAACCTCGAGGCCGACGCCAAGAACCTTTCCCAGCGTCTGGTCAACCTGGTCAACCCGATCGGCAAGGGCCAGCGGGCGCTCATCGTCAGCCCGCCCAAGGCCGGCAAGACGATGCTCCTCAAGAACATCGCCAACGGGATCTCGGCGAACTACCCGGAGATCCTCCTCATGGTCGCACTCATCGGTGAGCGGCCCGAGGAGGTCACCGACATGCGCCGATCGGTGAAGGGCGAGGTCATCAGCTCGACCTTCGACGAGCCGACCGAGAACCACACCCACGTTGCCGAGATGGCCCTGGAGATCGCCAAGCGCCAGGTCGAGACCGGGCGCGACGTCGTCATCCTGCTCGACTCGATCACCCGGCTGGCTCGCGCCTACAACCTCGCGCTGCCGCCATCCGGCCGGACGCTGTCCGGCGGCCTCGACCCGATCGCCCTCTACCCGCCCAAGCGGTTCTTCGGCGCCGCCCGCAACATCGAGGAGGGCGGCTCGCTGACCATCATCGGAACCTGCCTCGTCGACACCGGCTCGCGCATGGACGACGTCATCTATGAGGAATTCAAGGGCACCGGCAACAGCGAGCTCATCCTCGACCGCCGGCTCGCCGAGAAGCGGATCTTCCCGGCCATCGACGTCCAGCGTTCCGGCACGCGCCGCGAGGAACTCCTCCTCGAGGAGGGCACGCTCAAGATGGTCTGGACGATGCGCCGGATGCTGAGCGCCGTCGGGACCAACGAGGGCATCGAGCTCCTGCTCAACCGCCTCGCCAAGACCCAGACCAACACCGAGTTCCTGGCCGGACTGACGAAGAGCCTCGACTCCTAGCGGTTCGGCTCGGAACAGAGTCGCGGCGGGCCGATCGGCCCGAGATTCGGGACCCCTGGCCTGGGCCGGTCGGCGTTTGCCACGGCGACTCGACCTCTGTTACGGTTCGCTCGACGAAAGGACCGTCTGCGTTAGCAGGCGGCGCCGGCGCGTACTGAGACCCCCAGCTCAATACCGCGAACCCTCGGACGGCCCCGAGCCCGAGCCCCTGTCTGGCGTCCCCATCTCCTCCACCCAGCACCGGCCGTCCGTTCACTTGGAGAACGTATTGCCGAACGTGCCTGTGGGCGTGCGCCGCATCCTTGCGCGTGTGCGCCCCGACACCCACCGTCCATCGGACCTCGCGACCGGCTTCCATCGCCGTAGCCTCTCCGCCGCCCGTGACATCCGCGGCCGGATCGAGCGAGCGATGCCTGGTCGCCCCGAGGACCAGCTCTCCGTCGAATCCGATGCGCCGATCATCGCGTCCGCCGGGACGCGCTCCTCGGCACGTCGTGCCGATGGAGCCCATCCCGCTTCCATCATCGACCAGCTGTCCCCGGTCGGCCGTGCCCGCCGAGGTAGCGTCGCGGCGTCACTGGCATCGACCCGCCGACGGCTCGGCTCGGTCGGTGGCCATGTGCTCGGCCGCGAGCGCGCGATTCCGCTCACGGTCGCCGGCGTGGTCCTGCTCGCCTCGATCATGAGCGTCGTTCCGGCGAGCGGCACGCCCGGCTCGACGGATGACAGCTCCGTCGCCCGGCTGGCCCTCGGAGGCGGCGTCCTCGGCGCCGGCGGCGAGTCGTTCGATGGCGCCCTCGCCGTCAACGGCACCGTCGCAACAGACGAAGAAGGCTCGCGGGTGCTTGCCGCTGAGTTCGGCCAGGACGAGGAAGTCCCGGTCGGACCGTACCTCGCCGATGGCACGCTCCTCAAGCCGGTCGCCGTCGACACGACGGTGCCCGACGCATCGGAACGGATCCAGGCGTATCGCGTCCGCTCCGGCGACACGCTGACCGGCATCGCCAACAAGTTCAACATCTCGATGATGACCGTCTGGTGGGCGAACAAGCTCACTTCCAAGAGCGAGCTGCACGTCGGCCAGCAGCTGATCATCCCGCCCACCGACGGGCTCGTCGTCGAGGTGAAGGAAGGCGACACGTTGGACGCCATCGTCGCTCGCACCGGCGGCGACAAGTCCAAGATCATCGAGTTCAACGGCTTGGCCGACGAGACCGTCGTCATCGGCCAGACGCTGATGATCCCGGGCGTCCTCGGTGCCGGCATCGCGACGCCGACGCCCAAGCCCACCCCGAAGGCGACCAGCAGGCCACGTTCGAGCAGCAGCGGCAGCAGCAGCTCGGGCTCCACCGTCCGGGCGCCGTCGAGCTACTCGGGCGGCAGGCTCGCCTTCCCGGTGCCAGGTCACCGGATCTCTCAGTATTACAGCTACGGCCACCGGGGGATCGACATCGAGGGCAACACGGGCAACCGGGTCATCGCCGCCGCCAAGGGCACGGTCATCTATGCGGGTTGGAAGAACAATGGCGGCGGCTACGTCGTCTGGATCGCGCATGGCTCTGGCCTCTACACGACCTACAACCACCTGTCGGCGGTTCTCGTGCACCGCGGCCAGGCGGTCGGCCGCGGTCAGGCCGTCGGGCGCATGGGCGCCACCGGCTGGGCGACCGGCTCGCACCTCCACTTCGAGGTCTGGAAGGGCGGCGCGCCGCTCTGGCCCGACCGCCGCGTGAATCCGCTCAAGTACCTCTGAATCGCGGCGCCCCCGGTCACAGCGGGGTCGGACCGCCAGCGGCCCACACGGGCGCGGTCGGCCGAGCCGGCCGCGTCGTCGAATCCGGGGGCGGCCGCGGCCCGTGAGATACTGCCGGGGATGTTCCTCGACCGGGTGAAGATCTGGATCCGAGCCGGCGACGGCGGGGCCGGCGCGGCGACGTTCCGACGGGAGGCGCACGTCCCGCGCGGCGGCCCGGACGGCGGAGACGGCGGGCGAGGCGGTTCCATTTACCTGCGGGTCGATGCCGGCCAGACGACCCTCCGGGACTTCCAGTACCGCCATCACTTCAAGGCCGAAGCCGGCGGCCGCGGTGAGCGCGCCAAGCGCCACGGCAAGGCCGGGCAGGATCTCAGCCTGGCCGTGCCACCCGGCACCGCCGTCTTCGACGACACGACCGATGCGCTGCTGGCCGACCTGGTCGCAACCGGCCAGGAGGCGATGGTCGGTCGCGGGGGTCGCGGCGGCCTGGGCAACGTCCATTTCGCCACGGCTACTCACCAGACCCCCAAGCACGCTCAGAAAGGCGAGCCCGGCGAGGAGCGCTGGCTCCGCCTCGAGCTCCGCCTGATCGCCGATATCGGTCTTGTGGGTCTGCCGAACGCCGGCAAGTCGACGTTGCTCGCGGCACTGACGGCCGCCCGACCGAAGATCGCCGCGTATCCCTTCACGACGCTCGAGCCCAACCTCGGGGTCATGGAGCTGTCGGAGGAGGACCCCCGCCGACCGACCATCGCGGATGTGCCGGGGCTGATCGAAGGTGCCAGCCAGGGCGCCGGCCTCGGTCACGCCTTCCTCCGCCATGTCGAACGGACCCGGGTGCTCGTGCACGTCGTGGACGGCGCCTCTCGCGACCCCGAGTGGGACTACGGCGTCATCCGCGACGAGCTCGCCGCGCACGATCCGGCGCTCCTCGAGAAGCCGCTGCTGATCGTGTTCAACAAGCTCGACCTGGCCGCTGCCGGAGAGGCATGGCCGCCGTTCCGGCGGGCACGACAGCGCGAT
>Ga0210334_10717059_pt1 | contig 50097 bp, 43 predicted proteins | sample S306metaT_FD_164440 | JGI IMG/M metagenome (GOLD analysis project Ga0210334, IMG submission 164440) | Metatranscriptome of estuarine sediment microbial communities from the Columbia River estuary, Oregon, United States - S.306 (Metagenome... | ecosystem: Environmental > Aquatic > Marine >... | reverse complement strand
GTCCACGGTCCCCAGGCGGGACAGCGGTTCCCGCAGGGGGCCCGCCGGGAGCAATCGCCCGTTGCCGAAGCGGCGCTCCGCGTCCACCACGGCAATCTCCATGTTGCGCCGCAACCGGTAATGCTGGAGGCCGTCATCGCACAGGATCACGTTGCAGTCGGGTTCGGATCCCAGCAGGGCGCGGGCAGTGGCCACGCGGTCCCGCCCCACCCACACCGGACAGGCGGCGCGGCGGGCGAGGAGAACCGGCTCGTCCCCCGTCCGGGCGGGATCGCTGTCGGGAGTGACAGCAAGGGGGCCGGTTTCCGTGCCGCGGTAGCCCCGGCTCACGATGCCGGGGCGCCATCCGTGGTCCTTGAGGAATTCCGCGAGCCACAACACGAGGGGCGTTTTCCCGCTTCCGCCGACGGTGATGTTGCCTGCGATCACCACAGGGACCGGGAGCCCGTGGGATTCGAGGACGCCGGCTCGGTACAGGGCGCGGCGCAGGCCCGTAACAAGACCGTAAAGCGCGCTCAGGGGTATCAGGAGGGCATGGGCCGCCCCAATGCGCTGCCAGAGCTTCTCGGGAAATCGCATTCCGCGCGTCGGCGGCCGGGCTTGTCAGCCGCCCGATTGCAGAACGGTAAATGTGATGTGGGGGTAACCGGCGCTGCGGGCGCCTTCCATGACGCGGATGACCGACTGGTGGGTGGCCTTGGCATCCGCGTTGATGACGATCACGGGGTCAGTCCTCCCGCCCGCGGCGCGCTTGAGCTCCTCGGCGAGGGCTTCGGCGCTGGCGGCCACGACGGCCTTCTTGTTGATGGAATAGTTTCCCTGGGCGTCCACGCCCACCTGGATTTCGTTGGGGCGTTCTTCCTGCTTCTCGGCCGCCGCCTGGGGAAGGTTGATCTCCAGCTCGGAAAACTTCGAGTAGGTGGTGGTGATCATCAGGAAGATGAGGATCACCAGCAGGACGTCGATCATGGGAACCAGATTGATCTCCGGTTCCTCCTTTTGTTGACCGCGCTGAAAATTCAGGGGCATCAGGCCTCGCGTTCGCCGTGAACAATCTCCACCAGCTTGAGCGCCTGCAGTTCCATTTCCACGACCATGGCGTCGACCTTGGCGCGGAAGTAACGGTAGAAAATAAGGCTGGGGATGGCCACGAAGATGCCGAACGCCGTGTTGTACAGGGCCACCGAAATGCCGTGGGCGAGCTGGGCCGGGTTGGTGCCGGTGGGAGACTGGGCGCCGAAGATCTCGATCATCCCGATCACCGTTCCAAACAGGCCGAGCAGGGGGCTCGCCGTCGCGATGGTTCCCAGGGAAGTGAGAAAGCGGTCTAGCTCCTTGGCGGCGGCGCGCCCCGCTTCCTCGATGGCGTCCTTCATGACCTCGCGGGAACTGTTGGTGTTGAGCATCCCCGCCGCGAGGATCTGCCCGAGCACGGAATTCTGGTTCAGGCGCGCCAGCATCTCCCGGGTCACCCCATGCTGCCGATATTCCTCAATCACTTGCTGCAGCAGGCTGCGGGGGGCCACCGCGCTCTGGCGCAGCGTCCACAGGCGCTCGCCGATGATGGCGAGGGCAAACACGGACGCGATGATGATGAACCATATGGGCCAGCCGGCTGCCTCGATGATGGCGAACACTGGGTGCTCCAAAAATTAAAGTCGCTAACTTTAGCTTGCATGCCCAGCATCGGCAAGTTGTTCAGCCGGAGATTGAGAAAGCCTCGTTAACGACTGTTTGCGACTGAGTTTTTTGGCTCATCCACAATGTCTGTGGATAACGTTGTGCGTATCTTGTACAAAGGCTTTGTAAGTGGCATCCCCATAAGGAAATTTGCTTGCGCGCCCAAAAAATATCCCATCACAAAACAACCAATAAACAATAAGTTGTCGTGGCATGGGTCTGCAAACCGCGTTGTTATGCGGTTTTTTGACGGTCCGGTTACCGCTGTGGATTACTGTACAATGGTTTCCGTGGATCCGACCCCCGAAAAACGGCTTGATTACGCGGTTTTCAGCGTGTCGGAACTGAACCGGACCGCGCGCCAGCTCCTCGAGGAATCCTTCCCATTGCTGTGGGTCCGGGGCGAAATTTCAAACTTCCGCCCCTACGAATCAGGACATTGGTATTTCTCGCTGAAGGACGAGCAGGCCCAGGTGCGCTGCGTGATGTTCCGCCACAAGAACCAGCTCCTGGACTGGGCCCCGAAGGAGGGGATGCAGGTGGAGGCGCGGGCGCTGGTATCGCTGTACGAAGCCCGCGGCGAGTTCCAGCTTAATGTCGAGTTCCTGAGGAGGGCCGGGCTTGGGGCCCTGTACGAGGCGTTCGAGCGGCTGAAAGCCAGGCTGGGGAAGGAGGGACTTTTCGCGCCGGAGCGCAAGCGTCCGCTCCCTGCGTTTCCGCGGGCCATCGGCATCGTGACCTCGCCCCAGGCGGCGGCGCTGCGGGACGTTCTCACGACCCTTGCCCGGCGCATGCCATCCATCCCCGTGATCGTCTATCCGGCGCCGGTGCAGGGAGAGGGCGCCGCGGAAAAAGTCGCCGATGCCTTGCGCCGCGCCGGCGAGCGGGACGAGGTGGATGTGCTGATCCTGTGCCGGGGGGGCGGCAGCATCGAGGACCTCTGGGCCTTCAATGAGGAGGCGGTGGCGCGGGCCGTGGCCGCCTCGCCGATTCCCGTGATCGCCGGGGTGGGCCACGAGACCGACATCACGATCGCGGATTTTGTGGCGGACCGGCGGGCGCCCACGCCCACCGGCGCGGCCGAGCTGGCGAGCCCGAATCGCGCCGACCTTTTGCATCGGCTCGAATCCCTGGAGGCGCGCGCCGCGCGCGCCCTCAATCGCGGGATCGAAGCACGCATGCAGCATCTGGACGTCCTGAGCCGTCGTCTGGTGCATCCCGGGGAGCGCCTCGGGAACCAGTCCCGTCATCTGGATCACCTGGCCCAGCGCCTGCGCGGTGCCTGGCAGTGGAGCCATGGGGAAAGGGGGTGGAGGCTTCGCGCCGCGGCGGGGCAACTATGGACCTCACGACCCGCTTCTTCGGATCTGGCCGCGCGGCCCCGGGCCCTGGCGGAGCGGCTCGCGCTTGCCGGGCGCCGACTCGGTGAGGACCGGGCGCGTGCGCTGGCCCGCCTCGAGGCCCATCTCCTGCACCTCAATCCCCGGGGGGTTCTTTCCCGCGGCTACGCGATCGTCAGCACCGCGGACGGGCGTGTGATCCGCGACAGCGGCGAGACGCAGTTGGGCGACGAGTTGCGCCTTACCCTGGCCCGGGGCTGGGCTGACGCCCGGGTGACCGACAAGGGCTAGCAGGGTATTGAAAAACCCCTCGGGGCCGCCGCGCTAGCTTTCCGGGATGAGATGCGCGAAGCGAGCCGCGCCGAATGGCGGGTGCACATTCGCAAGGCGAGCGACAAAGCAGATCGCCCGGAAGGCCGCGCCCCATCCGGGTTTGCGCGAAAAATGCCCATCTCCGTCGTTGCGCTCCTCGGCATCGTAGCCTCCGCTACGACCTTCGTCGCGCGCCTAGGATCTGAGCATTTTTCGTGACAAACGCGGCTCCAGGAGGGTTCTTCAATACCCTGCTATGTTTCCCGAACTACCGTTAGCTGCCGCCGCAGAACGTCCAGCGCCTGCGCGGCGAGATTCTCCGCGAAGCAGTCAAATTCCTCGAATCCCTCCATGGCTCGCAGCCAGGTAAGTTGGCGCTTCGCGAGCTGCCGGGTGGCGGCGATGCCTTTCTCCCGGAGCGCGGCGAGATCGTAGGCCCCGTCCAGATAGGCGCAGGTCTGGCGGTAGCCCACGCAGCGCATGGAGGGCGCGCTGGATTCCAGCCCGTAATGCCTGCGCAGCCGGCGCACCTCGCCGATGAGGCCGAGCTCCAGCATGTCCTCAAAGCGCCGGGCGATGCGTCCATGCAGCGCCTCCCGATCGCGGGGCAACAAAGCGATGCGGATGAAGCGATAGGGCAGGTAAACGTACTTCGGCTTCCTGAGCAGTTCCGACATGGGCCGCCCGGTCACATGGTAAACCTCCAGGGCGCGCTGGATGCGCTGGGCGTCGTTGGGCTGCAGGCGCGCTGCGGTTTCCGGATCCACCCGCGCCAGCTCCCGGTGCATGGCGGGCCAACCCGCTTCGGCGGCCATGGAATCGAGCACGAGGCGCAGGGCGGCATCCGCCTCCGGAAGGTCGTTGAGGCCCTCCAACAGCGCCTTGAAGTAGAGCATGGTGCCGCCGGCCAGCAATGGTATCCGCCCGCGCTCGGTGATCTCGCGCATCAGCGCCAGGGCGTCGTCACGAAAGCGGCCGGCCGAGTAGGACTCGTGGGGCTCGATGATGTCGATCAGGTGGTGCGGGACCCGGGCCCGCTCCGCGGCTGACGGCTTGGCGGTGCCGATGTCCATGCCGCGGTAGATCTGGCCGGAATCCACGCTGATGATCTCGATGGGTAGAACTTCAGCGATTTCCATGGCCAGGGCGCTCTTGCCGCTGGCGGTGGGGCCCGTCAGCAGAATGGCCGGCGGGTGCGCCTGGCCATCCTGATCGGCGAGGTTGGGCACGGCAGTTCGCGGTTTCGCGTCGGTCATGGAAGCTTGCAGGGTCGGGAAGGCGCAAGCCGGCAACGGGGCCGGCCGATCGTCGGCGATTGAGGCGTCGCGGGCTACTGGCCGCGCATGAACATCCGGTCCAGTTCGTCCAGCGTCACCTGGAACCAGGTGGGCCGCCCGTGGTTGCACTGGTCGGCGCGTTCCGTGGCTTCCATCTCCCGCAGCAGCGCGTTCATCTCGGGGAGGGTCAGGGCCCGGTTGGCGCGCACCGCGCCGTGGCAGGCCAGGGTGGCCAGCAGCTCGTTGCGCCGGGAAGTGAGAGCCTGGCTGGCGCCGAAATCGCGGATGTCCGCGAGGGCGGCCCGGGCCAGGGCGGCGGCGTCGCCACTGGCGAGCAGGGCGGGCACCGAGCGCACCGCCAGGGTGTTCGGGCCAAGCACGGCGATTTCGAAGCCTATCTGGCGCAGTAGGTCCTGGTGCTCCTCCGCCGTCGCCACCTCCAGGCGTTCCGCTGGAAAGGTGACGGGCACCAGCAGCGGCTGAGTTGGCATGGTCCGGGCATCGAGGGCTGTCTTGAGCTTTTCGTACACCACCCGCTCGTGGGCCGCGTGCATGTCCACCACCACCAGTCCCTGCCGGTTCTGGGCGAGGATGTAGATGCCTTGGAGCTGGGCCAGGGCAAACCCGAGGGGCGGGATTTCCTGGGACTCGCGCGCCGGTCTCTCCTCCGCGTCTCCCGTGACGGTGAAAAGCGCCCCATACGCGGCGGCGGGCTGGGCAACCCCGAGGTGGAGTCCGTCCTGGGTTGGGGGACGGAAAGGCTGTCCCTGGAATGCCGCGGCCGGTCTCCCTTGTGGCAACGCCGATTGGCCGTGGCTTCCGGCCAGGGTCCGCTCCAGGGCGTGATACACGAATTGATGCACCGCCTGGGGCTCCCGAAACCTGACTTCGATCTTGGTCGGGTGGACGTTCACGTCCACGAGCGAGGGGTCCAGTTCCAGGAACAGGGCATACGCGGGGTGGCGCTCCCCGTGCAGCACGTCGCGGTAGGCTTCCCGGATTGCGTGCCCCAGCAGCTTGTCCCGCACGAAGCGGCCGTTGACGTACACGAACTGGGCGTCGCGGGAGCTCCGGGAGTAGGCGGGCAGGGCGGCGAGTCCCGAGAGACGCAGGCTGCCCGCGCGCTCCTCCAGCGCCAGGGCTGCCGTCCGGAATTCCTCGCCCAGAAGCGCGGCGATGCGTTGTCCGGGCGTTGTCGCCAGCAGATTGGACTGGGCCCGGCCATTATGGGTGAGGGAAAGGTGCACCGACGGGTGGGCGAGGGCGATGCGCCGGAACGCCTCTTCGCAGTGGGCATACTCGGTGGCCTCGGTCTTCAGGAACTTGCGGCGGGCCGGGGTGTTGAAATAGAGGTCGGCCACTTCCACGCTGGTGCCCTCGGCCAGGGCCGCCGGCTCCGGTGGCGTGACCCCGCCGCCCTCCACCCGCAGGCGCCAGGCATGGGTCTCGCCCCGGGCGCGGCTGGTGAGCTGCAAGCGGGCCACGGACGCGATGCTGGCGAGGGCCTCGCCGCGAAACCCCAGGGTGCCCACCCGGGCAAGATCGCCGAGTTCCGTGATCTTGCTGGTGGCATGGCGCGCCACGGCCAGGGGAAGGTCCGCCGGGACCATGCCGCGGCCGTTGTCGGTAACGCGGATCAGGTTCATGCCGCCCTGGGCAAGTTCCACCGCGATGCGGCTGGCGCCCGCATCGAGGCTGTTCTCCAGCAGTTCCTTGAGGGCGGAGGCCGGGCGCTCGATCACCTCGCCGGCGGCGATCTGGCTGATCAGCAGGTCTGGAAGTACCCGGATGCTCACGAAAGGATGGCGAACGCGATGACGGATTATACCCGCCGCCTTTCCGGTTGCCGGGACGGGGGCCGGTTGCTATCATCTGCGGCCAGAATACCGGTCGGAAGGCGCTCCCCTGCTGCCGCCATCGACGCCCCGACAAAAGCAACAACCTTTTCCACCGCTGCCATAGGGAGATCCAACGATGCTGATTGGCGTTCCCGCCGAGACGCGTTCCGGCGAAACCCGCGTCGCGGCGACCCCCGAGACCGTCAAGAAACTGACTGCCAAGGGCCAGCACTCGGTGCTGGTGCAGGCCGGCGCCGGCGCGGGTTCCAGCATTCCCGATGCCGAGTTCGAGGCGGCCGGCGCCCGGATCGCCGCCAGCGCGGCCGAGGTGTACGGCCAGGCCGAGATCCTGCTCAAGGTGCGCGCGCCCCAGGCCGACGAACTCAATCAGCTCAAATCCGGCGGCGTCCTGATCGGCCTGCTGGACCCCTTCAACGCCGAGGGCATTCAGGCCTTGGCCAGGCAGGGCGTCACCGCTTTTTCCATGGAGTGGCTGCCGCGCACATCCCGCGCCCAGAGCATGGACGTGCTGTCATCCCAGGCCAACATTGCCGGCTACAAGGCGGTGGTCCTGGCCGCCAATGAGTACGGGCGATTTGTTCCCATGCTGATGACCGCCGCCGGCACCGTGAAGGCGGCGCGGGTTCTGATCCTCGGCGCCGGCGTCGCCGGCCTGCAGGCCATCGCCACCGCCAAGCGCCTGGGGGCGGTGATCGAGGCCTCGGACGTTCGCCCCGCGGTCAAGGAGCAGATCGAATCCCTGGGCGCCAAGTTCCTTGACGTGCCCTACCTCACCGACGAGGAGCGGGAGATCGCCCAGGGCGTGGGGGGCTACGCCCGTCCCATGCCGCCGGACTGGATGCGGCGCCAGGCGGAGCTGGTGCACGAGCGGGCGAAGACCTCGGACATGCTCATCACCACCGCTCTCATCCCGGGCCGTCCCGCCCCCAAGCTGATCAAGGCGGCGACGGTGGACTCCATGAAGCCCGGGTCCGTGATCGTGGACCTGGCCGTGGAGCAGGGGGGCAACGTCGAAGGCTCGGAGCTTGGCAAGGTGGTGGTCAAGAACGGCGTGAAGATCGTGGGGATTCCGAACCTGCCGGCCTTGGTCGCCGCCGACGCCAGCGCGCTCTACGCCCGCAATCTGTTTAATTTCCTGGCCCTGCTGCTGGATGCCAAGACCGGGGCTTACACTCTTAATCGCGAGGATGACCTCGTGGCCGGCACCCTGGTGTGCCATGCCGGCCAGGTGGTGACCCGCCCTTCGGCCTAACCTCGAGGAGCGAAGCCATGACCGGCACTGTTGACCCCACCGTCTTCAACCTCCTGGTGTTCGTGCTTGCCGTGTTCGTGGGCTATCACGTGGTGTGGAACGTGACGCCCGCCCTGCACACGCCCCTCATGTCCGTCACCAACGCCATTTCCAGCGTGATCATCGTGGGCGCCATCCTGGCCGCGGGCCCGGCCCAGTGGGACTGGGTCAGCTCCGGCGCCGGCGTGCTGGCGGTGGCCCTGGCGGCGGTCAACGTGTTCGGCGGCTTTCTGGTCACCCGGCGCATGCTGGAGATGTTCAAGAAAAAAGAACGCAAGCCCGTTAAGGGCGAGTAGCCGAGATCCGGGAGAACCGATTCATGTCCGCCAATCAAGTCGCGCTCTGGTACCTGGTCGCCTCGGTGTTCTTCATCCTGGCGCTGAAGGGCCTTTCCTCCCCCGAGTCGTCGCGCCGCGGCAACCTGTTCGGGATGATCGGCATGGGCATCGCGGTGGTGACCACGGTGGCCATCGTCGCCAAGGGCCACGTGGAGTTCATCATCCTCGCCTTCCTGGTGGGCGGATCCATCGGAGCCCTGGTGGCGAAGCGGGTGGAAATGACCCAGATGCCCGAACTGGTGGCCGCCATGCACTCCCTGGTGGGTCTGGCGGCAGTCCTGATCGCGGTGGCGGCGGTGAGCAACCCGTCCGCGTTCGGCGTTCCCGATCCCATGCCCACGGGCAACCGGCTGGAGCTCTTCATCGGCACCTTCGTGGGTGCCATCACCTTCACCGGCTCCATTATCGCCTTCGGCAAGCTGGCGGGGCTGGGCAAACACTTCCGTCTCTTTTCCAGCGCTCCGGTGGTGTTCAAGGGCCAGCACCTGCTCAACCTTGCCCTCGCCATCGTGATGTTCGTCTTCGGCAGCTGGTTCTTCCTGTCCGGGCCCGAGGGCCAGTGGCCGCCCTTTATCGTCATGACCGCCATCGCCCTGGCCTTGGGCGTGCTCATCATCATCCCCATCGGCGGCGCCGACATGCCGGTGGTGATTTCCATGCTCAACTCCTATTCGGGGTGGGCCGCGGCCGGCATCGGCTTTTCCCTCAACAACCCGATGCTCATCATTGCCGGCTCCCTGGTGGGCTCCTCGGGCGCGATCCTTTCCTACATCATGTGCAAGGCCATGAACCGCTCCTTCCTGAACGTGATCCTGGGGGGATTCGGCGCGGCGGAGGGCGCCGTGGCAGCCGGAGGCGAAGAGCAGAGGACGGTGCGCTCCGGGAGCGCCGACGACGCCGCTTTCCTCATGGGCAACGCCGACAGCGTGGTCATTGTGCCCGGATACGGCCTGGCGGTGGCCCGCGCCCAGCACGCGGTCAAGGAGATGACCGACAAGCTGCTGGAGAAGGGCGTCAGCGTGCGCTTCGCCATCCACCCGGTGGCCGGGCGCATGCCGGGCCACATGAACGTGCTGCTGGCGGAAGCGGAGATTCCCTACGACATCGTGCTCGAGATGGAAGACATCAACAGCGATTTCATCAACACCGATGTGGTGCTGGTGCTGGGCGCCAACGACGTGGTGAACCCCCTGGCGCGCAAGCAGGGCAGCCCCATCTACGGCATGCCGATTCTGGACGTGGACAAGGCGCGCACCGTCATGGTGGTGAAGCGCTCCATGGCCGCGGGCTACGCCGGCCTCGACAACGAGCTCTTCTACATGGACAAGACCATGATGGTGTTCGGCGATGCCAAGAAAGTGGTGGAAGACATCGTGAAGGCTCTTTGACCCCATTACCGCGCGAGGAACGGGCGGCCGCGGCCGCCCTTTTTTGCGCGCCTGTCCGGAGGGTGCCGATCAATCGAAGGAAATGGTGTAGATCACCGTGGCGCCGGTGGCATCGCCGGAGCGGGTCTGCACCGCCCAGCGGTCGGAAATGACGTAGGTCAGCTTGAGGATGGTGCCGGTCCCCGCCAGGCTGCGGCCGACTCCGACGTACAGGGACGTGGTGAGCTGGGTCCCGATGCTCACGAAGTCGTCGGGCTGCACATTGGCTCCGGGAAGGCTGAATACTGATTCATCGCGGGCGCCGGTGCCCTGGCCCAGGACCAGCCACGAGAGCTTTTCCTGGTCCGGAACCGGCGGGTTGGATACCAACTTGGTGCGGGGTGAGAGCGCAGTGCCGGTGATGGCGACTCCGGCCTCCACCGCCTGGTTCTTGCGGATGGCGAGGATGTCGAGCACCGGGTTGGACAGGGGCCCGTCGAACAGCAGGGCGCCGCGCTCGATCTTGAGCTGCTGGCCGTACGCCGTGTAATACCCTTCCGCCACCCGCACCACGCCCTTGGCCTTCATGACGCCGTCGTCCGACCGCACCTGGACGTTGCCCTGGAGGCGCGCGTCCAGGCCGGCGCCCCTGACCCGGAAGTCGTTGCCCAGGTCCAGGTCCAGGTCGAGACGGAGGCGAGAAGCACGTGCCTCGGGCGCGGCCTTTTCCCGGCCCGCGATAACCACGTCTTCCGAAAGCCGCGGCCGGTCCCACTCGCGGACCTCGATGAGGCCCCGGTCGGCGCGGATGGAACCCGCGAGCGTGGCTGCATTTCCTTCCAGCAGCATGCGGCCGCTCCCGCTGACCTCCAGCAGCTGGGCGGGCATCTTCACCAGGGCGAGCCGGTCGAGCTTGAAATCCAGCTCTCCCCGGCGGTTGCCCTCGGCGAAGCTCATGACCCCGCTGGCGCTGACGGAGCCGTCACCGCCCCGCAGGGTCAGATTGCGCAGGAGCAGGCGGTCGTCGGTGAAGTCCGCGGCAAGGGTGCCCTGGTCAAGGTGCAGGCCGGCGGCGTCCACGTGGGCCTCCAGGGCGTTACCCGACACGGAGCCCTGCAGTTGCGGACTTGCGACGGTCCCCGATGCCGACGCCGTTATTTCGATGGCGCCGCCAAGGCCCAGGGTCGGGTCCACCAGGGGACCCAGCCAGGCGATGGACGGCATGGAGGCCCGCAGCTCTCCCGAGAGTGGGGCTGTGCGTGCGAGACGCCAGCGCCCATCGACCCGCTCCATGTGGGTCTCCACTCTTCCGCGCAGGGATCCGAGACCTGAACCCTCGGCGGTGGCGGTGGCCTCGATGATGGAGCCCCGGGCATCCATCTGCACCGCCAGCTGAGCCAGACCCAGGGCCACCGGCTTGGGGCTCCCCAGGGAAATGTCGCCGCCCTCTCGCCAGAGCCGGGCCCGGCCCTCCAGCCGCTCCCTGATGTCCAGGTCCCAGTCGCCGCCCAGCACCAGGGACGATTGCCAGTCGGCGCTGTCGGCCCGGGGGAGCATCTGGGTGAGCGGGAGGGAGGATGCGCGGCCGCTTGTGCGGAGCATTCCGGGTTGCCAGGCAAGAAAATCCAGCACCAGCTTCCCGGAGCCCCAGGCGATTTCTGTCGCACCGATGTCGACGCTTCCCGCCGCCAGCGCCAGTCTGGTGGGCGTCAGCAGTTGCAGAGGCTGGGGCTTCCGGGACTCCATTCGCTGCAGGGTTCCCGACCAGCGGAACTCGTCACCCAGTCCTCCATCTGCGGTCGCCGTGATCGCCACCTGGGGCCCCGAGGCGTCCAGAGTGAGTGTGTGACGTTCCCGCGTGCCCGCCACATCCGCTTCAACGGTGTCCAGGGCAAGCTGCCCGGACTTCAGGCCGCGGGCCGCCAGCTTAAGGCGCAACGGGTCCCGCTGATCGAGGCCCAGGTCGCCGCCCGCCTCGATCGCTGCCAGGGCCACGCCGGGCGCGCGGAGTTCCTGGCCGGAGAGACTGAAGCTTAGGGACGGATTCTGGAAACCGCCCGCCACCCAGCCGCTGCCCTCAAGTCTTCCGGCGTAGTCCGTCCCCAGGGCCGCGAGACGGGGCGCTTGGAGGCTCCAGTCGAGGCGGGCATCGATGGCGCCGAGGCTTCCCTTGTAATCCAGGCGGTTTCCTCCGAGAACCACATGGCCTTCGCCGCCCACCGTGCCTTGCCTTGCGTAGCGCAGGGTGCCCGTTCCCTCGATAGGCTCGTTCCGCAAGCGGCTGCGCCCGAATTCGTATCGCAGCATCCCCTCCAGGGCGGGAGAAAGGGTGCCTTCGGCTCCAAGCCGGGCATTGATCTGGGCCTTGGGAAAATCCCCCCAGAGGGCGGGATCGAAATCCCGCAGCACCCCGGTAGCCGTGAACGCTCGCGCGCCGTCCAGCCGTAACTCCCCGTTGAATGCCAGCTCGCTTCCCCGCGCCCGCAGGGTCGCTTCCCGGATGCCGAGGATTTGATCCTTGATCTGCCCCTCCAGGGCCAGGCGGTAAATGCCGGTTTCGAGCCGGGCGGCGATGTCCTGCTGATTCCCTGTCGCGGTCACGGTGATGGTCCCCGCCGGCCGCAGGGGCTTCAGGGCACGGTGCAGCGCATTGAAGTCCACCCCTCGCGTTTCCAGGCGCAGGCGCACTCCGTCCGCCCCGATCGTTCCCTCGCCGGAGAAGCTGCCGCCTCGGCCAAGGCTGATCTGGAGCGCGTCCAGGCGGACGCCGTCCCCGGAAATCTCGACGGGCGACTCGAGGGCCTCCACCGGCAGGAGGTTGCGGTCGAGGGTTCCCGGCTGACGGTTCTCGACGCGCAGGGTTCCCAGTAGGCGACCTTCTTGGTTGCGCGCGGAAAAATTGAGCGCCAGGTCTGCTTCGGGAGCGCCCTCCTGGAACCGGGCCGGATTGATTTCGTGAAGGGCGGCAGTCAGTTCGCGCAACTCCTCATCCGCGAAGGGCGCCACCAGGACATCAATGGCGCCCTTGCCCCAGCTTTCATCGATCGTCCCCTGGACCCGAAGGCTTTCCAGGGTGCCGGATAGTGCCAGCGGCAGAGTGATTCTCCGTCCGTCCAGGTCAGTGGCCAGCTTCAGCGAGCCGCTGGCCGCGAATGGCGTCGCCGAGTCGAGGGCGGCTTCCCCGTTCAGGGCGCTTCCCTCGTAGTTCAGGGAATCCAGGCGGATCCGGTACTGGCCGGGACGCGCGTCGATGCGTCCCGCAATATTCTCCAGCACCGTTTCATAGCCGTCCCCCCTGAACACGAGCCGCGGCAGGTCCAGGCTCACCACGGTGACGGAGTAGGGCAGGCCCAGGTTTTCCGGCAGGCGGGTGGGTTCCGACGTCGGTTTGTTGATTACCGTCGCACTGGCCGCGGCGAGACGGGTGATTCGGGCTTGCCCTCCCAGAAGGCCGAGGAGATTCCAGTGGAGTTCCAGCGCTTCGATGGTGACCTCCGTGGACTCGTCTCGATAGACCGCCCGCCCGGCGCGCAGGGGCCCCAGGATGGACCCGGAAACGTCCCGCAGGACGATGCGGCCGTCGCTCCAGGCGGCGGCCTGGCTCGCCGCCCAGCGGAGCGCCGTCTCGCTGCGCGCGAACAGCGCCAGGGCGGCCAGCGCCGCCAGCAAAACCAGCGCGCCCAGCGTCCAGTAGCGAAAACTTCTGTTCGCCTTCTCCGTGACCATCAGAACTTGAACCCAATGGCGAAATGGAGCCGGTATTTCTTGTCATCCTTTCCATAGGCCACGTCCAGCCCTACAGGCCCCACGGGGCTCACCCAGCGGACGCCCACGCCGTAACCCACGGCGGCGTTGAAATCCTCCCATTCGTCGGTGGCGTTCCCGGTGTCGATGAACGCCACGCCGCCCCATTCCTGCGTGAACATGCGCAGATACTCCGCGCTGGCGACGGCCAGGTATTTGCCGCCCACCGTGGCGCCGGCCACCTGCGGGCCCAGGCTTTCGAACGCGTATCCCCGGACCGACTGGCTGCCCCCGGTGCGGAAGAGGTATTTGGAGGGGATGCCCGCGGTGCCGTCGGCGCTGATAGCCCCCGCTTCGGCCCGTAACTGGATTTTGTCCCTCTCGCCGACCGGCCAATAAAAGGCGAAACGGCCATAGGCGCGGGCGAATCCCTGGTCGGCAAGCAGGCCCTGGATGGCGCCGCCCGCTTGCAGGTTCAACAGGTAGCCCTTGCGCGGATTGCTCAAGGAGTCCACGCGGCGGTCCACCCAGGAATAGTTGAAAACCAGGGATTTCAGGCGGTCCGTGGTAGAGACGGATTCAATCTCCTTCTTCTCGTAGATGAAGTCGCCGGAGAAGATGGAATCCCGGGATTCCTGAAGCTTGGCGATTTCCAGACCCAAGCCTACCGAGGAAGTTATTTCGCCCTGGATGTCCCGTCGGCTGAACAGCAGCCCCGCGGTGTCGCGGTAGCCGCTTTTCCGTTCCGGAAAGACCAGCCCTACGCCGAAATCCTGCTCCCGCTGGGCGATGATCGCGCCTGAAAGAAAGCGCCAGCCCAGGTCCAGAATGTCCTTGTGCTCGTAGGTGGCCTCCACGGAGGCGCCGAGATCCGTGGAGTAGCCGGCGCCAAGGCGGACTTTCTTCTGGGGGTGCTCGACCAGGCTGACCCGGATCGGGACATTCTCGGGCTGCGACGGGTCCACGGGCGTCGTCACCAGCACCGAGGAGAAATAGCCGGTGTTGAGCAGGTCGTTTTGCAGCCTGGTGAGCAGCTTCAGGCTGTAGGGGGTTCCGGGGGCGATCCGGTTCAGGTTGGTCACGGTTTCCTCCGGATAGCGTTGGAGGCCGCCGATCTCCGGAGAGCCCAGGGTGAAGGGCGGGCCGCTGGCGATGACCAGGGAGAGCTTGACGGTCCCCGCTTCGGGATCCACGCGGGCCTCGCTGCTCTCGATGCGTGCGGCCGGGAACCATTCATCAAGCACGTAGGCCAGGGCGGCATCCTTGGCGGCGGTCCAGTCGGCCTGGCGGAAGCGCTGGCCGGGGTTCAGAGACCAGCGTCCGCGAACCGCTTCCCGGCGCGCCGCGAAATCGAACCTGTCCTCGCCGATTCCGCCGCTGAAACCGATATCGACCGATTCCACGCGGGCCGCCGCGCCGGGTGTCACCCTGATGCGGGCGGTCCAGGCGCCATTCTCCTCTGCGAGTTCGGCCGTGATTTCCGGGGTGAAGTAGCCTTCGGTGGCCATCAGTTCCCGGGCTTGGGACTCGCTGGTGGAAAACAGGCGCTGGAACTGCTCTTCGGTGAGCTCCGGGCTCCTACCGAGGCGGAACAGGTCCAGATTGTCCTGGAGCAGGGTCTGGAACGGAGGGGGCGCCTCGACTTCGACCCGGTACTCGGCGGCCGTGGCCGCGGTGCCGAGGAACGCCAGTATCAGGGCGAGCGCCGCGCGCAGCGCCCCGCCCGGGGAAGCAGCCATGACGCCGCGCACCTCACGCGGCGGCCAGGGCCTGTTCCACGTCGTCGAGGATGTCGTCGATGTGCTCGAGGCCGATGGAGAGCCGCACCATGTCTTCGAACACGCCGGCCTGTTTGAGTTCCTCGGGCGAAAGCTGGCGATGGGTGGTGGTGGCCGGATGGCAGGCGAGGGACTTGGCGTCCCCGATGTTGACCAGCCGCGTCACCAGCTTGAGAGCGTCGATGAAGCGCGCCCCGGCCTCGCGGCCGCCCTTGACGCCGAAGGACAGGATCCCCGAGGCGCGGCCTCCCATGTACTTGTCCACCAGATGCTTGTCCGGATGGTCGAACAGCCCGGCGTAGTTCACCCAGTTCACCTTGGTGTGACCCTTCAGGTACTGGGCTACTTTCAGCGTGTTGTCGCAGATGCGGTCCATGCGCACGGCCAGGGTTTCGATGCCCTGGAGCACGAGGAAGCTGTTGAAGGGGGAGATGGCGGCGCCCGTATTGCGCAGAGGAACCACCCGGGCGCGCCCGATGTAGGCCGCGGCGCCCAGCGCCTCGGTGTAAACCACGCCGTGATAGGAAACGTCGGGCTCGTTCAGGCGCCGGAAGCGGACCTTGTGCTCCGCCCAGGGGAACTTGCCCGAGTCCACGATGGCGCCCCCGATGGAGTTGCCGTGGCCGCCCAGATACTTGGTGAGGGCGTGCACCACGATGTCGGCGCCGTGCTCGATGGGCCGGCACAGGTAGGGCGTGGGCACGGTGTTGTCCACCACCAGCGGGACTCCGTGCTCGTGGGCAACATCCGCCAGGGCCCCGATGTCCACCACGTTGCCGAAAGGGTTGCCGATGGATTCGCAGAACACGAGCTTGGTCCTGGCATCGATCAGCTCGCCGAAGCTCTTGGGGTTGTGGTGGTTGGCGAAGCGCACCTGGATGCCGAGCTGGGGCAGCGTGTGGGCAAACAGGTTATAGGTTCCGCCGTAGAGCGTGGCCGAGGTGACGATGTTGTCTCCGCTCTCGGCGATGGTCAGGATGGAATAGGTGATGGCCGCCATGCCCGAGGCCAGGGCGAGGCCGGCTACCCCGCCCTCCATGGCCGCGACGCGCTTTTCCAGCACGTCGGTGGTGGGATTCATGATGCGGGTGTAGATGTTTCCCTGGACCTTGAGGTCGAAAAGGTCCGCGCCGTGCTGCGTGTCGTCGAAGGAATAGGAGGTGGTCTGGTAGATCGGAACCGCCACGGCGTGGGTTGTCGGCTCGGGCGTGTAGCCCCCGTGGATGGCAATGGTTTCGAGCTTCACCGGAGTTTCCTCGCAGAAGGGTCGGAAAAGGCGCCTATTATCCCCGAGGCGGCAGCCGCTTTCCAGCCGCGGCGAAGAAGGACCGCCGCCGCGAACGGCGGCGGTCCTCTCCTACTCGGGGTGGATGTCGATGGCGCGGTAGGCGTGAGCCACCGCCCTGAACCCGAGCTTGGCGAGTTCCTCCGGCGGATGCTCGCATTCGTCCCCGCAGGCCCGGCACTTGTACACGGGCACTTCCAGCGCGAGCCGGAATGGCTCCGCGTCGTGCAGGTCCACGTCGAATTCGCTGCGACGGGTGGCCAGGGGCTGGGTGGAAAGCTCTTCTCCGCAAGCCGGGCAATGATAGCGCTTGCGCAGCAGGCCGCGCTTCACTGCCGGGTCCGCCAGGTTATAGCGGGCCGGGTCCGCGGTGATGTCCATGAGCAGGGCCGCGAATTCCGGGTACACGAAGCGCTTGTGGTTTTCGCCGCAGGCGACTGCGGGCATTCCGATCACCGTGAGCTTGACGTCGCCTTCCGTTCCCGCGAAAGGCGGGAGTCTGACGGGCTTCATGTCGCCCTTGCACTTGCTGCAAGGTTTTTGAGGCTTGGTCATGTCGTCTCCTTCCGTTGGATGGGCGGGAATACCCCGCCCGTCCAGGCAGTATAGACAACATCAGTTTTCGGTCTGGGCCAGCCTCGAGCGCGCGATGGCGGGGTTCTTCGAGAAGTAGCGCTGGATGCCCCGGTAGATGGCTTCGGCCATCTTGTCCTGGTAGCCGTCTTCCCGCAGGCGCTTCTCTTCCTGGGGATTGCTGATGAAGGCGGTCTCCACGAGGATGGAGGGGATGTCGGGAGCCTTGAGCACCGCGAACCCGGCCTGCTCCACCTCGTCCTTGTGCAGGTCATTGATGTTGCCGAGCTGGGCCAGGACATCGCGGCCGAGCTTGAGGCTGTCGTTGATGGTCGCGGTCTGGGAGAGATCGAGCAGGGTCTTCTTCAGGTACGGATCGTCCACGTCGAAGTTGGCGCCGCCGATCAGGTCCGCGTCATTTTCCTTCTTGGCTATCCAGCGAGCCATGGCGGAGGTGGCTCCGCGCTCGGAAAGGGCGAACACCGAGGAGCCACGCACATGGGGCTTGATCCACGCATCGGCGTGGATGGAGACGAACAGGTCGGCCTGGGCCCGGCGCGCTTTTTCCACCCGTACGTTGAGGGGGATAAAGAAATCGCCGTCGCGGATCATCACCGCCTTCATGCCGGCGTCGGCGTCGATCTTCGCCCGCAGTTTGCGCGCGATCTCGAGGGTGACGTCCTTCTCGCGGGTTCCCCGGCGGCCCCGGGCACCGGGGTCCTCTCCGCCATGCCCGGCGTCGATGGCGATGATGACCTTGCGCACCGGGTCATCGCGGCCGCGCTTGACGGCGGGTGCGGGTTTCCGGGGTCTGTCCGCGGCCGGATCCGGGATCGTCGTGCCGTTCACCCCGTCAGGAGCGATAACCGGTAAGGCGTTTTCCTTCCCCAGGTAAAGCGCCATCAGCGGATCGGCGGGGGAGGCGGGGTACACGTCCACCACCAGGCGGTGGCCATAATCGCCCACGGGCTTGAGGGCGAACACCTGGGGAATGATCTTGCCCTTGAGGTCAAGGACGACGCGCAGCACACCGGGCTCGGGATAGCCGATGCGCACCGCCTGCACGTAGGGATCCTCGGCGCTTACTTTTCCGGGAAGGTCCCGCAGTTCGGGGCCGGCCGTGAATTCCTCCAGGTCGATCACCAGCCGCTCGGGGTCGTGGAGGGTCATGACGTTGTAGCGGATGGGCGCGTCCGACTCCAGGGTAATGCGGGTGTAGTCCTGGGCCGGCCACAGTCTCGCGGACCGGATGGCCGAGTCGCCGGCGAGGGACAGCAGGGGGAACAACAGGAAGAGAATCGCGAGACCGGAGAACGACAGGGACCGCCGCGGACTCGCTCCGCTCAGCCGGTCTCCAGGTGCAACCGCTCTAGGCACTGCCTGCCCACCTCCGTGCCGGCGCTAAGCTCGGCATATCGTCCGCTACCCTCAACCCGCAACGCAATTTGAAGATCCGGGGAAGGAAGCAAACCTTCTGTTTTTTCAGGCCATTCCACGATGCAGACGGCATCTGCGCGGAAGTATTCGCGGAATCCTGCATCTTCCCACTCGCTCGGGTCTCTGAAACGATAAAAATCAAAGTGATATAAGTATAAGCTCGAAACTCTATAAAGTTCAACCAGAGTATAGGTGGGGCTTTTCACTTTTTCGAGGAATCCGAGGCCCCGGAGCAGGCCTCGCACCAGGGTTGTCTTGCCCGCGCCCAGGTCGCCGTGGAAGTAGATTTTCAGCCCCGGCACCAGCACGCGCGCCAGTGATTTTCCCAGGGCGAGGGTGGCTGCCTCGTCCGCCAAAAAGGCTGCGCGTCTGAATTCCTGCTGGGTATGATGGTTCGTATGCATGAGGAGTTGATGGAAGGGGGCTCCCGCCGGGATCCGGTTCGACTCGCCGCCGACATCAAGCAATGGGGCCGCGAACTGGGGTTCGGCGCGATCGGCATCGCCGACACGGATCTCTCCGAAGCGGAGTCGCGCCTGCTGGAATGGCTGGAGCGCGGCTGGCACGGAGAGATGGATTATATGGCAAGGCATGCCGGCAAGCGGTGCCGCCCCGCCGAGTTGCTGCCCGGCACCGTAAGCGTGATTTCGGCGCGCATGAATTATCTTCCCTCGTCCGCCGCCGACAGCGCGGAGGTGCTGGAGCGCGGAGAACTCGCATTCATTTCCCGCTACGCCCTGGGCCGCGACTACCACAAGGTTCTGCGCGCTCGCCTGCAGCGGCTCGCCGACCGCATTTCCCGGGCGGCGGGCGCGTTTCGTTACCGGGTTCTGGTGGACAGCGCGCCGGCCATGGACGTGGAACTCGCGCGCAAGGCCGCTCTGGGCTGGCGCGGCAAGCATACCCTGCTCCTGGACCGCGATGCCGGATCGTTCTTCTTCCTGGGGGAAATTTACACCGACCTGCCGCTGCCGCCGGATTCGCCGCAGGACGAGCACTGCGGCACCTGCGAGAAGTGCATCGACATCTGCCCGACCAGCGCCATCGTGGCTCCCTACCGGCTCGATGCCCGCCGCTGCATCTCCTACCTCACCATCGAGCACAAGGGATCCATTCCCGAGGAACTGCGGCCGTTGCTGGGGAACCGGGTCTATGGCTGCGACGATTGCCAGCTCGCCTGCCCCTGGAACCGGTTCGCGCAACCCGGCGGGGACAGGGACTTCGCGGTGAGGAACGGGCTGGACGCCGCGTCCCTGGCCGAGCTGTTCCGGTGGAGCGCCGCGGACTTCAGCGACCGGCTCGCCGGCAGCGCGATTCGACGCGTCGGCCACGAGCGCTGGCTGCGCAATCTGGCGGTCGGATTGGGAAACGCGCCATCCCGGCCGGAGGTGGTGGCGGCCCTGCGTGCCCGCGCCGATGATTCCTCGCCCCTGGTGCGGGAGCACGTGGCCTGGGCGCTGGCCCGTCACGGCGCCTGACGAGCGGCCGGCAATTTCCTCCCCGGCCCGGCTTGGTTGCTCAACGCGAGATCAGGCTCACCAGCAGGGCGGTGACGATGGCGATCAGCACCGCGCGGATTCCGGACCAAACCCAGAACGTGTCGCTGATGCGGCCAAGGTAGGCGCCCAGAAGAAAGATGAAGCCGAAGGCGAGCGCAATCGAGATCCCCAGGGGATCGGCGGGGAGGGGAGTTCCCTCGGAGGCGAGCCAGAGGGGAAGGGCGATGGCCAGGGATACCAGCAGGGGGGAGGCTCCGTTCAGCAAGGCGATGACGAGAGGCACCAGTCGCGCCGCCCGTCCGTGGGCGCTGCCGTCCATCCTGGCCGCCATGGCCTGTTCCAGGTCGAGGAGAGCCTTTTTTCGCTCCGCCGATTCGCTGATGTAGGCGCTGCTCACGCCGCTCATGCCCAACGCGATCCCCGCGCCGGCGCAGGCGCTGAACGCCACCATGGGCTCTACGTTGCCCACGGAGTAGAAGCCGACGATCAGCCCCAGCATGGTCAGGGCGCCGTCGAAGCCGTTGACCACGAAGTAGCGGCGGGCGATTTCCTCGGAGCGGGTGATGCGAAGCAGGAAACCGACTTCCTCGAGCCAATTCATGGCCGTCCCTCAGGAATCGTTCCGCGCCTGCCTATTCAGTGGCGGGGGCGGTCACGTCCACCGCGTCGATGCTGTGGATGCTGCCGCCGATGTCGTTGATGGCACTCCTCAGGCGCTCGAAGTCAATGGCTTCGCCCTCCACCGTCACTTCGAGGTTCTCGGTCTTTTCATCCACGGCGGTCACGGTCACGCTCACCTTGCAGCCGGACGCATGGCTGGCGAGAGCGAGCGCGAAGTCCACGGCATTGGGCTGGTGGGGCTTGAGGATGTCGAGCACTACGCGATTAATGCTTGCCATTCGGGCCTCCCGGTTTTCGGGAAGGATACCGCAATCGATGGCGGGCGGCTGTCGCGTGCTGACCTGGGGGGCGTGGAGGGACGGTGCAAGAAAAGCGGGCCCGCAGGCCCGCGATCGCTTGTTCCGAGGAGGCGGCAGCTACTTGATCTGGCCGCGGATCTCTCCGCCGGGAACACCCCCCGAGGCGGCCGTGGTGTGGACGTTCACGTAGGTGACGCCGGCGCGGATGGCCGCGATGAGTTCTTCCATCTCCCCCGGGGCAATCAGTTGACCGGCGGGGCCGACCACGCTGTTCGCCACCAGGACGCCGGTCACCGTTCCGCCCGGCACCGGGCAGGCCGGGGTGCCGGTGGGCGGTGACGCATCCGGGGGATTGCCGCACAGCCAGACGCTGATTCCGCCATTGGCACCGGGCTGGGCCAGATGGATGTGGGCCATGAAAGGGGTCCCCTGGAGTCCCTCGTAGCTCAACTCGTAGTCAATCATGTTGCGTTTCTTGTCGATCTTGGCGCGGAAACTTCCCTCGCCGGGCGAGGAAACCGCGGGCACTTCCTGGTATCCCTGGAGCTTGGCATGGACCGTTTCCGCCGCCACCGGGGCCGACAATGCCGCGAGAACGCCTACGAGGATTGGGAACCTCAGAAACCTGGATTCGATCATGGTGAACGCCTCCTTGAAATGGGATCCGACAAACGGGCCGGAAACCGGGGCGGGACCCCGGTTCCCGCGGGAATGCAGCGTGCGAAACTGCACGCTGCGTTTCGAATGACAGGCGGAATCCATGAAGGTTTCCGTCCAGCCGTGAATATAGTCACGCCCAGGTATGACAGGGCGATGACGGCCCGCACCTGGCCTGGGTCGGGGCGGGCTCGCCTCTCGCGGACGGAGGAAAAGTGTCCATCACAGCATGATCGAAGTCGTCCACGGCGAATGCATTTATCCACTATGGATAAGTGGTCAGCGGTTGCGATCGTGCCCCCGTTCCAGGCAAGTCCAAGCCTACATTATGAAATCCGGGGCCGGCGGGCTGGTTGTAGTCCCGGGCATTGGCAGGTGATCTACCGGCGCAATGGGCACAAGGAGAAATTTTTTTGCTTTTTCCGAAGGAGGTTGACGAATTCCACAGAATATTCCAAAAGAATGTATAAGATGAAACTAACAAAACGTTAGATTTTGGGGCGAGAATAAAAAGAATGCCCAACGATGTCCCTTCTCTTGAGAATCTTTTCCCGCGCCTGACGAAAGCCCTCTCGGGCTTGGGTTGCCCTTTTCCCCGGCGGCTGCTGGAGGAATTTCCACGAATCCTCCAAAGACTCGAGCAGCTTTGGGGATCGCGCCAGGCCAGCCAGTATCTGCAAAGCCTGCTTTTCAGTGATCGCAGAGACCGTGTCGGATTCGAGGAAGACGTCATGCGGGAACTGATGCAGCTGACGCAAGTTCACCACCGTCTGTTTCCCGAGGAAAGCCGGAATCCCGGCGATCCGTTTTATGCCGTGGCGGTGGAATATGGGCCCTTGGACCCGGACCTGATGAACCCGTCCGGCCATCCAGCGCCGGAATTCTCCGTTTCGTGTGACGCCCTGGGATTGACGGCGGGGTCCGGGGGCAAGAACCCGCCGGCAGCTCCGCGGGCCTCCTCGGCCGGCCCGGCGCTGCCTGTCGGCGGTGACGATTTCGGTACGGCGGTGGCGAGCGACGTTCAGGGGACCACGGAAAAATGGCCAGAGGTTTCTTCGGTGGAGGAACTGCGAAGGCTGATCTCGCTGAAGATAATGCGAAAGGCGGATGCGTTTCCCCGGGAGCGCCGCCGCCTGGGCGACATACTGCTGGCGAAAGGGGCGGTCACTGCCAGGGGCATTGAGGTCGCGCTTGCAGACCAGCGCCGGCATCCCGGGCAGCGGGAGTCCATCGGCAAGATAATGGTTCGGCGAAAGCTGGCGAGCGAGGATGATGTGATGCGGGCGACCTGCCTTCAGGTCGGCATACCGGTGGTGGATCTCGCGCGATTCCCGATAAGCCCGGAAACCATGCGGCTGATTCCGGCGCGGCTGGCCCGGGAAAAACGCGCCATGCCGGTGGCGGTGGTCGGCGATGTGCTGTTTCTGGCGGTCGCCAACCCGTTCAGCTTTGCCGAGCGGGGTTATTTTGGCATGGTCACCAAGCTGGAGATCGAACTGCTCTACGCGCCTTCCAACCAGCTGTGCCTGAGGCTTGACAGCTACGGCAGCAAGCCCAACAAGCGGGAGATCGATGCGGGATTCCGGGATCTGGCGAAGAAAACGCTGCTGAATTTCACGGCCTCCAACGGCAATCATGTCGAGACGGAACCGGCCGCCGTCGTCATCAGCGAAAACGATGCCACCATCGTTGGGCTGGTGAACCGGATGATTTCGGACGCCATCGAAGCGCAAGCTTCCGACATCCACGTCGAGGCGTTCCCGGGCAATGGCGGCACCCGCATCCGCTTCCGTCGCGACGGCAGGCTCGAGGCCTACTCCGAGTTTCCGAGCGCCTACCACCAGGCGGTGGTGTCGAGAATCAAGATCATCGCCGGCCTAGACATCACGGAGCGCCGGCGCGGCCAGGATGGAAAGATCTTTTTCTCCGCCGAAAGCGGGAGCCGCGGCGCCGACCTGCGGGTGGCGACCATTCCCACCATGCGCGGCATCGAGCACGTGATCATCCGGGTGCTGGAGCGGTGCGAGCCGCTGGGACTGGGAGATATCGGCCTCAACGAGAAGAACCTGTTGAGCCTGCGCGAGGTTTCTCGCAAGCCTTACGGGCTCATACTGGTTTGTGGCCCCACGGGGAGCGGCAAGACGACGACGCTCCACTCCGTGCTGCGCGAACTGAACACCTCGGACAGAAAGATCTGGACCGTGGAGGACCCCGTCGAGATCGTACAGCCCAACGTTTGCCAGGTGCAGGTTAACCACAAGACCGGATGGACTTTCGCCACCGTGCTGCGCTCCCTGTTGCGGGCCGACCCCGACGTCATCATGATCGGGGAGATGCGGGACCGCGAGACCGCCGGTATCGCCCTCGAGGCTTCCATGACCGGCCACCTGGTCCTGTCGACGCTCCACACCAATTCCGCATCGGAGACCGCGGCCCGGCTGCTGGAGCTGGGGCTGGACCCCTTCATCCTTTCCGACGGGTTGCTGGCCATCCTGGCCCAGCGCCTGGCGCGGCGCTTGTGCCGGAATTGCAGGACGTCGCGCTCGTTGGAGGAAGTCGAGCTTCGGGAACTGGCGCGGGAGTTTCTGGGCAGCCGCGAGGAGATGCCGGCTCCGGAAGAAATTGATGCCGTCATTGCCGCATGGCGGGGAGAATTTGGCGCCACCGGGGCCATGGGGGCATGGAGTGCCGCCGGCTGCGACGCATGCTCGGGCACCGGCTTTTCCGGGCGAGTAGGCCTCCACGAATTGATGATCATGTCGCCCAGTTTGCGCGGACTGATACGTTCCCGGGCCTCGGCCCTGGAATTGCAGCAGGCTGCCACCGTCGGGCGCATGCGCACCCTGAGGCAGGACGGAATCGTGAAGGCCCTGCTCGGGCTGACAACCCTCAACGAGGTTCGCAGCGTTTGCGTCTAGCGAGTCATCGCCGCCTCGGCCAGTTCTGGAGTGCCGCGCACCGAGTTTTCAAGCGCGCCGGTGGGTTCGCACCATGAACTGGGTGGAACCGGATGGGGGCTGTCGGGATCGCGCCAGGAGCGCTAGAGCCTTCCTTGCGAAGCGCGGCGTATCTCGGCTGGCTTGGCCGACACAAGGCCCTTCACCGCATGCCGTAGTGGCTTGGCGAGGCAGCCCTTCTCTTGCTGCGGGGAAAGCTTCTTGCTGCCCTTGTCGAAATAGGCAGAGGAATACCGCACCACGGGCAGGGTCCCGGCATCGACCCGGCGCGTGAGCCCTACCAGCGCGTAGCACACGTTGTCGTTTCCCAGGCGATGGTGGTCAAGAAACACGAACAGGGAGTATTTCGCGGGCGGGAACTCCTGCGCGAAAGCGTCGGTCATCAAGTCTTTGATCGCGGTTTGGACGTCCTGTAGGGACATGGCACCCGTCAAGTAAACGTGGATGTCGGCGGCACCAGCGGTTCCCGAAACCAGGATCGACATGGCCAATGCCGCGCGGCCGGTCCCTCTGGCGAGGACCCGCGCGCTGCGGATCAGCGAGGAAAGGGCTTTGGCGAAGGGCAGGATCATGGAAGTCTCCGTCGTCGTTGCGAGGCCCGTTTCTTTCGGCCCGCTGGCCCGTCGTTGGCCGCCGCCGGGTCCTTCCTATGCGGGAACGGTGCCCGCGCCATAACGGGCACCGGCCTGGGGCCTTCCATTACCACGTGTAGGGCAGTCCGACCCGGACCGCGAAATCCGGCGAGTCCGACGTGAGGCCCACGCCCAGGTTGGTGAGCAGTGTCATTTGGTCGGTTAGGGCGTAGGTAACGCCGATGTTGAAGGTGGCGGCGTTCGCTTCGCTGCCGATGATCTCCTGGCGCTGGCCGGCACTAGGGCCGACGGCGAAGGTCTGTTTCGCCGATCCCTGGATGAATTGGTTGAAGGCGAAACTGAGGCTGGTGCGCTCGTTGACAGCAAAGCCGACGCCGATGCCCCACAGGAAGGCGTCTCCGAGTTCGATTTCTCCCGGCGCGACGACGTTGGGATCGGTGCTGATGTCGTCGAAATCGTCCTTGAAATTGTGGATGTAGCCGATGTTGCCGAAAAAGATCGCCGGATCCACGGTCTTCAGGAAGGAAAGCCCGACGCTGGCGGTCCACAGGCCGCTCCCGGTGGCAAGGTCCGTGGGCGTCCCGAGATTGTTGTTGTTCGGATCCCGGTTGATGACCTTGATGCCGTAGGGCTCCTTGCCCGTGGGCGCCTTGACCCGCACGTTGGCGATCAGGTCCGGCCAGGTGCCGTCCTCCCGCCGCAGTTGGTAAAAAGCTCCCATGCTCACGTCGCCTATGTCGCCGTTGGAGACCCACTGGTCGCTGACCACGGGACTCGCGCCGCCCACGCCGCCCGATATGAACTGGGATTCCCGGTAGAGATAGGGCACGCTCAGATCGAGCTGAAGCCGCGGCGTCACGCCCCAGCGGCCGGTGAGGTCCAGGTTGAACAGGTTTGACTTGGTCTGTTCCACGTCAATCTGGCCAAGAAAGATCGCATCCAGCGCCAAGAAGCCGGTGAGGTTGATGAGCCGGCGGTCGAAACGGGAATAGGTCAGGGAGGGCTCGATGGTGAACCGCTGGTCGAACACCGCCTCCCGCTGCTGCAGCAGGCCTTCCACGCTGCGGGTTCGCGCCGGTTCCTTGACCACCGTGTCCTCGCCGGCGGCGGGGGCGCCTTCCCGGGCCGGTTGCGCCGCACTACCGGCGGGCGGCTCCGGCGCGGGTGCGGCCTGGGCCAGGGTCCCCACCTGCTTGGGCCCGAGGCCCATGGCCCGCAGCTGACCTTCAAGGCGCTCCAGCTTGGCTTCCATTTCGCGCAGTTCCTTGCGCTGCTTGTCGTTGCTATTCTTGAGGGCTTCCAGCTCCCTCATCAGCGTTTCCGGGTCGGAGTCCGCGGCAAGCGCCAGCGGGGCGCTGAGGGCCAGGGCCACGGCGGCCGATAGCAGCGAAATCTTGTTCAATTGAAGCCTCCCTGTTTGTCAAGCCCGTCCGAGCCGGACGAGTTTGGGCTTTACGATGGGCAGGTCAGCGCATCCCGTCAACCGACAAAACGCGGCGCGGGCCGTGGCCCGCGCCGAACTGTGGCAGAGCGGATACAAGCTCGGGGACGCGCCGGCCGCTCCGTCAGAAAGCGCCCATGGGCCGAATGCCCCGGAGGTTGGACAGGGTCGCCTGGGTGCTGGAGATGTTGAAGCCGTCGGGACGCTCCATCTGTACCCGCAGCACCATGGTATTCTGGACCCGCACCGTGTCGCCGGCAATGGTGACGGACTGGACCAAGCCGCCGCCGCCGCCCGTGGCGCTCCGGATCTGCTGCTTGATCTCGCCGACGCCCGGAACATTGATGGCGACGCCCACGGCGTCGGCGCCCAGGGTGGCGCTGAGCTGCGCGCCGCTGGGAGTCACGTGATGCGGCGTGCTCGGGGCGGAGGCCAGTGACGGGCCGGACGATCCGGACGGACCGGAGCTGGATATGATGTCGATCTCCACGCCCGCGTTGTTCACGGCAGCCACGGCGTCACCGGCCACCTGGATGGATTGCGCGACCCCCGCGACATTTGAGATTCCGGTGCCGGTCTGCACCACCCTCGTGTTCGAGCTGGCCGCCGCCGGCGCGGACGTGTCCACCACGGTGAAGGTGGGCGTGAACGTCACGTCGGGATTCGAAGAGCCCCGCGACATGCCCACGTGGAGGTTGGCCGCCGCGGTCAGCGCTGTTCCGGCGGACTCCCATTTGGAGGCCATTTCGATGCCGAACTGGACGACCCTGGCGCCGGTGACGAACTTGCCCCGGGTGTCGCCGAGTATGTCGTCGGAGACTTCCTTGGCGTTGGCGAACACCGAAGTGTCCGGCAGATCACTGCCCTGGGCGAAAGGCGTCATGGCCAGGACGCCCGCAAGGGCGGCATGGATTGCGGTGGCGACCAGCCTCTTCTCGAGCCGCCTCGAGGCGTCGGCCGTAGGAGCGATCTTCTTGGCGGCAAGCGGTTCCTTCTCAAGCCATCTTCTGTTCCTCATCTTTGTTCTCTCCTTCGCTTGGCTTTCTACTTCTTCACGCTAGAAAAGATCGGCGTGGGTGAATCCGAACTCCAGCATCTCGGCCGGCGTGACCTGCGAGTACACGGCCTTGAGGCGCTTGGCCGTGAGGGGCTCTGGGGGATTGATCAGCACCGTGTTCTGGATGAAGCCTCTGCCGATCACGGCGAACACGATGCCGTTCCATCCCGCCACGAACTCCTCCTGGCTCATGACGCGGTTGCCCAATGCCGGGTCGCCCAGATAGACGCGCCCGTCCTGGGTCTTCTTGAGCACCACGAAGTGCTTGTAGCCCTTGATGTCCAGGAGGGCGATGACGGGAATCTTTATTTTCTCGAGGGTGGCGGGCGTCATTTCGTAACCCCGGCCCCGCATGCCGAAGGTCTCTACGTAGCGTTTCATGTCCAGGAGCGAGAAACCCTTCTCCCGCACGATCTCGGGGTCGCTCACCTTGAGCATGCCTTCGATGACCTCGTGCTCCGTGAGATCCTTGCCGTACGCGTAGTTCAGAATGGTTGCCAGCGCCGCCGCGCCGCAACTGAAATCGGTGTGCTGCTCCACCATGTTCACGTAGCGCAACTCGCGCAGGCTGAGCATGGACTTGGTGTAGACCGGGCCGCCGGGGGTAATGCCGCCGAACTGGATGTCGGCCGCCGCGGCCGGAAGGAGGGGCGCCAGCAGGAGCGCCGAGAGTATGAGGGCTCCCAATGCCAGCCTGAGTATTTTTTCTTGCATGGCCTCTCCTTGTTTCAGAAACTTTACAGTTCCCTATTTGTGAAGAACCCCAGCCGGTTTCCCGGCCGGGGTCTGTTGCTCACGCCTTACAGCTTTTTCAGGCGTGGGACGCCGAGCGATGATTACTCGCCGCCGCCATTGCCGCCGCCATTGCCAGCACCGCGCGCGGCCGCGATGGCCAGGCTGTTGCGCTGCTGGTTCTGGGTGCCCGCGGCGATGTTGACGCCGATGTTGCCCGTGGCGCCGCGCAGCGCGTTGCCTTCCAGCAACGCGGTGTTGGTGGTCAACGCACCGACCCTGATGAGCGGGATCGATCCGGTCACAGTGCCGCTCAATGCGATCTCGCCAGCCTCCCCGAAGCCGAGCGTGCCCCTTTCCTCTCCCCGGTTGTCGAAGGCGAAGCCGCCGATCGGGGTGCCGTTGGCGTCAGGATCGGGGCGCAACGGATTGAGAACCGCCCCCTGAGCCGCACCGTCGAAGTCGCTATGCCCCAGCTGCTGCGGGCTGTTGGGGTGCTGAGCCTCCGGCTCGACGTCCTCGTTAAGCGCCCAATTGTCGGGATAGAAGTTGTTTGCCTGCCAGGACTGGCCCTGGGTTGCACCCGCGTAGTTTCCCCCACCCGCGCCCTCGTAACCACCCGAAAGGTTAACGTCCAGCCGGATAGGCGCTTCCCGGACGTCGGTTTCCACGTTTTCGCTGGATGTCCGGTTGTGGCCGTTCGCCTGCTGGGTGTAGGACCGGGCCTTGGCCAGGGTGCCGGAGTTGTTCACCGATGCCGCCAGGGCGTTGGCCTGCTGGTTGTTGTTGCCGGCGGACACGTTGACCCCGATGTTGCCGGCGGCATTGGCCAGCGCGTTGTCGGTGATACGGGCATCGTTGGTCTGGCCCTGGTAACCGGTGGTCTGGAACGAGTTCTCCTGCAGCCCCCAGGAGGTGGCATGGGCGAACACGAATTCCGCGTCCACCGCCGACAGCGCCGCGTCATTGGTCTGCTGGTTGTTGTCGCCGGCCGTGATGTTGAGGCCGATGTTGCCGCTGGCGTTGCCCATGGCGTCGTCGCTCGCCCTGGCGCGGTTCGGCACCAGGAAATTCCGCACTTCGTTGGCGCCGTTCAATTGCTTGGTGTCCACGATGGCGCCGGACTCGGCGCCGACCGGGATGGTGCCCTCGACCCGCACCAGGCCCGCCACCACGACCAGGTTAGCAATTACATCCACACTGGCGAGCACCATGGCCGACGCGTTAAGGGACAGAATGTCATTGTTGGGGTGCGGGTCCGGCGCCTCCTGCGCCATCACCGGGGTGGCAAACAGCGCCGCCACCGCCATCGCCACAGGGGCCAATTTTAGTTTGCTAGACATTTGTTATACTCCTTCTGGGTTAGTGGTTGACTACGGTTTGCTCGCCCCCGCCTGCACGCGGAGAGCGAAGTTGTTGGCCGTGGTGTTACCCGAACCGGCCGACTGGTTCACCTGGACCAGTCCCCGGGCGCCCTCGAAAGCGGAGTCCGCAATGGACACGCCCCGAAGGCGCCCGTCACCAGCCCCGGCGACAGCCGGAGCGGTTCTGGAGGCGGTGGCCGCGAGCACGCTCTCGGCCACCACCTCCGCCTCAAATCCCAGACCGAACGCCGCGGTGTTCGATTGCGCATTGCCGACGCCGCTGGCCTGGTTTATGGAAACCATGCCGGTGGCCCCGGAAAACGCGTGGTCGCCGATGGTGGCGAAAGCGTGACCCGGGTAAGTCGCCTGGCGCGCATCCGTGCGTTGCACGTTGATCGCCAGGGCGCTCACCTGGGCCTCGCTCAGCCCGATCGCCAACGCCGCGGTATTGGCCTGGAGGTTTGAATCTCCTGCCACGATATTGACGGCCGCGCGTCCCTGCACATTGGCAAGGGCGTTGCCGCCGATGACACTCTGGGTGACGTAGGAGGGCATTCCAGGAGCAAAGTCCTCCGGTCCGGCCAGGGCCGCCGCCGGGGCGGCCAGGGCCAGCATCGCCATCCAGGAAAGGCTGTGCCTGATTTTCACGTGGGCCTCTCCTCTTTCTATCTCGCAGGCACCAAGATGCGCTGCAGAGAATTGGTTAGTTCGCTGGTGGCTCCCTGAACCGCGGAACCGGCGCCGCCGGTCACGGAAGTCATGGCGGATACCGTCGATGACATGACCGAATTCATGGTGGATGCGGTGCCGCTGGTCACCGAACGGGTCGCTGCCATGCCCCCTGCCTGGACCGCGGCGGAAGACTGGGAGATGCCGCCGACGCTCGCCGCGGCCCCCGAGAGCGCGTGGCCCGACGCCACCGCCCCGGCATCCTCATCGCTCAACTCCCGGGCCACCAGGCCGCCGGGGCCGATGCCCATGTCCAGGGCGTCCTGAGTGTGCCGCCGGGGATTCATGGTGAGCGCCGTGCTCGGGTATGCCTCCCGGTAGGCCGAGCGGTGGGGGACTTTGCGCAGCAGGATCATGTCGCCATCGGCCGCTGCCGCGGGCAAGGACAGGGATGCGCCAACGCCGAGGGCAAGCGCCAGCATCGTCATCCCGTACGTGCCGAGGATTCCCATGGTTCGCGGCCTCATCGGATCACCACGTTCACCGAAACGTTGGGCTGCTGGACGGGCACGCTGCGGCGGGCCGTGCCATTGGAGCCTTTGCCGCGCTCGTCCCAAAGGATGACGGCCAGGTGCTGAGCGGCCGCATCCGCTGAAGAAGAATCTCCCGTGCCTCGATTTTGTTGTAGCGTCTGGTCATCAACGCTGACGGCGCCGATGCCGGCGAACATGGCCTCATGGGAGAAGGTCCCTGCGTCCTGGGCGACCGCGAGGGACGAGAAAGAAGTGAGAAGGAGCAGGCAAAGCAATGCGCCGGCGGTTTTGCTGGCGAGAAGCGAGCACTCGGTGTGCTCGCCGCGCACCCAACTCCAATCGCTTGTCATTTGCAGCACTGGCCGTCTCCGTTTTCATCTTCTGGTCTTTTTCTTCTTGTTTGACCGAGGCTTATGCAACAGGCGTGCCAGAGGATTATTTCCTTTGATTTTGCTCAACTTCCTTGTCTTAAGGTAACCATCCGGAAATCAGGGATGTGTAAAGCTTACGAAACAGCAGTATTCGTCACAATTTAAAAAACATTTAAAAACCAATAGAAAAGGAGTGCAGCGATAAATGTATCAATTGCGAACACCGCCAATTGGCATATTGGAATTGTGCGAAAAGTCCTTATACTTGTGGCATTGAGAGATGCGTTAATAACGCTTCACCGAACCTATCAAAGTTTAAGATGTGTGAAACACTGAACTGATAGGATCATCCTGAAGCACGAAAAGAAGAGCGGTGGATCGAAGCCGGCCACCGCCAGCATCGCCGGGCTTCCCGAGGGCAGGCCATACGCTCCGCTCCGGGGAATTCAGATCAAGACGAGCCGGGTCTCCCGGAAAGCCGGCGGCAAAGGAGAGATGCAATGAGAATCAGAAGAGCCGCATCGCGACCTCTGGGGAACCTGCCTTTCGGCGGGGCGCGGTTGCGCCGACGCGTGGTGCCCCAAGAACATTTCGAGCAATTGCTTCCGATGGCCTTCGGCGTCGCCGGTTGGCGGCGACCGCATCAAATTTGAAACGGCGGATCGCACCGCGGGCGCGAATGGCACCGTTCAACGGAGGTGCCTTAAGGGAAGCTTAAGATCCGGGACGCATCATCGGCGTCCACTCCCGGTTGGAGGTCGTCACGCCGATAGGCAACGCCGAAGTTGCAGTGCGATCCATGACAAGCAAACGCAGCGCAGTTGATTCATGTCGGTAGAGGAGGAACGATAAGTTGAGTTGAGTGGCGCCGGCGTCTGGCCGGTAGCGATGTAAGCAAGGAGTCGCGCATTTTTTTGCATCAATAAGAACCACTTGTAACGCGCAAAAAAAATAACCTGAACTGCGAGTAGGGTCACAGTGGAGAACACAGAGAGGGTTTGGGGCTTATGCGGGCAGAAAAACGACGATTTTTCTTTCTTGACTCCGCTTCCGGAGTCACCACCGTTGATCTTGGAATGCCGCAGGACATTGGCGGCTGGCGCATGCACGTGACCCATTGCATTGATGACGCCCGGGACCTGATCGAAGGCGAGGGCCTGAGAATCGGAGTCGTCAATCTCAACACCGGCCACGAGGATGCGGTTTCCGAGATAGTGGAAGACCTGAGCAGATCCTCGAAAGTGCTGCAGTGGATCGCCCTGGTGCCCAAGCAGGAACTTGCGTTCCAAAACGGCAAGTGTGCGAGGCTCATCGCCGAGCATTTCTTCGATTACCACACGCTGCCCATCGACGTCCCGCGCTTTGCGAACACCCTGGGCCACGCGCTGGGAATGTCCCGCGCCATCGAGCGGGCGGCCAATGACCGGGCCGTGGGGTCGCAGGAAGAGGAGATGGTGGGAACGAGCCCGGTGATGCTGGAGTTGTTCCGCACGCTGCGCAAGGTGGCGGCTTCCGACGCGCCTTTGTTCATTCTTGGAGAGAGCGGCACCGGCAAGGAACTGGCGGCGCGGGCCATCCACGAGCGGTCCTCCCGCCGCAAGGGGCCCTTCGTCGCGGTGGATTGCGGAGCCATTCCGGCCACGCTGATTCAGTCCGAGCTCTTCGGCTACGAGAAAGGGGCGTTCACCGGCGCTTCCCAGCGCCGGATCGGCCGCATTGAATCGGCCGTGGGCGGCACGGTCTTTCTGGACGAGATCGGGGATCTGCCTCTGGAATTACAGGCCAACTTGCTGCGGTTCCTGCAGGAGTCGACCATCCAGCGGGTGGGGGGCACCCAGCACATTCCCGTGGACGCGCGGGTCATCGCGGCGACTCACGTGGATCTGGACGAGGCGGTGCGCAAGGGCACGTTCCGCCAGGACCTCCTGTTCCGGATGTGCGTGCTGCGGGTCACCACGCCGCCCTTGCGGGAGCGGCTGGAAGACATCGAGCTGCTGGCGAAGTATTTCTTCGAGCATTTTTCGAGGGATTCCGGCCGGCCGCTGCTTGGATTTTCCTCCCAGGCCCTGGGGGCGATCCGGGCCCATGACTGGCCGGGCAACGTGCGTGAGCTGATCAACCGCATCCGGCGCGCCATCGTCATGTGCGAGGGCAAGCTGATCACGCCCACGGATCTGGACCTGGAGGCCGTGCTCGCGCGGGGACCGCGGGCCATCAGTCTTGACGATGCCCGGTCCAGGGCGGAGCGCCAGAGCATAGAGGTCGCTCTGCGCACCTCGAGTTTCAACATGAGCCGCGCCGCTAAGACCCTCGGCGTCTCCCGCGTGACCCTTTACCGGCTGATGGAGAAGCACCACATCCCCCTGGCGGGAATGCCCAGCACTTAAAGGGCGAGGCCGCAGGGGCGCCCGCCATCTGCCAGGGCGCGGGCCAAGAATGACTGACTTCGCGGCCGGGCCGTGGCGGCGTTGTCGAGGCCGCCCCGCGCAAGCGCGCCGGATTCGTCCCCGGCCGGATTGTCCCGCAGGGCGCGTCTTCTCTATCCTTCTCTATCCCTTCCCCGACTCCTGAGTGTTGGCCGAGCCGGCGCGGCATGCGAAACTTTCCGCTCCGGCTCCGCCGCGGGGTCTGGATGCGTCCTCTCTGGCTCCGGCTATACGCAACCCGCTGACAAGGCTGTCCCGCGCGCTTCGCGAGATTCCGGAATGACCGGGCGGTCGCAATTGCAGTCCCATGAATGAGCCGAAACTGATCCTCAGCCGTGAGCATTACGACGCGGCGATCTTCGATCTGGACGGGGTCATCACCCGCACCGCCCGGGTGCACGCCGCCGCCTGGAAGGCCATGTTCGACGAGTACCTGCGGCGCCGCAATGGTGGCGGCTGGGAGCCTTTCGACGGGGATGCGGATTACCGGCGTTTCGTGGACGGGAAGCCCCGCTTCGACGGTGTCAGGAGTTTTCTGGAGTCCCGGGGCATCGAGCTTCCCTGGGGGAGTCCCGGCGACCCCCCGGAGGCCGAGACCGTCTGTGGTCTTGGCAATCGGAAAAATGCGTTCTTCCTGCAGCGGCTGGAGCGGGACGGCGCCGAGGTGTTCAATTCTTCCATCGATCTGGTGCGCGCCCTGAGAAGGGCGGGCCTGAAAGCCGCCGTCGTGTCATCGAGCCGGAATTGCGCCGCCATCCTGCGATCGGCGGGCGCATCGGGCCTGTTCGACGCAAGGGTGGACGGAGTGGACCTGGACCGGCGGGGACTGAAGGGAAAGCCGGCTCCCGACATGTTCCTGGCCGCGGCGCGGGACCTGGGCGTCAGTCCCGGGCGCGCGGTGGTGGTGGAGGATGCCCTGGCTGGCGTGGAAGCGGGACGCGCCGGCGGATTCGGGCTGGTCATCGGCGTGGATCGGGCGGACCAGGCAGAGGCCTTGAGGTCCCATGGCGCCGACGTGGTGGTGAAGGATCTCGCCGAACTGTCCGTGGCAACCCCCGACGGTGTGCCGTTCGCGCTTGAGGCACTGGACGGCATCATGGAGCACATGGGGGCGCGGCGCCCCGCGCTGTTTCTGGATTACGACGGCACCCTCACGCCCATCGTGGATCGCCCGGACCTGGCGAATATCACGGATCCGATGCGGGAGGGCCTGCGCCGCCTTGCAAGGCTATGCCCGGTGGCGGTGGTCAGCGGGCGGGATCTGCCCGATGTTCGGGCGCGGGTTGGGGTGGACGGAATCTTCTACGCCGGCAGCCATGGTTTCGATATCGCCGGGCCGGACGGCGGTCATGCGCCGGAGGCCGCGCAATCTGCCGTTCCGGAACTCGACCGCGCGGGAGTTTCCCTGGGGACGCGGCTCGCGGGCGTGCCGGGCGTATTGCTGGAGCGAAAGCGCTTCTGCCTCGCCGTGCATTACCGGTTGGTGGATCCGGGGCGGGAGATGGAAGTGGCGGAGGCTGCGGCAGAGGTCGCCGAGGCATCTCCCCGCTTGCGCCTGGGGCGGGGCAAGAAGGTTTTCGAATTGCTGCCCGCCATCCAATGGGACAAGGGGTTGGCCGTGAACTGGCTTCGGCAGGCCCTTCACCTGGATGGAGACCGCTTCGTCCCAATATATATCGGCGATGACGTCACCGACGAGGACGCGTTCCGGGCCTTGCGCGAGAGCGGCATCGGAATCGCCGTCCTGGAAACTCCGCAACCCACTGCCGCCCGCTACCGGCTCCGCAATCCGGAGGAGGTCAAGGAGTTTCTCGACGCATTGGCCGATCGCCTGGAGCGCCGATGAACAGCTGGATCCTGGAATACCGCGACTACGATCCCTCCCGGGAGGGACTGCGGGAGGCTTTGTGCACCCTCGGCAACGGCTACTTCGCCACGCGCGGAGCTGCCCCGGAGGCGGCCGCGGACGGCGTCCGCTATCCCGGGACCTATCTCGCCGGCGGCTACAACCGGCTGGTGACGGAACTCGCGGGCAGGGCGGTGGAAAACGAGGACCTGGTCAACCTGCCCAACTGGCTGCCTCTTGATTTCCGGATCACCGGAGGCGAATGGTTTGATCTGTCCCGCGTTGAGATACTGGAGTACGAGCAGGTCTTGCATCTCAGGGAGGGGGTGCTGGAACGCATGATCCGGTTTCGCAATGGCGCCGGACGCTGCACCTGTGTCCGCCAGCGGCGTCTGGTGCACATGCACCAGCCCCACCTTGCCGCGCTGGAGATGAGCCTGACCGCGGAGAACTGGTCCGGCACTATCGAGGTGCGCCATGCCCTGGACGGAGCGGTGCGCAACGCGGGGGTCGCGCGATACCGGGCGCTTGGCGACCGCCATCTTGAACCGCTGGAGGCCCGCGCGGACGGCAACAACCGCCTTCTTCTCAAGGTGCGAACCACGCAGTCCCGGATCGAGGTGGCGCTCGCCGCGCGCCTGGAGATCTTCCGGTCCAACGAAGCGATCACGCCCGATTCCCGGAGCCTTGAAGAGGAGGCGTACGTCGCCCAGGAATTCAGCTTGAGGCTGGAGGAGGGCGAGACGGTGCGTCTCGAGAAGGTCATCAGCCTCTACACCTCCCGGGACCGGGCCATTTCTGAATGTGGACTGCAGGCCCGGGCCGCGGTGGAAAGCGCCGGGGGATTCGGGGCCTTGCTGGCTTCTCACGTGCTGGCCTGGGAGCATCTCTGGCGCCAATTCGACATCCGGGTCCAGGACTCGGGCGCCCTTGAGCGCACGCTCGGAATCCTGCGATTGCACATTTTCCACCTGCTGCAGACCGCCTCGCCCCATGTCATGGATCTCGACGTAGGGGTGCCGGCCCGGGGCTGGCATGGGGAGGCCTACCGCGGCCATGTGTTCTGGGATGAGCTGTTCATCTTTCCGCTGCTCAACCTGCGCCTGCCGGAAATCACCCGCTCGCTCCTGCTCTACCGCTACCGCCGGCTCGGCGCCGCCCGCGCCAATGCCCGGCAGGCGGGGTACCTGGGCGCCATGTACCCGTGGCAAAGCGGCAGCGACGGGCGGGAAGAGACCCAGCGGCTGCACCTCAATCCCCGTTCCGGGAGGTGGCTGCCTGATCCCACCCATCTGCAGCGCCACGCCAACGCCGCCATCGCGTACAACATTTGGCAGTATTACCAGGCGACCCGGGACAGGGAATTTCTTTCCTTTTACGGCGCCGAGATGCTGCTGGAGATCGCCCGCTTCTGGGCCAGCATCGCCACCTATAACGAGAAGCTGAGCCGCTACGAAATCCTCGGCGTTATCGGTCCCGACGAATTCCACACCGGATATCCGGACGCCGATGCCCCGGGCGTCAACAACAATGCCTACACCAATGTCATGGCGGTATGGGTGCTGTCCCGCGCCCTGGATCTCCTGGCGATGCTGCCGGCCTCCCGCGGCCGCGAGCTCCGGGAGAGGCTTTCCCTGGATGACGCGGAACTGGCCCGCTGGGAGGAAGTGAGCGCCAAGATGCGGCTGGTGTTTCACGATGACGGAATCATCAGCCAATTTGAGGGTTACGACGCGTTACGGGAATTTGACTGGGAGCATTACCGCCGGAAATACGGCGATATCCATCGCCTGGACCGCATCCTGGAGGAAGAAGGCGACACGCCCAACCGCCACAAGGTCGCCAAGCAGGCGGATGTGCTGATGCTCTTTTACCTCTTTTCCGCCGAGGAGCTGGCGGAAATCTTTCAGCGTCTGGGTTACCCGTTTGACCACGAAACCATCCCCCGCAACGTGGACTACTACTCCAGCCGCAGCAGCCATGGCTCGACCCTGAGCCGCGTGGTTCACGGTTGGGTGCTGGCCCGCTCCGACCGGCCCCGCTCCTGGCAGTTCTTTCGGGAGGTCCTGGAGAGCGACGTGACCGACATCCAGCGGGGCACGACCCAGGAGGGCATCCACCTGGGAGCCATGGCGGGCAGCGTGGACCTGATCCAGCGCTGCTACACGGGCATGGTGACGCGGGAGGACGTGCTATGGCTCAATCCTTCCATCCCGGATGATATCGCCAGCCTGGAGATGAGTCTTCGCTACAGGGGGCACCACCTGGATCTTCGCCTGACCCACTCGCTGCTGGAAGTGCATGCCCGGGAATCCAATGGGGCGCCCATCCGCGTGGGAATCGTGGACACGGTTTACCCCGTGGCGGCGGGGGAGACGAGGCGGGTCACCCTCGGATAAACGCGGACCGGCGGCGTTTCGGGAGCGGCCGACAGGACGGGCCAGTATGGCCCTCTTGCGCGAGGTTCCTGGTATCAGGCCAGGAACGTTTCCGCTTTGCGTGCGGTACCCGGCTGCAACCCCGTGCTCAATCCGTAGGACTCGACGAGTTTGGCGAGGGTGAACTCGAAGTGTGGCGCGTCATCAACGCCCTCGTAAACCTCCATCCACAGCAGCGGCTCGCCGCGCTTCTTCATGAGCCGTCCCGCGATACCGGTAAGCCGCTCCACCTCAACCTGCATGGCGCGAACCCGAGGCTCCAGTTCCGCGTCGCAGGCCGCGTCAACCCGGTAATAGATGTAGTAGGCGAACCCGCTCACAACGGGTAGGGAGGAGGCAGTAACCGCAAAACAGGCCCGCCGGGCTCCTTCCATGACAGGTTGCCGGCCGCCGCGCTGGACATCTGGGCGACCGCCAGGAGGTCGAACCCGCCCTCGGGGGCGGGAGCCGCCCGCACCACGGTCCCGACCGCCTGCCCGGGCGTGTCCGGTGCATACAACTCGTCTCCCGGCGCAGGCGGGGCGTCCGATTCCAGGTGGGCGAGATACATGCGGCGCTTGAGCCGCCCGAGGTAATGGGTGCGGGCCACGATCTCCTGGCCGGGGTAGCAGCCCTTCTGGAAACTCACGCCGCCCACCAGTTCCAGGTTTGCCATCTGGGGCACGAACTGGTCCTGGGTGGACGGCAGGACGACAGGAATTCCTTCCCTTATCTCGTGCCAGTCCCAGGCGGCTGCGCCGGCGGGGGTGGCGCGTTCGGCGAGGGCATCCCAAAGTGAGCCGGCATGCCCCGGCGGAGACACCAGCTCGAAGCGCTGATCGCCGAGGCGGATTACCGTTGCGCCGCCCGTGTCCGCCACTGCCAGCCGTCCGGACGGCATCCGGCCCACGGTTTCCTGGACCGCTGCCGCGGCATCGGGACCCGCGATACCGATACGGATCAGCGCGTCCGAGGCGTCCGCGAGCTTCACGCGGGATCTCAGCACGAACATCCCGAGGCGCTTCTGGATGGATTCCCGCAGGACTGCGGGTAGCTGCATGAAGAAGGATTCCCCCGACCGCCAGAGAAGGAAGGTCGTGAGCAGCCGCCCCTTGGGGGAGCAGTAACCGCCGTACAACGCCTGCTGGGGGTTCCCTTGACGCACGTCGCAGGACAGCTGGCCCTGGAGGAAACCCTCGGCGTCCTCGCCGGTGAACTCGATCAGTCCCCAATGGGACAGATCGCAGACCACGGTGCCCCCCTTGAGCGCGGCCCGTTCGGCGGCGGGCTGTCCGAAATTCGTCACTGAGCCGTCGTGAATGACGACATTTTTTGTCACGAGATAGTCCCGCCAGGTGGCATTCATGGGTTTCCAGATGAGAACGAGCCCCGGGATTTCAAGGGGTGCAGGAAACCGACGGCTCTCCCAAGGCATTGGAGCCCTGCACCTAACCCATTGTATCGAATATTTATGTTCGAGATCCTCGGGGCAGGCGAGGGGGTCGCCGCCGGGCCGGGGTTAGCGGGCGTCGGGCCGGTCAACGGATTCGGCATGGCGTGGGCACGCATATTGCCACTATAAGGGTGGACGCGGCCCGCCGGTGGCGGAACGGAGAGGAAGAAGAAGTAGGCGAAGAAGAAAAAGACCAACAACAAGAAAAAAAGAACCATGAAACTGCCGGCACAATGCGGCGTCCAGCTCGGGCGAGGGGGTTCGGTCGAAGGAGGACACGACCGGACAACCTCGCCCCGGGCTTCAATGTTGGAGGTGCAGATGGGGCACCCTCGATACGATGACGAGTCTCCGCTCAGCGTGGTGGGCGCCCTGCTGCTGGGGCTTGCGGTACTGATGCTCGGCGTGTATCTGCTCAATACCTGGTATCCGACCAATGTCTCTTCTGAGCCCCGGGTCGTATGGAAAAGCGGCATGCATGCCCATGGACTGGGTGCCCACGCCCTGAGAGAACCCATGGGTTACCTGGCGGAGCCGGACTTGAAGGAACTCTTTCGTAATCCGGCCGTGGAGGCAGCCCGGCAGGACGTGACCGTCATCAACGTCCGTTAAGGTGCCATCGTGCACGGTCCTTGGGCGTTGCCGCCTGCTGCACTCGCGCGGCACTCTACTCGAATAGACTGATCTCGCGCTTTCCCCGGGAGCCGCTCCCGTCCCCATCGCCTCCAGCGAGGTGATCGCTGCCTCTTCTTTTTTGCGCCGCATCATCGCCGTATCCACGTCGCGCACATTTCTTGCCCTTGCCACGCTAGAATCCGTTTCGCGGACAGGTTGAATACCGCGCACCAGACGCGGCGGCTGCGGATAAGAGGGCCGAGAGGACCACGGGGTTCCGGGCAGTTCTTGCCAGGGTTCTCCAGTATCGGCCTCATCAAAAATTAACAGCGAAACGGGAGGAGAAGCGATGGTCTACACGATACGGTCACCCGCATTGCTCATCATCGGCATTGTCATGCTGGCATGGGGTGCTCTCAACAACGCCGGCGCCGTGGACGGTCTTCAGTCGTGGCTGCACCCGGGCGTTTACAAGGAGCACACTGCCGCCAAGGCGAAGCACGAAGCCGACATCAAGTCGGCCCAGGAGAAGGCAGCAGCGGAGGGCAAGCCCGCTCCGGAGGCGAAGAAGCCGGCGGCCACGAAGTTCGACAGCATGAAGGCCTCCCAGGCGAGGTTGTCCTACATCTTCGGGGGCATCTTTACCCTGGCGGGGCTCATCGTGATGCTGCGCAAGCCCGGCGAAGGCAATGCCGATTACTACCTGTCGGTGATTCCCGGCATCGCCTTCATCCTGCTCATCGCCTTAATCGTGCGCTGGGGGCTGGACCCGATCTTCGCCAACTGGGGCAAGGCAGCCGAGCCCACCCTGGGATGGAACTTCGCGCGCATCTTCAACCTGAACTACGTGGTCATCGGCATCGTCATCGGGATCGTCACGGTCAACGTGTTCAAGATCCCCAACTGGGCCGCCAACGGCGTGAGGACGTCCAGGTTCTTCCTCAAGACCGGCGTGATTCTGCTGGGAGCCCTGTACAGCGCGGCGGAGCTGGCGCAGCTGGGCGCCCTGAGCGTGGTCATGATCGGCGTTTTCGTCCTCGGCTCGGTGTGGCTGGTGCTGCTCATGGGCCCGCGCATGAAGGCCGACAACTCCATGACCGGGGTCCTCTCCGCGGGCGTCGGTGTGTGCGGCGTGTCGGCGTCGGTGGCCGCTGCGCCGGTGGTGCAGGCCAAGGCGGTGGACATCGCCTACACCATCGGGACCATCCTGATCTGGGGCGTGATGTGCATGTTCATATTCCCCACCATCGGCCATCTGCTCGGCATGGGGCCGGTGCAGTTCGGGGCCTGGGCCGGCACCGGCATTCTCAATTCCGCCCAGGTGGCGGGCGCCGCGCTGGCGTTCGACCCGCGGGGCATCGAGACCCTCAAGGTGGCCGAAATCTTCAACATCACCCGGGTTCTTTTCCTGCCCATCATCGTGCTTTGGCTCGCCGCGTGGTACGTGAAGCGGGAGGAGGGCGCCCAGCAGGTGGACCTCAAGCAGGTGGTGATCAGCAAGTTCCCCATCTTCGTCCTGGGCTTCATCTTCATGTTCGCCCTGAGCACCATGGGAGTGTTCGCGCCCGCCGGGCACTACCAGGGCAAGTACTTCAGCGGCACGGAGATCAAGGAGGACAAGCTGCTCAAGGCCAAGGACCTGGAAGCCCTGCAGGCGGCGCTGCCGAAGATGCGAAACGAGAAGGAAACCGAGGCGCTCAAGGCGCTGATCGCCGACAAGAAGGAAACGACCCGCGAGCAGGACGGCATCCTGCGCAGCGTGGCCAAGAGTCCCGAACTGGATGAAGCCGCCAAGAAGGCCCTGGAGTCCGCCCACAAGGCGGCATGGCACACGTCCAAGCGCATCACCGCGTTCCGGGACTGGATCGCCTGGCTGTTCGCCTTCGGCCTCATCGGCCTGGGCATGCAGATCACCGCCAAGTCCCTCAAGCAGGCCGGCGGCAAGCCGCTGATCATCGGCTCCGTGGTGGGCACCATCAAGGCCGTGGGATCGCTGATCGTGGTGTTGCTGTTCGTGCGCGAATTCGTCTAAGGAGAATGATCATGGAAGAGAAGCAATTTGAGCGCGGCACCAGCCTCTCCATCTTCGTGAGCGACCGGAGGGAGGACCTGGGGGCGCTGGTCGCCGCCCTGGCCATCGCCATCGGCATCGTGCTCCTGGTCTGAGGGGCCCCCACGGGCGCGGCGGGTCCCGCCCGCCGCGCCCGTCTTGCGCATGGCGTTCATTCCCCAGACCCTGCTCCTGGGCCACCACGGAACCGAGGGCGCGTTGCGCGCCGAGGAGCTTTCCTTCCAGGTGGCCGTGCCCGGTCAGAGCCGGGTATTGCATCTGCTGGTGGTTCCCGATTTCTGGGCCGGAATGCAGGGGGACGATTGGCTTAACAACGCCAGCACCCGGGACGTTTTCGCGCGTTACGTGGAGGGGATGCTGGAAAAGGACGCGGCGCAGCAGGTGGCGGCGCTGGAAGCGCGATGCGCGGAGCGGGGCCTGGCGTACGGTTCCCTGGTGAAGTTCGGGGATCCCACCCAGTGCCTGGTTGAGGCGGCCGCCGCCCATTCCGTCTCCGCCGTGGTGATCGGGCCTCCGCGCCCCAAGGGCGTGCCGGGCTTCCGGTCGGGAGTCGATCTCGCGGCGCTGGTTCGCGCGGCCCGGGTCCCGGTCATCATCGCCAGTCGCGGCTGATGCCGGGGGCCGTTGCCGGCGATTCGGTGCCGTCCGTTGCCGCCGGTCCGGAGGAGGACGCGGCCTGGGTCGTTGTGGAGTTGCCGCTCGCCCCGGCCGCTGCCGTGGCTTTCATCAGGGACGTCCAGCGCCTGTTCCGTCTGAATCCCTATCTCGAGATCCAGTCCTGGGAGACTTTTTCCGGGAGTGGACGGGGAGAGCTTCACCGCGCGCGATGGGTCAACGAGATGAACGGCATCGCCGGGGATTTCGAACTCACGGTGGTTCCCGGCAAGTCGCCGTCGGGATTCCGTCTCGAATACGGCGCGGGGGTAAAGCGATGCACCGACGTCAGCGTGGAGCCGGCCGAGGGCGAAGGATCGATCCTGACCCTGCGCGACGTTTACGACACCCCCCGGGGACCCGACCGGGAGCAGCGTCTGCGGGAGGTGGACCGCAGCCTGGCGCCCTGGGGCGCCGCCATCCGGCGCTATGTGCGGGGCCTGCAGCGCTGGGGCCGCTGGCCCCCCTACCGCTGGTACATGACGGGGTACTGGCTGCGGATGAAACCCCGGGAGCGGCGCATCGCCCGCCTGCTGATCTGGACCACGGCCCTGGAGTTTCTTGTTTTTCTGTTGGTGCTGGGGGTGTTTCTGGTGGACCATGCGCGTGTCTCTGAGTGACGGGCACACGGTATGCGCCTGGCGGTCTTGTCGGATATCCACAGCAACCTGGAAGCGTTGCGGGCCTGCGTGGAGCACGCGCGCGGCCAGGGCGCCCGGCGGTACGCGTTTCTCGGAGACCTGGTGGGCTACGGCGCCGATCCCGTGGCGTGCCTGGAGCTGATTCAGGAGCTGCTGGGGACGGAGGGCATCGCGGTTCTCGGCAACCACGACCAGGCGGCCCTGACGGGGTGGTGCGACGAAATGGGATTCGAGGCGCGGGACGCGATTTACTGGACCCGGGAGCAGTTCCGGGAACGGCACTACGCCTTCCTGCGAAGCCTTCCGCTCACGGCCCGGCACCGGGACTTTTTCTTTGTTCACGCCAGCGCGGAGTACCCGGAAAAATGGACCTACGTCACCGATGGAACTCAGGCGGCGCGCTGCATGAACGCATCCCAGGCCCCCGTGACGTTGGTGGGGCACGTCCATCACCAGCTTCTCTACCATACCCCGGAAGTGGGACGCCCCCGCTCGTTCCATCCCACGGCCGGGATCCCGGTCCCTCTTTCCCGCCAACGGCGCTGGCTGGCCCTGGTGGGATCGGTGGGCCAGCCCCGGGACGGCAATCAGGCGGCCGCCTACGCCATGCTGGATGACGAGCAAGACACCATCACGTTTTTCCGCGTGGTCTATGACTACTTGGAGGCGGCGCGCAAGATCGTTGCCGCGGGCCTGCCCGAGCGCTTCGCCCGGCGCCTGGAGACGGCGAGTTGACGCGAGAGTTTCCGGATCCCCGGCCGGGCGAGGACATTGACGGCTTTCGCGTCCTGGAGAAATTCCACGAAGGGGGCATGGCCCGGCTGTTCCGGGTGTTCCGGGCGGACCTCGGGCAGCCAGCTCTCATGAAAGTCCCGAAACTGGATTTCGGGAGCCATCCCGGGTTTTACGTGGGGTTCGAGGTGGAGCAGATGGTGCTGCCCATGCTCTCGGGGGAGCACGTGCCCCGAGTGTTCGCCCGGGGCGACCAGGCCGTGCGCCCCTACCTGGTCATGGAACTCATCGAAGGCCCTTCCCTGGCGGAACAGGCGCGGCAGTCACCCCTGGCGCCGGCGGCGGTGGCGCGAGCCGGGGCCCGGGTTGCCGATGCCCTCCATGACTTGCATCGGCAGGACGTGGTGCATCTGGACGTCAAGCCGGAGAACATCCTGTTCCGGGAAAGCGGGGTCGCGGTCCTCGTCGATTTCGGGCTGGCCCGGCACAGCCGCCTTCCGGACCTGGTGGAGGACCAGTTCCAGGCTCCCGCCGGATCCGGCGCCTACATCGCCCCGGAGCAGCTTCTCGGCATTCGCGGCGACCCGCGCAGCGATATCTTTTCCCTGGGCGTGGTTCTCTATCAGTTGGCGACGGGGAAACTTCCTTTCGGGGCGCCCGCCCACCTGCGGGGCTTCCGCAAGCGCCTGTACGCGGACCCGGTTCCGCCGCGGGCGCTCAATGCCGGCATTCCCCCTTGGCTGCAGGAAATCATCCTCCATTGCCTGGAAACGGAGCCGGGACGGCGTTATGGCACCGCGGCCCAGGTGGCCCACGACCTGGCGCATCCCGCCACGGTGCCCCTCACCGCGCGAAGCACCCGGCTCAAGCGCTCCGGCATCGGCCAGCGGGCGCGGCGCTGGTATCGCAGCTGGCGCAGCGAACCGCCGGCGCCCCGCCATCCCTCGGCGCAACTGGCGGCCGCCAATCACGTGCTGGTGGCCCTGGATCCGCTCCGCATGAGCGACGGTCTCGCGGAGGCCATGCGCGACACCGTGCGGCGGCTGGCCGCGACCGACGGGGATTGCCGGCTCCTGTGTGTGACCGTGCTGGAGCCCGCCGGCGTGGGCGGGGAAGAGGGCGGGGAAGAGGTGGGGCGCGCTGAGTTCACCCGGCGGCTGGTGGAGATCCGCCACTGGGCAAGCCCCCTGGACCTGCCCCAGGAAGCGGTCCGGTTTCATGTCATCGAGGCCACGGACCCCGCGGGGGCACTGGTGGAATTCGCCACCCGGCATCACGCGGACCAGATCGTGATGGGCGCCCGGGCCAGCTCCGCCATGCGGCGCTTCCTGGGCAGCGTCTCGGCGCGGGTGGTGGCCGAGGCCCCCTGCACCGTGACCGTGGTGCGGGCCCCGCGGTAGAAGGCCGGGATCAACCTCCGCGGCCCAGGCGCAGCCGGTCGAGAGATTTTCTAGGGCACCAGAACCCGGGCCACTGACTCGGCCACGTGCTCGATGTTCTTCGAGTTCAGGGCCGCCACGCAGATGCGGCCGCTGTCCACGGCGTAAACACCGAATTCCTGCCGCAGCCGGTCCACCTGGGGCTTGGTGAGTCCCGAGTAGGAAAACATGCCACGCTGGTCCACCACGAAGCTGAAATCGAAATCGGCCCGGCGGGCCCGGATCTTTTCCACCAGCTGGCGGCGCATGACCTTGATGCGCTCCCGCATCTGGCCCAGCTCCTGCTCCCAGATCTGGCGCAGTTCGGGGGTGGTGAGCACGGTGGACACCGCGCGCCCGCCGTGGGTGGGCGGATTGGAGTAGTTGGTGCGGATGACCCGCTTCAGCTGGCTCAGCACCCGGGCCGCCTCGTCGGGGCTGGCGCTCACGATGCTGAGGGCGCCCACCCGCTCCCCGTAGAGGGACATGGACTTGGAAAACGAGCTGGAGACGAAAACCGCGGGACAGGCTTCCGCGAACCGGCGCACTACCGCCGCGTCCGCGTCCAGCCCCTCGGAGAATCCCTGGTAGGCCATGTCCAGGAAGGGCACCAGGCCTTTCTCGTTGACGACCTGGATCACCCGGGACCATTGCTCCGGGGCGAGGTCCACCCCGGTGGGATTATGGCAGCAGGCGTGAAGCACCACGATGGAGCGCGCCGGGAGGCCTTTCAGGGCCGCCAGCATGCCGTCGAAATTCACCCCGTGGCTGGCCGCGTCGTAATAGGGGTAGGCGTTGACCTGGAAGCCGGCGGCTTCGAACAGCGCCCGGTGGTTTTCCCAGCTGGGGTCGCTGATCCAAACCTGGGCCCCGGGCGCGAAGCGGCGCAGGAAATCGGCGCCGATCTTGAGGGCTCCGGTGCCGCCCAGGGCCTGGGCGGTCACCACGCGGCCGGCGCCCACCACGGCGCTTCCCGCGCCGAACACCACCTCCTGCACCGCTTTGTTGTAAGCGGGCATGCCGTCAATGGGAAGGTAGCTGCGGGGCTGCGGATTCTCGGCGATCTTCTGCTCCGCGCGGCGCACGCATTCCAGCACCGGCACCTTGCCGTTGTCGTCGTAATAGACCCCGACACCCAGGTTGACCTTGCTCGCATTGGTGTCGGCGTTGAAGGCTTCGGTCACGCCCAGGATCGGGTCCCGGGGCGCCATTTCCACATGGTTGAACAGGGGCGCAGTCATGAAAGTGGGATCAGTGTCAGGTTGGCTGGGTGCGGAAGGCGGAACTCGCGAAGGTGCTAAACTCTCCAAGTTTCGCGCGGCTCGCGACGCATTTTACCCGAAAGCCCGGCGCCCCATCTTCCGGTGACCATCACTTTTCCCAATAGCCCCTATAAGCTGGCCCAGCCGTTTTCGCCGGCGGGCGACCAGCCGGAAGCCATCCGCAAGCTGGTGGAGGGTCTCGGCGACGGCCTGCAGTACCAGACCCTGCTCGGCGTCACCGGCTCGGGGAAGACCTACACCATGGCCCACGTGATCGCGCGCGTCGGCCGCCCGGCCCTGGTGCTGGCGCCCAACAAGACCCTGGCCGCCCAGCTCTACGCCGAGTTCCGGGAGTTCTTCCCGGAAAACGCGGTGGAGTACTTCGTCTCCTATTACGACTATTACCAGCCCGAGGCCTACGTCCCCTCCCGGGACCTGTACATCGAGAAGGACGCCAGCATCAACGACCACATCGAGCAGATGCGGCTCTCGGCCACCAAGAGCCTGCTGGAGCGCCAGGACGTGATCATCGTCTGCACCGTGTCCGCCATCTACGGCATCGGCGATCCGGTGGACTATCACGGCATGATCCTGCACCTGCGGGAGCGGGAGCGCCTGTCCCAGCGGGACGTGCTTAAGCGCCTGACCGAGATGCAGTACGAGCGCAACGACTTCGATTTCCAGCGGGGAACCTTCCGGGTGCGGGGCGACGTGCTGGACATCTTCCCCGCCGAGCACTCGGAAACCGCGCTGCGCATCTCGCTCTTCGACGACGAGATCGAGACCCTGCAGATTTTCGATCCCCTCACCGGCCACATCCTGCAGCGGGTGGGGCGCTTCACCGTCTATCCCTCCAGCCACTACGTCACGCCGCGGGCCACCGTGCTGCGCGCCATCGAGGCCATCAAGGAGGAGCTGCGGGCCCGCATCGAGGATTTCCAGAAGGCCCGAAAGCTGGTGGAAGCCCAGCGCATCGAGAGCCGCACCCGCTTCGACCTGGAGATGCTCTCCGAGCTGGGGTTCTGCAAGGGCATCGAGAATTATTCGCGCCATCTGTCGGGGCGCAAGCCCGGCGAGCCGCCGCCCACGCTCATTGATTACCTTCCGCCCTCGGCGCTGATGATCATCGACGAGAGCCACGTCACCATCCCCCAGCTGGGCGGCATGTACCGGGGCGACCGCTCGCGCAAGGAAAACCTGGTGGAGTACGGCTTCCGCCTGCCCTCGGCCCTGGACAACCGGCCCCTGCGCTTCGACGAATTCGAAAAGCTCGTGCCCCAGTGCATCTTCGTCTCCGCGACGCCGGCCGACTACGAGGAGTCCCACGCCGGGCAGGTGGTGGAGCAGGTAGTGCGGCCGACCGGCCTGGTGGACCCGGCGGTGGAAGTGCGGCCCGCCTCGACCCAGGTGGACGACCTCATGTCCGAGGTGACCCTGCGGGCCGCGCGGCAGGAGCGCGTGCTGGTGACCACCCTCACCAAGCGCATGGCGGAGGACCTCACCGATTATTTCGCGGAGCACGGCATCCGCGTGCGTTACCTGCACTCCGACATCGAGACCGTGGAGCGGGTGGAGATCATCCGCGACCTTCGCCTCGGGAAGTTCGACGTGCTGGTGGGCATCAACCTGCTGCGGGAGGGGCTGGACATTCCCGAGGTTTCCCTGGTGGCGATCCTCGACGCGGACAAGGAGGGATTCCTGCGCTCCGAGCGCTCCCTGATCCAGACCATGGGCCGGGCGGCCCGCCACATCAACGGCACCGCGATCCTCTACGCGGAGACGGTCACCGACTCCATGCGCCGGGCCATGGGCGAGACCGAGCGCCGCCGCCGGAAGCAGGTCGAATTCAACGCGAAGCACGGCATCACGCCCCGGAGCGTCTCCAAGCGCATCAAGGACCTCATCGACGGCGTTTACGACCAGGAGGGGGCCCGGGAGGAGCGCAGGGCGGCGGAGGCGGAAGCCCGCTACGAGGCCATGGGCGAGGAGCAGCTGGGGCGGGAGATCCGCCGCATCGAGCGCGAGATGCTGGAGGCCGCGAAGAACCTGGAGTTCGAGCGCGCGGCCCAGCTCAGGGACCGCCTGCACGGCCTCAAGAGCCGCCTGTTCCTGGGCTACGAGGAGCCGGCCAAGCCGCCGCTCAGGGTGGTAGGGGGCAAGTCGTGATCCGGGTGCTGTTCGTGTGCCTGGGCAACATATGCCGCTCTCCATCAGCGGAAGCGGTTTTCCGGCAGCATGTCCGGGAGGCGGGATTGCTGGAGATGGTGCATATCGATTCCGCCGGCACCAGCGATTATCACGCGGGATTCCCGGCCGACGAGCGGGCCCGCATGGCGGCGCAGCGCCGGGGCTACGACATGAGCGGCCTGGTGGCGCGCCAGGTGCGGGACGATGATTTCCAAATTTTTAACTACCTGCTGGCCATGGATCGCGCCAACCTGCGAGACCTTCAGCGCCGGGCGCCGCGGGAGCATACCCCCAAGGTTCGGCTGTTCATGGATTTCAGCGCGGCGTTTCCCGGGGTGGAAGTGCCGGATCCCTATTACGGCGGCGACCGGGGTTTCGAGCGGGTGCTGGATATGCTGGAGGATGGATCGCGGGGGTTGCTGGCGGAAATTCGCGGACGCTCCCGGCCCTGAACCTTGCCGCAGGGGGGTCTCCTCCGGGCGAAAAAAAACGCGGGAGTGTCCCGCGTTTTTTATTGGTGCGCGCGGCCGCTACTCGACGCTGCTGCCTTCCCTTCGGGTCTCGACCTGCTGCAGCGGCGTTTCCTCCGCCGGCGTTTCCTCCGCCGGGCGCTGACGGCGGGGACGGGGCGCGGGCGCCTCTTCCACGACTTCGGGCGCCGGCGCGGCCTTGCTCTGGTCGGTCTCGATCATGACCAGCCCGCTGGATGCCAGATCCGGCGTGAACATCTCGGATTGGCTGGGGCGCTCACGGCGGGGCGGTTCCTGGGCGGGCGGCGCTGCTGCCGGCTCGGTCTCCATGGGGGGCATTTCCGCGGCGTGGGCCGCGATTTCCTCCACTCTTTCCTCGCGCGGGGCTGGCGGCTCCGACCAACGGGGCGCCGCGGATTCCGGTGCGACGGTTTCCAAGGCGGGAGTAATCGTCTCCGCCGCGGTTGCGGCTATGGCCCCGACCGTCTCCTGGTTCACCGCGGATTCCCGGGGCGGACCTTCCATGCGCTCGGGACGTCCTTCACCGCGGCCGCGACCCCGCCGGCGGCGGCGTCCGCGACCCTCGTGGGCTTCGGCTGCTTGCTCCCCGGGCGCCGGCGTCACCATGGCCGGGCGCTGCTCGGGGGCAGGGGGGCGCGGAGCACGCGGCTCCCGCGCTTCCCTGGGCGGTCTCGGCTCCCTCGGCTCGCGGGCTTCGCGGGGTTCCCGCTGCTCCCGGGGCGGGCGTGGCTCTCTCGGCTCGGTGCGGCGATCCTCCGGCCGCCCGCGGCCGCCACGGTCGCGCTGCTCTTCGCCAACGGTCTGGCGCTG
>Ga0210334_10224870_pt1 | contig 50363 bp, 51 predicted proteins | sample S306metaT_FD_164440 | JGI IMG/M metagenome (GOLD analysis project Ga0210334, IMG submission 164440) | Metatranscriptome of estuarine sediment microbial communities from the Columbia River estuary, Oregon, United States - S.306 (Metagenome... | ecosystem: Environmental > Aquatic > Marine >... | reverse complement strand
TGATCGGGGGTCGTTGTTCGAGCCGTTAAAGAGAACGATGTGGTCTTTCCAGGGACTATCGGCCAGGACTCGGAGGAGATATTCCTGGGTGCGACGTGATTCAGTGAAGATGATGGCCTTTTGTGCCGCACCTAATTCTTCTGCTTTGCCAAAGGCCGTGCGCAGGGCGGTGAGGAGCGCTTGCCCCTTTGCATTATGAGTAATCGATACCGCCAGCTTGCGGAAGCTTTCGAGGTCGTCAATTTCCTGTTGGATGGCTTTGCGGTCCGCCTCAGTGAGCACTTTCGAGGCGGCTTCTTCCTCATCCCACTCCTCCGCCAGCTCATCGAGTGTCTCAAAGTCCTCCTCCAGGGCTTCCTCAAGCGGGTTTGGCCCATCGGCGAGTCGAAGACGTTCACGGAGACGCGAACTCATTGAATCCAGCGCTCCGGCGATTGCAAACGAAGACGAGGCCAACAGCTTGCGGAGCACGAGCGTCATCAGGGACCGCTGGCTTGATGGGAGCGCTTGCAGGTTGTCGCGACGGAGATAGTCGGACACTAAATGATAGAGCCGATCTTCATTTTCAGCCGGCGTAAAGGGCTGCATCATCGGTAAGCGCTTCGTGTAGCGCACATACGGCAAGACTTGGCGGCGAAGCGTCCGCTTGCAGAGCGGCTGGAGACGGGCCTTCAGGGTATCGAACGTGGCTTGGTTGTGCAGATTCGCAAACTGCTCTTTGAAACTCTTGAGGTCGCCGAAGATGCGGTCGTCCACCACACTGACCAAGCCATACAGTTCAAGTAACGAATTTTGCAGTGGGGTGGCGGTGAGGAGCAGCTTCGGTGCGTCCTTGAGAGCGTGCTTGATGGTGTTGGCAATGACGTTCGTCGGCTTATACACGTTCCGTAAACGATGGGCTTCGTCGATCACTACGAGGTCCCAGCGCATGAGGCTGATCTCCGCAGCCTTGGTACGCGCAAACTGGTAGGAGCAGATGATGATGTCGTCGCACTCAAACGGCCGGACATGCCCTTGGCGGACCGTATCGTTGTAGGACTTCGTCTCCAGAATGCAGCAGGGCAGGAAGAACTTCTCCAGCAGCTCCTGGTGCCACTGTTTACGGAGATTCGATGGCGTGATGACGAGGATTCGCCGCTTTCGCTCTGCCCACTTCTGGGACAGCACGAGTCCGGCTTCGATAGTTTTTCCCAGACCGACTTCGTCTGCCAAGAGCGCACCTTTCGAGAGGGGCGATCTAAAGGCAAACAGCGCGGCTTCAATTTGGTGTGGATTGAGGTCTACCTGCGCATCCACTAACGCGCTTGCGAGCTTTTCGATGCTATCGGACGGACAGCGTTTCGTGAGTTCGTGGGCGAAATACTTGGCGTGGTAAGCGGTCAGCATGGGGGCAGAGGATACCGCTTTACAGCCGGGAAAGCACCCCTGGAGGGGGCATCGACATAGAGCGGAGAAAGGGAGAGGACAACGTGGTGATGCCCTCTCCCTTGAGAGTATTCGAGTTGCTGGATATGTCAGCCGGTGTACTTACGCCGTAGCCGGAGTCATGTGTTGCTTGGCGAGGCCGCACAGCTTTTCAAAGCCGGCGGCGTCTTTGATCGCCATGTCGGACAGCACTTTGCGATCCAGCAGCACATTCGCCTTCTTGAGGGCATTGACGAATCGGCTGTAGGTCAGCCCGTGGTTCCGCACCGCGGCGCTGATGCGCGCGGTCCACAACCGGCGGAAATCGCCTTTTCTGTCTTTGCGTCCGACGTAGGCGTATGCGAGCCCCTTATCGACGCTCTCCGTGGCCGAACGGAACAGCCGGCTTTTCCCGCCGTACTGTCCTTTGGCCAGCTTCAGCCGTTTGTTTCTCCGATGTCTTGTCTTAGGTCCGCCTTTTGCGCGAGGCATGATTCAATACTCCTTTGGGTTCTGAAAACATCTCCCTGTGCCGAACGATCAGCGCGGGAGCAGTTGTCTCAATACCGCGGTGGCCGTGGCATCGACGATCGCCGTGCCGCTCAAGCGGCGCTTATGGTCGTGTCTCTTGTGGGATAACAGATGGCGCTTGCCTGCTTTGCGGCGAACGATCTTTCCGCTTCCTGTTTTGGAGAATCGCTTACTGGCGCCTTTGTGTGTTTTCATTTTCATGGGAGACATTCCTTTGGTTAGCCGATTACCGCGTCACACTCCTCAATTTTTCGGCGCCACGATCATAATTAAATTTCGCCCCTCCATGCGGGGGGCATATTCGATTATGCCGCACTGATTGAGCTGTTCAATCACCGAATTCATTACCGACCGGCCCATTTCCTGGTTGGCCATTTCGCGCCCTCGATAGGTGAGGGTGACCTTGGTCTTATTGCCCTCTTCCAAGAAGGTTTTCATCTGTCGAACCTTGATCTCTAAATCGTGCTTGTCTGTGCGCGGCCGCAGCTTGACTTCCTTTACCTGCGTGGACTTCTGATGGCGCCGGTTCTGATGATCCTTCTTGCTGAGCTCGTACTTGTATTTGCCATAGTCCATGATCCGGCAAACCGGAGGCACGGAAGTGGGGGCTACTTCGACCAAGTCATAGCTGCCTTCTTGTGCTTGGCGAAGGGCATCCGGTGTGGGAAGAATGCCGAGTTGCTCTCCCTCTGGGCCGATGACCCGCACCTCTCGGACCCGGATCTCACGATTCACGCGCAGTTTGGGAACGATAAGCCACCTCCTCGTGTAAATGTTATACGTCTTACCGGACGCACATAGTCTCGGCGCGCAAAAGATCAAGGGCCTCGGCGATCGTCTTGCTTCCGAGATTTGAGCCGCTCCGGCCTCTGATCGAGACAGTGCCGCCTTGGACCTCGCGATCTCCTGCCACCAGCATGAATGGAACCTTTGCTTTCTCTGCCTCGCGTATCTTGAATCCAATCTTTTCGTTACGGATGTCGGCGTCGGCTCGAAACCCGGCGTTCCTCAATTGCGCCGTGACGGCGGCGGCATAGTCCCGTTGATTATCGGTGATATTCATCACGGTGGCCTGTACCGGCGCCAGCCAGACGGGGAACGCGCCGCCGTAATGCTCGATCAAAATCCCGAAAAACCGTTCGATCGATCCCATCAGGGCTCGGTGGATCATGATGGGCTGATGGGCCTTGCCGTCCTCGCCGATGTAACTCAATTCGAACCGTTCAGGGTTGTTGAAATCGACCTGGATGGTGGAACATTGCCAAGAGCGCCCCAGTGCATCCTTGATCTTGATGTCGATCTTCGGACCATAGAACGCACCCCCGCCTGGATCCATGCGGTAGGCGATCTTTCGGCTCTTGATCGCCGCCTCCAACGCGCTGGTGGCCAGCGTCCAATGTTCATCGGCGCCCACCGATTCTTTGGGCCTGGTCGAGAGAAAGACCTCGAAGTCTGTAAATCCAAATGTTTGCAAAATGAAAAACGTGAAGTCCAGCACCTGGCTGACTTCGGTTTCTATCTGGTCGGGACGGCAGAACAAATGGGCGTCGTCCTGGGTAAAACCGCGCACACGCAATAATCCGTGCAGGACGCCGGTCCGCTCGTACCGATAGACGGTCCCCAGTTCGCCGTAGCGGATGGGAAGGTCTCGATAGCTGCGGAGATGAGACTTGTAGATCATGATGTGGTAGGGGCAGTTCATCGGTTTGAGCTGGTACTCGCTGCCCTCCAGCTTCATCGACGCGAACATATTGTCGCGGTAGTAATCGAGATGTCCGCTGGTTTTCCACAGATCGAGGCGCGCGATATGGGGAGAGTAGACCAGTTCGTATCCGCCTTTGATATGCTGCTCGCGCCAGAAATTTTCTATCTGGAGCCGGATGGCCGCGCCTTTCGGATGCCAGAGCACCAGGCCTGGGCCGATCTCGTCCTGGACGGAGATCAGGTCCAGATCCTTCCCTACCTTGCGGTGGTCGCGCCGCTTGATTTCTTCCAGTCTGGCCAGGTGCGCGTCGAGTTCCGTTTTCGTCGGAAACGACGTGCCGTAGATCCTCTGGAGCATAGGGTTGCGTTCGTCGCCCCGCCAGTAGGCTCCTGCGGTAGTCAGGAGTTTGAAGGCGCCGATATGGCCGGTCGAAGGCAAGTGCGGTCCACGGCACAGATCCACGAAGTCCCCTTGCGTATAGGCGGAAATCGGTTCTCCCTCAGGGAAACCCGCGATCAACTCGACCTTGTACTGTTCGCCGCGCGCCTTGAAGAACTCGATCGCGTCCTGCTTGGAAAATTCACGCCTCGTGATTGTCAGCTTGCGCTTGGCGATGTCACGGGCGCGTTCTTCGATGTTGGCGAGGTCCTCCGGCGTAAACGGCCGCTCATAGGCGAAGTCATAGTAGAAGCTGTCTTCCAGCGCCGGTCCTATTGTCAATTGCGCCGTCGGGAACAGCTCCTTGACGGCCTGTGCCATCACGTGGGTGCTGCTATGGCGATAGACCTCACGGCCTTCAGGGCTGTCGAATCGGATCGGCTCGATGGTCGCGTCCTCCGACAGGGGGTGCGAGAGATCCATGACGGTTCCATTGACCCGTGCCGCCAACATATCCGCGCCCAGGGGCACCCCTAGAGCAGATAGGGTGTCTCCCACCGTTCGGCCCGTCTGGACATCTCCGCTAGGCCCATCTTTAATCGCAATTTTCATCGTGGATGCGGACTGATTTACGCACAAAAACGACAAAGGCACCCCGCCTCCGAGAGGTACGCGGATGCCTCGGCCAAAGTGGTAGGCGCGGACGGTCTTGAACCGTCGACCTCTACCGTGTCAAGGTAGCGCTCTCCCCCTGAGCTACGCGCCTATCGTACAGCCGGGCATGCTAATATACGCCCGCCCGAAGTGTCAAGAAAAGCAAGCAGAAGGCGGCTCCTCCCGATACGGGGAAAATGCCACCTTCTCTTTGCTCTTTGTCGAGTCAATCGCCGGCTGGATTTACTTCACAGCCGATTTCAGTTCTTTACCAGCTGAAAACTTGGGGACTTTGGCGGCGGGGATGCGAAGCGCTTCGCCGGTGCGTGGATTTCTCCCCATCCGTGCCTTGCGCTTAGAGAGGGTAAAGGTGCCAAAGTTGACGAGGGACACACGCTGCCCTTTCTTCAGCGAGGATGTCACGGCCCCGGTGAATGCCTGGAGAGCGGTGCCTGCTGCGACCTTCGTAATTCCGGCGGACGCTGCCATTTTTGCAATAAGCGCTTCTTTTGTCATCAGGTCTTCTCCTTGGTGAGTGACGAAGTGATCAGCCCAGTTGATCATGCAACAGGGACGCAGAGACGTTATGCGGACCGACGTGTTTTGGATCTCGTTCGTTTCAAGGGAATACGCAATTCCGTGATCTTTTTGCGCAACGTGTTCCGGTTCAGTCCCAACAGCTCGGCCGCTTGAATCTGGTTTCCCCGAGTCTCTTGAAGCGCGGACGTAATCAAAGGGCGTTCCACGGCGGAAATGAGAATCGGGTGCAGATTTTTGGCAGATCCGTTCCTCATGCCTTTCACGAAATCACCCATCTTCATCTCCAGATAGCTTTCAAGAGAGGAGTCCCGGACTTTTCCCTGATGGGGAGCGCGTCCATTGTCTTGATTCAGGAGTTGGATAGTCTTCACCGTTTTCTTCAGCGTCGTGCGCGAGCCGGTAATGACTAGGGTTCGGGAAAGATCGACATGATCCGGAAGCGTTATCACCCCATCCTGGCTGCCTCGAGATTCTATGACCACGGCATCGAAGTGATGTTTCGCAGCCTCTTTTTGAAAGGCCGCCGCATCTCGGACGACGGTCACGGAGGCTTCTTTGAAGGCCTGACTAAGCTGAGCCTGTACCTCGGTGTCCGCGGTCAGCAGAAGAACGGTAAAAACAGATGGAGAACTCGCCATGAAGGCACCACGCGAAGAACAAGAAACGCGGATTATTGCCCAGGGTACCGGCGATGTCAATCGAATTTTATGGAGAAAGGCTGCCAGAGTGCTCTCTGCAAGCCTTTGCGGGCGTCATCGACAACACACACATCCTGACGTCCGTTTCAGCCGTCCGCCTCGCACCGTCGGCCGAGCGGGTGACGCGAGCGTCGGTCGGTAGAAAGGGCCTGTGGCGTATGGCTGAAGCAGATTAAGCATATGAGTCTTGAGTGGAGAGTTTTCAGATGTACCTCAGCGTTGTCAATTCACAACCGTCCGGCTCAGTCCCGTGCTATACGCCATCAGCTGTCAGCTCTTGTCCTCAGCGAGACACCTTTCACGAGATGCGAGCGACAAAGAAAATGGAACAGCGGATCGGCTGTGTCTTGGCGTGCAAAGACAGGTGATTGCTGTAAGACAAGTCATAATTCATAGCCATAAATGGCAGAGTTGACAGCGACAGTCAGAAAGAGGTATAGGTTGACCTAATTCCTACGGGAATACTAAAGAATGAAAGTGTCTCGACGCGCAACGTATGGAATCATGGCAGTTATTGATCTGGCAATGAATGGGAAGGATGCTCCAGTTCAGGCCAGGGCCATTGCAAAACGGCAAGCGATTCCGATCAAATTTCTGGAGCAGGTCCTCCATTCCTTGAAGAAGGCTGGGCTTATTGATAGTCTCCGGGGCGCGCAAGGCGGCTATTTGCTGCTGAAAGAGCCGTCCTCTCTTTCGGTTGCGGATATTCTCGAAGTATTGGATGGACCGGTGCTTCATCATGCCGTCCATCGAGACTCGCCGCTCGACCGGCATCTGCCCGAGCAAGAACTGTTGCTTGGACATGTCTGGAAGCAAGTGGCTGAAGCCGAGCACCAGGTGCTCCATCGAATCACGATCACGGAGTTAGCCGGACGTCAGCGCGCGATCGAAGAGCACCGTAATCCGATGTACCACATCTAAGGAATGAAGACTGGGAATTGCGTTCAGCAACGAGTGTTTCTGCCTGAACGTCAGCGAGAGGAGATGCGGCCATGACTCCCCAACGGCTCCAACCAGCAGACATCAAGACCGCTCCTATTCCATCCGCCATTGCGGAGGAAATCGAAACCTTCGAAGCCGAGGCCATGCGGTTGCTTGCCGGCGAAGGTTCCTCCGACCTCTTCAGGCCGTTCCGCTTGCAGCACGGGATTTATGGACAGCGGCAACCCGGTGTGCAGATGGTCCGGATCAAGATTCCGTTCGGAGGGATTTCCGCCAATCAGCTTCGCCGAGTCGCGGAACTAACCGATCGCCACGCCACCGCCGTCGGTCATGTCACAACGCGTCAGGACATCCAATTGCATTTCGTCGAGCTGAAGGATGTGCCGACGATCATGCGCGGCTTGGCCGAAGTCGGGTTGACGACGAGGGAGGCCTGCGCCAATACGGTCCGCAACGTGACGGCTTGCCATTTGGCCGGTGTCTGCCGGGGTGAAGTCTTTGATGTCACGCCCTATGCGAAGACGGTGGCCTATCATCTCCTGCGCAATTCGCTCAACCAGAGTTTGCCGAGGAAGTTTAAGATCGCCTTCTCGGGATGCGCGCACGATTGCGCCCTGACTCCTATCCATGACATTGGCTTGTTGGCCGTGACGCGAACAGACGGAGCCATCGGCTTTCGTATGGTGGCCGGCGGTGGGCTGGGGTCCGCGCCGCGCGTTGCGCAACTCTTGCGGGAGTTTACGCCGATGGACGAGCTGATTCCGAGCATTGAAGCCGTCATCAAAGTGTTCGACACGCTCGGGAACCGGAAGAACAGGAACAAAGCTCGTTTGAAGTTCGTCATCGACAAGCTGGGATTTGAAGAATTCAAGCGCAGATGGGAAGCGGCCTATGCCTCAATGGGCCACAGTCTGCCCAAGCCTGAGCCGATCCGGCTTCTCCAACATCACGATGAGCCGCCGGTGCTTATCATGCCGACCAGAAACGGATCGGGCCCTGCTGCGGCGAACGGACATGGACATGCCGGTCACATCGGGCATGAAACACCGTTACAAATGTGGAAACGGACGAACGTGGTGCTCCAGAAGCAAGAGGGATACGTCACGGCGGCCATCAAGCTTTTTATGGGCGACATTACGTCGGAGCAAATGCTGTTTGTGGCCGACCTTGCGGAGCGCTATTCCAACGGCAATCTCAGGACGACCATCAATCAGAATCTCGTTATCCGATGGGTTCCAGAAGACCGTGTTGAGGCCCTCTACGACGACTTATCCTTGCACGGCTTGGCCGATCCGGGAGCCGAGTTGGTGGAGGATATCATCGCCTGCCCCGGCACCGATACCTGCGGATTGGGCATCACCTCTTCCAAGGGGTTGGCGCGCGCGCTGGCCGAGGTGTTTCCGCCCGGCCGAGTACCGGAGGATTTAGCGGGCGTCGATGTGAAAATCAGCGGCTGCCACAACTCCTGCGCGCAGCACCACATTTCCACGATCGGTCTGCACGGAGTCGGCAAACGCCTGGGCAACCATGTCGCCCCGCACTATGAGCTGCACCTGGGCGGCTCCGTCAACGGCACGCCCCGCATCGGCCAGATGACGGTCAAGCTGCCGGCTAAAGCCGTGCCGGCGGCGCTTACTCATTTGATGGACGTCTATCGGCGCGACCGCTTGGCGAATGAAGGCCTTCCTGGCTTCATCATTCGTGTGGGAAAAAACAAATTAAAAGACGAATTGATTCCCTACACGATCGTTCCAGCCTATGAAGACGATCCGACCTTCTACTACGACTGGGAGGGAGAGGAAGAGTTTATCCTCGAAGATCTTGGACCGGGCGAGTGCGCCGGCGGGGCTCTGGAAATGATAGAAAACGGCATCCTCGAAGCAGACCAAGAACTCTACCAGGCGAAGCTCCTGGTGGACAACCACCAGTATTCCGTCTCCGTCAACAAGTCGTACCGTGCGGTGCTGGCGGCAGCGAAAGCCTTGCTGGTGACGGAGGGGCTTGAGCCATCGACCGATTCTGAAACCTTTATCGAGTTTGACAGCCGAATTGCTCAAAAGGGCACGGTATCCCCGATCTACCGGAATTTGAATAAGACCGTGGGTGATCTCGGCCCCAAGGAGACGACGGAGATATCGGCGCGGGAGAAGATGGCCTTTGCCAAAGGATTCGTCGATGCCTGCCGGGCGGCGACAGAACAAATGGGCAAGGATCTGAAGTTGGCTGCAGTGCAGGAAGTACAGGCTCCACCACCGCCGGCACCGGCGCCGGTCGAGGTGGCAACGGCCGCTCCTGTTCAGACCGGCGCGCCGGTATACGACTTGCGTGGCGTGGCCTGCCCGCTCAATTATGTGAAGACGAAGCTGAAATTGGAAATGATGGATGCCGGCGAGCAGCTGGAAGTCTGGCTGGATGCGGGCGAGCCAATTAAAAATGTGCCGATGAGCCTTAAGAACGATGGCCACAAAGTGTTGCTGCAAGAGGCGTTGGAATTAGACGCCACGCACTATCGAGTGCTGGTCGAAAAGGTCGGGGAGTAAGAGAAAGTCAGGTTGATGATGGCGTCAAACGGTGGGGCCGGATCGATGGCCGATCTCAAGGGATGGAGTGATTCGCTCGAATCGCAGCAGCCTCAGGACGTGCTGGCTGCAGTCCTTCCGCGCTACGCCCCAAAGATTGTCCTGGCATGTAGTTTTGGAGTGGAAGATGTCGTATTGGTTGATATGGTCCATCGGATCAATCCGAGCGTGCCGCTCTTCTATCTGGACACTGATTTTCTCTTCCCGGAAACCTATGCGACTCGGGATCGTATTATCGAGCGGTACCAGTTGAGGCCGGCGCAAGTGATCCAGGTGAAATCGCTACTCACACCAGAGCAACAAGCTCGACAATATGGCGATGTCCTTTGGGTCAGCGAACCAGATCGATGCTGCCAATTGCGGAAGGTTGAGCCGTTGGCCCGTGTTTTACAAGGGTACGATGCCTGGATCACCGGCATCCGGCGGGACCAAGCGCCCACCAGGGCCAACGCTGGGTTGATCGAGTGGGATGCCAAGTTTGGCCTTGTGAAAGTGAATCCCTTGGCGCGCTGGACGTGGGCCGATGTATGGACCTACATCAAGGTTTACGAGGTTCCCTATAACCCGCTTCACGATCGGCATTATCCCAGTATCGGGTGCACCCATTGCACGAAGCCGGTCATGCCTGGCGAGGATCCCCGTTCCGGTCGCTGGCAGGGGAGTGCGAAAACAGAATGCGGATTGCATAAGGCCTAAATGCCGATTCAAGACATCATTGCCAAAATTGGGAAGGGGCCGAAGGCCTCCAAGGACTTGACGTGGGAAGAGTCTAAGCATGCCATTAAGGCGTTGATCGAAGGAGCCGCGACCCCGGCGCAGGTAGGGGCGTTTTTGATGGCGATGCGGTTCAAGTCTGAGTCGGTCACGGAATTGGCCGCCATGACGGCCGCCGCCAGGCAATACGTGCCTCCGCTCGCCGTTTCACGAACTGCCGCCTTAGTCGATGTTCCCAGCTATGCCGGGAAACAGGATACGTTCCATGCGCTGATCGCCGCATCGGTCGTCGCGGCTTCAGCCGGCGTGACGGTGCTGATGCACGGATACGATGGAGTTCCCGGACGCCCCGGCAGCGCCGGGGTGTTGCAGGCGCTGGGCATTCCCATCGACTCTGAACCCAAGGTGGCGACCGAGGCGCTGAATAAGAAGGGCTTTGCCTATTTGGACATCGGCCTCTACCATCCGCCGGTCTACCGGTTTCTGGAAATGCGCCAGGAGCTTGGAGTCAGAAATGTATTTCATCCGATCGCGAGGCTTCTGAACCCGGCGCGAGCCGCCTCCCAGGTGGTCGGATTATCCCATCCGCCGCACTTCGAGAAAACAGTCGAAGCCTTGCGCATGCTCGGTTGTCCGCGCGGGCTCGTGATCCGTGGGGTCGAGGGCGATCCCGAGTTGTCTCTCTCTGCGGTCACAAGAGTGCTCGAATTACGGAATGAGCGCATTGCGCCGCTGGGAGTGGCGCCCAAGGATTTTGGTTTGCCGTCCGGTTCTACGCGAGAGATGGCGGGGTTTCCGCCGGCGCAGCGGGATAAGGAAGCGGACTTGCTCCGGCGAATTCTTCAGAATAAGGCGCAGGGCGGGCCGCGAGACTGGGTGCTCATGAATGCCGCGATGCTGCTCTATGCGGCGGGGAAGGGCGAGTCGCTCACCGCCGGCTATCTCATGGCGCGGGCGGCGCTCGAAGAGGGCGCGGCGGCGCGCAAGCTGGATGAGTTGGCGCAGGAATCAGTGGCGATGGCCAAGTCATGAGGGGGCATTGCGCATGGAGTGCCCGACCACTCAACATTGAAAACTCAACACTGAGAACGCAATTATGAAACATCTGCGGCAACTGGAAGATCAAAGTGTCTATATCTTGCGGGAAGCCTACAAGCATTTCGACAATCTCGGCATGCTCTGGTCGATGGGCAAAGATTCCACCGTGCTGTTATGGCTGGCGCGGAAGGCGTTCTTCGGCCATGTGCCGTTCCCATTACTTCACGTCGATACGAGCTACAAGATTCCGGCTATGATCGAGTATCGCGACAGGCTGGCCCGTGAATGGGGGCTGGATTTGGTCGTCGGTCAAAATAAAGACGCGCTGGCTGCCGGCATGAATCACACCCTGGGTCGCGTCATGTGCTGCACCGCGCTGAAGACGAATGGGCTGAAACAATTGTTGGAACACAAAGGGTACACGGGCGTCATTCTGGGGGTCCGGGCGGATGAAGAAGGGACGAGGGCGAAAGAACGCTATTTCTCTCCCCGTGACAAGCATGGTGATTGGGATTTTCGTGATCAGCCGCCGGAACTCTGGGATCAGTATAAGACGACGTTCCCTCCCGGCACGCACATCCGTATCCATCCGCTGCTGGATTGGACTGAAATCAATATTTGGGAATACATCAAGCTCGAGAGCATTCCGTTTATCGATCTCTACCTCGACAAGGGCGACGGCACCCGCTATCGCAGCCTGGGCTGTGCCCCCTGCACGACGCCGATCAAGTCGACGGCGAAATCGGTGGACGACATTATCGAAGAACTTCGCCACACGACGGTGGCGGAGCGGTCGGGCCGCGCGCAAGATGAAGGCCGCGGCATGGAGATGCTGAGGAAAGACGGGTACATGTAACGGCAGAATGCAGAAACGAGCGTCCAGCGTCGTTCTCGGCCCGAAACAATCCTCCACGTACCCCAGAGGGTACGCCTCCGGTTGTTTCTCACCTGCGGCCTTCCTGGCCGGCGCGTTTGAGCATTCTGAGGAGTGACGCAATGAATATGGTGGTCAGCAAACCTTCTGAGAGTCTGAACATCGTGATCGTGGGCCATGTGGATCACGGCAAGTCTACGTTGCTGGGGCGGCTCTATGCCGATACCGGCTCGTTGCCGGACGGCAAGCTCGAAAAGGTGCAGGCGATTTGTCGGCAGCAGGGAAAAGAATTTGAGTATGCGTTTCTGTTCGATGCGTTTCTGGAAGAGCAGGAACAAGGGATCACGATCGATACGGCTCGCACGTTCTTCATCTGGAAAGGACGCCAATACATCATCATCGATGCGCCGGGCCACAAAGAATTTCTCAAAAATATGATCTCCGGCGCCGCGCGCGCCGAGGCGGCGATTTTGCTGATCGATGCGTTGGAAGGCGTGAAAGAACAGTCGAAGAAACACGGCTACCTGCTGTCCTTGCTGGGCGTCCGGCAGTTCGCCGTTGTCGTCAATAAGATGGACTTGATCGGCTATCGGCAGGATGTGTTCGACGGGATCGAGAAGGAGTATCGGGAATTTCTGGGGCAGTTTAAGGCCGCCCCGACACACTTTATTCCTGTCAGTGCCAAGCTCGGGGACAACATCGCCAATCGCAGCGAGGCCATGTCCTGGTACACCGGCCCGACGGTGTTGGATACGTTGAGCCTGTTCAAGAAAGAAGCAGCCCGGTCTGAGCAGCCGCTCAGACTGCCGGTGCAGGACGTGTACAAGTTCGACGCGCGCCGAATCATTGCCGGACGTATCACAGCGGGCCGCGTAAAGGTCGGGGACCATCTCGTCTTTTCGCCGTCGAACAAGCGGGCCAACGTCAAATCCGTCGAAGCCTTCAATATCGAGCCGCAGCCCATGATGGGCGAGGCGGGGCAGTCGATCGGCGTCACGTTGGACGAGCAGATTTTTGTGGAGCGCGGCGAAATCGCGTCGCACCAGGAGCAGCTGCCGTCGGTATCCACGGCGTTTCGCGCGAATGTGTTTTGGCTGGGGAAGAGAGCTCTTGAAAAGGGGCGCAAATACCTGCTTCGTGTTGCGACCAAAGAGGTGGACTGCGAAGTCGCGGCCATCCATCGCATCATCGACACGATGGATTTGGCCCAACAGCAGGGCAGTAATACGGTCGGCAAGAACCAAGTGGCGGAGTTGACCGTGCGCGCGAAGATGCCGCTGGCGTTCGACCTCTCCTCGTCGTTTGAAGCCACCGGCCGGTTTGTCCTCGTCGACGAGTACGATATTGCCGGGGGCGGTATCATTACGGAACTGGTGCATGACGACCAGGAATTTCTGCGGGACGAAGCGAGGCGCCGGGATTTCGCCTGGGTAAAAGGCGACGTCGGCATTGAAGATCGCGCCAAGCAATATGGTCATCGGGCGGCGGTGGTGTTGTTTACCGGTGGGCGGCATACTGGCAAGTCGCTCCTTGCCAGAAAACTGGAGGGGCGGCTGGTGGCCGACGGACGCCATGCCTATCTCTTGGACGGCGAAAATTTGCGGCGCGGGCTCGATGCCGATCTGAGCAAGGAAGAACGGGGCCAGACGGCAGAGATGGCCCGCCGGTACGGCGAAGTCGCGTGGTTGTTGATGGATACGGGGCTGATCGTCGTCTCCACCACGAATCCGTTTGGGCTGGCGTATCGGGAGGCGGTGCAAGCGATTCGGACGCTTGTCCATCCGGCGCCGGTCATTGCCATCCATATGAGCAAGACGGAGGAAGAGCCGCCGCCCAACACGGACATCGTCCTGAGCGGCCCAATGGATGTCGATGCCGCGGTCAAGCAAGTTATGGACGAGCTGAAACGGCGGGGCGTACTGGCCGAGGCCATCGGCGCGAAGCCGACATTCCAGTATTCGATTTAGCAGACATCCTCCTTACGATGAGGGCTGCAGGTGGTGTTCTGCCTGGTTCGGAGGGTGCGGTTTGACTCATCGGAAATGCGCGTGTTAGCGTAACCGACCCATGGCTTTACAGTGAGGACCTGACGGCTATTCTTAGGCTGCGGGGAGAGGAGTCTTTATGAAATTTGTCTGTCTCAATTGCGAAACCTATATGAGCCTCGAGAAGGTCGAAAAACCCGCTGAGGGCTCCCTCGGTGTCTTCTTCGGCTGTCCGTCCTGCAATGCGAAGTTTTCGATGGTCACCAATACGGGCGAGACCAGTATGATGAATGCCTTAGGGTTGAAGCTGAGCCCGAAGTCCGCGCCTGACGCGTCGATGGAGGGATTGCGCGCACTCGCCGGAAACGGTCAGGCTGCGTCTGCTGCGACTCAACCGGCGGCATCCATGCCGGCTGTGGCTGCCTCCGCTACGTCGCCTGCCAAGGCGCCTGAAAAAGCGAGCGGTTGTCCGTTCTCCGCCATGGTGGCCGAGATGGGGCTCACGAGCTCCGGCAAACCAGCCAACGGCGGGTCTGCCACGTCCGAGTTCACCTGGACTGCGGATGCCCAAGAGAAGCTCGACCGACTGCCCGCGTTTGTGAAACCCATGGTGCAGGGCAGCGTGGAAACCTACGCCCGCAAACAGGGCTTCAAGACGATTACGCTGCAAGTGATGGATGACTCGAAAAACGACTCGGCGAACGGCATGACCTGGTCGCGCGAGGCTGAACAGCGTTTGGAAAATATCCCGGACTTTATCCGTCCTATGGCGCGTAAGGAAGTCGAACGTGTCGCGAAGGAGCGTGGGTTGGCGACGATCACCGCCCAGGTGATGGATGAAGCCAAAGACAAGTTCATGAAGTTCATGTAAGACACGTATTCATAGCAGGCCATGTCATAAGGGCCCATCCAGCCGTCTGGATGGGCCCTTCATGTTAGCTTCGGTCTTTCTGAGCTCGGCCAGGCCCTGCGGTACCCGCTGCCTGTATGGACCCGGCTCATGTTGCCGACCGCATTCGGTATCATCGGGGTCTTCTTGTTGGTGTGGAGCAACCACGATGCTTGGCCGGTCGGTTCGCTCAGCGTTGCGGCCACATTTTTTGGACAAGGCCCGGAAATCATTCAACACAAATTCTACGGGATCTTTGCCGCCATCGTGGCGGTGAGCGAGGCAGTTCGTCGAATCGGTTGGGTTTGTCATCCTGCCTGGGCCGCTCCGCTGGTTGCGTTCGGAATGATCGGAGCGCTGGTGCTGTTCGTTCATTCACCTGGAAATCACCCGGCCAATGAGACCATTGCGCTTCACCATGCTTTCTTGGGAGGCCTCGGTATGTGCGCCACATTATCGAAGGCGATGGCTTCCTGGACGCCAGGAGCATCGCCGATATAGTCCCGCGAAAGGGTAAGAACTGGCGTGGGCGGTATGCGTGGTCCTGATGGGGCTTCAGCTCCTCGTACATTTCGAGTAGGCGGGTATCGCCAAGTTCTTGCGCAATTGACACCTTTCTTTAGCCTGTGCTAGGTCTACATTCCTAGCTGAATCTGATTCGTCGTTATCCTTAGCCGGCGTGAAAAGTAGGCTGGCATCGAGGAGGAATCCATGGGTGGACATAGCCATTGGGCGACCATCAAACGGCACAAAGGGGCTCAGGACGCTAAGCGCGGAAAGATCTTTACGAGAATCATTCGTGAGGTCACGATTGCAGCCCGTTCAGGCGGCGATCCTGACGGCAACCCCCACCTCCGTCTGGCTATCGCCAAGGCCAAAGAGGCCAACATGCCAGGCGATACGCTGAAGAAAGCCATTCAGCGGGGAACCGGCGAATTGCCAGGCGTCATCTACGAAGAATTCAGCTTGGAAGGATATGGGCCAGGAGGCACCGCGGTTCTCCTGGAAATCACCAGCGACAATCGCAATCGGACCGTGGCGGAAATCCGCAGCCTGTTCACCAAGAATCACGGGAATATGGCGGAGGCGGGGGCCGTCTCGTGGCAATTTCATAAAAAGGGACTTCTGACGGTCGAGAAAAGCAAAGTAGAGGAAGACCGGCTCCTCTCATTGGCGCTTGATGCCGGCGCAGAAGATGTGAAGGCGGGGGAAAAGATGTTTGAGATCATCACGTCCACCCACGACTTTGAAGCCGTGAAAAAATCGCTCGCCGATGCCAAAATTGAAACAGCACTTGCCGAAATTACATATATCCCTCAGAATACGGTTCGTCTGGAAGAAAAGTCGGCTGAACAAATGCTCAAGCTGATGGAAGTCATGGACGAGCATGATGACGTTCAGAAAGTTCACGCCAATTTTGATATCCCCGACGAAGTGATGGAGAAGGTCGCCCTCGCAGCAGGATGATAGGGCTCCCGGTCAGCAGGCACAGTATTCCCACCTGAGTGACGAGACGAGATGATCGCCTTTCTTACAGGGCGGTTGGCATTCAAGTCGCCGACCCACCTCACGCTGGACGTACAGGGAGTCGGGTACGACGTCCACATTCCTCTGAGCACCTACTACGCTCTTCCGAATCTTGACGAAGTCGCCGCGCTGAACATCCATACGCATCTGCGGGAAGATGCCATCCAGTTGTTCGGGTTTCTCTCGCACAGCGAGAAGGAGTCCTTTCTGCTGCTGACCACCGTGTCGGGCGTCGGTCCTAAACTGGCGCTCAGTGTTCTATCCAGCCTACCGGTCGCGGAGCTGGTCCAGGCGATTCAGGCTGAGGACGTCGACAAGCTCGCGACAGTACCGGGCATCGGGAAGAAGTCCGCGTGCCGCATCGCGCTCGAGCTCAAGGACAAGGTGGGCAAAATTCAATCGACTGCCGTCCAGGCCTCTGCATCTGAAGCGCCAGGCACTCACGGGCCGTTGGAGGACGCGCTGTCCGCGTTGGTGAATCTAGGCTATCGTCCGCAAGATGCCAAAGAAGCATTGAGGCGAGTCACGAAGGGAGCGGCAAGCCCCATTGTGCTAAAGGATCTGATTCGTGATGGGCTCAAGGAGCTTACAAGGGGGTAACCATGCGTCTATATGCGGATGTGATCGGAAGATTTGCGCGCATCGCCTGTGTGGCGACTATTTTCGCCTTCGGAATCTTTCCAGCCTGGGCCATGGCTGAAGACGCAGCGGCGCCCAAGAAAACCGGATTGACCTGCGGAACCTGTCCTGAGGGGTATGCGACCACAGGCGTCACCCAATCGTCGGAAATATGCAAGGAGGGTGATCCGACCCTCGTGCAATGTGTGCCGCTCGGGGCAAACATGCTGGCTGTTTGCGGCGCTTGCCCGGAAGACTACAATGAAATCGGCGCCTCTGTCGTTCCAGCCCGTTGCGGCAACAAGGACGGCGGGAGATTGACGCAATGCCAGCTGCAGAAAATGGAGCAAAACTCCCCCGATCCGGCTCAAGGAATGAAAACGTGCCCGCCGGACTGCGGCAATACGGGTGCGCCGGGACAGGGAGCATTGCCACCTCCCCCCAACTATCAGCCGCAGTCTCAGCAGCCGTCCGAAGACAAGTAAGCACGGTGTCGGTTGCGATGACGGAACGACTCATGACGAATCGCGTGATGGACGACGAGAGAGGCCTGGAGAATGTCCTGCGCCCGCAAACCCTCGACGACTATATCGGGCAGGACAAGATGAAGGAGTCGCTTCGGATTTGCATCGAAGCCGCCAAACGGCGAGGGGAACCTCTCGACCATGCGATTTTCTACGGTCCGCCCGGACTGGGGAAGACCACGATCGCCCATATCATCGCCAAGGAGATGGGCGCGTCCTTGCGCTCGACCTCCGGGCTGGTCCTGGCCCATGCCGGTGATCTTGCGGCGATTCTCACCAACTTGCAGGAACACGATGTGCTGTTCATCGATGAGATCCATCGCCTGCCGGCCTCCGTGGAGGAGGCCCTGTATCCCGCGATGGAGGACTATCAGCTCGATCTGGTGATCGGCCAAGGACCGACGACGAGGACGGTGAAGCTCGATTTGCCAAGATTCACGCTTGTGGGCGCAACGACCAGGGCGGGCGCTCTGACGTCGCCCCTCCGGGACCGGTTCGGGCTGGTCTATCGGCTGGAGTTCTATTCGCCGGCCCAACTCGAGGCCATCGTAACTCGGTCGGCTGAGGTCTTGGGGGTCGGGATCGACCAAGAAGGGGCGGCGGAGATTTCACACCGGGCGCGCGGGACGCCACGGATTGTCAATCGGCTGATTAAGCGGCTCAGGGACTATGCTCAAATTAAAGCCGATGGGCATATCACCAGGCGGGTGGCGCAGGAGGGGTTAGCCTGGGTGGGAATTGATGAGGCCGGTTTTGACGATATGGATCGCAAAATCCTTCTCACGATTATCGACAAGTTCAATGGCGGCCCGGTCGGCGTGGACGCCTTGGCTGCGGCGGTGCAGGAAGACAAGGGCACGCTGGAAGACGTCTATGAGCCGTATTTGATCCAGGCCGGCTTCTTGGACCGAACCGGTCGGGGGCGACAGGTCACGAAACTGACGTTCGACCATTTCAAGAAGCCACCCACCATGCTCGTTTAGCCTGTGCACAGGACGTTCAGTTTCATTTCCCCTGAAGCTTTTGGAGCCGCCGAGCTCTCCTTGCAAAGGTTTCGAGAGTTCCTGTAGACTTCCCCACTTGTCCATCTGGGGCTTTCTTGCCTGTCGGGTTCTCCAGGCTTGAAGTCCAAGGCGTACTCTCCATGCGCAAAGACTTGCTTGAATATCGCCAGGAAATCGATCGGATCGATGATGAAATCATCCGTCTGCTGAATGAGCGGTCCAAGAGCGTCATCGAGATCGGAAAAATCAAGAAAGAAAAGGACGCGCAAGCCAATCTCCATACCCAAGGACGGGAAGCGGCTATCATTGAACGGCTGACAAAACTCAGCACTGGTCCGTTCCCCAGCGAGGCCATTCGATCGGTCTATCGAGAGATCATGTCCGCCTCTTTGTCCCTGGAGGCGCCGCAGAAAGTAGCCTACTTAGGGCCGCGGGCCACTTTTACGCATATGGCCTGCATGCAGAAGTTCGGCTCATCTGCGCAGTACGTACCGGTCCACAGCATCAAGGAAGTGTTCAGTGAGGTCGAGCGAGGGCGGGCCAATTTCGGCGTTGTACCGATTGAGAATACGACAGAAGGTGTGGTGAACCATACGCTCGACATGTTCATCGATTCCAATTTGCTGATTTACGGCGAGGTCCTGCAGGAGGTCTCGCATCATTTGCTCTCGAAGTCCGGCGTGATCGAAGAGGTCAAGAAAATATACTCTCATCCGCATGCGATCGCGCAATGCCGGAACTGGCTGGAAACCCATCTCCCGCGCGTGCCGGCGATGGAAGTGGCCAGCACGGCGCGAGCGGCTGAACTTTGCGTCGATGAGCCGTCGTCGGCTGCGATTGCCTCGGAGCTGGCCGGCCACTTGTATGGGCTGAAAGTCATCAAATCCCGCATCGAAGATAACTTGAACAATGTGACCAGGTTTTTGGTGCTGGCGCAGAAACCGTCCGAGCGAACCGGGAAAGACAAGACGTCGCTGATGCTGTCCATCAAAGACAAAGTCGGCGCGCTCTACGATCTGCTGCGCCCCTTCGCCTCTCATGGCATCAGCATGACGAAGATCGAGTCCAGACCCTCTCAGCGGAAAGCCTGGGAGTATATCTTCTTCGTCGATGTCGAGGGGCATATCTCGGAGGAGCGGGTCAGCCGGGCGGTTGAAGAAGTGAAGGGCCGCTGTCTCTTTATGAAAATCCTGGGCTCGTATCCGGTGCACAGTTAGACCTATGGCGCTCCACGTCCATCCAGATATCCTATCGCTCAGTCCCTACGTCCCAGGGAAACCGATCGACGAGTTGCAACGGGAACTCGGACTCGCCCGCGTGATCAAACTGGCTTCCAATGAAAATCCGCTAGGGCCTTCGCCCAAGGCCGTGGCGGCGCTTGCCGGAGAATATGGATCCCTGCACCGTTATCCTGATGGCGGCGGCTATCGGCTCAGGCAAGCCCTTGCCGAGCGGTGGAAAGTCTCGATCGATCAGATTCTTCTCGGCAATGGGTCCGATGAGATTCTCGGACTGTTGGCCAGGGCCTTCTTGGCTCCCGGTGACGAAGCTGTCATGGCCGATCACACGTTTGTCATCTACAAGATGGAAGTGACGGCTGCGCACGGGAAGCCGGTTATGGTGCCGCTTGTCAATTGGACGCACGATCTGGACGCCATGGTTCGAGCCATTACTCCACGGACCAGGCTGCTTTTTATCTGTAACCCCAACAATCCGACGGGGACGATGGTGCCGGCCGACGCGATCAGCCGGCTCATGGCCGCGGTGCCGAAGGACGTCGTCGTCGTGTTCGACGAAGCCTACTTCGAATATGTCCGTCACCCTCAATTCCCCGACACGATCGCCTATGTGAAAGAGGGGCGACAGGCAATCGTCCTCAGGACATTTTCTAAGATCTACGGACTGGCGGGATTGCGGATTGGGTACGGCATCACCACCCCTGAGATCAGCGAGGTGCTCAATCGGGTGCGGCCTCCCTTCAACGCAAACAGTCTGGCCCAGCGGGCGGCGCTGGCTGCCTTGGGCGACGACGAACATGTGGCCAAGAGCCGAGCCGTCAATGCCGCCGGGATGGAGCAAGTTGGACTGGGTTTGAAGGCGCTTGGCTTTACCCCGATTCCAAGCGAGGCAAATTTTCTCTATTTCGACGTCAAGCGGGACGGGCGGCAAGTGTTCGAAGCGTTGTTGCGCGAAGGGATCATTGTGCGGCATATCCAGGGGGCTATGCTCCGGGTCACCATCGGGCAAGCCGATGAGAATGCCGCTTTCCTCGATGCGCTCGGCAAAGTTCTGTTGTAGGAAGAGAACAGCGAGGGAATCATGATTATCGTGTTGAAACCAGAGGCCTCCGAGAGCGAGGTGGACCACATTATTGACCGGTTGCGGGACCTCGGTCTGAAGTCGCAGATTTCGACCGGCCAGGAACGCACCATCATTGGCGTCATTGGCGACGACCGGATTCTTCACAATCAGCCGCTCACGGCGCTTCCTGGCGTGGAGAGTGTGTTGCCGATTTTGGCCCCATGGAAACTGGTGAGCCGTGAGTTCAAGAAGGAAGGCACGGTCATCGACGTCGGCGGGGTGAAGATCGGCGGGCAGAAGTTGGCGATCATGGCGGGACCCTGTGCGGTGGAGCGGCTTGAGCTCACCGTTGGGATTGCGCATGAGGTCAAGGCTTCAGGCGCCTCGATTCTTCGCGGCGGCGCCTACAAGCCCAGAACGTCGCCCTATTCCTTCCAAGGGTTGGGGCGTGAAGGGCTGGATTACCTGCTCGAGGCGAAAAGACAAACCGGGTTGCCGGTGGTCAGCGAAATTTTGGATACGAGAGATATCGAGCTCTTCCTTGAAAAGGCGGACATCATTCAGATCGGCGCGCGGAACATGCAAAACTTCGAGCTGCTGAAGGAAGTCGGGGCCTACGACAAGCCGGTGCTGTTGAAGCGAGGGCTGTCGGCGACCATCAAAGAATTTCTCTTATCCGCCGAGTACATCATGTCGCGAGGGAATCGGAATGTCATGCTCTGCGAGCGGGGCATTCGCACCTTTGAGACCCAGTACCGCAATACGCTTGATCTCGCCGCCATCCCGACGTTGAAAGAACTGTCGCATCTCCCGGTCATCGTGGACCCCAGCCATGCCACAGGGAAGTGGAATCTGGTGGCGCCCATGTCCAAAGCGGCGGTTGCGGCCGGCGCCGACGGCCTGCTTATCGAGGTCCATTTAAACCCCGAATGCGCGTTGTGCGACGGAGAAGAATCAATCAAGCCCTCGAAGTTCAAAGCGCTGATGAGCGACCTCGGGCGTATTGCGAAGGCCGTGGGGAGAGAGATTTAGCCGGACACTTATGGCGGTTCATTTCAAACAGGTGGCGATTGTCGGGGTGGGGCTGATCGGCGGATCGCTGGGGATGATTCTGCGGCGCAAGGCGTTGGCGGATCACGTCGTGGGTATCGGCAGAAGTGTGGGCAATCTCAAGACCGCCGTCGAATTGGGAGCGATCGATCGGTATGTGGCCGATCCGAGAGAAGGCGTGCAGGGAGCGGACCTGGTGATCCTTGCGACTCCTGTCGATACCTACGATCGCCATCTCAAAGAATGGGCTCACTGTCTGGCGCCCGGATCGATCGTGAGCGATGTTGGAAGCGTAAAGGGAATGCTGGTCGAGCAGTCGGAAGCGGCCATGCCGGCTGGCGCGCATTTTGTCGGAGCCCATCCCATCGCCGGAAAGGAAAAAACCGGAGTGGCTGCCGGGTCCGATCAGTTATTCAAGGGCGCACGGTGCATTCTGACGCCGACGAAACGGACTGATCCGCAGGCGCTGGAGCGAATCAAACAATTATGGGAAGAAACCGGGTCGATTCTGTTGACCATGGACCCCTATCTGCACGACCAAATTCTCGGCGCAGTCAGCCATCTGCCGCATGTCGCCGCCTTTGCGCTCATGAACGCGTTGTCCGACGTTCGCGATCATCGGCTGGCCGCATTGGATCTTGCCGGCCATTCCGGAGGAGGGCTGCGGGACACGACCAGAATTGCCGCCAGTTCCCCCGAGATGTGGCGCGATATCTTCCTATGGAATCGGGACAATCTGGTGTCTTATATCGACGACTATCAACGGGCATTGGAAGAGCTGAAACGGCTGATCAAGGCCGGCGATGCGGCAGGAATAGAAAAGGCGCTCGAACGGGCAAAGGGCGAGCGGGAAAAACTGAGCCTGTCTGCTCCGGTCAGAGCGTGATTGACCCATGACGACGTTCACCATTATTCCCGGCCGGCCACTCCAGGGACCGATCACGGTTCCGGGAGACAAGTCCGTCACTCATCGCGCCATCATCCTCACGGCCTTGGCGGAAGGCATGAGTACGGTGTCGTCTTATTGTCGGGGTGAAGATTGCCTGAACACGATGCGGGCTCTTCAGTCGCTTGGCATCCGGATCGATGAGACCCCCGAACTCTTGACCGTGCAGGGCAAGGGATTGTGGGGGCTGAGTGAGCCGAATGGACCGATCGACTGCGGCAACTCTGGAACGGGCATCAGATTGTTGGCTGGGCTGCTGGCCGGCCAGGATTTTTTCACCGTGCTCACCGGCGATGAGTCGATTCGCCGGCGTCCTATGGGGCGAGTGGTGAAGCCCTTGCGCGAGATGGGGGCCGTCATCGCCGGACGCAAGGGCGGAGAGCTCGCTCCCTTGGCGATTACAGGCACGCGGCTTCATGGCATCGAGTACCGGTCGCCGGTTGCCAGTGCGCAGATCAAATCATCGCTTCTCCTTGCCGCGCTGTTTGCCGAAGGAACGACTAGAGTGCGGGAGCCGCGACTTTCACGCGACCATACCGAGCGCATGTTTCAATTTTTCGGAATTCCACTTACGCGAGACGGCGGCGACTTGATCATGCAGGGAAGGCCTGCCGTCGGATGGGCCGGCCGCCGCGTCGTTGTTCCCGGAGACTTTTCAGCCGCCGCGTTCTTTATTGTCGGCGCTACGGTTGTGGCCGGTTCGGATATTACGATCAGCAATGTCGGCATCAATCCGACCAGGACTGGTTTGATCGATGTGATGACCAGGATGGGCGCTGATATTCAGATTCTCAGCCAACGGGAAGAAGCGGGAGAGCCGGTGGCAGATCTGCGGGTCAAATCCGCTCCGCTTAAGGGGATCGAGATCGGTCCCGAACTCATTCCGCAAACCATTGATGAGTTTCCCATTCTCTGTGTGGCTGCGGCAGTGGCGCAGGGCAACACGATCATTTCCGGGGCGGAAGAACTGAGGGTTAAAGAAAGTGACCGTATTGCGACGATGAGTGCCGAACTGAGGGCCATGGGGGCGCAGATCAGCGAGAAGCCGGACGGCATGGTCATTCAGGGGCTGGGTAGAGCCGGAGAGAACGGTCACCTGAGCGCCGCCGGCAAAGCGCGGAGCCATGGGGACCATCGAGTGGCGATGTCGCTGGCCATCGGAGGGCTGACAGCCGGCGCAAGCATGACGATCGCCGACTGCGATTGCGTGGAAACCTCCTTCCCGAACTTCGAGGCTACGCTCTCTGAATTGTTGACGGACGAGGCGAGAGGGCTATAATGCGGTTTGTTTGGAAGGCATCATGATGCGGATGGGGGCCTTGCGTGATTATCGCGATTGACGGACCGGCTGGAGTGGGCAAAAGCACGGTGGCAAGATCACTGGCGGCCCGGCTCGGGTATCTCTATCTCGATACCGGCGCACTCTATCGGGCGATCGCGTGGAAAGTACTGCAATCGAATATACAACCGACCGACCATGAGCAGGTGACAGAACTGATCGGCAGCACCACGTTGCACATGCAATTTCACAACGGTGCAATGCAAGTCTTGGTCGATGGGCGTGATGTCACCGGTGAGCTTCGCACGCCGGAGGTGACGAGGACGGCGTCCATCGTATCCGCCATCCCGGCGGTTCGAGAGTGGCTGCTGCCGATCCAACGCCAAATCGGGCAGCGCGGTTCAGTGGTTGCGGAAGGGCGCGATGTTGGCACGAAGGTGTTTCCCTCCGCTCCGTTGAAATTTTTCTTGGAGGCGGATGCGACGGTGAGAGCGGAGCGTCGGCACCGTGAGCTGGTTGCCGCGGGCCATGGGAGCGCGATTGAAGAGACCTATCAAGATCTGTCGGGGCGCGACATGCGGGACCGGAACCGTTCGATTGCGCCGCTCACCCCGGCTGCCGATGCCAGGCCCATTGACACTTCGGCGCTTAATGTCGATCAAGTGGTGGAGCAAATGATGGCAGCGGTGTCGGCTGCGTTGTGACCAACGTTGCGTACGGTATTCTCTGGATTCTGGCGAGGGTTATCGGCAAGCTATGGTTTCGCTATCAGGTCATAGGACAGATTCCCGTCACGGGAGGCGTATTGGTCGCCGCGAATCATGCCAGCTACCTCGACATCCCGATGCTCGGTTGCGGGATGAGCCGGAGGGCCTGGTATCTTGGGCGCAACGATCTGTTTCCTATTCCAGTGTTGAACGGCATCCTCCAGTCGTTAGGGTGGATTCCTGTACGAATGGGCCGGCTGGACCGAGAGGCGTTTGGGAAAGCCATCGCTCTGATTCGGGCTGGCAAGGTGGTGGTCATCTTCCCGGAAGGCGGGCGAAGCCGCGATGGGCATCTTAAGCCGCCCAAGGCAGGTATCGGGGTGATCGTTTCGCAGACGGGGTGTCCGGTGGTCCCGGCATATTTGAAGGGGACGTTCGATGTTTTGCCGACCGGAGCCCGATGGCCTCGATGGCGCCGGATTACCGTGCGATTCGGGGCTCCCATCACGTTTGAAACAGGAGAGCGGAAAGAGAAAACAGAGACTAAACAGTTTTACCAACAGGTCAGCCGAACGGTGATAGAACAGATTGCAGCGCTGGGAGACGTGCCTCCTCCCGCAGGGAAAGAGGGCCAAGCGCAGGCAACACCGCAGGGACCGATCGCCGGTGCTCGCAACGCTGAGTGAGCCCGGCGCCATTCACCATCAGCACCCGACGTAAGTCGGAAGGGTAGGACGTAGACAATGGGTACCGTGTCAAAAGATAGTGAGCCACAGTTAGACCGCGAGGCGTTAGCCGCCTTGTATGAAGAAACATTCCGCAACCTCGAAGAGGGGACGATCACCGAGGGCCGTGTGGTGGTGCTCACCAAGGACAAGGTTGTCGTCGATATCGGCTACAAATCGGAAGGGGTGATTCTGAGCGATCAGTTCTCGCCCGAGGAACTCCAAACCCTCAAGGTCGGCGACAAGCTCCAAGTCTACATCGAAGAGTGCGAGGATTCGGACGGCAATCTCGTCTTGTCCAAAGAGAAAGCCGACAAGATGAAGATTTGGGAGGAATTGGAAAAGCTCTACAATGACGAAAAGAGCATCGAAGGCAAGATCGTCTCGCGCATCAAGGGCGGCATGATGGTCGATATCGGCGTCAAAGCGTTTCTGCCGGGCTCGCAGATCGATCTCCATCCTGTGCGCGACCTCGACGGACTCGTCGGCAAGACCTTCCCGCTGAAGATTATCAAGATCAATCACCGCCGCGGCAATGTCGTGGTGTCCCGCCGCGTGCTGCTTGAGGAAACGAGAGACAAGAAGCGGCAGACCACGCTGGCTAGCCTCAAGGAAGGACAGCTCATTCAGGGCGTGGTCAAGAACATCACCGACTATGGGTCCTTCATCGACCTTGGCGGCATCGACGGGTTGCTGCATATCACCGATATGTCCTGGGGCCGCGTGGGACATCCTTCGGAATTATTCACCGTCGGCGACAAGGTCGAAGTGATGGTGCTGAAGTACGATCGGGAAACGGGCCGCATCTCCTTGGGTCTTAAGCAAAAGGGCTCGGACCCTTGGACCAACGTCGCGGCCAAGTACTCGATCGGCACGAGGGTGCGCGGACGCGTCGTCAGCCTCACGGATTACGGAGCGTTTGTGGAGCTTGAGCCGGGCGTCGAAGGCTTGGTCCACGTCTCGGAAATGTCCTGGACCCATGAAGTGCGGCATCCGTCGAGGGTCGTGGCGGTGGGCGATCAGGTGGAAGCGGCGGTGTTGAATGTTGATCCGGCGAGCCGGAAAATTTCGCTGGGGATGAAGCAGACGGCCCCCAATCCTTGGGACATGATCGAAGGCAAGTATCCTCTCGGGACACGCATCGAAGGAAAGGTGAAGAGTCTTACCGATTTCGGCGCCTTCATCGGACTCGAAGAGGGCATCGACGGGCTCATCCATATCTCCGACATGTCCTGGACGAAACATATCAAGCATCCTTCGGAGCTCTTCAAGAAAGCGCAGAAGGTCGAAGCCATCGTGTTGCGCATCGACAAGGAGAAAGAGCGGCTCTCGCTGGGGTACAAGCAGCTCACACGGGATCCCTGGGAGGATGCCATCCCCGCGCAGTACCATGTCGGTGACTCGGTAACCGGCAAAGTCAGCAAGGTTGCCGATTTCGGGATTTTCATCGAACTAGACGGCGGGGTCGAAGGGTTGATTCATATCAGTGAAACTGGAGTCGAGCCGCAAGCCAAACTTGAAGAGAAGTTCAAACTTCAAGACAGCGTGACGGCCAAGATCATCAAGGTTGATCGGGAGGAGCGCAAGATCGCGCTCAGTGTTCGCGACCAACAGACAGACTCTGACCGCAAACAGGCCGACGAGTATCACTCGTCGCAGGGCGTTCCGGACCAGAGCTTCGGCCGCGCGGCCAAGCAAAGCCGGAAGCGGTCGCAATCGGACGATTAAGCGGGAACCGGGTGATGCTGATCACGAAGCAGGTTGCGTATCATGGCGGATGAATCAATAGGGGAGGAACGCTCTCCAAGGCGCCGGCCGTTTCGCACCATTTTCTGGGCGGTGGCGGCCGGCTTCGGGGTGATGGTTTTTCTAAACGTGTTTTTCCCTGATTTCGAGCTGTCGCCTGAGGACAGGATCGCCGTCATCCGCGTCGAAGGGGTGATCCTGGATTCACAGGCGACGATTAGTGAGCTGAAGCGGTTCAGCGAGAACCCTTCCGTCAAAGCGATCGTCTTGCGCATCGACAGCCCCGGTGGCGGGGTGGTGCCGTCGCAAGAAATCTACGATGCGGTCAGGCAAGTCCGAAATAAAACCAGCAAAGCAGTGATTGCCTCAATGGGCAACGTGGCGGCCTCAGGAGGCTATTATATTGCCGCGGCGACGGATCGGATTGTGGCGAATCCCGGGACACTGACCGGCAGTATCGGCGTCATCATGGAGACGGCCAATGTCGAAGGGTTGCTTCAAAAGATCGGCGTCGAGGGTGTGGTCATCAAGAGCGGGAAATTCAAGGATGTCGGCTCCCCGCTTCGCAAGATGAGCGAAGAGGAACGGGGCTTGATGCAAGCTGTCATGGACGATGTGCACAAGCAGTTCATTGAGGCGGTGGCAGAGGGACGTGCGATGGAGTTGACCGAGGCCCAGGGGCTGGCGGATGGGCGCATCTTCACGGGACGTCAGGCGAAGGACGCGAAGCTCGTCGATGAGCTTGGCAACTTGGACGATGCCATTCAATTGGCCGCGGACGCCGCCGGTATCGAAGGGGAGCCGAAAGTGGTCGAGCCGCGTCGGCGATTTTCTGTTCGCGAGTTCCTGGAGTCGCAGTTCACAGGGCTGTTTCCCAAGCTGGAGTTTCATCCAGGTGTGCGCATGAAATATCTCATGGCGTTCTAGCCCGCATTCTTCAGACGGTTCGTCGCGAAATCGAGTTCCATGGGAATGGGGGAGGTTTCTGGTTTCGGGTAGCAGGTTTCGAGTTTTCGGAGCATCTTTTCTGATCACACGAAACACGAACCCCGAAACTCACCACTCCGTTCTCCAGAGCGGCGAATCCGCGATTGCAGCAGAAGGGCTCCTGAATAATGCGGGCGAGGCAGGTTGTGCCGGCAGGTTCCATGGAAACGAGGCTGGATCAACGGAGCGAAGGGAGAGGGGCATGACGAAAGCGCAGATCATCGAGCGGATTTCCGAGCAAGTCACCACGTTGACAAAACGGCAAGCAGAGGTTGTCGTCAACACGATTTTTGACTGTGTCAGAGACTCGCTCAAGAATGGCGACAAGACGGAGATTCGCGGGTTCGGCAGTTTTCGTCTGCGGGCGCGCCGCATGAAGGAAGGGCGCAATCCGAAGACCGGGGAGACGGTGGCCGTGCCGGCCAAGCGCGTGCCATTTTTCAAGGCCGGCAAGGAATTGAAAGAGTTGTTGAACCAATAGCCTTTCGAAAGGGGTAGTTGTGTCGATTTCAGACTCACCCGAATCCGCCGCAACAGAAGTTCGCTGGACTGCCGGCGCGCTCAAGCGCATGGAGCGCGCGCCCATATTTCTGCGTGGGATGGTCCGCCGTGTGGCCGAGAAGAAGGCGCGTGAATTGGGATATGAAGAGATCACGGAGGAGATTCTCGATCGATTCAAGGGCCAGATGATGGGCGGCATGGGCGGAGAATCCGAGCTGGCGGCGGCTGCCGAGGATATGGCGCAGGGTCATCTGCCTTGGACCGCAGCCGCCAGGGAGCGCCTGGCGAACGTTCCCGAGTTCATGCGGGCCATGATCAAACAAATCGCCGAAGAGATGGCGAAAGAACGAGGCCATCTCGAAGTGAACGTCGAGCTCTATGAGAAGGTGGAAGCGCTCGGTGACCTTCAGGAAGCCGCCGGACCTCCGATGGAATGGACGGAGGGCGCAGTAGCGCAGCTCCGGAAAAAAATCGAACAGTCGCCATCCATTGCGCTGGATTTCGTCGCCGACATGATGAAGCGCGACGCTGAGGATCTGGCCAAGCAGAAGAACGTAACCCGCATCGATGAAGCTGTTCTTCAAGAGCTGTGGGAGACGCCTCAAGAGCGCGTCGCGTGGACCGACGAAGCCTGGAAACGGCTGCAAACAGCTCCTGATTTTGTGCGAAGCGGGATTCGAAAGGCTGCGGAGCGGAGGGCGCGCAAGCTCGGCCTTTCGGCAATCGACGAGGCCCATCTCACGACATTCAGAAATCAAGCCATGATGAAAGCGGTGAAGCGCATTCGCTCGTTCGGGTATCAGGAGTTGACATTTGATGCGTTCGAAACTGCGCTCCAGAAAACCAAGCGGCTGCAAGGAAACGATCAAGCAGAAAAACGTCTTCAGGAAATTCGCAGCCACTTTGCCGACCCCTCGACCAAGAAGCCAGAGGGAGGCACGCTGGGTGCCGAGTTGATGGACCGATTTCGCAAGTATCTGAAGGGCGAAGGGCCGCTCTAGCCGGCATTCTTCATGAGCGCTTCCGCCGAACTCGTCTGTCGCTGTAAGCCGAGATGCGCCGATCAGACAGTCTCTGCATCGGTGTCGCTCGTATCCGCCAACAAAGAAAAAGCACAGCCTCTAACCGCCCTGTGCTTGCCTCGCTGAGCCCGCGTCGCCGCGATGCGCGACGACGCGGGCTTCACACTTCACGAGATACGTGTCACGAGGCGCACGTGAGAGCGATCGTCAGTGGGTTGCCGTTTGTTGCGGCCAGAACTTGTGACGAATTTGCGGCAAGGGATCGTTGTCGAAGTTGGGGATGTCGTAGAGGCAGCGGTCGATAGTTTCCACTTCTTCTTCAGTCAACGGAAGTGTCACTTTCTTCTTCCAAAATTGGTCCAGCGTGAAGTAATCGCCGGATTGCGGCTTTTCCGCCAGGTACGCCTTCATCTTTTCGAAGCCGGCCGTATCCACACCGCCGATACGGCCCTTGTTGCGGTCATGGCACCAGTGCAGCACTTCCGCGATCCCGTACATAGTGATGTCGATGTTCATAATCTTGTCCATTGGAGTCCTCCTCAAAAGAGGCTGCATTGTAGCGCAAGCGCAGAGTGAAATTCAAAGGTTCCTAGACCTGTATTGAAAGATTGCCAGTGAAAAGAATGCCTCTGTATACTGGGCATTCTGCGCAGTGCGGCGATAGGCCCATTGGCGCGTTTAGGACGGCATAGGAAGATAGCGTGAGCGTTTCAAGCCTCCGGGCGTTCCATGCAGTGCGGTTTGTGCTCGGCGCCCTGTCGATCTGTCTGGTGCTCGGCGGACTCATCGCCTGTTCCAAAACAGAACCGTATAATCCACCGGATCTCTTCTATTATTTTGCCAGCTACAAGGTCGGCAAAAATCCGACGACCATCACGACCGGCGATCTCAACCACGATTCCTTCACCGATCTGGTCACCACGAACATTGCGAGCAATACGCTGTCAATCTTGCTGGGCAACGGCGACGGAACATTTCACGATCAAGTGCAGGTGCATGTCTGTCAGGAGCCGCGCGCGCTTGTGATGGACGACTTTAATCATGACGGGCATGCCGATGTGGCGCTTGCGTGCTCCGGGGGAGACGAGATCTCTATTTTGCTTGGCCGCGGGAACGGAAGGTTCGGAGAAGGCCAGCACTATCCCGTGCATCGGACTCCGGTCGCATTGGCGACCAACGATGTGAATGGCGATCGCCATCCCGATCTGGTCGTCGCACTTCGCAACGACAAGGTCAAGATTCTCCTGGGCACTGGGACGGGAGAGTTTCGACCTGGCGCGCAGTACGAGTACGGCGATACCCCGACCTCGGTCGCCCTCTCGGATCTCGATGGGGATGGGAAAGTGGATCTGGTCGTTACGAACGGCGGCCCCATGTCGAGCGCGGTGTCGATTTGGCTGGGCAATGGGGACGGTTCGTTCCGCGGTCCCAAGGATTATTCAGCGGGGAAGCGCCCGCTGGGGGGTAGTTTCGCAGACTTCAACAACGATCGGAACAGTGATCTGCTGGTGATCAACGGGGAGGGGGATAGTTTTACGACGCTGCTCGGCAACGGCGATGCCACCTTCCGGCCCGGTAAAGATTCGGGCGCCAATGCGGGGCCCAATTTCGGGCTTGCGCGGGATTTCAATGGAGATCGGTTGATGGATGTGGCTATCGTGAATCTCCAATCGAGCGATTTGTCGATCTTGTTCGGGAAAGGGGACGGGACCTTCCACTATCCTCCGAAAAACTACCGGACGAAGTCCGGCCCGTTCGCCATTTCTTCCTTTCGTGTGACCATGACGGGGGAAGAGGAACCAGGACTGGCGATCGCCGACAATGGAAGCGGCAGTGTCTCCATCTTTCTTCATCGCGGCGTGAAACCAGTTGTGCAGTCGGATGCGAAAGGGTAGGGTGCCAGCGTTGGGGACGGTGCGTTCCGAGTCACTTTCAACAACCTCCCGGCGATAGCCGCTGTTCTTGACAGCCCAAGGCCCCTTCGCTAGAGTGGCCACCCGCGGGCCGCCGCGTGATCTGCGAGTCTAACGATGGCATTTCGATCCTTCGGCTGGTGGTTTACTATCGGGGCTCTGATGACCCTGTCCGTCCTCATGGTCCAGGGCGGGGTGCGCGATTTGTGGGAGGGGACTCAGCCGACCGGGGACACCAACGTCTACGTCTATTTCGGCACCACGCTCATCGGCGGGGGATTGCTCGCCGGATGCGTTGCGTTGGTCATGAATCGCCTTCGATAAGCGGAGAGAACAGGGCATGTATGCAGTGTCTCAGATGCAAGGGGTTCATGATGGTGGAACGGCACTATACCCTCGTCAATCGGAGAATCTACGCCCGCTGCCTCAACTGCGGATTTTGGATCGACCTAGCCGACCTCCTGCGGTTTTTTCATAAAGTGATTGATAGCGGACTCAAAGGTGATAAGGTGCGGGAGACGTTCTCACTGTGAAAGGCTGTCGTGATGGATATGCAGAATAATCGGAGCCAGCGCAGCCGGATGCCGTGGCCTATGCCTGAGTCTCTCGGCGCGGTCGGGGCCGGGATGGCGCTGTCCCTCTGTCTATTGGCTTGGTCTCCACCCACGGTGTCTGCCAAAGCCATGCAGCAGAAACATTACAACGCAGAGACTGGTCAGGATGCCGGTGTGTCTCACCAGGATGTACCCTGGAGAATAGTTCCAGCCCATAGCGTACTGTTGAAAGAACTCCGGTCGGGCCGCGTTCTCTACGAGTATGAGTCTGAGAAACGGATGTCCCCGGCCAGTCTGACGAAAATCATGTCGGCACTCGTCATTCTCGAACGAGGGCGTTTGGACGAACAGGCCACGATCAGCAAGAACGCTGCGCGCGCGCCGAAGACTCACCTGCGGTTGAAGACCGGTGATGTGTTTCGTCTGGGAGACTTGCTGAAGGCAATGCTGATCGTTTCCGCGAACGATGCGTGTCTGGCGGCCGTCGAACATGTTGGGGGCGACGAGCCGCAATTTGTCGCGTTGATGAATGCCAAGGCGTTCGAGCTTGGGTTGAACGACACCCATTTCAGCAATGGATGCGGATTCGACGGGGTGGAGCACTATTCAACGGCCGGGGATCTGGCGCGGCTCAGCGAAGCTGCGATGCAGAATTCGGTGTTCCGTGAACTCGTCCGCGAAGAACGAGAGATAATCACGCCGGTTAGCGGACGCCGGACGTATCTTCTGCACAATACCAATCGTCTGTTGGGCCGCATTCCTGGTGTCGAAGGGGTGAAGACCGGATTTACGTCAAAAGCCGGACGATGCCTCATCGCAAAGGTTTCACACAACGGCAGCGATCTGCTGCTCGTCATTCTCAATTCCAAACGCCGCTGGAACACCGCCAAGAGCCTCATCGACTACGGACTGCGCATCACCGAAACAGTGCGGTAGCGATCTTCCCTTGTGCTTTTGCTCGCCTAGCGCGGCCGCGAAAATTCGATGTTGACGTCTTTCCCAAGATAATTGACCTGGAATCCCTTTGTGTCGTACGCCAGGGCAGCGCCCATGACGTTTTCATCACCGTACTCTTCCTTTCCCAGCAACTTGCGGATGTCATCCGGGCTTTCGCTGTTCAGCACGCTGCGGAATATGCCTCTGGTCTTGTGCGCGAACCGGTTATTGATAAAAATCAGATCGACTTTCCCATCCTGAATGCGCACGCCGGCCATAGGGCCGGTCGGCTTTCGCAGATCGAGCAGGAAGATAAAGGTCGCTTCCTGCTCGGCCTTGACGCCCGATATCGTTCCATTCATCAAGGTTTCGATGGCGGCGGCTTCTGAGTCGCCGAGTTTGATGCCGAAGAGCGAAATCTCGGTGCTCGAGATCGATGCAGGCTCCATCACGTCGTGCTTGCTCAACTCATACGGTTCAGCTAGAGCCAAGGAAATACAACTAGCGAGAGTTCCCGCAATAGCTAAGGCAAACATCCGTACCACGCTGTGCTGTCTCATTCTCTTCTCCTTCCTTCCCACGCTCTAATTATGGCTGTGGCGCAGTGGCCAGCAGTATTTCTCCGAGCCGGCGCAGCCGGAGAAAGTACGCCTGAGAGTCGGCATCCAGTGCTGCGGTCAGATCGTCCAGCTCGCTCAAACAATCTTTCACGAGGACCATCCGTTGGTCATCGAGCCCTTCAGGACTGTCCAGAAAGAAGACGACGCACCCGCTGATCACGGTATCGAGGGTCATCAGCTGGCCTTCGTTCGGGCTGGAGAACTGGGGCCAGCCCACCAGGCAATGTTGTTGCCATGCGGCCGCCACTTCGTCTCGTGCCATGTTCTGTCCCCCCTATGGATACAGTCCGCGTTGGAGATGGGCTTGAGCGACTTGGTCGATCCCGTTCATGAGGGCCGCCATGCGCATTGATGTCCGCCGTTCGATCGAGAACTGAAGGGTGCGGTGAAAGGCCGATGTGATGATGTCCTGCAACCGTTGCTGAATATCGTTGGCGTTCCAAAAGAATCGCTGAAGATCCTGGACCCACTCGAAATACGACACAATCACTCCGCCTGAATTCGCCAAAATATCGGGAATGATAAAGATGCCTTTCTCTTCAAGTATGCGGTCGGCTTCCAGAGTGGTCGGCCCGTTCGCTCCCTCGGCCAGGATGCGGCAGCGAAGGCGGTCGGCATTCCTCTCGGTGATTTGCTCCGAGAGGGCTGCGGGGACTAGCACCGTACAGTCCAGTTGCAGCAATTCGTCGTTCGTGATGGTCTCCCCCATGTTCATATTGGAGAGCGATTGACCGGAGTTCCGGTAACGCCCGATCAATTCAGGGATATCCAGCCCCTTGGCATTGTAGAGGCCTCCGCTCACATCGCTGACCGCAATGACTCGTGCGCCTTTTTGCCGCATGATGAGTGCGGTATGAGAGCCGACATTTCCGAAGCCTTGGATTGCCACTGTCGTATTCTCGATCGATACCTTCAGGTGGCGAAGCGCTTCCAGTGTGACATAGACGACCCCTCGTCCCGTGGCCTCTTCGCGTCCGAGGCTGCCGCCGAGCGAGAGCGGTTTACCGGTCACCACGCCCGGCACAGCATAGCCGACCTGTTGGCTGTAGGTATCCATGATCCACGACATAACTTGCGCGTCGGTTCCCACGTCGGGGGCCGGCACATCTTTGTCCGGGCCGATAAGCGGGAAAATTTCAGCGGCATAGCGCCTGGTCAATCGCTGCAATTCGGCGCGGGATAACTTCTTGGGAGCCACTCGAATGCCGCCTTTTGCCCCGCCGTAGGGCAAGCCGGCCAAGGCGCATTTCCACGTCATCCACATGGCGAGCGCCGCGACCTCTCCGAGGCACACATCCTGGTGGTATCGGATGCCTCCTTTGGACGGACCGCGCGAGGAGTCATGCTGGACTCGATAGCCGGTAAAGACCTCCACCCGCCCATCGTCCATGCGCACCGGCAAACTGACGATGAGCGAACGTTGGGGCAGCTTCAACCGTTCACGCAGATTTGGGTCCAACTGCATCGCTTCAGCTGCCCGATCAAATTGCGAAACGGCCAAGCGAAAGGTGTGGGTGTCAATCTCTTGCATAAGCCCTCGATCCGTTACGAGTTAAATCGGTTGATCGGCGCGAGATCATCGGCTGCAGCGAGGTGATTGCCGGGACGATCTGTCACCGTCATCCACGCAACCGAAAACACCTCGCCGAATATCTGGGCGAGGTCCTGTTTGATCTCGTCGAGAGAGATAGCCGCGCCGCGCTGGGCGCTCATGGAGGTGACAAGGCAGTCGATGCATCCGCACGGACGGATCTGTTGAAACGGCGCCAGGTCCATATCGACGTTGAGCGCAAACCCGTGCAAGGTGATGCCTTGTTCAACGCGGATTCCGATAGATGCGATCTTCGCCGGTTGCGGCGTCATGGCCCAGATGCCTGGCTTCTTTTCGATTCGCTGGCCGGCGATGTCCCAGCGTTTGAGTACGCGGATGATTACCTCTTCAAACAGCCAGACAAGTCGTCTCGGGCCTGCTGCGTGCTGAGCCAGTTTGAGGATCGGGTACACGACGATTTGTCCGGGACCGTGGTAGGTGGCTGATCCTCCGCGATTCACGCGATGCAGCGCCGTTCCGTTGGCGCGCAGGAGGGCTTCGTCGCCGCCCCAATCGGAGACTTGTGTGCTGCGTCCCAGCGTAAAGACCGGTTGATGTTCCAGGATCACGACCGTATCCGGTCTCATATCCGACAGCCGCTCACGGTGGAGGCGAGACTGTAGCTCCCATGCAATGGAATAGGGAACAAGCCCGGGAAAGACGACAAGCGCTCCGGCCGTAACAGGTTGAGACGTGGAATCTGTTGTGTTTGCCTGGAGCTGCAAAGCGCAGGACACAGTCACCGACTCACCTTTCGGAGGGACAGATGTTGGAAACTCACGATGCAACGGAATAGGCGAAGTGCTGGCGAGGAGGAGTCTTTTACCACGGCGCCACGTGCATCCATAGGCGTGGCATTGTCGCATAACTGGTTGTCGGGGGGGAAGCGAGAACTCGCAGACTGCGGGATCTCATAGGCCGGGCCTTCGCCCGGCCTACGGGCATACGAACAGCCAGGGAGTTTACTTGATGGAGGCGAAAAGTTCTCGAATCGCCGGAGTCTTGAGTTTCTTGAGCGCCTTCGCCTCGATTTGGCGGATGCGCTCGCGTGTGACAGACAGATTTTGGCCGACTTCTTCCAAGGTGCGGCCTTCCTCATGACCGATTCCAAAGCGGAGGCGGATCACGGTTTGTTCCCTCGGTGTAAGGGTGCTGAGGATCCGGTCCAACTGCGTGGTCATCTCGGTCCGGTGCACGTGGGCATCGGGGGGAACTGCCAGCTGATCCGGAATCATCTCTCCAAACTGAGTATCCCCATCACCGAGCGGCGTTTCCAGCGCCACTGGCTCCTGGAATGCCTGCATGGTTTCATGGAGGCGCTCAGGTCTCATGCGGAGCACGTTCGCGATCTCTTCCAAGCGAGCCGTCCGTCCGAATTGCTGCCCAAGGCGGCGTGATACTCGAAGAATTCGATGGGAAGCTTCAGTCTGGTGGACCGGAATCCGGATGGTCCGTGATTGATCCGCGATCGCCCGCGTGATGCCTTGCCTGATCCACCATGTGGCATAGGTGCTGAACTTGAAGCCTTTCCGGTGTTGATACCGCTCGGCGGCCTTCATCAGGCCGATGTTGCCTTCTTGGACGAGGTCGAGCAAGGCCAGTCCCCGGCCGGTATAGCGCTTGGCGACATCGACCACTAAGCGCAGATTGCACCGCACGAGTTCGTCTTTACCTCGCTCCAAGACGACTCGTGCAGATCTGATTTCATCGAGCAGCTTCTGCAGCTGCTTCCCTGTCGCGGCGGCGGGCTTCATCGCGCGAGTCGGAGGTTTCAGCACCGCAAGGAGCGCCCGCTCCGCGTCATCCAGCGCCGTGGCCGAAAGTCCGCTCAGCCGCTTAACGAGTCGGAGCGTCTCGACAGACTCAGGCAAGGCCGGCGTGCGTGTCGCGCGGGCGAGTACTTGTACAGCCTGGCGCAGAGCCACTCGGATTCGCCGCGTGCCGTGGTCGATCTGTTTCGCGATCGTAATTTCTTCTTCGCGCGTGAGCAGCTCCCGCTCGCCGAACGAACGGAAGTACAGCGATTCCAATAGAAACGGGCTTGCGCCATGGCTCGTGCGCAAGGCCGGCGCAGGTTGTTCTTCTTGATCGGATCTCCGCGTGTCACCACGGCCGATCACCTCCAGCAGGCCGCTTGCCTGCTGGTCATCGGCATCCAGGTCGGTCTCGACTGTCTTGTTGCGTTCGGCTTCGTCCGCTGTCCGAAGTTCTTCATCGCGCATGGGATCACCTTTCGTCTCGTGGTTGCATCTCCGCATACCCTGTTAGAGCCCGGTGGAGCCAAGAGGATTCATCCGGATCGTCCCCTTCTTATAGCGCTCTACGAAGCAAGAGGAATGCTGGATTGAAGATGAGAATGGGAAGGGTCGATCATATTGAAATTACAGGACCATTAAAGAGATTTAATGAAGAAGATGAGATCGCGCTGTCTCAGTTGTGCGGCAACTATGTAGAATCGCCTACAGGTCGAAGGCCGGATTACCACACTGCTTGGGCGACAGTCCCTTGAGGAAAGGCGCCAGCGTATTGATCGGGATCGGGAAAATCGTGGTGGAGTGTTTCTCCGCCGCAATTTCTACCAGCGTTTGGAGGTAGCGCAGTTGGAGTGCGCCGGATTCCGGCTGATCACATCGGCCGCATCGGCCAACCGTTGCGCCAGGGTTTGGTTGCAAACCATGGAATGAACCCCCTAGAATGCGCGCCATGTCACAGCTTTCCAACGGAGAACGGATCCATCTTGTCGATCAGAAGGGGCGCCACTATGCGCTGACGCTGAAAGCCGGGGAAACGTATCAATTCAGCGGCCAGACCATCGCGCACGATGCGCTTATCGGGCGTCCAGACGCGACCATGGTCACGTTGTCCCGTGGGAAAAAGATGTTGGCGCTTCGTCCGACATTTGGGGACTATGTCCTCAAGATGCCGCGTGGCGCGCAAGTGCTCTATCCAAAAGATCTCGCGCTCATTCCGATGTGGGCGGACGTTTATCCGGGGGCCCGGGTGTTCGAGGCTGGAACCGGTTCAGGAGCGCTGACCATGGCGCTGCTACGCGCAGTCGGGCCAAGAGGCTTGGTAGTGACCTATGAGATGCGGGAAGATTTTGCCCGCACCGCTCTGCAGAACATCGACCGGTACATGGGGCCTGTCCCCAACCTGGTGTCATTGCGCAAGAACGCCTATGAGGGCATTGAGTTGCTTGATGATGGCGTGCCGTTCGATCGCGTAGTGCTTGATCTCCCGGAACCGTGGCAGGTGATTCCTCATGCGGCCAAAGCCCTTCGGTCTGGTGGGATTTATGAGAGTTTCGTCCCAACAGTCCCGCAGGTCATGCAAACAGTCGAGGCGCTCGAGCGGACGACGGTGTTTGCCATGGTGGAAACATTTGAGACGCTGTTGCGAACCTGGTCGGTCCAAGGGCGAAGTGTGCGGCCCGATCACCGAATGGTGGCCCATTCCGGGTTTATCACGGTGGCCAGAAAGGTTGAGGCTGGATTGCTGGATTTTGTAAGCAGGCGCGAGGCTGAGAGTGAAGGAACGCGCGAGGAGGCGTCCGGCAATATGGGAGAGGAATCCAGTCGATGAACCGGCTGGCAGGAAAAGTTGCTGTGGTGACCGGGGGCAACGCAGGGATCGGCGAGGCGATTGTCAGAACGTTTGCGCGGGAAGGGGCAGCGGTGGTGATCACCGGCCGTCGCCAGGACGAGCTGGATCGTGTGGTGCATGAGATTACTCGGCAGGACGGCAAGGTAATCGCAGTGGCCGGTTCGGTCACAGACGACCGCCATGCGCGGGCGGCGGTGAGTGAAGCGATCCAGCGATTCGGCGCACTGGATATCCTGATCAACAATGCGGGAGTCGGCGAATTCGGACGCCGGCTCCATGAGCTCGACGATGAGACCTGGGCTCGTGTACTGGATGTCAATCTGACCGGCGTCTTTCGTATGACGCGCGCGGCGGTCCCTGAAATGCTGAAACGGGGACGAGGTTCGATCGTCAACATTTCCTCAGTTGCGAGTCTGGTCGGCCTCCCCTGTCTGCCCGCATACGCCGCATCCAAAGGCGCGCTGGACGCGCTGACTCGCGCGATTGCCATCGATTATGCCAAAGACGGCGTCCGGTGCAATGTCGTCAATCCCGGCCTGATCGCCACCCCGATGGCGGCGCCGCTCATGGCCAATCCTGAACAGCTCAATCCAATCCTTGACCACTATCCGATTCGCCGGCCGGGGAAACCGGAAGAGGTCGCTGACATGGTGTTATATCTTGCCTCTGACGAGGCGGCGTGGGTAACGGGGGGAACGTTCACGATCGATGGAGGGATGACCGTGTGGTGAGGGCGTGCGCCGTCACATCGATGCGGTCGTTGTCATGATGGAAATCAATGTTCAGACTCAATTTTGCGGCATCATCGGCAATCCCGTCGAACATTCGCTGTCGCCGGCGATCCATAATGCGTCGTTTCGAAAACTCGGCCTTAATTATGTCTACCTTGCGTGGAAGGTCGAGTCGATCGGCGATGCGATCAGGGGGCTCCGCGCGCTTGGGAACTTTCGCGGCGCCAGCGTCACCATTCCACATAAGGTATCGGCCGTACCGTTTCTTGACGAGGTAGAACAGACCGCGCGGCAGATCGGCGCCGTCAATACCATCGTGTCGGAACAGCGGCGGCTGATTGGATTCAATACGGACGCCACCGGCGCGTTGCGCGCGTTGCGAGAGGGTGGGGCCACACTCACCGGACAGCGCATCGTCATGCTGGGTTCCGGCGGCGCAGCGCGGGCCATTGCCTTTGCCTTGGCAGCGGAGTCGAAGGCAGAGACGCTGACGTTGCTCGGAGTCGATGATAAAGAACGGGTGGCGCTGGCAAGGGACCTCCGAGCGAATACGTCTATAGCCGTTGAAGAGTATTCTCTCGATGAGCGTGCGCTAGGCCGGACCGTTCCCGAAGCGCAGGTCCTGATTCACTGTACTCCTGTCGGCATGTCTCCCCGCGCCGACGCCACCTGTGTGCCGGCCTCGCTGCTTCACTCCGGTCTCACCGTGATGGATGTCGTCTATAATCCACGTGAGACACAGTTGCTCAAAGAGGCCAGGCGCTCCGGCTGCAAGACGATTTCCGGCATCGAGATGTTTCTCAATCAGGCGGTTGCTCAGTTCGAGCTCTGGACCAACCGGTCCGCTCCAGTCGATGTGATGCGAGCGGTGCTGGAGTCTCATTTCCAATGAATGTCGTGCTCATCGGGTATCGTGGAACCGGGAAGAGCACGGTCGGGAAAATCGTGGCCGCGCGCCTCGGCCGCCCCATGGTATCGACCGATGCGGAGATCGTGAAGCGGGCGGGACAGAGCATTCCTGAAATCGTGGCACAGCATGGGTGGGACTATTTTCGTGAGCTTGAGTCTCAGGTGTGCCGGGATCTGGCAGACGGAGATGGATTGGTCATCGATACGGGGGGCGGGGCAATCCTTCGATCAGATACTGTCGATAAACTGAAGCAAACCGGTACCCTCTTCTGGTTGACGGCCTCGGTTGACACGATCACGAAACGAATCGGGCGAGATACGCAACGCCCTTCGCTGACGGGGACCAAGTCTTTTGTCGACGAGGTTCAGGATGTTTTGCGAGAGCGAACGCCGAAGTATGAGGCTGCAGCCGATCATGTCATTGCGACCGATGGGCGATCGATCGTGCAAATTGCAGACGAAATTCTTGCCCGGCTGTAGCTGGCGTGTGCCGCGTTTCGTTTGTCGAATCGTCTCCTTGACAAGCCTTCTTGTAACATGATTCATGTATTCCCTGTGCGCCCGTAGCTCAGTTGGATAGAGCGCCGGGCTTCGAACCCGTAGGTCGCAGGTTCAATTCCTGCCGGGCGCACCAAGAATTCAAAGACTTACCCATCCCACTGAATTCCTCCTCACCCGCCGGTTGCGCGGGGGTTGCAGATCGACCCACTCCCCAGGGCTGATTCCCTCATCCAATCGGTCGAAGGCCTGTCGATTGCCCCCAGGGATTAGGTGTCCATAGAGGTCAACCGTGATGGCGATCGAACTATGCCCCATCTGCTCCTTCACATAGACGGTTGATTCGCCCTGCTGAAGGAGGAGCGATGCGAAGGGCACGACGCACTAGATTTTGGCAAGACAGAAGGAGGGCATGTGCCAAAACCAGAGGCAACAAGTTCCGAGGCCAGCTGAACGGCTTTGAAGAAGCCCGGCTCTCTGGCATGTGAGTCATCGATTGGATAAAACAGGAGCTACGCGATGCATTAGAATAGAGGCTCTCCGCAATCGCCTTGGTGGAAACGCATTTGTTTTATTCACGACATCAGATTGTACAGGAACCCCGTATTTCCTGACGATAGAAAGTCTCACACCTCAAACGTTCGTCGTGGCAGCAGGCTCATCTTTCCTGTTGTACAAAGTGAATCCTGCTTCAACCCCATCGACCGGAACGTGTTACTCTAGCACAACATATAATCCTGACATGTATGGTACTGGAAACTATTGTTCGGCTTTTGAACAGGATGTCACAGTATATACATCGGATGTCACGACGATAACCTTAAACCTGATGCATCCATTCAGACTTGTGAATCCCTAAACGGGTAGAAGTAATTCCCTCAGGGCTCTTCGCGGATTTGGCTCGTCACTAAAGGCGCCACTCCCCTGGATTCCGGAGCCACGTTCGTCAGTGATAGTGCACGATTTGGAGTCTCTCAGTACACCTGTTGCGAAATGCTGCCCTTCGCATGGATCAATCGGTTCACGGCTACTTAAAAGGAGGCATTTCAGGCCGTATTCCCGCAATTCCTGTTGGATCTCAAGCGCGACCGCGCAGCGATATTGCCTGAACGTCAATCACAAACTGGATAAAGATGGCTGGAGCACGACGCACGAGATGTGAAGAAAGGCTTGTGGGTTGATCCGCACCCAGTGCCGCCGTGGGGGTGGAGGAAGCGGTAGCCAAGGGGCGAGGGATTATTGATCGTGTAATCGCCTCCGTTGCCGGTCCTTGAGTGACTGGCGAAATTTTCGCACACGCTCACGTGCGGTCATGGGAATCTCGTTTTGGACCATCATGCCTCCCTGGTCAAGTGAGCCAAGTCCTTCCGTCCGCAATACTCCACCAACACATGCCGGCCGATCAGGTCAGGCAGACTCGAGCAGTGTTTGAGCCGATCGTGTCCAGACACCGGGCCAAAGGGCTCAAACTTGCCCCAGCGAGGAGATCGCCGACCTTCTCAAGCGGATGGCCGTCCGGGAAAACAATGCTCATCAGGAGGGCGATGACGTCGTAGAGTCCAAGGTTGGGGAGAACCAGGCGGTGAGTCAACGTCGGCCTCATCTTCTCTGGTTGCGCCGAGGTTGCAGAGTTGCGTTTTCCTTGCCGCGATTCTCACTCTTCTGCATTGCTGGACCCTGATTTTGTGGGGTTTCCTGGGTTTCCGTATCGTCGGACTGTGACTTAGAAACCGATGAGCGTCGGACGGCAGGCAGGACGGGGCAGCGGGAGGGAGTGCGCCACGCAGTTCATGATAGGGATGAATAAAAAGGTCGAAAGACAGTAACCCCCCTGCCTGTTCCAGAGAGGCAGTGACCGGTTGGGGCGTAGTGAAGTCGGAGACTGGGCTGCGTGAAAGAGCTGCGCCTCTAAAGGTACTGGGCGACGCGCTCCCGGCGGCGGAGGCGGTCAGAGACACTGGAGAGCGGCTTGGGATCCTGCTAGCCTTGGAAAATCCTACCGACACTCTAAGTCAGCTGTGCGCATCCGCGCCTTAGCCCTATTAACACGGTGATCGATACAATGCTGTGGGTCTCCGGCTTTCTGCCCCGTCGACCTGTCGGTATCACGGACCGCAACGGAGATGTCAGCTATGAATTCGCACTCCGACAAAAGAAAACTCGACATCGCCTCGTGGTGGCGTTGTGGCGGTGACTCGGAATTCAATCGTGGACTGGCCGCTCATATTGGAGAAAGGCAGAATTCTGATGCCTTCGTGTGGACCAGAACCGGCAACTGCAACATCGGCCACCACCTGATCTGGGAACAATATGCCAATCTGATGAAGAAATGGTCATCGCTCGGATTCGAAGCGAAGCAGCACACATTCATTGTGGTGGACAAAGCACGCCGTGATCTGTGACAAAACACAACATCTTGCCGTTTCTCAGCATCCGCTCGGGCACAAGAGTATCGCTTCTACAGTGCCTTGGGGCTATCGCTATGCCTGATGGAACGCACCCTTCTGATTTTGGGACACGCGAACAAACAACGCTCCCCCTCTGGATAACTATCTCCGTGTGAGACCGCAACCGGTGTTGTCCCTTTCTGCCTCAAGTGTGTCCATCCGGCTGCCCGCTTTCGCCCCACGCAATCCGATGCATTCAGAATGCGCGATGTCTCAATGTGAAACACCTTTGTGATGAACAACCTCCCAAACTGGACCGTTCTGCTCCTGGTCAACACGTCTCGCCGCCCATCGCTTCCCCCCGGGCTTGCTTCCAGTGGCTTGTCGGGGACAAGGTGAATGGGAACGTGTCTGATGCCACAGACCTGGGTATCAACCGCCAAGCATAGTCTCAGGGCGGTTCGCTTCGACAGAGAGAGAAAGATAAGGACCTCAGTAGGGTCTTGAGTCCCATCGTGCCCCAGGATTTCCGATAACGTTGTCGCATATTCCTACAGAACAGGACGCACCTTTTTCTTGCGGACGCCGCTCATACCCTCGAACTATTCGCAGTCACAATGCTTCTGATCCGCCGCGATGATGAGGTGTGTCCGTGCACGGAATGTGCATAACGCACGTAGTAGAAAATCGGGTCCCCATGGGAAGAGAAGTCGGTGAGGGGATGTTTGCATCAAAGGCGCTTCTTTGTCTATTCGTCATGGCTGAAACTACAGGGAAAGGTTCCAGCGGAAAAGACACAGCGAAGACTGCCAGCCAGATTTCACCTCCATCGATCAATCTATCGAAAGGCGGCGGGGCGATTTGTAGCATGCCGGAGAATTCTGCGGCCAATAAGGTGGTTTATATTTACTATCCAGAGGCTTCAGGAGTAACGCTCGATGAAGAAAACGTCACCCTGTTAGCGCAGCGCTACCGTAAGACTTACGCCCAAGTCCGGAATGCCGTGATCGCAGAACATCTCCGTGCTTGGTGCGCTAAGCCCGATAAGCTAACGCGCAGAAGCCAAAGGGCGAGCGTCACATGACAGGGGGCTGTCGTGCAGGGCACTGACCTTAGCGGTGAGGTGGTTTGGGTGCATGGCAATGCGGTGCGCATACCGTCGGGGCAGTTGCCGCGGGGCAGCACGCCGCGCGCTGTGCTGCGGTTGACGGGGCCAGTGCAGCCCGCCTGGCGCAAACGGCTTGCAGCCGAGCGGCTGACAGTGCGTTTTTGGTGTCCGCCCAATGGCGTGTGTGTACAAATGCCGCCGCGCTTAGGCAAGGATCCAGCGCAGTTGGCGGCCCTGGATTTCGTCGCGGGCGGATGCGACTACTCCGAAACGATGTGTCAACGTTTCGATGAACAACGTGGCCAGGCTTTGCCAGAAAGTGCGCTGCCGCGTTCGCTGGTTGACGTGGTGTGCTTTAGCCGCCGTGATCGTCAAACTGTCGCGCAGATGCTGGGCGCCCGCGGCATCCCGGTGCTGCAAATGTCGACGACCAAGTTACGTGTGAACTACGAAGGCGATCTAGCGACCCTGCGCGACTTGCCTGGTGTTAAACTCGTCGACCGGCCACGCATCCCCACCTTATTGTCGGCGGCCGAGTTGCGGGTGAGTATTGGCGCGCCGCCCGTGGTGCCCAATAACTGGGGTTTGAGCGGTGCGGGCGAAGTGATCGCGGTAGCCGATACCGGCTTGGACAGCGGCGCAGTTGGCAGCACCATGCATCCGGATTTTGCCGATAGGATTCGCGCGCTGGTCTCGCTGCCGATGAATCCTAGTTGGGCGGGGTTCGCCCAGCCTCGTAGTGACGACGCTGCTGACCGTGCGAGCGGCCATGGCACTCATGTGGCGGGACTTGCGCTGGGTTCGGGGGCTGCCAGCGGAGGTCTGCATGGCGGCATAGCGCCGCAAAGCGAATTGGTATTTCTGGCGCTGGAGCAACAGGTCGACGTCGCGCCGCAGTATCGGGCGCAGTTGCCGTCGGGATTTTATTTGGCCGGGCGGCCGTTGGATTTGCGTGAGTTGTATCGTGCGGGAGCGGCGCAGGGTGCTACGTTGCATAACGTCAGTTGGGGTGATGCCACTCACGGCGCGTATACCGATGACTGCTTTGAAACTGACCTCTATCTGCGGGAAGATCCGCGTGCAGTAGTGGTGTGTGCGGTGGGCAACGACGGTGCAGACCGTGACGGCAACCGCCAGATTGATAACGGTTCTCTCTACGCCCCGGCGTGTGCAAAAAATACCCTTGCTGTGGGCGCTACCGAAGGGCCGTTGCGTGGATTGGGTTCGCGCGCTACTTGGGGCGAGCTTGATCCGTCGCATTTGCGCTGGCGTGCTGCATTGGATCGGAACGACCCGATCTCGGGTGAACCTGATCGCATCGCGCCAGTATCATCGTGCGGGCCGACCCGTGACGGGCGCACGAAGCCTGACTTATGTGCACCTGGCATTAACCTCCCCTCGACACGTTCACGCGGCACGACGTACCGAGGTTGGGGTCTTGCTGACCCGCTGCCCCTTTACATGTATGACGGCGGTACCTCCATGGCCGCCCCGGTGGTGACTGGCGCGCTGGCTTTAATTCGCCAGGCATGGCGGGGCACGCGGCGCAAGCCCAGCGGCGCGGCGTTAAAGGCGTTGGCGCTCCTCGCATGCACGCCTGTGAAAGCGCGTAGTGGTGGTGTGGCCACAGCGTTCGAGGCGGGATTTGGCAAGCTCGATCTCACGCGGGCGTTACCGCCGACGTTGAAGGCGCGCGTGGGTTGGAAGGTTTCGCTGCGCGACGGTGCCGCAATGCATGTGGACACGGGGCAGGCACGCAGTGTCACTGTACGGCTTAAAGTACCAAGCCGGCTACGTGTCGTGTTGTGTTGGTATGACCCGCCCGGCGAGCGGCTGGTCAATGATCTTGATCTCAGTTTGCTCGATGCCAATGACAACGTGCTAGCACTTGGTAGCGCGGGCGTTAGTCCCGGTCCGGATCGTTGCAACCCGGTGGAGTGCATCGATAAACCTGGATTGGCATCCGGCGTCTATACGCTGCGTGTCAGTGGGTTCAACGTAATGAATGGTCCGCAGCGTTTTGCACTGGCCTGGGCGGTGGAGACCACTGTCTGAGCCGGAGGGGTATATTACTCACGCGAAAGGAGAACCACATGGCAAAAGCAACGACTCGCAATCGTAATAGTACAACCGTCAGAGAAGCAGAATACCGTGCGCCGCAAGGCAAGGCGCGAGGCGGTGGCATTTCGGTGCCAACTCGAGCGTTCGCCGCAAGGCTGCCGGTAGGGGCAGGGACCAGCGCGGGTGGCGGAACGCTAGGTCTTGCCGCAGATGTGTCAGGCCAGCTTGAAGGCCTGGCGCCGACCTTCGGCAATATTCTGTCGTCAGTGGGCTTGGGCGTCTCCAGTTCCCAAGCGGCGCTCGACCAGGGCATCATCAACACCGTCAATAAGCTATCGGATACCAAGATCACCGTGGTGACCGAGGTAGTCGAGCAGCTTGATGATGATGGCTTACCCGATGTGGCGGCAACGCAGTTGATCACGAATCAGTTGTCGGTGCTCAACTTCGTCACCCCCACCGTGCATGAGTGGAAACACGTCGCGCTGTCGATGGACATGAACGTCGGTGCGATGGACGACGAAACCGGCATGACTTTCAGTGTGTCTCGCGACAGCTTTAGTATGGGTAACGTGGGCTTGTTCTTCGGCCTTCTCGGCGTGGGCTATATGTCATCGAGCAATGATTATCGTTCGACAGTGTCGAACAGTCATCGCGAGGCGCAATGGGCAAACGGCTCGGTACAACTCGACGCGATGCTCGCGCCGCGGCGCACCACCAAGTTTCCGGTGCCGGCGACGGTGTCGATCGGACCGCAAATGTTCGTGAGCCAGGGCAGCATTGCCGAGACCAAGGTTGGTGGGGTAGTGACCGAACGCTCGGTGGATGTATTGATTTCGGTACGCAAAGCGAGCGGTGCGGTTAATCCCGCGAAGCCCCTCGAATTGGACTCGGCGGGCCTGCTGCCGTCGTTTTCCACCACCGCGCCGTTTACGGGCGCAACCACCAATACCGACGGCCAGTGCAAGGTAACCTTGCGTCGGCCAATCACGGCCGGATTCGCCAATCCGGTGAAGCGATCGCTCACCGTGCGGTTGGGCGAGTTGTCCAAGCGTTTCGATCTCGTCATTTAACCTATTTGCGATTGGAGAATCATCATGGCAAATTCTTTACCACTCCCCATCGGTGCTGGCACCACCACACTGGCATTGCCGGGTACGGCAGACGTGTCAGACGAAATCAATCGGGCGGGTATGAGTTTTGGCAAGTTGATGGAATTCACTGGCAAAGCAGTGGCCGAAACTCAGCTCAAGTTGAACGAGACCGGCGCGGCTATGGCCTCGACGCTGGCAACGACTCAAGTGGATGTGATCGCCGTGCAGGAAAGCATCTACGACGACGAGGGTAACTTAGACAGCGCACAGACCTTCACCCGCAAACTGCCATTGATCAATTTTATCGATCCGGTGTTCTACGAATGGCGAGGTGTGCGGGTGCAGGGCTATTTCTCAGCAAGCGAATTGGTTGCGAGCCAGGAGAGTTCTTCCACGACAAGCAGCGGTGGGTTTGGCTTCGGTGGCGTCGGTATTTCATTCGGTGTGATTGGCCTGGGAGGCATAGGTACGTCTTCGAGCACGACCACAACTACCAGCGATGTTAACCAAAGTTTCGACCGCTCTTACGGCCGGGTGCGCGCCAGCGCGCTGTTGGAACCCAAACGCGACATCGGCGTGCCGGCGCCGCGGCAGGTTGTACGCGGTCCGAGCCTCACCGTGATCGCCGGCGAAATTAAGGACGTGATCACGAGCGGGGCGCTCACCGCGCGCACCATGTCCGTACTCTTGGAATTGCGCAAACAAGATGGCACGGCGATCGCCGGCAAGTCGATTTCGATCGAGACCGACGGCGCGCCCTGGAGCTTCACAACCGCGGGGGCAGAGACCACCGACGCCGCCGGGCAGGTGGGGATCACGCTACGGCGCGATTTTATCGGTGAAACCCCCGATACCGCGCCCAAGGACGTGGTGTTGTCGGCGCGCTTGGGCCTGGTGTCCAACAGCACGACGCTCACGTTCTGATCCGCCCATGTTCGCACCGGCAACGCCTGAAATTGCCGTCGGCCAACAAGCCGCGCTCTCTACCCTGCTCGCGCACGCGGTGGAGGGCGTGGTCGGCGCGCAGCGAGTACTTGACAACGACGCACTCACACGCGTAACGCAGTATGTGCAAACGCCGCAAGGCGAGCTGGCGTTGCCGCCGTTGTGGTTTACGTTTCGGGAGGTAAAGCTCACGCTGGAAATGGCCGCCCGCGTGACGCGTCTTAGCGAGCGGAGCGCCACGCAAAACGAGGTGCGGCTCGATTGCCGATTGGTAAACCCGGCAGCGGTGAGCTTGTTTGGTTACGCCGCGTCCAGCGGCCTGAAAGTGGAATTGACCTTGGGCGTCGCTGACGCGAGTGGTTTGCGGCCGGTTTCGCCGGGATCCTAGAAACCAAGCGATGGCTACGCAGAAGAAACAAAACAAGCGTTCTGCAGTTCGGACAACGCGCAGGCAATCGCGAACCACAGTGACGCGCACGCCTGGCCCAAACGCAAGTACTGCCGTGCCGCTGCCCAGCAAGCCGCTGGCCATCGCTGACCTCACGCGCGTGGGCGGATTCACACGTCTGGGTAGCGACACCATTGTGACTGTCAACGGGGTGCGGGGCATTTTTACGCCGGTGGGTGCGGCGGAAGGCACGCCACTCGGTACCGATGAGCGCAAGAATCTGCAAACGGTAATCGACGAATTGCGCAAGGAAGTGGGGCGGCTGCAATCGGTGAATTTGCAGCTGAGTCAGGACTTATCGGTGTTGCGCGACCGACCGTCCGCCCCCGACGACTTTGCTACTGCGGTGCAGCAGTCGCTGGACGAGCTGCAGCAACGCATGTCGACCATGCGCAATTCGATGTCGAATTTTGCTGTGCGCGAGTTCAAGCTCGAAGCCGATGTGTTCGTGCAAGTGTCGCCGTTAGGCAGCATCGAATATCGGTTTGTGCAGCCCGGCGATACCACCAATCCGACGGCGTTATCCAAGCTCGTGCTGCACCTGGTCCCGGTGCCGAAGAACAACCTCGCTGGTGTGTGGACGCCAAACTTATTCCAACCAGAGTTGAGCTTGGCAGCATTGCCTGAGATGGAACCAGAGCAATTGAAGCGTCTGGAAGCGGCGGGTGTGTATTCCATTGGCGAGTTTTTGCAGGTGGGTACGCGGGCGCGGGCGCTGGCTTATCTGGAATCGCTGCTTGCAACCGAACGCAAGCGGCTGGCGCTCTGGGCGCAGCAAGCGGCACTGATGACCTTGCGCGGCGTCAATGGTGGCGCGGCGATGGTGCTGATTGAAGCGGGCTACGGCAGCTTTGACGCGCTGGCCGCCGCAGCGGAGCCGGTGTTGTTCAAGGCGTACGCGCAGATGCGCAATAAACATCCTGAGTGGGCTGCTAGTGAAGCCGATGAATTGGTGGTGCAGCAATGGGTGCGTGCGGCGCGGCAATACCTCGGGCTGCCCGAACCAGCGGCGACAAACTGACCGGCACGATCCGAATCAAACGGGAGAGCGGGCGAGAACGGGGGTTACGCTGCAAGCGGCAACGCAGACTTCTGCC
>Ga0210334_10143413_pt1 | contig 51478 bp, 44 predicted proteins | sample S306metaT_FD_164440 | JGI IMG/M metagenome (GOLD analysis project Ga0210334, IMG submission 164440) | Metatranscriptome of estuarine sediment microbial communities from the Columbia River estuary, Oregon, United States - S.306 (Metagenome... | ecosystem: Environmental > Aquatic > Marine >... | reverse complement strand
GGCGCCGCGCGCGGGAAGGCGCCGCAGCGCCACGCGCGGGAGGCGCCGCTGCCGTTTCGCGGGCAGGCATTCCGGTCCGACGCCGGCCGGGCCTCTCGGCATCGCGGCCAGATGACCGCAGATCAGCCTGGCTGATCGAACCTCGATGCCTCTCGGCATCGCGGCCAGATGACCGCAGATCAGCCTGGCTGATCGAACCTCGATTCAGTGTGCGTGGTGGTTGGTCCACCGTGCCCAAGACGACTTCTGGCCACGCACGCTGATGCCAGATCGCATCGGCCGAGCCGATGGGGGGCTGCCCACAGGCACAGGAACCCAACTCGCAGAAGCCCTCGTTGAGCGTCGTGTAAGCGCCGGGCGCTACAAGAGGGAGATGATCTCGACCGAACTCGACCCGACGACGATCGGGCGGAGGGTCCCCGACCTCCGGCGCGCCATCGGCTGGACGCAGGCGGAGCTCGCCCGGCGCGCCGACTCGTCGCAAGCGACGATCTCGGCGATCGAGTGCGGTCACACGAGCGGACTCTCCTGCCGGATGGCCGCCCGCCTGCTGAAGGCCATGGGCGCCCGCGCCTCGATCATCATCGATGTCCCGTACCTCGCTGACCGCGAGCGTCAGACCGACGCCACCCACGCCAGGTGCGTCGCGTACGTCGCGACTCGCCTGGAGCGTGCGGGCTGGCTCGTCGCCGTCGAGGTCGAGATCGGCGGCGACCGCGCTCGCGGCTGGATCGACGTTCTTGCCTGGCATCCCGGGACGCACGTCGTACTCATCGTCGAGGTCAAGACGGAGCTTCGAGATATGGGCGCCGTCGAGCGTCAACTGTCCCGGTATGAGCGCGCGGCATGGAGGGCAGCCCGTTCCCTGGGGTGGCCTCCGCGCGCGGTCGTCGGCGCTCTGCTCGTTCTGGCGACGACGGCCGTCGACGAGCGCGCGAGAGAGAACCGCCGACCGCTCGATCGGTCGTTCCCGGCGCGGGCGGTCAGCCTCCAGCGAATCGTGGCGACGGGGCGGCTCGACGATCCTCCCCGACGTCACGTGGCGATGATCGACCCGATGTCGAGGCGGGCTGACTGGCTTCGGCGACTCCGGATCGATGGACGGCGTTCTGCGGCGAAGTACGCCGACTACGCGTCATTCATGCGGGCCCGGACCGAGCGGAGCCGCGCCCACCGGCGCTCGGTTCGGTCACCGGCGGACTGACGCCAGGTCGGTGCGTCGGCAGCGGTGGCAGGGGCCTCGCCGCACGCCCGTCGCAGTGCCACGCCCGCACGCCGTCGCAGCGCCACACCGCACGCCGTCGCAGCGCCACACCCGCACGCCCGTCGTAGGGCCTCGCCGCACGCCCGTCGCATGGATATCGGCGTCGCTGATGATCCAGCGACTCAGCGCGGTCAGCAGTGGCCGATGGCGGTCGATCCGCACGTCCGACACGTGTGCTGATCCACAGTCCGATCGGCCTGGTCGATATCGAGCATAGAGCCTCCGGACCGCCCTAACCGGCTCCTATACTCGCGGCATGGCACGCGCGAGGCGGCGAACCACGCTCGGTCGACACCCGAGTCGAGCCGGCACCCACGTCGAGGCCACGCCCGGCGTCGAGGCCACGCCCGGCGTCGAGCCGACAGCCGATGTTGCGCCGACAGCCCACGTCGAGGCCACGCCCGGTGTCGGACCGACGCGCCAGTTGGCCGCGGGACGATGTTGAGCGGCGGACCGATCGGGCCGTTCGGTGCGGCACCGCGCATCCTCATCGTCGACGACGACCCCAACCTGCTCGTGCTGCTGGCCGACCAGTTCCGGGCCGACGGGTACGAGGTGCAGACCGCCCGCGACGGAGAGGAGGCCCTGCGCCGCCTGCGTACCGGCTGGCCCGACCTGCTGATCGTCGACATGATGATGCCGAGGATGGACGGCCTCACGCTCGCTCGCGAGGTCAAGGCCCAGGCCGACCTCCCGATCATCGTGCTGTCAGCCATCGACGCGGGCGACTCGAAGGCGGATCTGCTCGAGGAGTTTGCGGAGGACTACGTCACCAAGCCGTACCACTACCCGGAGCTGCGAGCGCGGGTGAACCGGGTGCTGCGGCGGCTCGGCGACAAGGTCCCTCGCCAGAGCCTTGTCCTCGGACCCGACCTGAGCCTTGAGCTGCACCGACGCTCGGCCACCGTCCGTGGGGAGGAGGTGCAGCTGACGCCGACCGAGTCGCGCCTGCTCTACGCACTCGCCGCCAACCTCGGCCAGACCGTCACGACTGAGACCCTGCTCGCCCGCGGCTGGGCGGAGACCGATGACGCCGACCCGTCGTACGTCTGGGTCACGATGCGTCGCCTGCGGCAGAAGGTGGAGGTCGACCCGAACCGACCGGCTCACCTCATCACGGTTCGCGGCGTCGGCTACCGGTTGGTCGGCGGCAGTGGCCACGGCGGCCGGGACAGATCGGGCGACCGGACCGGCGCGGGGGGCGCCCGTGGCCCGGGAGGCGAGAGCACCTCCGGCGGCCCGAGCGACCAGAGCAGCGGGCGTGGCCCGAGCGGCCCGAGCGACCAACGCAGCGGGGGTGGCCCGAGTGACGGGAGCGGCCTCGGCGGCGCGAGCTACAAGGCGGGCCCGAGTGGCCTGGGTGGCGAGAGCGGCCTCGGCGGCGCGAGCTACAAGGCGGGCCCGAGTGGCCTGGGTGGCGAGAGCGGCCTCGGCGGCCCGGGCGGCGCGACTGATGGGAGCGGCCCAACGAACCGACCTTCGACTGGCGGCGCCCGGTGACACGAGCGCCGTCCGGCGATAGCGACGCGGTCGGATCCCAGGCCTCCGACGAGTACGAGCCAGCCCGCCCCCTCACCACCCGCTATCGACACGCCGCCGCCGACCGGCAAGCCGCCGACTCGCTCGCCGCCGCGAACACGCTGGCCACGACGGACTCGCACGTCACGACGGATTCGCTCGCCAGCACCGACTCACCCACTGCCGCGGACGAGCACGCCGCGCCCGCCGAGGCCCCGGCCCCGCACATCGGCGGCCGACTCGCCTTCCGGACCCGCCTGACCGCGGCCCTGCTGGCGGCCGCGATCCTGCCGCTCGCGACCTTCGGGCTGCTCCTGCTCCTTGTCCAGCCGGCCGACACCGACCAGACGACAGCCCGTCTCCTCCTCTTCACGATCGCCGTCACCGTTCTCCTGGGCGTGCTCGTCGCGTACCTCCTGGCCGCCGACCTGACGGCCCCGCTGCGGGCCATCGCCACGGCCGTCGATCGGGTGTCGGCAGGGGACCTGGGGACCCCCATCGAGGTGCCCGGCGAGGACGAGCTGGCCCGCCTCGCCGAGAGCCACAATCGCCTGGCCGCCGATCTCGAGCGCCGCAACCGCGAGCTCGGGCGGATCCTCGCCGCCCTCGAGACGATGTCGCCGCGCGACGGTGTCGAGCGGCTGGGGTACCGGGCGGCCGACGAGGCTCGCCGCGCCTTCGACCTGCTCGATGCCGCCGTGATCTTCGGCGATTCGGCCGAGCTGCCCGACGAGGAGGTCGTCCCCGGCGAAGCCCGACCCCTCCGGGCGGATCTCAAGGTCGGGGACGAACGTCTCGGCGCACTCGTCGGCCGGCTGCCGGCCACACGAAGCTGGGAGCGAGCCGACCAGGATCTGCTCGAGCTGTACGCGAGCGAGGTCGCCGTCGCGATGCGCAACGCCCAGCTGTTCACGAGGGTCGAATCACAGAACGCCCGGCTGCTCTCGCTCGACGAGGCAAAGGACGACTTCCTGCGCGGCGTCGGCCACAACCTCCAGACGCCACTCGCGCGCATCCGCGCCTACGCCGCGCAGATCGAGACCGAGCGCCCCGACCGGCGCCTGGCGATCATCGGCGAGCAGACCGACCGCCTGTCGAGGATGGTCCGCCAGTTGCTCATCGTGTCGCGTCTCGAGTCCGGCGCTCTGCGACCACGCCAGGAGGTCCTGGCCGTCGGCCCGCGGGTCCGCCGCACGTGGGAAGCCCTCGGGGCGGAGGGAGTCGAGCTTCGGCTCGACGATCGGTCTGAGGGCTGGCTCGCCATCGCGGACGGCGACCAGCTCGACCAGGTCGTCTGGGCGCTCCTCGACAACGCCGTCAAGTACGGGTCCGGCCACCCGATCGAGGTCGCGCTCGCCGCCGAGCCGGCGGAGGGCCAGCTCCGGCTGACGGTCCAGGACGGCGGGCCGGGAGTACCCGAGGCCGACCGCGACCGGCTCTTCACCCGCTTCGAGCGGGGCAGCCGTGAGTCGGGCGAGGACGGGAGCGGGCTGGGCCTGTACGTCTCGCGCGAGCTCTGTCGGGCGATGGGCGGCGATCTCCTGCTCGAGCCCCGGCGACCGGGTCTCGGCGCCCGCTTCAGCGTTCTGCTTGCCGCGGAGCCCGGTGAGGAAACCTGACCCGGACCTTCGAGGCCCGGCCCGACAGGACGACCGCCGGACGAAGTGTGCGGGCCCGACCCACCCCTGCATCACCTCACCCCACCAGGCCTGACCCGACCGGCCCACGCGTCCCCGCCGAAGGTCCTACTCGCCGTTGACGCGCGGCCACGTTGCAAGGTGCGCTGCAAGGCGATGCACGGAATCTGTATCTCGGCACTCATCGGACCCGATCGGGTCCGGCCACACGAACACCGCCGGGGGTCATATGTCTCCGCTTCCACGGCCGTGGGCCGCGGATCGGAAGCGCTCGCTCGGGCATCTGCCGGGGCGGGCCCACCGATTCCGCCTTCCCAGAGGACGGTCGAGCGCCCGAGGCCAGGCGCTCCTCGAGCTCGCGCTCGTCGCACCCGTGCTCCTGCTGCTGGTGCTCGCGGCGCTCGACCTCGGCCGCCTCTTCTACTCGCAGATCACCGTCGTCGATTCGGCGCGCGCCGGCGCGATGGAGGCTGCCCTGGAGCCCACCTCGTTCTCGGCGGGAGCGGCCTGCAGCTCGACCAATCGGGTGATGTGCGCGGCCACGAACGAGTCCTCCGGGTCGTTCGTGACGATCGCGCCCGCCGACGTGGCATTGAGCTGCTCGCCGAGCTGCGCCAAGGGCGTTAGCCCGGCCAACCGGGTGACGGTCACGGTCACCGGGCACTTCAGCCTGCTGACGCCGCTCCTTTCGGTGTTCACGGGCGGGCCGAACGTGACGCTCCGGTCGGCCGCGACGGCGGACATCGTGACGATCCCGGCGATCGCGGCTCCGACGCCGTCGCCCAGCCCGTCGCCGTCGCCCAGCCCGTCTCCGCCTCCGAGCCCATCGCCCGGAGTGTCCCCGTCGCCGCCGCCGAGTGCATCGCCCAGTCCTTCGCCCAGCCCAGCCTGCCCACCGCCCGTGCCGGGCTTCACCTACCACCAGCAGAACAAGAACCAGGACGTCGACTTCACGAGCATCTCGACGCCGACATCCGGGCCCTGCGCCATCACCTTCTGGCGCTGGGAGTTCGGTGACGGCCAGACCGGCGCCGGCAACCTGCCGACGACCTCGCACGACTACAACACGGCCGGAGCCACGAGCGGCGAGAGCTACGCCGTGACCCTGACGGTGACGAACCCGGGCGGGTCGACCTCGATCACGCTCACCGTGGTGACCCGGTCATGAGCGCCATCAAGCGCCACGGCCGCGGGCGATCGGGCGGCCAGGCCCTCGTCGAGTTCTCGCTCGCCATCCTCGTCTTCATCGTCCTGCTCATGGGGGTCTTCGACCTCGGGCGCGGGATCTACATGTACAACGGCGTCGCCCAGGCGGCGCGCGAGCTGGCCCGCTCGACGAGCGTCCATCCCGGCGTGGTCCTGGGCCAGAGCAACGAGACGCAGGGCGTGCTCGGCGTCCAGCAGGGCCTCATCCCGAGCCTCGGCACGCCGATGTTCCAGTGCGTCGACATCGCCGGCAACGCCGTCGCCCACGACCCCTGTCGCTCCGGCGATTTCGTGCGGGTCACGATCACCGCCAGGTACGACCCGGTGTCGCTGCTGGGGTTCATCGGCCCGATCACCCTCTCCTCCTCCGCCAGTCTCGAGATCCCACGATCGTGAGGGCAGACATGCGTCGCTTCTTCGCTCCCCGCGACCGTGAGCGCGGGCAGATCCTCGTCCTGTTCACCCTTGCCCTGGTGGCGATCATCTCGATGGTCGGCCTCGTGCTCGACGGCGGCGGGGCCTTCGCCCAGCGCCGCGACGAGCAGAACGCCGCCGACCTCGGCGCGCTGGCGGGCGCCAACGCGTACATGAACGCCAGCGGCGGCGTCAACGCCAAGACGAACGCCGCCCGTGCGGCCGCGATCGCCGCCGCCACCCGCAACGGCTACACGCAGGGAGCGGGCGGGACGAGCGTCACCGTCAACGTGAACCTCCTCTCGTCCGGCGCCGAGGTGGAGGTCGGGGTCACCCGGCCCCACTCGAACAGCTTCGCCCGGATCGTCCCCGGACAGGCGACGTGGGACGTGTCGGTGACGGCGGCTGCGATCGCCGGCTCGATCGACACCGCCGTCGGGGCCGCGCCCTGGATCATGCACATCGACGCGTTCAACCCGAATGGGACGCCCAAGTACGGGCCCGGCAACCCGCAGAACTTCGGCGAGATCAACGGCGACTACCCGGTCGGCGCCCTGGACCTCGCCTGGACCGACTACAACGGCAGCAACAACGTCAACACGAACGAGGTCCGCGGGATCATCGACGGCAGCAATGTCGTCGTTGCGACGATGGACTTCGACCAGTACATCGGCCAGCACAACCAGGGCAACCACACGGCCCTGTTCACCGATGTCGACTCGATCCTGGCCGGCAAGGACGTGCCCGTCCCGATCACCGGACCCTGCCCGCCGCCCAACCAGGCCAACCAGGGCTGCTTCAAGGGCTGGGCGATCTTCCACGTCATCAGCGCCCACGGCGGCTCGGCGAAGGACATCACCGGCTACTTCCTGAGCGAGTTCAAGAGCTCGCCGTTGACGGTCGGCGAGTGCACCGCGGCGCAGCAGGCGGCCGGGCAGTGCGGACTGATCGACTACCAGAACGCGTTCGGCGCCCTCACGGTCCGCCTCTGGAAGTGACGCACGATTGACCACGGCCTCGCAGCGCGAGGTCACCGCGGAGGGAGTCCCTCCCGTCCGCACCTGGGGGCTCGACGGGCCGGTGCCGGCGACGGTGCCGGCCCGTCGGTGTTCCGGGTCTCTCGGGGGGGCCGGGTGGCGCTGGACGGCCCGATCAGCGAGTCGAGGATTCCCTAGCGGCTCGAGGCGACTTCGGAGAGCCTCGACTTCGCGACGGTGCGGGCGTGCTCGGCCTCACGGGCCGGGCGCCAGATGCGGTCCATCGGATCGCCTGCGATGACCGCGGCGAACGCGATTCCGAGGATCGGCCCAAGCAGCTCGCTCACGCCGAGTCCGTACGCGACGAAGGACCCGACGCACCAGCCAGTCAGGTACCACAGCACTGCAGCGAGGATGCGCTTGCTCATGAGCGGAGCGTGCGCTCGCGAGGCCCGAGCAGGGAATGACTCGATGGTACCCAGGCTCGCGGTACCGTAGTGCACCACCGGCAAGGTGCCATGTAAGGTAGGTCCCGGATAGTACGAAAGTACCGCCGGGGGGCGGAGAGCCCATATGCCCGACTTCTTTCGGCGACTTCGCCGTGGCCAGCTCCAGCGAAGCCGCGGCCAGAGCGTGGTCGAGTTCGCGCTCGTATTCCCGATCTTCTTCCTGCTCCTCGCTGGGATCATCCAGTTCGGTCTGATCTTCTGGTCTCAGAACACGCTGACGCAGATCGCCCGTGACACGGGACGGTGGGCTGCCACGCAGCAGGTTGACTGCACTAGCACTGGGCCGGTCATCAGCAAAGCCAACCAGATCGCCGGCGCGTCAGCGTTGCTCGGATACTCTGGTGGGTGGACGAGCTCCAACGTGATCGTGACATGGCGCACCGACAGCGGAACATGTCCTCCCAAGACCAATCAAGAGGAGAGCTGGGTCAAGATCGAGCTGCATCACCGGGTCCCGATCTTCTTCCCTCTCGTTCCCGGTGACGGCAACCTCGCGACATCTGCGGAGTTCCGCATGGAGCCGGTGCCATGATCGAGCAGCGGCAAACCACCAGCGAGGAAGGACAGGTCCTCCCCCTGTTCGCGCTGGTTCTCATCATGCTGATCGGGATGGCGGCCCTCGCCATCGACATCGGTAGCGTCTACTCGGCCCAGCGCTTCTACCGCTCGGTCGCGGATGCGGCGGTCCTTGCTGGAGCCCAGGATCTGCAGCAGCCGAACAGCCGGGCCGTGAGCCCGAGCGATCGCGTCAAGGCGCGTACGGACGCGCTGCATTCTCTCGTCACGCAACTCGGGTCAGGCACGCCGACGGCGCCCGCATGCGCTCCAGCCGCGGATATCGTGGACTGTCCTCTGCCCGGGACGGCCTACCTGGTATCGATCAAGACACCGGCGCCGAGTTGCACCAGGTCCGGCACGTCGATCTGCGACACGGATCGCTCGGCCCAGGTGACCCTCAGGAACCCGACATTCGGTCTCACGTTCGCCCGCTTGTTCGGGCAAACCCAGTGGAACGTCGGCGTGACATCCGTCGGGGGGCTGGGCTACGGCGGCCAGTACGCGATCATCACGCTGCGACCACCCAAGAAGCTGGGAGCCACCTTCGACGTCAAGGACATCGTCCTCGACGGTACCGGGACGACGGTCACCGTCGCCAACGGCGACGTCGGCAGCAACGCCAACATGGAGCTGAACGGGAGCGGGGCAGCGATGATCCTCGACCCAGGCTTCGTCGTATACCACTTCGACTCGCCACCGATGTGGGTCGGCCCGCCCGCAGCGACGCCTCTGCCGTCGCTCATCCCGGATCCCAACTACACGTACCCATCGATGTCCGGGGCGCCGACCTTCAACAACGCGAGCACCGCGCCCGCCAGGACTCGAGCGGACACCGATCCGTCCTGCGCCGCCGAGGCCGCCAAGGTTGACCCGACGAAGTACACGTTCATGGCCACCACGCCCCTGTCAAATGTCTACTGCTACAACAAGGGGATCTACAGCAGCAACAACAACAACGCGCGGATCGTGGTCGCGAACTCCGAGGTCGCACTGCTGAAGCCCGGTGCGTACTACCTGAAGCGCGGTCTGGACGTCAGCGGTCGGCTGATCGGCGGCTACGAGCCCGGGCAGCCCGGCGTCGCCCTGATGTTCGACGAGTGCAACAACGTCCAGTGCAACTTCAAGGGCAACAACGCGCTGACCATCGCCCTCAACGTCGGTAGCGCCTTCCCGCCGGGGGCCAGTGGCACCGAGGCATCGGCCGCCATCGACTGGGCGGGCAACCCCGTCGAGACGAGCGGAGCCGGGTCGCCGACGCCGCCCCTCATCCTGACCTTGCTGGTGACGAAGGACCCGGGGTGCTACGTACCAACTGCACCGCCATGGATCGAGCCGAACGCCTGCGATGCCCTGAAGAACAAGACCATCACCATGGCGGGCGGTGGCAGCCTGGCCCTTGCCGGTGTCCAGTACGCGCCGACCGACAATGTGACGATCTCTGGCGGCTCCACAGGCACTGGGACGGTCGGCCAGATCATCGCGTGGACCCTGAAGTACGACGGCGGTACGCACATCTACCAGCACTATCCGGGCAACACTGGCAACGGGATTCTTCGCCTGGACTCGGCGTGTACCGCGCCCGGGGAGCCCTGCGTCCCGTAGGACTCCTCGCTCTCGAATCGGCGATCCGGGGCAGTTGGAGGTCCCGAAGCGGGGATCAGTTCCCCGCCAGCTCGCCGTATTCTCGAGCCCATCCCACGCGCAACCGGAGCCGCGCTGGATGGGGCGCGGCTCTCCGATTCCACCGGCCCCCGTTGCCCCCGCGCACCGGTCCCCCGGACGAAAGCGTCCCCCTGAACTGACCCGTCGGGCTATGCACGCGCGCACCATTTGAAGGCACCGTGCAAGGTGTCGCGTCGACGATCGTCGGCATCGACATCCTGCATTGGGGTCCACGATGGTCAAGCTCCGGCATCTAGGGCGCACAGGGACGGGGCATCGCAAGTCCCGAGGCCAGAGCCTCGTCGAGTTCGCGATCATCCTGCCGGTCTTCCTGCTGCTCTTCGCCGCGATCCTCGACCTCGGGCGCATCGCCGCCGCGCAGATCTCGGTCACGAATGCCGCGCGCGAGGGCGCCTTCCAAGCCGCCCAGACCCCGACCTCCTTCCAGGCCGGCGCCCCGTGCGACACGACCACCAACCTCGTGGTGTGCCGGGTCCAGCTCGAGGCCGCGGGCTCCGGGGTGACGATCGCCCCCACCGACATCGCCATGACCTGCAGCCCGAACTGCACCCCGGCCGTCGGCAGCACGGTGACCGTGTCCGTGACCGGTCACTTCCAGCTCCTCACGACCATCCTGTCGGGCTTCGTCGGCGGCAACCAGACGATCGCCTTCGATGCCAGCGCGACGAACCAGCTGGAGATCCTGCCGGCGCCGTCGGCTTCACCGGCGCCCTCACCGAGCCCGAGCCCGAGCCCGCCGCCGTCCCCGTCGCCCGGCGTCTCGCCGAGCCCGAGCCCGAGCCCGACGCCCACCCCCGCCTGCATCCCGCCGAGCGCTGGCTTCACCCACACGGAGTCGCCCGCCAACCTGCACAAGCCGGTCACGATCACCGTGGTCGACACGTCCCTGCCGAGCGCTCCCTGCATCACCGACTGGATGTGGGACTGGGGTGACGGCTACTTCAGCTACGGCGAGATGCCCGGGACCCACACGTACCAGAACGTAGGGACGTATGAGGTCTTCCTCACGGTCACCGGACCGGGCGGCACAAACACGTCCGGCGCGGCCACGGTCAAGGTGAAGGGATGAGCGGCCGGATCCGGCGGCGGGGCCGGGACGCCCGCGAGCACCGAGGCCAGGCCCTCGTCGAGTTCTCACTGGTGCTCATCCCGTTCCTGTTCCTGTTGATGGGATCGGTCGACCTGGGCCGCGGCATCTACGTCAACAACGCGGTCGCCCAGGCGTCTCGCGAGATCGCGCGCGTCACCAGCGTCCATCCCTGCGTCGGTTCGCCGTGCACCGCGTACAGCGCCGAGACGCAGGGCGTCATCGACACCCAGAAGGGGCTCGTGCCAGCGATGACCGACGGCAGCGTCGTCGTCGTCTGCACCGACATCGCCGACAACGCGCTTGCCGCGGCAGCTGATGGCGCCTGCCCGACAGGTGTCGCCGGCGGCGCCTACTACCGGGCGACGGTGACCGTGCCGTTCTCCGTCATCACCCCGTTCCTGCCGGTCCCGAAGAACTTCAGCTTCAGCGCCGTCAGCCACGTCCAGATCCCATGAGCCGGAGCAGACTGATGAATCAACACATGCAGCCGCGCGGGCGCGAACGCGGTCAGATCCTCGTGATCTTCGCGCTGGGCATCGTGGCGATCATCGCGATGACCGGTCTCGTGATCGACGGTGGGGCGACGTACGTCCAGCGACGCGAGCAGCAGAACGTCGTCGACTCGGCTGCCATGGCCGGCGCCTACGCCTACCTGAACTCGAACGGGAACGTCAGCCAGGCGGCGGCCGCGGCGCAGCAGCTGGCGGCCGACAACGGCTACCCGAACGGCGGCGACACGACGGTCACCGTCTCCGTCGCGTCGAACGGTCCGAAGACGGCGAGTGTCGTCGTGTCCCTGACCAGGCCACACCGCAACTACTTCTCGGGCATCGTGGGCTTCACGACCTGGGACGTGTCGACGACGGCGACCGCCGAGACCGGCGTGCCCAACGGCGCGTACGGCGTCATGCCCCTGATCTTCAACAAGAAGGTCTGGAACTCGAACGCCCACGATAAGGACCACCCGGTCGACTTCGACGAGCCGGGCACGGGCCCCCAGGACGTGCCCCAGACGGCCACCCAGTTCAACTGGACCGTGTTCTGCACGGCCAACGGCAACCCCTGCAACGCCAACTCGAACGAGGTCAACCAGATCATCCAGGACAACGGGAAGCCGCAGGTCGTGACCCTCAACATGCAGATCGGCCCGCTCAACGCCGGCGCCCATACGACGCTCTTCAGCAGCCTGGCGGCTCACGTCGGCGGCGCCTATCCGGTCGCCATCGTCGACGACACCGGGAAGATGCTCGGCTGGGCCTACTTCCACCTGACCGGCTCGGTCGGCGGGTCGACCAAGAAGGTCAGCGGCTGGTTCGAGACGACGTTCAACAAGCCGCCGCTCGTCATCGTCCCGGGTGGCGGGACCGGCTCGAGCGCCTACGGAGCGTACACCGTCCAGCTCACGAACTGATCTCCGCGCGACGGCTCGACCGCCTAGGTCGGGTCCGCCGCCTGACCCATCGCACGTTTCCCTGGCCGCCATCTGGCCGGGCGGTCTCATCGGGCGCCGTGTCCACGTCGGGCACGGCGCCCCTTTTCGCGCTGTGAACGGCGCTCCGTCGCGAGGCTGCCATTGACCTCGCGCGGCCAGCCCCGGTGCGGCGCCCTGCGTCGTCTCGTGCGTCCGCCTCGAGGGTGGCGCCCTTCAGGCTCTCGTGGGCGGGCGTTCTTCCATCCTCGCGCGTCTGCCTCGAGGGTGGCGCCCTTCTTCGGTCCCGCGAGTCCGTCTCATGGCGGCGCCCTTCTGGCTCCCGTGGGCGGCGGGCGGGGGTCGATCGAAGCACAGCCCGAAACATCGGGCAGACCGATCGATGACGGATTCAGCCAGCGCGATGCTCGCGGCGTCCTCACGGATCGGGGTGGGAGTCACGCGTGCTGACCGCTTGATCGATCAGCTCGGCGGATATCGTGCGGTCGATCGGTCGATCGGGCGATCGGTCGCGAGGCGGCCAGGGCCATCCGTCCGGCGTCGCCTGACACGGATCAGCCGGGCGGGATCGCCTCGGGCGGAACCTCCGGACCGGTCTCGGAGAGGAGCGCCACGGCGCCGGTCGTCGTGACCTTGTACGTCCACATGTGCTTCTCGATGCAGCCCGAGGGGCAGTCGCCCCAGCCAAGTGTCACGACAACGGTCCAGCCGTCGGCGGCCGGTTCGACCGTGTAGTACGCGGACTGCCCGATGAGGTCGAGGTCGACCGGCCCGACGCCGGCGAAGCGGGGGTCGGAGGCGAGCACGAGGGCGGCGGCCTGTTCGGGCGTCGTGACCGAACCCTGGCTCGCGCTGGACGAACCTGGGCTTGCGCCGGGCGAGCCGCTGAGCGAAGCGCCGGGTGAGGCACCAGGGACCGTCGGCGTCGGATCCGCGCTCGAAGAGCACGCCGCAAGGACGAGCGCGACCGTGAGGGCAAGCGCACCGATGGCCGCATTGCCGGGGCGGGCGGGCGCGATGGCGCGATGATGAGTCATGGCTCGCTGACGCTCCGCCCCGATCCCTGGTTCCGGCTCACTCCCGGTGACGTGCTCATCGCGACGGCCAGGGGCCTCGCCCTCACAGCGGCCGTGGGCCTCGCCCTCACAGCGGCCGTGGGCCTCGCCCTCACCGCGGCAGGGGATCTTGCGACCACCATGCCCGAACTCACCGCAGACGTTTCCCGGCGATCTCGGGGCGGCAGGCCGCTTCACCCGTCCGACCCGACCCGCCGATGGCAGCACGGCGCGTGCCGGAGTACCCTCGGGGTGCGATGACGACCCCGACCCGCACCGACGCCTGGACGCTGTTCAGCGACTGGACGACCACGGACCGCATGGTAAAGCACGGCCTGGCGGTCGAGGCGGCCGTCGCCTGGTATGGCGCGAACCGGTTCGGCATCGTGGAGCCCGAGCTGGACACCTGGCGGGTCGCCGGCCTGCTGCACGACTTCGACTACGGGCGCTATCCCGACACGCACCCGGTCCGCGGCGCCGAGGAGCTGCGCCGCCTCGGCTATCCGGAGGCGGTCGTGGAGGCCGTGCTCGGTCACGGCGACCACACGGGCGTGCCACGCACAACGCTGCTCGCCAGGACGGTCTACGCCTGCGACGAGATGAGCGGATTCGTCATCGCGGTCGCCTACGTCCGCCCGAATCGGAGCCTGGACGAGGTCGACGTCCGGGCAGTCCAGAAGAAGCTGCGCGACCGGGGCTTCGCCCGCCAGGTCGATCGAGACCAGGTCGTCAAGGGGGCCGACGAGCTCGGCATCCCGTTCGAGGAGCACGTCATGAACGTCGTCGAGGGCCTCAAGACCATTCGCGGGACGCTCGGGCTGTGAGCGCCGAGATGAACCTCCCCGTTGGCATCGAGATCGAGCGCTGGATCCGGCTCGAGCGCTCCTTCCGGGCGCCGACCGATCGGGTGTTCCGGGTCTGGACCGACCCTGAGGAGCTGGCCCGCTGGCTGCCGGACAAGATCGAGGGATCGCTCGCCCCAGCCAGCCGGTCCGTGCTCATCTGGCGCCGTCGGCGCGTTCCCTGGGACGTCGTCGAGGTCGAGCCCGACAAGCGCTTCGTGTTCCGGATGCCGTGGTCGCCCGACGAATCGCTCGTCACGACGATCACGATCACGCTCGAGGACGAGGGATACGGCACCCGCCTCCGTCTCGAGGATGGGCCGTTCCGGCTCGATCGAGCCGACGCGTTCGAAGCCTGGGTCGAGGCCCTGACGGCCTGGGTCGAGGTGCTCGCCGGGCTGCGCGCCTACGTCGACTTCAGCGTGGACATCCGACCTCGGCCGTAGCCAGCTCGACCCCAAGCTCGCGGAGCCCGGAGCATGGCCACCGAGACCGGCTGGCCATGACCGCGTAGGCTTGTGACCATGAGCGACCAGGACACGGCACCTCGATTCCCGACGACGCTTCATCACCGGCACGGCCTCAACGAATGGTGGCCGATGCTGCCGGAGCGGAGCGCCGAGACGATCATCCCCGGCCAGCCGCCGGCCGAGCGACAGTACCGATGCCAGTTCGTCGGCTGCATGGAGGTCGTCCGCCTCGAAGCCAGCGAGCTCCAGGGTGGGGCGGCAAGGGTGCCCAACACGAGCGACACGATCGGCTCGACGGGCTGATCATCGCCGTATGTGCCGGCCGACGGCCGGCACGTCGGTCAGGGAACGGCCCGCAAGGGAAGACGCGGCCGGGTGGCGGTCGGGATCGGCCCGCCCGCCGGGGGAGTGCGGCCGGCGAGGCGACGGTGGGGGCCTGCACGGGGGAAACGCGGCCGGCCACGAGATGCGCGCCTCGTATCGACGAGACCGATCTTTCGGCGAGAGAGCAGGCATGGCTGGGATCCGGATCCGATCGACCGGCCCCTTGACCACGCTCACTGAGCTGCGATCTGATCGGCTGGGCCGATACCTGGAACGAGCGACCCGTCCGGGTCGAGCCACGACCCGCCAGGTCACGCTCCACTGAGCTGCGATCTGATCAGCCGGGCTGATAGCGGGATCGAGCCCGGCTTCCTCAGCCCCGTTCAGCGGCCGGTCCCCGCGCGGCGATCGCCGTCACGGCGGCCGGGTTCTCGAGCGCCGAGAGGTCGCCGGGGTCGAGCCCCAGCCAGGCCGCCCGGGCGACGCGTCGCATGATCTTGCCGCTCCTCGTCCGCGGCAGCTCCGGGACCACGGCCACAGCCGCGGGCCGCGAGGGCTTGCCAAGGTCCCGGACGACGAGATCGCTGACCTCGCGCGCCAGCGTGGCGGGATCCGCGAGTGCCGCCCGGGCCCCGAGCCGCACGACGCAGAGCACGACGACGACCTCGCCCTTCAGCTCATCGGGCACGCCGATGGCCGCCGCCTCCACGACGGCCGGGTGGGCCACCGCGGCGGTCTCCACCTCGGCCGGCCCCAGGCGCTTGCCGGCGATCTTCAGGGTGTCGTCCGAGCGCCCGTGAAGGTACCAGAAGCCGTCGCGATCGCGGATCGCCCAGTCGCCGTGGACCCAGGTCCCGGGCAGACGGCGCCAGTACGTGTCGAGGTAGCGTTCGCGGTCGGCGGGCGTGCCGCCCCAAAATCCGCGGGTCATGCCCGGCCATGGAGCCCGGACCACCAGCTCGCCGACCTCGCCGATCACCGAGCGCCCCGCTCCGTCCACCACGTCGGCGGCCATGCCGGGACAGGGGCCGTTGAACGAGGTCGCCCGGATCGGCCGCAGCACGTTGCAGCCGACGATCCCGCCGGAGATCTCGGTGCCGCCCGAGTAGTTGACGATCGGCAGGCGTCCGCCACCGACGGTGTCGAACAGCCAACGCCAGGGCTCGGGGTTCCACGGCTCGCCGGTGGAGCCGAGCGCGCGCAGCGACGATCGGTCGTGGGCGAGCACCGGGTCCGCGCCGTGGACGAGCAACGCCCGTACCAGCGTCGGCGAGATGCCGAGGTGCGTCAGCCGATGGCGGGCGGCCAGTGACCACACCCGACCGGGGTCCGGCCAGTCCGGGGCGCCCTCGTAGAGCACCAGCCGCGCCCCGAGCAGGAGCGCGCCCGAGATCGCCCAGGGGCCCATCATCCAGCCGAGGTCGGTGACCCAGCACAGCGCACCGCCCGCGCGAAGGTCGAACGTATGCGCCAGATCCTGCGCGGCCTTGATCGGGAAGCCGCCGTGGACGTGCACGGTGCCCTTCGGGACACCGGTCGTGCCCGAGGTGTAGATGACCATGTACGGCGTCTCGGGGTCGGTGGGGCCGGTCGGGCGTTGGCGGGTCGGCAGCGCGGCGAGCTGGTCGGGCGACGGATCGGCGTCCCAGGCGGCGTCTCGTATCGGATCCCATGCGGCGTCCCGCACCGGATCGCCGGCCGCGCCCGCGCCCCCCTCGCTGGTCCCCTCGCGCATGCCCCGCTCGCCGAGCCGCCGGACCACGAGCATCCGCGCAACGGTCGGGCTCTCGGCGACCGCAGCGTCGGCGATCGACTTGAGCGGGATCACGCCACCGCGACGGCGAAAGCCGTCCGCCGTGACGAGATGGGTCGCCTCGAACGTCTGCAGTCGCAGCGCCACCGCCGGCGCCGCATAGCCGCTGAAGATCGGCGTGAAGACGGCCCGCAACCGCCCCAACGCCAGCACGGTGATGACCGTCTCGAGGAGCATCGGCAAGAGGATGCCGACCCGCGTCCCCTCGCCTACTCCATGGGCGGCGAACCGGTCGGCGGCCGCCTCGACGGCCGCGGCCAGCTCGGCGCCGGTCAGTCGCCGGACCTCGCCGTCCTCACCCTCCCAGGCCACGGCTTCGTCGTCGGGCCGCGAGCGACGCCATGGCTCGATCGAGGCGAGCGCATGATCGAAGGCGCCGCCGACCCACCAGCGGGCGAACGGCGCCCCCTCGGCGAGATCGAGCGACGAGGTCGGGCGACGCTGCCAATCGAGCCCGAGGTCGTCGATCGCGGCACCCCAGAACCAGCCCGGGTCGGCGACTGCGCGCGCTTGCAGCGCCTCGAGATCCGGCTCGCCGGTGGCCCGCAGCAGGTGCGCGAGCCGGCTGTCGGCAATCAGCTCGGGATTCGGCCGCCAGGGCGCCTCGGCATCGGCTCGGGCGAAGGTCGTCGGGAACGGGACGTCGGCCATCGAGGCACAAGGTACCCGGCGCCGGGGCCGCCGTGAACAGGGAAACCGCTTCCGACGGCGGGACGTATCCCCCGCATCCCGGGTGTCCCGGGCAAGGACAGGAGGGTAGCGATGTCCCGTTCCGCACGCACGGCCGTGATCTTCGGCCTGCTGGCGACGATGCTCATCGGCGGTACCGTTGCAGGTACCGCTGGCGGCTCGAAGGTCCTCGACGCATCGATGGTCGGGATCCCGGCCGCAAAGGCCGGCCAACCGTTCCTCGGCGCGATCGGCGGGGGGTTGCCGTGGCGCCTGGACCGCGGCGAGGCGAAGCTCTTCCGCGACGGACGCCTCCAGGTCACCGTCGTCGGGCTCGTGCTCGCGGCCGGCGCCAACGAGGGGCGCAATCCGATCGCCACCGGCAAGGCGCTCGTGAGCTGCGACGGGACCATCGTCGCCGAGTCTTCTACGGTACCCTACTCGCCGGAGGGCGATGCGAACGTCAACGAGCAGGTCGCGCTGCCGGGAACCTGCCTCGCGCCGGTCGTGTTCTTTGCCGGGATCACCGGTGGCGGACCGCGCTGGTTCGCGGTCACCGGCTGGTAGGCGCCCTCGGGCGATCCAACCGCCGGTGCCGATCGGCGCTCGGTCGGTCGGGGTCAGCCCTCGAGGCTCTCCAGCGCTCGCTCGAGTCGGGCCCGCGCCTCGCTCGCGACGGCGCCCAGCTCGGGATCGTCGACCAGGCTCATCACGGCGGCGGGATCCATCGCCTCGACCAGGGTCCCGTCGCCGTCCACGCGGATCACGACGTTGCAGGGCAGGAGGGCCCCGACCGACGGGTCGGCGGTCAGCGCCCGGTGGGCGAGCGGCGGGTTGCAGGCACCGAGGATGAGGTAGGGCTCGCCGTCGATCCCGAGCCGTGACTTCATCGTGGCCTGGACGTCGATCTCGGTCAGGACGCCGAATCCCTCGGCACGGAGGGCTGCCTCGACGCGCGGCCGGGCGGCGGCGACAGGCTCGGCAAGGCGGGTCACGATCGTGTAGCGGGTCTGGGTGGTCACGGGGATCCTCCGGCGGTGGACGCTTCGTCACGGTACCAGCAACTTGCGCGTTTGCGCAACTTCTTGATATCACCCAGGGGTGAGGAGCCGGCGGAGCGTCCGCCGTGGGATCGGCCTCGGACGGGCGCGTCCAAGGCATCCCCCGCACGGGAGGAACGGCTCATCCCGTCCGTGGCCCCCGACTGGCACCCTTGACGCGTGAACACCGGCGAGCGCGGCTCGCGCCACCCGGGCCCGATCGCGATCGCGATCCTGGCACTCGTCATGGCCGGGGTCGCGGGGTGCGGCCAGGCCGACCCATCGCCCGCGCCACCCGATCCGAGCGCGGTCGCGACGGCCATCACCGCCGAGGGGCTGCACACCCACCTGGCGGTGCTCGACCGGCTCGCCCGGGAGAACGGCGGGTCGCGTGGAACGGGGACGGCCGGCGATGCCGCCACCGTCGCCTATGTCTCCGAGGTGCTGGCTGCCGCCGGCTACTCCGTCACCGACGACGCCTTCGACACGCCCGTCTACCTCGACCCCGGGGGGAACGAGCTGGCTGTGCTCGACCCGGGCGGTCGCGCGTTCGAGGACGGCCGCGACTTCAGGGCGATGCTCTATTCGGGCCGGGCGACCGTCGTGGGTCCGGTCGTGGCGATCGGCTGGGATCCCGACGCGCAGGCCCCTGACGGACCGGGCTGCGCCGCCTCGGACTACCTGGCCATTCCCGACGGCGCGATCGTCCTGGTCCGCCCCGGCGAGTGCCCGCGGCGCACGGCGGTCCTCCTCGCGCAGGGGTCCGGGGCCGCCGCGCTCGTCACGGCCGTGCCGTGGTCGGGGCGCGACGAGGTCCGGCAGGTCACGCTGGTCGAGCCGGCCGGCATCGAGATCCCGGCACTCGCCGCGACCCGAGAGGTCGGCGATGCCCTGGCCGAGGCGGCTGCCTCGGGCGGCCGCGCCAGGATCGCAACGACAGGCACCGTCGAGACGCGCGGGGTCCACTCCCTGCTCGCGGAGCTGCCCGGGTCTGACCCGGACCGGGTTGTGATGGTCGGCGCCCACCTTGATTCGGCGATGAACGGCCCGGGGATCAACGACGACGGCTCGGGCATCGCAGCGCTCCTCGAGCTGGCACGCGCCGCCGCCGGCACCCTGCCCGGGTCAACGATCCGCTTCGCGTTCTGGGCGGCCGAGGAGCCCGGGCTCAAAGGCTCGGCGCGGTATGTCACGGGCCTCGAGGCGGCGGAGCGCGCGCGCCTCGTCGCCTACCTCAACGCCGACATGCTCGGCTCGCCGAACGGGTTCCGTAGCGTGTACGGCGATTCGGGAGAGGCCCCGGGCTCGGACGACCTCCGCGTCCGGTTCGGCGCCGACCTCGACACGGTCGGCCTGGTGTGGGAGACGATCGATACCGGCGGCGGCTCGGACCACCGGCCGTTCATGCTGGCCGGCGTCCCGACGGGCGGCTTGTTCTCGGGCGGATCGGGGATCGTCACGCCGCTGCAGGCGGCGCGATACGGCACGACGGCCGGATCTCCGCCCGATCCCTGCTACCACCTCGCCTGCGACGACATCGCCAACGTCGACGAGGGTCGGCTCGAGGAGCTCGCGAGGAGCCTGGCCCGCGTCGTCGTCGGGCTGGCCGCCGAGGCGCCGCAGGTCGCGCCGGCGCCGTGAGCCGCGACCAGGCTTCGCCTAGCGCGCCTCGAAGGAGCGCTTCGAGAGCCCGTAGGCGTAGCCCTCGATCGCGTACCTCGGCGCCTCGTCTGGACGCGCGACGGCGCCAAGCGTTACGAACAGCGGCGCGAGGTGCTCGACCGTGGGATGCGCGTAGGGCATACCCGGCGCCTTCTCGCGGAACGCGAACAGCTCGTCGAGGTCGCCCCGGTCGAGCGCCTCGGTCGCCCAGTGGTCGAAGTCGATCGACCACTGCGGGGCGCCCGGCTTGCCCATGAAGTACTCGTGGATGAATGGCAGGCCGTGGGTCAGGAAGCCGCTGCCGACGATGAGCACGCCCTCGTCGCGGAGCGGCGCCAGTCGCTGCCCGACGGCGAAAAGATGCTCCGGGTCGAGGTCCGGCATCGACATCTGGAGCACCGGGATGTCGGCGTCCGGGAACATCGCCTTGAGCGGCACCCAGGCTCCGTGGTCGAGCCCGCGCGCCGGCCGGTCGAGCACCGGCTCGCTCACCGGCATCAGGCCCCGGACCTTCGCCGCCAGCTCGGGTGCCCCCGGCGCGTCATAGGTCATCTCGTAGTAGTGGTCCGGGAAGCCATAGAAGTCGTAGACGAGGGGCACTCGGGTCGTGGCGCTGATCGCCATCGGCGCGGTCTGCCAGTGGGCGCTGACGATGAGGATCGAGGTCGGCCGGGGCAGCGAGCGCGCCCATGAGCCGAGCTCGTCCATCCAGGCGGCGTCCTCGAGCAGGGGCGGAGCGCCGTGGCCGAGGTAGATGGCAGGCATCGGGTGCGCGGTGGGGACGTCGGGCGTCGCGGTCATGCGCTGCACTGTCTCACAACACCGCGACGGACGGCTTCGACGAAGCGGCCGGTGTCTGGTCGACCGGGACTCCAGGATCGACCTCGACTGCCAGCGACGGGGGCCGAATGAGGCGTGTCGGCCCCTGGACGCCGGGCGACTCGGCCCGCGTCCCGCCATGCAGCACACCGGTATCGTCGACTGGGACGGTTCGCGCGAGAGAGGCCGCGCGCGGATGGCGGGCAAGCGGGAGACCACGATGGACACGCTGCAGACGCTCACCGACCAGGCTGCGATGGGCTACCTGGGGATGGACCGCCCGGAGGGGATGCCCGATCTCGTGAGCTGGGTCGACGAGATCGCCGCTCTGGCGCGGCCCGATCGTGTGCACTGGTGCGATGGCTCCGACGAGGAGTTCGCGGCGCTGTGCAGGCTGCTCGTCGATGCCGGGACGTTCACGCCGCTCGACCCCGTCAAGCGACCGAACAGCTTCCTGGCGCGCTCCGATCCGAGCGATGTCGCGCGCGTCGAGGACCGCACGTTCATCTGCTCACGCCAGGCGGTCGACGCCGGCCCGACCAACAACTGGCGCGACCCGGACGACATGCGAGCGACGCTCGTCAGCCTGTTCCGCGGGTCGATGCGCGGGCGGACGATGTACGTCATCCCGTTCTCGATGGGGCCGCTCGGCTCGCCGATCAGCCGCCTCGGTGTCGAGATCACGGACTCGGCCTATGTCGTCGTCAACATGCGGATCATGACCCGCACGGGCCGCGCGGCGCTCGAGGCGATCCGCGCGGCCGGCGAGTTCGTGCCCTGCCTCCACTCGGTCGGCGCGCCGCTCGGCCCCGGGGAAGCCGACGTGCCGTGGCCGTGCGATCCCGAGACGAAGTACATCGTCCACTTCCCGGAGACCCGCGAGATCTGGTCGTACGGGTCGGGATACGGGGGGAACGCCCTGCTCGGCAAGAAGTGCTACGCGCTGCGCATCGCGTCGGTCATCGCCCGCGATGAGGGCTGGCTGGCCGAGCACATGCTGATCATCAAGGTCACGGCACCGGACGGCCGAAGGAAGTACTTCGCCGGCGCCTTCCCGTCCGCCTGCGGCAAGACGAACCTGGCGATGCTCGTCCCGACCCTGCCCGGCTGGAAGGTCGAGACGGTCGGCGACGACATCTGCTGGATGCGCTTCGGCGAGGACGGACGCCTGTACGCCATCAACCCGGAGGCGGGCTTCTTCGGCGTCGCCCCCGGGACCAGCGAGCAGACCAATCTCAACGCGATCCGCGCGCTGCACGCGAACTGCATATTCACCAATGTCGGCCTGACCGACGACGGCGACGTCTGGTGGGAGGGACTGACCCCGGAGCCGCCCGCACACCTGATCGATTGGAAGGGGCAGGACTGGACGCCTGAAGCCGACCATCCGGCCGCCCATCCCAACGCCCGGTTCACGGCCCCGGCCAGCCAGGATCCGGCGATCGCCGCCGAGTGGGAGGACCCGACCGGCGTGCCGATCGACGCCATCATGTTCGGCGGCCGCCGGGCAGGCGTGGTGCCGTTGGTCCGCCAGGCATTCGACTGGACGAACGGGGTGTTCATGGGCTCGATCATGAGCTCCGAGACGACCGCCGCCGCGTTCGGCGAGGTCGGCAAGCTGCGCTTCGACCCGTTCGCCATGCTCCCGTTCTGCGGCTACAACATGGCCGACTACTGGGCCCACTGGCTCGCGGTCGGGCAGGCATCGACGCCCGACAAGCTCCCGAAGATCTTCTACGTCAACTGGTTCCGCCGCGACGCCGAAGGTCGCTTCCTGTGGCCGGGCTTCGGTGAGAACAGTCGCGTCCTCGCGTGGATGTTCCGGCGCTGCGACGGCGGGGCAGCTGCGACGGAGACGCCGGTCGGCTGGCTGCCGTCGCCGGCCGACATCGACACCACCGGGCTCGAGCTGCCCGCCCAGGACCTCGCCGAGCTGCTCCGAGTGGACGCCGCCGCGTGGGCCCGGGAGGTGCCCCAGCTGGAGGAGCACTACGCTCGCTTCGATGACCGGCTTCCGGCTGAGCTGATCGAGCAGCTGGCGACGCTCGCGAACCGGCTGGACACGTAGCGCTTCGCGCTCGCCGTAGCTGGGCCAGACGGCAGCGACTCGTCGACCTGGCCAGGGCCCCCGATCAGGGGACAAGGGTTCGATCTGCGTTCAGCGTCGAGGGTTCAGGGCCCATCAGGAACTCGATCGAGTCGACGATCTGCTGGATCTCGCGCTCGAGCTCGGCCCGATCGGCCTCGGTCAAGGCGAATCCGGGGCGGGCATCCCTGTGCGTCTCGCCGGCGATGAAGATGCGCGTCCCGGCGACCTCGACGATCCAGACCCGGATCGTGTCGCCCGGCAGGATCTCGGACCAGAACGCTCCCCCGTCCCTGGGTTCCCACGCATAGAAGAAACCCGGATCGCAGCCGACGTCGTCGCGGACGGTGAGGACCACGTGCTGCGCGGGCCGCCCACCCACGGTCGCGGCCGCCGGTCCCGCGACGAGCTCGGTGCCCGGCGCTGCGGCCACAGCGGCCGCCAGATCGGCCGAGGTCGGGCCGACCTCTGAGTCCAGCAGCTGGGGGCATGGCCGAGCATCCGTGCCGTCGGGGAAGCCCGTCCACATGACCATGGCCTCGGCACCCTGTGGGCCGATGATGGACCTCGAGACGTAGAGCCCGTCCTTCGGTTCCTCCCAGGAGGCCGGCACAGCGAACGAGAGTGGCACGGCCCCGATCACCGTTCCCGATCTGGTCGCCCTCGAACCCGAGCTGGTCGCCAGGATGTCCATCGAGGCGACGATGGCCCCGAGCTCGGCGATCTCCTCCGCCGAGGCTCCCCGATAGTGGGTCGTGATCACCAGGCGTTGCCCGTCCATGTCGACGAGGTAGACCACGGCGTATCCGCCTTCCAGGATGTCGAACCCCGGCGCCGTGTCCTCCCCGATCCGGCGCTCCTCCCAGATGCGACGTTCATCCGGTCCGGGACATCCGGCCTCGAGGGTCAGCCCGACCCGCCAGGCCGGATAGGCGCCAAGCATGGCGCGGCTGAGGTGTACCCGGAGGCCCACCATGCCCTGAAGGGCCGCCACCAGATCATCCACGCTGGGACCCACCGGCACGAGCGATCCCTGCGGGTCGCAGACGTCGGTCTTGACCTGCGTCACGGCACGTTGGTGAACGGTCAGGGTCGGGCTGTCGTACGGCGGATCGTCGAGGCGCTCGCCCGCGTACCTGACGATGGACTTCGTCCAAGGCCCGGTCCAGTCGGCGACCGATGTCCACCAGCCGGCCGGCACCACGAGATCGATCTGCGCGACCGGCGGACCGCTCGGTGCCTCCGACCACCACCAGACGGAGTACCTGCCCGGATCGACCTCCCCCCACGGCCACGAGGGCCCGGAGCGGTCAGATGGGACGGGGCTCGGGCTGGTTGCCGGTGACGAGCTGGCACTCGGGGCGGGGGATGCGGCGCTGACGGCTTGCGACGAGCCGCCGTCCAGCAGGCTGAGGCCGATCAGACATGCAATCACGACGGCTGCCGCTCCGACGAGGAGCTTGAGTCTCTTGGTCGTGTCGGGCAGCCGTTCCCGAGCCTCGAAGCTCACGATGCCACCTCCCGGACCGACCGCCGCTTGTCGGCGTGGATTGCGAAAGACAGCCTGGGTTCGCGGCAACGCCCAGCGAGGCGGCCGCGGGTCGTCAACGCGGAGGCGGCCGCGGGTCGCTCCGCGGCCGCCTCATAGGAATCGATCTCGGTGATCCTCCCGTTCTGCTATCCGAATCGGATCGAGTCGATGATCTGCTGGATCTCCTGCTCGAACTCTGGAGGGGTGCCCTTGTAGGTCTCGGCTTCGAAGAAGATCCGAGCGCCGTCGGCCTCGATGATCCAGATGTCGATCGTCTGACCCGGCTCCGATGCGTAGCGCCAACACTCGCCGGTGCCGCCGCAGGAGGGGTGCCCGGTGCTGTACCAGAGATCGTCCGACTCTGGGGCGCAGCTCAGGTCATCGGGGAGAGCGATGGTGAGGTGGATCGCCGGGCGTCCACCGACCGTGACATCAATCGGGCCCGTGACGACCTCGACCCCGGGCATCGAGGCGACGGCGGTCGCGAGCTCGGCCGCCGATGGACCGGGCATCGGGTCCAGGGCCGCCGTGGAGCACGGACTGACGTTGACGTTCTCGACATCCCAGATCAGGATCCACGAACCGCGTGCCGATCCATCGGACGCCGCGGCAGAGTCCTTGCTCATCGTCCCCCACGGCGTGCCCTTCGTCGACCACCCGGTCGTTGGCACGGTCAGCGACAGCGGGACGCCGTGGACGACCCACGGGTACCTGGTTCCGAGCTCGAGATCGGTCGCGCTCGGGTAGTCCCATGCGACCGGCGTCGGGCTGGGCCTCGGGCTCGGGCTCCGGCTGGGGCTGGGGCTCGGCGACGGGCTCGGGCTGGGGCTCGGCGAGGGCGAGACGGTGGAGCCGCCCACCCCTAGCCCACCGTTGGCAGGCAGCAGGTTGATGCCGACGATCGCGACGGCCACCACGGCGGCGGTCGCGATCGCGAGCTTGGCGAACGTGTTCATGTCGGCGATCCTCCGCGCCGGCCACCAGGCACGGCGCTGTGGGGTCGCTGGGAGCTGGTCGAGCACGGTATCCAGGACGCGGTCTGGGAGGACCGTGACGCCCCCCTCCAGCCACGACCGCACGATGCGCGTGGTATCGGGATCGGAGCTCATCGGGCCACCTCCCTTGCCACCGGCCGCGCGTCGGCGTCGAGCGCCGCGCGCAACCCGCGCATCGCGTAGTGAAGTCGGGATCGGACCGTCCCGACGGGGACACCGAGCGCCTCGGCGACCTCGTCGAGCGGCAGGTCGAGGTAGTGGTGCAGCACCACCACGGCGCGATGGTCGATGGAGAGGCGCCGAAACCCTTGCTCGAGCTGGTCCCGATCGTGGACCGAGCCCAGGCCCTCGCCCGCCACCGCCTGGTCGGGGTGGATCAGGTAGAGGTTCGGCGCCCAGCGGCGCTCCTTCCGGCCCTCGGCGTAGCAGGCGCGCACGACGAGCCGGTACGACCAGGCTTCGAAGCGGGCCGGGTCGCGGAGCTGCGGAAGGTCTCGCCAGATGGCGAGCAGCGCCTGCTGCGTCGCGTCCTCGGCGAGCGTGACGTCGCGCAGGATCCGGTGCGCGACCGCGTGCAGCCGGCTTCCGACGGAGACCGCGAGGCTCGCGAATGCCTCCTGGTCACCGTGCTGGGCCGCCTGCACGAGATGGACGTCCATGTCGTCCTTCCGCCACGGCGCCCCCGTGGCGGGGACGCTCACACAAGGTATGGGACGAGTCCAGCGCCTGGCGACTCAATGTTGGCCCGCGATCCGACTCGGCCGCTCAGGTAGTCCGTCGGCGCGTTCCGAGCGGTACCAACGCCCCACTACGACCCGGACGCCGTTCGTCCTATCGTGTCGCCAGTTGGCAACGGCCCGGAGGCAGCGTGGATCTGGCGTTCTCCCTCGTCGGTCAGGCATCGAAACGCGGCGTCCTCCCGAGACTCCCGCAACCCGCGCAGCTCATCGAGGCGGTCGAGGCTCGGCTCAGGCCAGAGCACAACGAAGCGGTCCGCTGGACCCGCCGCGTCGACGATGCGTCGGCCGGTTCGACGTTGCTCGTGTCGCTGCACCCCGCGGCGCCCGAGCTCGTCATCGCCGCCGCCGAGGGCGGACGGGTGACCGTCAGCGCCGTGACCTCGCCCGTCGGGCCCGGCTACCACACCTTCGCCTGTGGGCTCGTGCGCCAGCTCGGCGAGGAGATCGGTATCGCCTGGGCCCCGCCCGACAGTCCGGATCCGTCGCGGGACCCGACGGGCTACTTCGCGTCCGGCGATCGGAAGGACGCCGAGCGCGGTCACCTGGGCTGGCTCGGGGCCTCGATGGCCAGAGCCCTGGCGGCCCGCCGGACGGCCGCGCCGGCGATCCACCTAGGCACGCCACCTGGGATACGGTTCGATGTGGACGGGGCGCTCGCCACGCCGCTGGGGCCGCGTGACGACGCCTGGCTCGCCCGGGCTGCCGGCGATCCGCGGGTGGCGGTGGACGTCTGGCCCTGGTTCACCGACGCGACGGACGGGCGATACCGACTCCTGCGCGCCCTCTCCCTGATGTGGCCCGAAGTGCGCTGGCGCCGCCCCGCCGACAACGCAGAGCGGGCTACGCTCGAGGAAGCCCTTCGTCTGCTCCATCGCGCCTATCCCCTCGATCCCTCGCTGGCGTACCCCTGGCGCGAGTGGCGCGAGCTGGCGGAACTTGCCGGTGCGTCGGACCCGAACGCCGCGCTCGTCGAGGAGCGGGCAGCCACCGTCGATCCCTCCACGCCGCTCGTGGGCTACCGCCGCCGGCCGGTGACGATCGTGCACGAGGGTTGGGCGCTCACGGTCCCAGGCAGTTATGCCGAACGCCGGACGCCCGAGGAGTGGTCGGGCGGCGAGGGGGGCCGCCGGATCACCATGGCGGCCGTGCGGACGGGCACCGACGCCGGGCCCATGCCACCGGACGCATTCCTGCGCCAGGTCGCCGGCCACCTCGGCCAGGGCACCCTCGACCATCGCGTCGGCGAGGTCGTCGGGCGGGCGCGGATCGGGACCGACGACACGTCCGGCATCGCCACCGGGTTGGTCGAGGGCTACGTGGCGGTCCGCGGGAGCGGCGCTGCGATCCGGGTCGAGTTCGACGACCCGGCCGACTGGCAATGGGCCCTCGACCAGTGGCGGTCGCTGCGACCAGCCTGAGCGGCCGGGGAGCCGACGCTCGGATCGGGCTCCTGGATCCTCGGGCAAGGCCGGCGCGCCCCGCCTGACACGCCGAAGGCCCGACGCTCGGGTCGGGCCTCGGGACGCTCGACGGGGTCAGGGCGGTCCGCTATTCGGTGATCTCTCGCTCGAGCAGGACCGGCAGCGGCAGCGACGGCGGCGTGCCCGGCGAATACGCCGGGTGGAACGTGAGATCGACGCTCACGGCGTGCCACCCCTGCGCGCTGAGCTCGTTCAATCGGTCGAGCAGCCCAGCGAAATGGGCCTCGGGATCCTCCGAGTACGGCAGCCGCTCGACGCGGTACTCGTATCGCTTGGTGCGGGGCATCTCCTTCACTTCAACAGCCATCACTCAGCCTGCCTTTCTGTCGACGGGCCGACGTTGCTCATCGGTCTCGTGCGACTCAACCACGATGTCACGGCCTGAACACCCGGTCAGTGAGACGGGTCCGTCCTCACCGTGACACGGGTTCGCCGCCCTCGTGACCCAGGTCATCGAGAGGATCGCGAGGACCCGATCGCATGCGTGGGGGGCCAGGCCGAGCACGGCGACAGGCGTGGCCCAGCATTGGCGGCGACCGAGCGCGGCGACATCGGATGGACGCCCACACGCCCGGATCCTAGACTGGATCACGCGGCAGTCGGGTGGCTGCCGGAGGAGGCGCGTCGTGACAAGGCCGGCGCACAGGCGCGATGAGATCGCCAGCGACGAGGTCCACATCGGCTTCCTCTTGACGCTGCCGGCCCAGGCCGCCGAGACCCTGCTCGCAGGGTCAATCCGCATGGACGTCCCGGCCGGGTCCCTCATCTACCGCGCTGACGAGAGCCCGCGCGTGTTCGTCGTGGTGGACGGTCTCGTCCGTGTGTTCCTCAGCTCACCGGAGGGTCGCCAGGTCACCGTCCGCTACGCCCGTCGGGGCGACGTCGCCGGACTCGCGCTCGTGCTGGGAGGACCGGCGCCCGAGAGCATCCAGGCGATGACGAGCGCCTCGGTGGTGGCGTTCCGGGTTGCGACGCTCCGGTCGCTGATCGCCACGGACCCGATCGTGGCGAGATCCTGCGCGGAGGAGCTCACCCGGCACCTCTACGAGGCCCTCGGCGATCTCTCCGAGCAGGCATTCGCCTCGGTGCGCCGGCGTCTTGCCCGCCAGCTCCTCGATCTCGCAGCGGCGGGTGTGGGCTCGCACCTGGTCGTCCATGCCAGCCAGCAGGAGCTGGCCGACGCCATCGCCTCGGTTCGGGAGGTCGTGACGCGCAACCTCCGCGATCTGCAGGACGAGGGGCTCATCGAGATCACCCGCGATGAGATCGTCCTGCTGGACCCTGGGCAGCTTGCCGAGGAAGTCTCGGAGCCGTGGTTCCGGGACGCCCAGGTGGCGACGACCCTGGTCGGCGAGACGGACTGACCTGACGCCCGCCGCCTCTCGATCACGGCCCAGCCGAAGGGATGTCCGCAGCCGAGGTCTGGCGACCTGGATCGCAGCGGCCGTGCTCTTCCCGGCTGGATGTGGCACGCTCTCTGTCCCGCGCCGCGCTCCGAGACAGGGGTCCGGTGCGACGGCAGGGACTACGAGAGGAACGCAGCGGCCATACCGGCCGCCGGAGGTGTGGCATGCGAGGTCGTCTGATCCTGGGGCTGGGCGCTGCAGCGGCAGCGGGCGGTGCCCTCGCCGGCTCTCGCCGCAACGCCGGCAAGCGCGTCCCGTCATTCCCACCGGGACCGGTGGCCCTGCCGGCGGATCAGGCGGCGGTCTTCGCCGCTCGGCTGGCCGAGGCGCCCATCGTCCGCAAGCGTGATGTGGCGATCTCCTTCTCGCCCGCGACGGCGCGATCCGTCGAGCCGCTCCTCCACGGCACGCGGTACTTCCCGCGGATGCTCGACGACATCCGGGCGGCGACCTCGTCGATCAACCTCCTCATCTACGGCTTCAAGCCGGGCGAAATCGGCTCGGAGTTCCGGGATGCCCTCGTCGCGAAGGTGGCCGAGCGGATCCCGGTCCGACTATCGGTCGATGCTGTCGGGTCGGAGGTGCGCGGCGGCTCGCGCGAGCAGTTCCGCGAGCTCGTGGAGGGCGGCGTCCAGGTCGTCCAGAACCGGGCCATGTACCCCGACGTCCGCGGCCCGCTCGGCCCGGGGGCACCGATCGGCTGGCGTCGCGAGAACATCCTCCACTTCGACCATCGCAAGTTCATGGTCGTCGACGGGACGATCGGCTGGCTCGGCGGGACCGGGATCGAGGATCACTTCAACGACGAGCGGTTCACCGACGTGATGGTCCGCTTCGAGGGACCGGCGGTCCGGCAGCTGCAGGCGCTCTTCGTCGCCAGCTGGCGCCATCAGGAGGGACCGCTCGACGCGGACGACGCGACGATGGCCACCCTCTTCCCACCCGACGACGGCCCGGCGACCGGCGCTGGCACGGTCCCGGCCACACTCATCGTGAACGTCCCGGGCACGGGGCACGTCCCGATCAGCGAGGCCTACGAGCAGGTGATCGACCAGGCCGAGCGCCGGGTCGATCTCGTCAACCCGTACATCTCGGAGCGCCCCGTCCTCGATCGCCTCGTGCGTGCCGCCGAGCGCGGGGTCGCGGTCCGCATCATCGTCCCCGGCAAGCCGACCCCGCCGATGCCGGCCGCAGCATTCCGCCACAACGTGCCGCGCCTCCAGGCGGCCGGTGCCACCGTCCTCTTCCACCCTACGATGGCCCACGCCAAGGTGCTCGTCGCCGACGACCGCGTCCTCGTCGGTGGCTGCAACCTCGATGCGCTCAGCTTCTACCGCAACTGGGAGCTGAACCTCTTCCTCGAGGGGGCGCCCGAGGCGGAAGCGTTCGAGCGCGCCATCTTCGATCCGCTCGTGGAGGTCTCGACGGAGGCCGACCTGCAGCGGTCGGCGGGCGGCCAGGCCTTCGACGCTGCGATGGACCGGATCTCGCCGCTGCTCTGATCGAGGAGGGCAGGCCAGCCCCGGCCTGAGGCCTGCTGGCCCTCGCACCCGATGCACGAGGAGACGCGGGCGGAGTTCGTAGTATCCTGCCCACCGAGCGCCGACATAGCTCAGCGGTAGAGCAGCTGTTTCGTAAACAGCAGGTCCTCGGTTCAAATCCGAGTGTCGGCTCCAGCGATCTGAACGTGAGACCCGGCCCGAGGGCCGGGTCTCTTGCTGCTCGGCGGGCCGTTGGCAACAGCACCGACACCGGAGGGCTCGACGATGAGCGCCGACGCCCGAGCCCGAGCCGCGCTGGCGTGTCCGGTCTTGGGTTTCTCTCGGCGGGGACCATCGCGTACGCTTGGGCGGCAACATCGTCCGAACCATGGGGGATCGTTCATCGTGCCGAACGGCAAGCCGAACATCATCGTCTTCTGGGGCGACGACATCGGGATCACCAACCTGTCTTGCTACTCCGACGGGCTGATGGGCTACCGGACGCCCAACATCGACCGCGTGGCCGACGAGGGCATGCGGTTCACCGACGCCTACGGCGAGCAGAGCTGCACCGCCGGCCGGTCCGCGTTCATCACGGGGCAGAGCGTCTACCGAACCGGGTTGTCCAAGGTGGGCATGCCGGGTTCCGATATCGGCATGCCGGCCGAGGATCCGACGATCGCGGAGCTGCTCAAGCCGCTGGGCTACGCGACGGGGCAGTACGGCAAGAACCACCTGGGCGACCAGGACAAGCACCTGCCGACCGCACACGGGTTCGACGAGTTCTTCGGCAACCTGTACCACCTCAACGCCGAGGAGGAGCCCGAGCACCGGGACTACCCCCAGCCCGAGGACTTCCCGGACTTCAAGAAGAACTACGGGCCGCGCGGCGTCCTTCGCTGCAAGGCGAACCCGGATGGCACGCAGACGATCGAGGACACCGGACCGCTCACGAAGAAGCGGATGGAGACCATCGACGACGAGATCATCAGCGGCGCCATCGACTTCATCGAGCGCAAACATGCCGAGGATGCCCCGTTCTTCCTGTGGGTCAACACCACCCACATGCACTTCCGGACGCACGTGAAGCCGGAGAGCGTGGGCCAGTCCGGGCGGTGGCAGTCTGAGTACCACGACGCGATGATCGACCACGACCGCCACGTGGGCCAGGTGCTGGACACGCTCGACGAGCTGGGCATCGCGGACGACACGATCTTCGTGTACTCGACCGACAACGGCCCGCACATGAACAGCTGGCCGGACGGCGCGATGACCCCGTTCCGAAGCGAGAAGAACACCAACTGGGAGGGAGCGTTCCGCGTCCCGGAGATGATCCGGTGGCCGGGGAAGATCGCGGCGGGCGTGGTCTCCAACGAGATCATCAGCCACATGGACTGGATGCCCACGTTCCTCGCGGCCGCGGGCGACCCGGACGTCAAGGAGAAGCTCAAGGCCGGGCACGAGGCGGCCGGCAAGACCTTCAAGGTCCATCTCGACGGTTACGACTTCCTGCCCTATCTCACCGGCGAGACGGACAAGGGCCCCCGGGTCGAGTTCTTCTACTTCAGCGACGACGGTGACCTCGTGGCCACCCGCTACGACAACTGGAAGCTCGTGTTCGCGGAGCAGCGGCTCCCGGGCACGCTCGCGGTGTGGGCGGAGCCCTTCGTGATGCTCCGGGTCCCCCTAATGTTCAACCTGCGGACGGACCCGTTCGAGCGTGCGCAGGTCACGTCCAACACCTACTACGACTGGGTGCTGGACCGCGTGTTCCTGATCGTCCCGTCGCAGAGGGTCGTCGGCGAGTTCCTGCAGACGTTCATGGCGTTCCCGCCGCGCATGAAGGCGGCGAGCTTCACCGTGGATCAGGTGCTGGACAAGATGGAAGCCGCGATGCAGGGTGGCCACTGACCCGCTGGTGGAGGACCTCCAGTCCTGGCGCGTGGGTGATGCGAAGCGCGCCATCCTCGCCTTCGTCGGCGACGTGACCGCGAGCGGCTCGGCGGGGTTCGTCCCGCCTGCCGCCCGGATCGCCGTGTTCGACAACGACGGCACGCTGGAGTGGACCGTGGTCAGCATGCGACGAGACTGGGCGACGGTCTTCGGCAGGTAGACTCGACTGGTGACCGACCTCGTCCCCGGGCCGCCGCCGACCCCTGCGCGCTTCCATGTCATGGCGAAGCCGACGGGCGCCATCTGCAATCTCGCCTGCTCGTACTGCTTCTTCCTCGACAAGGAGGCGATGACGCCCGGGTCGTCGTTCCGCATGTCGGACGAGGTCCTCGACGCGTACGTCCGCGGGCTCATCGAGGCGCATCGCACGGACCGCGTGACGTTCGCCTGGCAGGGCGGCGAGCCGACGCTGATGGGCCTCGACTTCTACCGGCGGGTGGCGGAGCTTCAGGAGCGGTACCGCCGGCCGGGGATGACGTTCGAGAACACGATCCAGACCAACGGCACCCGGATCGACGAGGAGTGGGCGACCTTCCTTGCCGAGCAGCGCTTCCTCGTCGGGATCTCGATCGACGGGCCGCGCGAGCTCCACGACGGCAACCGGGTCGACAAGGGCGGCAACGCCACCTTCGAGGACGTCATGCGAGGCCTCCGCCTGCTCCAGGCGCACAGGGTCCAGTACAACGTCCTGACCACCGTCAACCGGCTCAACGGCGACTACCCGCTCGAGGTCTACCGCTTCCTCCGCGACGAGGTGGGCACCGACTGGATGCAGTTCATCCCGGTGGTCGAGCGGCTCGACGCGGCCGGTCGGCCGGACCCGATGCACGGGACCAAGGTGTCATCCCGATCCGTCCGGGCGGAGCAGTTCGGCCGATTCCTGACCACGATCTTCGACGAGTGGGTCCGGCACGACGTGGGGCGCGTGTTCGTGCAGACATTCGAGGCAGCGATTCGCAACGTCCTCGGGGCGGCGGGCTCGGGGCTGTGCGTGTTCAACGAGACCTGCGGCGCCGGCCTGGCGCTCGAGCACACCGGCGACCTCTACTCGTGCGACCACTTCGTGGAGCCGGAGCACCGGCTCGGGAACGTTCGTGAGCTCCCGATGCTTGACCTCGTGGGCTCCGAGCAGCAGCGGGCGTTCGGGGCGGCCAAGCGGGACACGCTGCCGCGGATGTGCCGCGAGTGCGACGTCCGCTTCGCATGCCACGGCGAGTGCCCCAAGAACCGCTTCCTGACGACGCCGGAGGGAGAACCGGGGCTCAACTACCTGTGCGCCGGGTACATGTCGTTCTTCCGGCACATCGACCGGCCCGCGCGGGTGATCACGCGGCTGCTCAAGACCGGCCGTGAGGCGACAGAGGTCATGGCGCTGCTGCCCGCGTACGACGCGGAGCTGGCCACGGCGGTCGCCGCGGCGGGGCGGAACGACCCGTGCCCCTGCGGCTCCAGGCAGAAGGTGAAGCATTGCCACGGCAACACGACCGTGCCCGCTCGGCGCCCGCTGGCGGTGATCCCGCTGGGGACGCCGCGGCCGCCGGCGGTTCGTCGGTCGACCCGAGGCGAGCCTGCAGCCGGCTGAGGCAGGTGGCCGACCGAACCTCGGCCCCGCCGGTCGGCGTCCTCCCACCGCTCTTCCACGGTCGGCCGAAGGCGCGGGTGGCTCACGCAACAGCCGGCGATCCATCTCGTGGACCCCGACGACGAGCTCCTTGCCGTCGGGCGACCAGCGCGGACCTGGGAGCACGAGCGCGTGGTGATCTGGTTCACGATCGGTGCCCTGATCGCGGCCACGGTGTTCGAGACGTACCTGTTCCGCGTGCGGGCTCGCGTCGGTCCCGGGCCCGAACCCGCCGACCCGGCCGAGCCCGTCCCGCCCGGACCTTCCCACTAGCGCTGGTTCCCGATCAGGTGGTTGACGGGCTGAGGGCCCCATCGTTCGGGGACAGCTGGACGATCACGAAGGCGGCCGATGCCGCAGGGATCAGCCGCCAGGGACGGCTCCAAGGTGTTGTGGCGGTTTCGGCGCGACGGCGAGCCCGGGCTCGTCCGCCGCAGCAGCGCCGCCCACGGCCAGGCAGGGCCCTGGCCCCAGCGACGACCGGCGGTAGCGTTCCCGGTGCGTCGCGAGTTACGCTGCCGGACGCGGACGAGATCGCGGATCTGCGCCACGCCGGGATGAGGCTGGCAAGCCAGCCAGGAGGACGAGATGGCACGAGCTGGCAAGCGCGCGAAAGGCGCGGACGCTGCGGGCCTCGACCTTGGACGAGCGCGCCGGCGCGAGATCCCCCGCTCCGCGCACGCTGACTGGACACCATCACCGGGCCGGTTCGATCCAGTCGAGATCCTGCAGACGCAATCGCGCACGCGCGTCGCGGCCCTCGTGCCGATCCGCTACGGTCGGATGGCCACGTCGCCGTTCGCCTTCTTCCGTGGCGGCGCCGCGATCATGGCCGCCGACCTCGCGCCGCTGCCGCGCACCGGGTTCGAGGCCCAGCTCTGCGGCGACGCGCACCTGGCGAACTTCGGCGGCTACGCGACGCCAGAGCGGAACTTGGTGTTCGATGTCAACGATTTTGACGAGACCCTGCCGGGCCCGTTCGAATGGGACGTGAAGCGGCTGGCCGCGAGCTTCGTCGTCGCCGGCCGGGGCAACGGCTTCTCGCGCGGGCAGAACCGCGCAGCGGTCCTCTCGGTCGTCGGCGTCTATCGCCAGGCCATGCTCGCATTCGCCGACAAGCCCTACCTGACGATCTGGTACGCGAGCCTGACGAGCGAGACGATCAAGCGAGCTCTCCCGCCGTCGCGCCGCAAGGACTACCAGGCGGGGGTGAATCACGTCACGAAGGAAGATCCGCTGCGCCCGATCGACAAGGTCACCGAACGGGTCGACGGCAACCTCAGGATCCGGAACGAGCCGCCGCTCCTCTTCCGCCTCGGGTCGCTGCCGGGCGTGGACCAGGATGGCCTGCGGGCCGGCATCGAGCGGGCACTGAAGACCTACCGCCGCACATTGCCGCTGGACCGTCACATCCTCCTCGACCGCTACGAGATCCTCGACGTCGCCCACAAGGTCGTGGGCGTCGGGAGCGTCGGGCTCCGGGCGTTCATCGTGCTCACTCGCGGCCGATCGGACAACGACCTCCTGATGCTCCAGGTGAAGGAAGCCGAGGCGTCGGTCCTCGAGGAGCACCTCGGCGCGAGCCACTTCACCTCGCACGGCGAGCGCGTGGTCCAGGGCCAGCAACTGATGCAGGCCGCGAGCGACATCTTCCTCGGCTGGCTCAAGGCACGGAACGGGCCGGCCTTCTACGTCCGCCAGCTGCGCGACTGGAAGATCGGCGTCGACATCCCGTCGCTGGGTCCGGAGAGCCTGGTGCTCTACGGGCGGGCGTGCGGCTGGGCCCTGGCACGGGCCCATGCCCGCTCCGGGGATCCGGCTGAGATCGCCGGGTACCTTGGTCCCGGCGACCGGTTCGACGGCGCGATCGCCGATTTCGCCGAGGCGTACGCCGACCAGAACGACTCCGACTATCGGGCGTTCACCAAGGCGATCGCCGACGGCCGGATCGCCGCGACGACCGGGGTCTGACCGACCGGTCGCGCCGGATCGGCCCGCCGCTCCGTCAGGCCGCGGGCGACTTCTCGGCCGGGGCAGACTCGGGCATCGGGAGCGGCTCGGCCGTGCCGTCCTTGCCGAATCGGAGATCGAGGTGTCGCTCCGCCCAGCGGCGGATCTGACGGTAGACGGCGGGGGCGCCGACGAGCTCCTCGTCGAGCTGCCACTCGCTCGGATGGAGGAGCAGCGCCTGCGTCTGGACTCCGCCCAGGCCGCCATGGGAACCGATCAGCTCCTCGAAGGCGGCCACCTCCTCGAACTCTGGGTCGTAGAGGCTGATCACCGAGAGGTCCGGGACATGGTCCATGCCATCGAGCCGGATGAATGCCTCGCGTGACCGACCCCCGTACTGCGCGACCGGGTCGTCGCCCTCTACCCGTCCCTCGTCGAGGAAGTTGATGCCGGCCCGGCCGACGACGAGCGAGCCATGCGCCTCCGAGCTGACGAGGATCGCGCCGACGCCGGGATGTCCGGCGAGCGAGTCCACGAGCCCGGGGTACGTCTCGGCGAGCTGCTCCAACGTCACGCGGCCGGGCATCCGCGGGAAGTAGACGAGCCCGAGGTTGCCGGAGGCGATCGCGATGAGGTCGGGCCGATCCGCGGGCGCCTCCTCCTCGACGCGCTCGCCCTCGGCCTCCTCCTGGCTGGTGGGCCCCAGCTCGACGACGCCATCCTCCGTCTGTGACCGGAGGGCCGTCCGGGCGATGCCGCCCGTGACGCCCTTGACCTGCGTCACCTCGGATAGGAGGGCGTTGGTCGGGCCCCACTCCTCGACGCGAGCCGTCGCCTCCTGGATGCTCGCCTCGCCGCCCATCAGCTCCCGGACCACGTCGCCGAGCGTCTCCCCATAGCGCTGCAGGAACGTCGACCCCAGCGTCTGGCCATGGTCGGACAGGACGATGAAGCGATACGGGCGCGGTGCCGAACCGGCCGCCTTCTCGAGCGTCGCGATCGCCCGGTCGACGCCGTCGAGCGCATCGAACGTCTCACCGCGCTCGGGCCCGCTGTGATGGGCGATCTCGTCGTAGTCGGTGTAATCGACGAAGATGACCGGCGTCCCGAGATACATCTCCTCGATGACGAGCGACGTAGAAAGGTCACGGAGAGCGACGTTCGTCGCCGCCCGCGCGACCGGGTAGGGCATCCCGCGGTGCATCCGCGGCACGATCCCGGCGCGTACCTGGCGGCGGGCCTGGACGTACTCCTTGACGATCTCGGCGCCGCTGCGGACGATCGTGCTGAGGTAGTTGTACGGGCTCGCGAAGAACGAGAAGAACGTCTTGCTCTGGCCCAGCCCCTGCGACTTGTCCGTGATCGTCGCCATCGTGATGTACGACCGGGCGGCGTCGCCGGAGAAGAGGTTGCCGACGCTCGCCCCGTTGTTCGACAGGAGGCCCTCGCCATTCGAGATCCGGGTGGCGACCTCCGCGGCGTCCGCCGGGTGGTTGGCGACCATCGTCCGCCCCGTCTCCTTCTCGTACCACCGGAAGGCCGGGATCCCGTCGTTGTTGCCATGCAGGAGGCCAGCCTGGCTGGCGGGGGTCGTCGGCGGCAGGAGCGCTTCCCAGCCGTTGAGGTGATAGCGGCCGGAGCGGACCCAGTCCGAGAGGTGCGGCACCCGCCCGGCCCGGATCTGGCGGACCAGGATCGGCTGGGCGAGGCCATCGATCTGGACCACGACGAGCCCAGGCTTGTCGGTCCGCACGACGTCGGCCTGCCGGGCCGAGACCTGCTGGACCAGGACCGCGAAATAAGAGTCGTCGCTGCTGATCGAGAAGAGGGCGGTGAGGATCGTGTTGACGATGGCGTACATGAACGATGCGACGAGGGCCGCGATCACCCCGGTCACGACGAGCTCCGTCACGAAGAAGGGCAGGATCAGGAACGAGACGACCTGGAAGACGAGCGTCGCGATAGCCACCGCGATGACCGAGACGCCGGCGAAGGCCGCGATGAAGACCGGCCGGACGGCGACGTTGAGGATGCCGAGGACGATCGCTGCGAGGAGGGTGGTCACGAACGGGCCGGCGCCCGGTTTGAGGTCCACTCCGGGCGTCAGGAAGACGGCGCCGCCGAACGAAAGCACGCCGACGATGAGCGTCGCCAGGATGCGCCGGATGCGCGAGCCGCTGCTCGGGCGCCACGTGCGCATGACGTGGATCTGGAGCCGGTAGAAGTCGATCAGGCGTCGCATCGCGTCCTCATCGGGTCGCCAAGGAGGCGGGCGAAGGGAACCCCCCTTGGCCGGTCGAAATCATGGCACAGCCTGACGATGGCGATCGCGCGTTCCGGAACGGGCAGCGGCCGCTGGCGGGGTGGGCGTCGCCTCCTTCAGGTGGCGCCGCGCTGAAGCCAAGGGGTATGCTGCGGCCGGCCGCCGGAACCGCGATCGAGCGGGCCCATCTCCGCTGCGGCTGGAGAGAACGAGAGAGAGGGTCGTCTGACATGTCATGGGAGGGAATCGTCGTCGGGGTCCTGGGCGTCGTGCTCGGGGCCACGTTCGCATTCGCCGGGTTCCGATTCTTCCTGCTCCTCCTGCCGATCTGGGGCCTCTTCGTGGGCTTCATGGTCGGCGCCGGCGCCACGACGACGCTGCTGGGCGACAACTTCCTCGGCACCGTCCTGGGGATCGTGGTCGGGATCGTCGTCGCGATCGTGTTCGCGCTGCTCAGCTGGTTCTACTGGTGGGGCGCCGTGATCGTCATCGGAGGGGCGCTCGGGTTCTGGGTGACGCACTGGCTCCTGGTCGTGATCGGGTTCTCGGGCGATGGTCTGGTCACGACGCTCATCGCGATCGCCGGCGGCCTGGTCCTCGCGGTCGTCGCGTTCCTCGTCAACGCGCCGAAGTACGTGGCGATCATCCTCACCGCGTTCGCCGGGGCGGCCTGGCTGGCAGCCGGGATTGCCCTGTTCCTCGGCGTGATCAAGCCCGAGGACTTGCCGAACGGCTCTCTGGCCGCGATCTACACGGAAGGCTGGCTTTGGATCGGCATCTGGGCGGCGGTCGGCGCGGCCGGCGTGATCGCCCAGCTTCAGATGACGGCCCGCTGGGACCAGGATCTGCGGGAGGCCTACGAGGGCCGCAGTCCCTTCTGAACCGGCGGGCTCCCGACCGGGGCGCCGTACCGTCCAGCGCCGACCGAGGCCCCGGGATCCCCGGGGCCTCGCGGTGCCCGGGCGTCCGTGGCGCCTGGCACCCACCTGCAGCGCGCACGGACCTCCTCAGCCGTGCGCGTTCGGCCCCGTTCAACGCGCTCAGACCTCCTCAGCCGTGCGCGTTCGGACCCGTTCAACGCGCTCAGGCCTCCTCAGCCGTGCGCGTTCGGACCCGATTGTGGATAACTGGCTAGTCAGGCCCGTTGCCTCGGGCGCAGAATCGTGCCCGCTGATGGAGTCATCGTGCGCTCCGGGCGTCCCCTCAGCGGATGCCCGACACGGTCGCCCGGCCGTTGCTCCGGGCCGTGGTGGGATTGCCCCACCGGCATCAAGGAGGGAGTGGAGCCGATGCTCATCCCAATGTCGCTTCGCCGTCTCGTCGTGACGGCGGCCGCCCTGTTGCTCCTGGTCTCGTCCGCCATGCCCGTCACGGCGGCCGACGAGCCCCAGAGATCGTCCGGGCCATCGCCGAGGTTCTCGTCGGCCAAGGCATTCGACGTCTCGAAGGCGCTGCGCGATCTACCCCGGAGCACGGCACCCCGATCCGCCGCCCCCGACTCGCTGGTCGACGTCCGACCGGAGCGGGGACGAGTCGCGACCGACGAGGGCTACTCGGGTGATGCCGCCGTGCAGGCCTCCGGTGCACGGAGCCTCGCCCCCCAGACCGCGACCATCGGCGCACCTTCGGTGAACTTCGAGGGACTCAGCAACCAGGACAACTTCGACGCCTTCGGATTCCGGGTCAACCCGCCCGACCCGGTCGGGGACGTCGGGCCGAACCACTACGTCGAGATGATCAACCTCGTGTTCGGCGTCTACGACAAGACCGGCACCCTGCTCCTGGGGCCACTCCCGCTGGGGGCCCTGTGGGAAGGCTTCGCCGTCGAGGACTGCACCGACCCGTCAGGCGATCCGATCGTCCTGTACGACCAGTTCACCGATCGCTGGATCCTCAGCCAGTTCACGACGCGGTTCACGACCGATCCGCAGAACGACGTGTTCTACAACTGCGTGGCGATCTCGACGTCGGGCGACCCGACCGGCTCGTACTACCGCTACGCCTTCACCACGGGCAACTACTTCCCCGACTATCCGAAGTACGGCGTGTGGCGCGACTCGTACGTCATCACCACCCGTGAGTTCGGGCCCACCGTCGAGTACGGCATCGGCGTCTACGCGCTCGACCTGAACAAGATGGTCAACGGCGACCCGGGCGCGAGGGTCGTGCGGTTCTTCATCGACGGGAACGATCCCGACTTGCTGCCGCTGATCGGCGATGGGCTGCTGCCGGCGGACATCGACGGCAAGCAGAAGCCGAGGAACGACGCCGCCATCCCGCTCGTCGGAACGCAGGACGATGGCGGCGGCTACGGTGCCACGTTCGACGCCATCAACATCTGGGACCTGCAGGTGAAGTGGCGGTCGACCCCGACCGCCTCCCTCACGCTGGCCGCCCAGCTGCCGACGGCGTCCTTCGACTCGGTCTTCCCGTGCGCGCCGACCTCGCGTGACTGCCTGCCCCAGCCCGGCATCACCAACCCGGCCCAGTTCCTCGACATCCTCTCCTATCGGCAGCGGCCGACTTGGCGCCTGGCCTACCGGAACTTCAAGAGCTACGAGGCGATGGTGACCAACCAATCGGTGGAGGCGCTGCCCGGCGTGGCCGGCGTGCGCTGGTACGAGATCCGCCGCGACGGCGCCGGTGCCTACTCGCTCTACCAGCAGGGCACCTACGCCCCAGGCGACGGGGTCCACCGCTGGATGGGCAGCATCGCCCAGGACAAGAAGGGCAACATGGCCGTCGGCTACAGCGTGGTGAACGGGGTCGACGTCTATCCCGGCATCCGCTACACGGGCCGGCTGGCCGGCGATCCGCTCGGGCAGATGACCCTCGGCGAGGGGGTCATCGTCAATGGCACCGGGGTGCAGACGACCACCAACTCGCGGTGGGGCGACTACACCTCGATGAACATCGACCCGGTCGACGACTGCACCTTCTGGTACGTCAACGAGTACTACGAGGTGTCTGGATTCCCGGTCGACCCGAACGCGCCGACGACGGCGCCGTGGCAGACGAGGATCGCGTCCTTCAAGCTTCCTGGCTGCAAGTGAGCCGTTGATCCACAGACGGCCGGGCGACGTACAGCCGCCCGGCCGTCGACCTCGGGCCGGATGTCATCGCCGCCTGACGGCGCGGACGACGGCGTCGAGCGGTCCCGGGCCGGCCGACGAAGCTCGGCGAACCACGTCGGCCCGCACCACCATGAAGTCAGCCGGAAGCTGGCCGACGATCTCGTCCGGCGTGAACAGGACGGTGGGATCCTGGGGCCCGCCGACCCCATCAACCAGGTTCGTTCGGTCGTGCCCCACGACGAGCAACGTCCCACCGCTCGCCACGGCGGCGGCCGCCCTCGCGTAGACCGTCCGGTGGGACCGGCCCGTCGTCTCGCTCGCTCACGGGCGCGGCCGTCCCCGTCCGGCCTCGAAATCGTCGCGGATCCGGGCGGCGATCGCATCCTCCACGACCGTGTCCGGGTCCCGCAGCCCGCCGAGGGTCGCCCTGACCCCCACGAGCGAGGCGTAGAGGGGCGGACACGTCGGACAGGTCTCGAGGTGGGCCTCGACTGCCGTTCGGATCGGCGCGTCGAGCTCGCCGTCGAGGTATGCCGAGACGTGTCGTCGAGCGCGCCAGCATCGGAGCGGCTGGGCGAGGCTCGCCTGCCGACGCCCGTCGTCCTCGGCAAGCGCGCTCACGAGCATCATCCTGCCCCGACGCAGCCGCTGTTTCGTCGCCGGTAGCCCGGCGGTCATCGCCGTTGCGATCTCGGCCGCCGTCCAGCCGAGGACGTCGTGGAGGACGACCGGGATCCGGTAGATGACCGGGAGCCGGGCAAGCGCGTCCTCGAGCTCATCGCGGAGCTCCGCCCGTTCGAGGACCCGCTCCGGGGCGACGGAGTAGCGGTCATCGCGCCAGTCCGCTTCCACCGCGTCGATGTCGAGCTCCTGGTGGTGTGCCCGCGAGCGATCGATGATCCGGTTGACGAGGCTGCGCCTGAGCCAGCCGCCGAGGGCGGCCGGATCGCGCAGCTGGTCGCGCCGCCGCCATGCCCCGACGATCGTCTCCTGGGCGCAGTCCTCCGCCTGATCGGGATCGCGGACGAGCTGGGTCGCGAGGCGGACGAGCCGGGGGAGCTGGCCGGCGAGGGCGTCTGCGAACGCATCCCCTTCGGTCGCCCGCTCGGGCCGCCGTTCGCTCTCCGTGACCGTCACCGGCAGGTTCGTCCTCCGCAGAGTCGCCTCAGCGCACCGTCGATTTGGTGCCGATCCGAAGGATCGCGTAGAGGGGGCAGAAGCCAACGATACCCGTGACGACCAGGATCGCGGCGACGACCCAGACAGCGTAGAGCCACGGTGCGGCCACCGCACCGGCGAGGGCGACCCCTGCCAGGGCGATCCCCAGGACGACCCGGATGACTCGGTCGATCGGCGCTTCGTTGATCTCGAGCTTCATGTCTCGGTTCCTCTCGATGCTGCCGGGCTCATGCCCGTTCCTGTCCGATGGACGAGACCGGACGCGAAATCGATACATCGCCAGCGCCCGGCCGTCTGCGAACGTGGCCCGAGCGAGCACATGGGTGGTTTGGCGAGCGACGGGGCTGGACGCCCCAGGGGCCCGGGCGCCCGTCGGATGCTCGCCCCCGATCGCCCAGCCCGAGGCCCGGATCCGGCAGGCGGCTCCGCGCTCTCACTGCAGGAACGACGGCCCTGGGTCGTGGAGCATCCCTGGGAAGAGATGAACACGCGGCCCACGGGCAAGGACGCCGCGACCGGTGCCGGACACGATCACGATGCCCAGACTCTGTGCTGCCGGTGGCCAGAGGGACGGCTCGCGATCTCGTCGCACACCCGAGGTCATGGCGCAGCCGGCGCTCACGCCCACAGTGCCGCAACGTCGTAGTGCGTCCAGTCCACGTAGCGGTCGGGATTGGGGACCTTGAGCCACATCTGGCGGTCAGCGGTCGCGAACCTCACCGACCTCCACCGCATCGTGCGAGGCTATGATGACCCGACGCTGCGCCGCCTCGACATGGCTTCCATCGACCCGGAGCCCGGTGCGCCACGCTAGGTCGAGATGCCCAAGGCCAGCTTCGTCGAGATGATGGCCTGACCGGCGGCCCGACCAGCCGCCGGCCTCTCATGGGATTGGGGTGAGATGCACGGATGACAACGACCTCGAGCGTCGGCCACGCAGATCCTCGCCTGTCCGATGTGGTGAAGGCCGTCAACTTCATCGCCGATGCCGGAAAGCAGATGCTCGAGTCGAGCTCGTCGGTCAGTGAAGTGCTCGAGCGGCTGCGTGAGGTCGCGCCGGCCGTCGGGCTTGACCGCTGCGACGTCGATGCGACGCTCAGCTCCGTGACCCTCAGCTACTGGGGGACCGACCTCGCCGTGCCACTCACGGCGATGCGAGTCGTCAACGTCAGGCAACCACGGCTGGAGCGGCTCGCCGGCACGGGAGCACTGCTCGATCAGCTCCAGCGCAAACAGCTCGACCTCGACGAGGCGATCCGACGACTGCGGGCCATCGAGGATCGGCCGCCGCTGCGCACGCGGTATGCGAACCTGGCCCTCCTCCTGTCCGTGGCGGGCTGGGTCGTCTTCCTCAATGGCGTCGACGCCGGCACCATCGCCGCGGCACTGCTGGCCACGCTGCTCGCCCTGCCGGTGAAGTACAACGTCGACCGTCTTGGGCTGCCCGCCTGGGGGGGCACGTTCGCGGCGGCGCTGATCCTCGCAGCCGTCCCGAACCTCCTGGCTTGGGCCGGCCTCCCAGTGCGCGTGGGTCCTGCGGTGGTTGGCGCCTTGTTCATCTACCTGCCAGGGCGCGCGCTCGTGTCGTCCATGATCGACGGATTGGCGAACGCCCCACTGTCATCGCTCGCGCGCGGCCTCGAGGCTGTCGTGACCGCGGGCGTCCTCGCCCTGGGGATGCTCGTCGGTGCCAACATCGGCGCCGGACTCGGGTTGACCTACACGCCCAACACCGAGGCAGAGCCCATCGTGATGAGCGTCCTCGCCGCCGCAGTCGGGGTCTTCGGTCTTGCGGTGGCGTGGAGGATGCCGCGTGATCAGCTGCTCCCGAGCGCTGCCGTGGGTGCGTTCGGCTGGTTCATCGTGGCGGTGACATCGGTCCCGGGCGATGGATCGGGCTGGGTCGCATACACCCTCGCGGCCCTGGGCGTGGGGCTGGCAGGAGCCCTGCTGTCCACCGCCCAGGGCACGCCAACGAGCGTCTACACGGGCGTCGCTATCCTGCCGCTCGTGCCCGGCCTCACCCTCTACCAGGGCATGCTCGCGATCTCGCAAGGCCAGAACGCGGTCGCCTTCGAGAAGCTCGGCGAGGCCATGGTCGTCTCGGTCGGAATCGCCGTCGGGGTCGCCGTCGGTCTCGCCCTCGGTCGGAACGGGATCAAGATCGGCCGACGGCTCCTATCCGCGACGGGCCGCTGAACCCGAGGCTGTTGCCTGCCGCGTCGGCGACACGAGAGGGCCCGATTGCCGCCTGGCCGGGTCAGGGCATCGTGTTCTTGTGGATCTTGCCGTCCTTGATGATGATCCTCCGGTTGTCCCGATCGGTCACCGCGGTCAGGTGCGGTCAGGTCTTCCAGCGGGTCGCCATCGACCAGTAGCACGTCGGCGTACGCCCCTTCCTTCGACACGCCCAGATCGTTGGGATAGGGATTGCGAGGGCCGGCGAGCTCCAATCGCGCGCGACGATCAGGAGACCACGACCATCAGCGGATGGAGAACCGCTCGAAGCGCACCTGGCCCGCGGGAACCCCCAGGCCCTTGAAGCCCTTGGCGAGTGACGTGGTCATCGCATCAGGCCCGCACATGAAGACCCAGGTGTCCTTGCCCGTGGCCGTGCCGGCGGCCGCCTTCTCCGCGGTCAGCCGGCCGTCCTTGTCGGTCGCCACGAGCCGGGCCTGGAAGGTCGGGTGGCGCTCGGCCGCAGCCTGGATCTCATCCCAGGAGACGGCGTCCGACGCATCCTTCACCGAATACCAGAAGACGACGTCGCGATCGAAGCCATCGTCCATCGATCGGACCCAGCTCAGGAAGGGGGTGACCCCGGCGCCACCGGCGATCCAGATCTGCGCCTTGCCGCCCTCGCGGTAGTCGAATCGCCCGAACGGTCCGACAACCTTGGCCGGGGTCCCGATCTTGAGCTCGTCGTACATCTCCTTGGTGTCGTCGCCGGCTGACCTGATGGTCACGCCGAGCTGCGTCGCGTCCGGGGCGCTGTCGATCGTGAACGGGTGCCGCCGCCACGCGAAGGTGCCGCCGAAGGCGAGGACGATGAACTGCCCGGGGGCGAACGTCAGCGGCCGTGACGTCGGGTCCAGGGCGACGCTGAGTGTCGACGGGTTCACCCGGTCGGCCCGGGCGACGGTGTAGTCGTAGACCGGGATGAAGTACCGGGCGAAGAGCTCACGATAGACGTAGGCTGCGATGCCGATGCCGCCGACCATCAGGTAGGCGATCAGGAGCGGGGCGGAGTCCCGCAGCTCGGGATCCACGAAGACAGCGTGCAAGACGGCTGCGATGACGAACAGCCCCATGAGGCGATGACCGGTGAGCCACCGCTCGTAGCTGACCTTGGCAAGCTGGCGGATCGGGCCCGCCCAGCGAGCCTTGGCGATGGTGGGGGCCAAGGCCCAGACCGCGAGGGCGACGAGGCCGAGCCGGGAGATCCCGCCGAGCAGGGCACCCAGGGGCGCCAGGGTGCCAGCGTCAGCCACCGAGCCGACACTGGCGAACAGCGGGTGGAGGAGCATCAGGACGAGGCCGATGATGGCGGTGTTACGGTGCCAGATCGCCACCCGGTCGAGGCCGTCGAAGAGTCGCTCGATCACCCTGAGCAGGGTCGCGAGCACGAGCGAAGCCGAGAAGAGCAGGACGGCCTCTGCGCCGAGGACCTCGCCGACATAGCGGCCGGTCGGCTGGTCAGCGGGTCGGGCGACGACCCACAGGAGCAGATAGCCCAGGGCAACGACGACCAGCACCGCCGGGCCGATCAGCGGCCGGAAACGAGCGTTCAAGGCGTCACAACCCCACGCTTGCCTGCATCATCCCGCCGTCCACCACGAACGTCGTGGCCGTGCTGTACGACGCACGGTCCGAGGCCAGGAACGCCACCAGATCGGCGATCTCGGCAGGCTCTGCAACGCGACCGAGGGGGATCGACGCCTTGAGCCTGCTTCGCTGGGTCGGATCGGCCAGCGTGGCCTTGTCGATCGGCGTGTCAACCGCACCCGGGGCCACACCGACGACCCGGATGCCGTGCGCAGCCAACTCCACCCCGGCCGTCCGGGTGAGCATCCTGACGCCACCCTTGGCGACGCAGTATGGAGCGTTACCGGGCATCGGCCAGTCTTCGTGGATGGACGAGATGTTGATGATATGGCCACCGCCCCCCTGCTTGATCATCTGGCGGGCTGCGAGCTGGACCCCGAAGAAGGCGCTTCGAAGATCGATCCTGACGACGAGGTCGAACTGTTCGACGGTCGTCTCCAGCACCGAGGTCCGGGTCTCCATCCCCGCGTTGTTCACCATCACATCCAGACGGCCATACGCCGCCACCGTCTCGTCGACAAGGGCCGCGATGTCATCGACATTCGAGACGTCCCCCTGCTGGATGCGGGCGCGTCCTCCGGCCTCCTCGATCGCCTTGAGGGTCGCGGCGGCCGCATCCTTGTTGCGGTGGTAGTCCACGGTCACGGCTGCGCCCTGCGCGGCCAGCGCAAGAGCGATGGCATGGCCGATCCCGCTGTCACCACCGGTCACGATGGCGACCTTGTCCTCTAGCACCCGCGCTCCTCCTCCGCATCCATCGTCTCGTTCGTCGTCAGTTCGCGCCGATGATACGCGCTCACCTCGGCCCTCGAGGAGGTCGCCCGGTCATCGAGGCGGACTCGCGGCCTCGAGGGATACCGAGTGATGGCGGAGGGCCGAAGCGGGATGGCCCCGTCTCTCTGGTCAGGGGCACTCCTTCGCATAGGCGGTTCGGGCAGACGCCGCGGCGGACGCATCTCGGCCACGCTGGCACCCGACTCGCCCCGCGGTCGCCCCTCAGCCCAGGGCGCAGGCGACGGGTAGGATCGGGTCGCGCCCGGCGCTGGCATCGCGGCGTCTAGTCACGGCAGCGCACGCAGGCCCGGGCGGTTCGAAGGCGCGAGTGACGCCGCAGCCTTCGGTCAAGGATGGAACGGTCGGGAGGCGGACATGTGTACCTGTCTACGGACGAAGGCGACGAACGGTGCCGTGGTGGTGGGCCGCACGATGGAATTCGCGGTACCACTCGGGTCGCAGGTCTGTGTCCTGCCGCGCGGGTTCCAAGGGCGGTCGCGGGGCCCTGCGGGTGAAGGCAAGCAGTGGACGGCCCGCCACGGAGTCGTCGGTGTGAGCGCCTTCGGCGACGTCCAGACTCTCGCCGACGGGATGAACGAGACGGGTCTCTATGCCGGTGACCTGTACCTGCCGGGCTTCACCGAATACGCGTCACCGGAAGGCAGGGATCCCGCGACGTTGCTCGCGCCAACGGACCTCGTTGGCTTCGTGCTCGGTACGTGCGCGACTGTCGCCGAAGCACGTACCGCGATGCGGACCGTGGCCGTCTGGCCCGAGGTCGTCAAGGCCATGGGCTTCTCCCCGCCACTGCACCTCGTCCTCCACGACGCCTCCGGTGATGCCGCCGTCCTGGAGTGGCGCGACGGTGAGATGGTCGAGTTCGACAATCCGATCGGCGTCACCACCAACTCGCCCCATTTCGACTGGCATTACCTGAACCTGCGCAACTACATGACCCTGTCTCCGAAGAACCCGACGGAGATCAAGATCGAAGGCGTCGCGCTCTCGCCGTTGGGCCAGGGAGTCGGTCTATCCGGCCTGCCCGGCGACACGAGCCCGCCATCCCGGTTCGTTCGGGCGACCGCGTTCGTTGCGTCTCTCATGCCCATCGCTGACGGCCCCGCCGCGGAGAAGATGGTGCTTCACGTCATGAACAACTTCGACATCCCCGAGGGCTCGGTTCGCACCAGCGATGGCTCCTCGGTCGAGCGGACGTACTGGACCAGCGTGTCGAACCTGCGCGACCTCCACTACGTCATCCGGAGCTTCGAGGATCCCACCCCGCGGCTGATCGATCTAGCCTCCACCGACTTCAGCGCGGGCGCGCGCCAGGTGCCGTTGCCGACGGACGGCTTCGTCGAGATGAGCCTCTGATCCCTCATGCGGGACGGCCCGGCGGACGGCATCGCGACGGGGCAGGCGAGCGCGAGCACACATCGGGCAGACGACCGCCATCGACGACCGGCCGGCCAATCCAGAAGGGTCGGTCCAGGACCGTCCTGACCCGACGGCGTCGGTCGCCCCAGACGCCGAGGTCACGGTCGCGGCCCGGAGGAAGGGGCGAGACGGGGTCCGCGGAGCGCGCTGCCCCGTCTCGCGAACCGGGCGCGGTCAGCTTGCCTGCTTGGCCGCCTCCTTGATGGACTTCGCCGAAGCGTCGGTGACGCCGGCGCTGCGGACCTTGGTCGCTGCCGGCATGGCCTGCTTGACCGCGTTGACATCGGCGGCTCCGACGAGCGCGAGGATGCCGGACTGGTTCGGGCCAAGGGCGCCGGCCAGGGCATCGCCGACTTCGGACTTGTGGAGCTCGTTGCGGAGCTTGCCGAGCGCGCCACCGACTGCGCCCCAGGCGACGGTGCTGGCGATGATGCTTGGCGGGAAGATGACACCGAGCACGAGCCCACCCACGGCGCCCCACGCGACACCGGTCCTGGTCGAGTGGTCGGTCATCTTCTGGATGTGGACCTTGTTGTCCGCGTCCGTCTTGATGACGAGGACGCCATCGATGCTGGCCTGCCCGGCTGTCTCGGCGGCCTGCAGGGCCTGGTAGGTGGTCATCGCCGCCGCGTCGTCGGCAAAGGCCGCCACCACGACGGCGTAGTCATAGTCCGTCACGACGGCACCGGCCGCCTGAACACCGGAGTCATCACCGATGGCGCCCACTACCGTGGCCCCGGTGTCATCAGCCTCAGCCGCCACCGCGGCGTCCTGGGCTCCCTGATCGTCCGTCATCTATGGACACTCCTACCCGCGTCGATGCAATCTACGGCCAGGGCGGACGCGACACCCGGCCATTCTATTGTGCCAGTTCTCGACGGCAAGGCCGACAGCGGTCGCGGACACGACCGCGAGCAGCGCCTGGCGGCCGGGGCGAGACCGCCGGGTGTCAGCCGGCGGATCGCCGCCGTCGAGCCAGCAGGATCGCGACCACCATGCAGCTCGCCAGGGTGACCAGGAGCAGCCCGGCGATCCGGGACCGGCGACGAGGATCGACGCGACACCGCCGATGATCGCCGCCCAGCCGCTGCCTCCGGCTGCATCGGTCGCCTCAGCGAGCCCGAAGCTCGTGATCTCCAGCGCTTCGAGCCCGACGAGGTTCTGGAACACCCTGCTGACCGCGAGGACGGTCGCGATGATCACGATACCGAGTGGCCGGTTGCCCATTCCCATACGCTCCGAACGCCGTCGCTGCCACCTCACCGGCGACGCTCTGGGCTTCCTTGACAGGTCGGACGATACTGGGGGGGAGTATAGGCCCAGGGACCCCGGCCGGCGTGCTGGCCCCTGGGGGATCTACCTCCCTATGGCCTCGGCGCGATCGCCATGAGCCTCTCGACGATCATCGTGGCCGCCAACGCCCAGCTCCTGCGGCGACTACGTCTGCGAAGCGGTGTGGGTCCCGCTCGCTCGATCGAGCTCGCGGAGAAGATCCCGGCCGCGACCTCGCGCTAGCTCCACCGCAGGGATCCGCCCCGCCGCAATCGCCTTGCTCTCGTCCGCCGAGCGGGGCCAGCGAATCCGGATCCTCTGGATCGTCTTCGCCCAGGCGGTGACCGACTCCGTGGCGGCGCGCCCGAGTCGAGAGGGGTCGAAGCGCAGGGACCTTGGCCGGATGTGGCGAGACGGAGCTCCCCCGTGACGAAGTAACGCGTCTCGCGAATGGGCTGTCAGCTTGCCTGCTTGGCCGCCTCGGTGATGGACTTCGCCGAAGCGCCGGAGAGGCAGGCGCTGTGGACCGTGGTACCTGCCGGCATGGCCTGCTTGACCGCGTCAGGAGAGCCCGAGCGCGGCCAGGATACTCTGGCCGGCGAGGACGAGGGCGATCGTGAGGACGAGGAAGCCGGCAAGCGACGCCGCGACGAAGCTGCGGAAGGGCACGCCCGAGGAGGCCGCGGTCACGGTGGCGAAGGTCGTCAGCGGATTGGGCACGACACAGAGCAGGAAGATGATCCGCTGCGGATGGGTCTTCATCCGTCGCTCGACGGCATCCCGAGCGCGTGAAAGCAGCGCGCGCGACCGGGCGACGAGGCGATTCGGCGCTCGCTTCCCGGTCCCGCCACTCGCCTCCTTGCCGGACCCGCCGGACGCACCGGCGGCGCCGTTCCCCTGCAGATCCTCGTGACGAAGTCGATGGTGGCCGCTCGCCTCGGCGTGGCGACGCGCCCCGGTCCGGGTCGCCACGAAGTAGGAGCTCTGGCCGAGGGCCATCGCGACGGCCGCGGCCAGTGCCACCACCGGCGGGCTCAGCACCGTGCCCTGATGGACGATCATGACCCAGCTCAGCGGGCGGACGCCGGGGATGGGCACGAGGGCGCCGCCGGCCCCGACCCAGCAGACGACCATGAGGCCGCCGTACGCGAGCAGGCCCAGGTCGACGGCCACTCCGACGAGCCGCGCGAGCCAGGAGATGGCGGCCAGCCCGAGCGCGATGACGACGGCCACGGCGCCGATCCGCCGGCGCAGGGTGGTCGGCCAGTGGTCGACGACCCAGCCGTGCGCCTGCTCGAGCCGCTCGGATACGTCGCCGCCGCGCGCCTCACCGTCTTCAGCGGGCAAGGCGGGCTCGGGGCTCACGGCCGCGGTCCGCGGTCCGCCGGTCGCCCCGGGCCAGCCCGTCGGGGCAGCTCGCGCTGCGCCAGG
>Ga0210334_11109804_pt1 | contig 52341 bp, 52 predicted proteins | sample S306metaT_FD_164440 | JGI IMG/M metagenome (GOLD analysis project Ga0210334, IMG submission 164440) | Metatranscriptome of estuarine sediment microbial communities from the Columbia River estuary, Oregon, United States - S.306 (Metagenome... | ecosystem: Environmental > Aquatic > Marine >... | reverse complement strand
GGCCCGGCTCGGCGAGGCGGTCAGAGAGCGCATCCAGCCGTCGGGCATGGCGCCGTCCGGCGCGGTCGACTACGGGGAGTACCGCTGATGACCGCGCGGGCGTACGTGCGCCGGGAGGCGGAGTGATGACGACGGGCACGCACGGCCGGCGCGATCTGCGGCCCGGGGACGGCGGATGAACGACAGGGCCTTCTCCAAGTCCGAGATCATGATCGTGGCCGCCGCTCGCGAGCTTGCCGGGCAGCACGTCTGCTTCGTCGGCGTCGGCCTTCCCAATATCGCCGTGAACCTGGCCAAGCGGACGATCGCCCCCGAGCTCGAGCTGGTCTACGAGGCTGGCGTCTTCGGCGCCCGCCCGGAGCGCCTGCCGCTCTCCATCGGCGATCCGACCATCGTCACCGGGGCGACCGCGGTCACGAGCATGTTCGAGCTGTTCGCCTTCTATCTCCAGGGCGGTCTCATCGACGTCGGCTTCCTGGGCGCCGCCCAGATCGACCGCTACGGGAACATCAACACGACGGTCATCGGGGACTACGCGGCGCCCCGGACGAGGCTGCCGGGCAGCGGCGGAGCGTGCGAGATCGCCATCAACGCGCGCCAGGTCTTCGTGATCATGCGCCAGTCGGCACGGTCCTTCGTCGAGCGCATCGACTTCCGGACATCGCCCGGCAACCTCGGTGGCGCCGAGCAGGCAGAACGCATTCGCCGGGAGCAGGGCTGGCTCGGGCGGGGGCCATCGGTCGTGGTCACCGACCTCGGCATCTACCACTTCGACGAGCAGGGTGAGATGCGGCTCGATTCGTTGCACCCTGGGGCGAGCCTCGACGAGGTCATGAGCACGATGGGCTGGCAGCCCAGGGTGGCACCGGATCTCGGGACGACGCCAGCGCCGACAGAAGAGGAGCTTCGACTCATCCGCGAGGAGCTCGACCCGGACGGCGCCTACACGCGCTAGGCGAGACGGCTCAGTGCGGCTGGGTGGGTTGGGGTGGCGGGACGTCGTCCACGGTCCGGCGCACCACGAGCACCGGGCAGGGTGCGTGGCGGACGACGTGGTCGGACACGCTTCCGATCAGGAAGCGCTCCACGCCGCTCCGCCCGTGACTGCCGACCACGATGAGATCGGCGCGCTCGGCGACCGCGGCCTCGACGATGGACTCGCCCGGGTCGCCCTCCCAGATGAGGAAGGACACCGTCACCCCGACCCGCCGCCCTCGTTCGACCAGGTCCTGCGCGACCTTCTCGCGCTCCGTCCGGACCTGGTCGACGCGCTGGCCGAAACGGCCTCCGCTCAGTCGGAGCTGCCCAGGGTCGATGACGCTCACGATCAGCAGCGGCGCGGACAGCCTCGCGGCCAACTCGAAGGCCTGCTCGGTGGCCGCGGCGGAGGCCGGCGACAAGTCGGTCGCGAGAAGCAGCTTCCCGTACCGCCGCATCGCGGTTGCAGCCGGTCCCTGGGCCATCGTCGTCATCGCACCGTCCTGCCGCCGCCCATCACGCCGGCAGGACGACCAGGGCGGTGACCATGCCGAACATGCCGTCGAGTCCCTCGACGTGCGGCAGGATGTGGCAGTGGAAGGCCCACACGCCCGCCCGGTCGCACTCGACGATCGCGTCGTAGCGCTCGCCGGGGTTCACTCCGAGCGTGTCGCAGGAGAACTCGGCCGAGCCGAGCGGCGCCCCGTCGCGAGCCACGATCCGCTGGCGGAACCCGTGGGTGTGCCAGGGGTGCATCATCGTGCCCTCGTTCATGTACCGGATGAGGACCCGATCGCCGAGCTTGGCCACGATCGGCGTGGTGGCGGGGAAGCCGTGCCCGTTGATGGTGAAGCCGCCCAGGGCGTCGTTGTGGATGAACACGACGTCGAGCCCAGGCGTGACGCCGTACTTCTCCTCGTAGCTCTCTGCCGGATCCTTGGGGTCGACGATGAAGGCGCCGAGCAGCCCGCGCCCCACCTGTTCGGTCGCATTGTGATGCGAGTGGTACATGTGAGAGCCGGTCGGACGAGCGACGAACTCGTAGGTGAATGTCTGGCCCGGCACGATCGGCGGCTGGGTGACGAAGGGGATGCCGTCCTGCTTGAAATCCTCCGGCTCCAGGCCGTGGAAATGGACGCCCGTCGTCTCGGTGAGGTTGTTGGTGAAGTTGACCCGGACCCTGTCGCCCTCGGTGACTCGAAGGAGCGGACCGGGCCACGTCTTGTTGTAGCCCAGCGCCTTGAGCGGCGGCATGACGGCGTCGATCTGCCAGTCCATCTCGTCGATCGTCATGTCGAACACCTTGGTGTCGCCATCGAGCGTCGGCTCGAGTGACTGGTTGCCCTGCGCCACCTTGGTGAACTCCGGATCCTCGGTCGGCGGGCCGAGCGGCTCGTCGAGGTACTCGCCCATACCGAGCGGGCCAGCCAGGTTGCCGACGAATCGCCGGACCTTCTCCTGGGCTCGCAGGTCGTGATCCGACCAACCGGTCGGCAGGGCGGCCGTGCTCGGCGACGGCGCCGCCGACGCACCTGCACTCGGCGATGCCGCGACGTCCGGATCGTGGGTCGGCCCGAACGTCCAGCCGGGCGCTGTGCCGGGCGCACAGGCGGCCACGACCAGGCCGCCCCCGGCGACCGCCGCGCCGCGCAGGAAGTGGCGACGGGTCAGGGAGGTCGCCTGGCCGGCGGCCTCGGGGCTCTGAGCGGACGGCGTGCCGCCGCGGTCGGTGTCCGCCTCGCTCGGGACGTTGGGATCGGCCTGCAGCGTGGGACGCTGCTCCTCGCTAAACATGACCGGGATGCTCCTCGTTCCCTCGCCGGCCCGGAAGAGACGTGTGGCCCACTGCGCGGGGTCCGGGTGGCCCGCATCCGCGGCGGTCGCGACCGTCGCGGATGCTACCCTCGTGGCATGGACTCGCGCCCGATCGCCGCCCCAGCGGATCGCCGCGATCCAGCGCACGCGGCGACCGACGAAGCGTTGGTTCGCGAAGCCGCCGCGTTTCCGGTCGTCGTCGCCCTCGATGCGCTGGACGCCTGGCTGGCCGAGCCGAGCGATGCTCGCCGAGCGGTCATCGAGCGGGCGCTGGCAGCCATCGTGCGCGCCGCCGGCGCCCGGGGCGCACACCTCGAGGTCGTCGCGCCGCCGCTGCCCCGGATCGCGATCGGTGACGGCACCCTCGCCGAAGGCCTCCCAGGCGCGACCACCGCGGCCGAGGCATCGATCGTCCGCTACGAGCTGGTCGCCGCCGAAGCCCACGCCATGCTGGGCACGCTCTGGCTCGATCGACCCGCGGTCGATGCCGCCGCCGCCGTCCGGGCGCTGGAGCTGGCGCTCGCGGCCGGCTGGTCGCGGGCCGAGGTCCGCCAGACGGTCGACCGGCTGGCCGCCCTCGACGAGGCCACCCGGGCCATCGCCGGCGTCCTCAACCTCGACCGAGTGCTTCAGCTCATCGTGGACCGCGTCCACGATCTCGCCGGGGCGCGTTATGCGGCACTCGGCATCTTCGACGAGCGGGGCGTCGTCGAACGGTTCCTCACCACGGGGATGTCTCGCGAGCAGCGCGAACGGATCGGTCCGCCGCCGCGCGGCCGCGGCCTCCTCGGGGCGTTGCTGGGCGAGGGACGCTCGATCCGCCTGGTCGATCTCACGTCCGACCCCCGCAGCGTCGGCTTCCCCGACGGGCATCCCGCGATGCGCTCGTTCCTGGGGGTGCCGATCGTGGTGAAGGGTGGCTCGGTCGGCAACCTCTACCTGACCGACAAGATCGGCGCGGATGGGTTCTCGTCCGCCGACCAGGAGATCGTGGAGCAGTTCGCCGTCCACGCCGGCATCGCCATCGAGAACGCCCGCCTCCACGAGCAGGTCCAGCGCCTGGCGATCGTCGAGGAGCGCGAGCGGATCGGCCGCGATCTGCATGATGGGATCATCCAGAGCCTCTATGCGGTCGGCTTGTCGCTCGAGGACCTGCCGGACCTGATGGAGGAGAGCCCAGACGAGGCGAGCGCCCGCGTGGATCGGGCGATCGAGTCGCTCAACCTGACCATCCGCGACATCCGCAACTTCATCTTCGGGCTCCGGCCTGAGCTCCTCGAGCAGGCCGACATCGAGTCCTCGCTGGTCGCCCTGGCAGACGAGTTCCGGCTCAACACGATGGTCGACATCGAGCTCCTCGTCGGCTCGAGCATGCCCGACCTGCCCGCCGAGGAACGCCTGGAGCTCCTCCAGATCGCCCGGGAATCCCTGTCCAACATCGCCCGCCACTCCCGGGCGACACGGGCCACGCTCGTCCTCGACGCGAGCGCCGACGGGCTGGTCCTCCGGGTACAGGACAACGGGCGCGGCTTCGACCCGGCCGCGGTCCGGGGTCCATCGCACCAGGGCCTGGCGAACATGCGGGGCCGCGCCCGTGCCCTCGGCGGTGACCTGGTGATCGAGAGCGAGCATGGGGCCGGGACGCGTATCATCGTCCGGCTGCCCCCGCGCGATGCGATGGCGGTCGACGGGGAGTCCCAGCTCGGGTGAGCCCGGAGCGGCGTCCCGCTCACATCACGGAGGCCAGGCACGGATCGTGACCGAGGCGACCCAACCCAAACCGCTCCGACTCCTCGTCGTCGACGATCACGAGGTCGTTCGCCAGGGTCTGGTGGCCCTGCTCGACAGGCGCCCCGAGTTCCAGGTCGTGGCCGAGGCCGGCACGGTCGCCGAATCGATCGAGCAGGCGCGCCGCTTCCAGCCCGACATCGTGATCATGGACGTCCGCCTGCCCGACGGCTCGGGCATCGAAGCCTGCCGCGAGATCCGGGCCGAGCTACCCGTCACCCGCGTCGTGATGCTGACCTCGTACCCGGATGAGGAGGCCGTCCTGTCGGCGATCGTCGCCGGCGCCTCCGGGTACCTGCTCAAGCAGATCCGGGCTCGCGACCTCGTCGCCGCACTCGAGAGCGTCGGGCGTGGTGAATCGCTGCTCGATCCCGCCGTTACCGAGAAGGTGCTCGAGCGAGTCCGCCGCATCGCCACCGGCGCCTACACGGACGAGCTCGCACAGCTGACCGCGCAGGAGCAGAAGATCCTGCTGCTCGTCGCCGAGGGCAAGACCAACAAGGAGATCGCAGCCGAGGTCTTCCTGTCCGACAAGACGGTGAAGAATTACGTCAGCTCGATCCTCTCGAAGCTGAATCTCGAGCGGCGGGCCCAGGCGGCCGCCTTCGTCGCCAAGCACCGCATCGGGACCGGCGGCGGCGGTTGAGCGGCGGCGCCGGGTGACCTGCGGCGCCGGCTGACCAGCGCCCGGCCCCACGTGGGCCATCGGCGGGCCGATCCGTCTGGCGGCCCGGTCCCTTCGGCCCGCCCGGTCGCCCGGCCGCCGCCCATACACTCGAGCCATGCGCATCGTCACGTCCGAAGAGGCGGTAGCGGGTATCCGCTCTGGCGACAGCGTCTACGTCCATGGCGCGGCGGCCACGCCGTCCTTCCTGCTCGACGCCCTGGTCGCGAGGGCGGCGGAGCTGTTCGATGTCAAGGTCATCCACCTCCACACCGAGGGTCCCGGTCCGCACCTCGCCCCCGAGATGGCCGGCCACTTCCGGCACCTCGCCCTGTTCATCGGCCCCAACGCCAGGGCGGCCGTCAACGAGGGCCGAGCCGAGTTCGTGCCGGTGTTCCTGTCCGACGTCCCGGACCTCTTCCGGAACCGGCTCATGCCGCTCGACGCGGTGCTCATCAACGTGTCGCCACCCGATGAGCACGGCTTCTGCTCGCTCGGCACGTCGGTCCTGGCGATGCAATCGGCCATCCCGGCGGCCAAGGTCGTCATCGCCCAGCTGAACCGCTCCATGCCGCGGACCCTCGGCGAGAGCTTCGTCCACGTCAGCGACATCGATCTGGCGATCGAGGTGGATCGGCCGCCGTACCTGTACCCGGATCCCGAGATCGGCGACGTCGAGCGACGGATCGGCGAGTACGTCGCCGATCTCGTTCCCGACGGCGCGACGCTGCAGATGGGCATCGGGGCGATCTCGACCGCCGTCGGTCGACAGCTGATCGGCAAGCGCGATCTCGGCATCCACACCGAGATGATGACCGACGTGATCGTCGATCTCGTGGAGGCCGGGGTCGTCACCGGCCTGGCCAAGGAGCGCAACCGGGGCAAGATCGTGGCGACCTTCATGATGGGCACCGAGAAGCTGTACAGGTTCGTCGATGACAACCCGATGGTCGAGATGCGCCCGACCGACTTCACCAACGATACGCACGTCATCCGCTCCTTCCGCCGGATGACGGCCATCAACTCGGCCATATCGATCGACCTCACCGGACAGGTCTGCGCCGATTCGATCGGTTGGCAGCTGTACAGCGGCGTCGGTGGCCAGATGGACTTCATCCGCGGTGCGGCCCTCGCGTCACAGGGCCGGGCGATCATCGCCATGCCGTCGACGGCGGCCGGAGGCACGGTGTCGCGCATCACGCCCTTCCTGCAGGAGGGCTCGGGGGTGGTCACGACGCGGGCTCACGTCCGGACGGTCGTGACCGAGTACGGGGTCGCTCAACTCTTCGGCAAGTCGATCCGCGAACGGGCGAGCGAGCTCATCGCGATCGCCCACCCGGAGTTCCGCGACGAGCTGGTGGCCCAGGCGAGGCGGACGCACTACCTGTAGGGCGTCCGAGTTCTCCGGTCGACTTCGCTCAGCCGCGCACCAGCACGATGCGGAACTCGAGCGTGGCGTCGTCGGCGACCGTCACGAACGCAGCGATGCTCGGTGGCGCCATGCCGAAGTCGGAGAAGGGGAAGGTCAGGGAGCCGACCACCTCGATCGTACCGTCGACCAGCCGGGCCTCGGCCGGGATCGACACCGCGTTCGTCACGCCGTGGAGGGACAGATCGCCGATCAACGTGACCTCGGTCGTCACCCCGGTCAGGGCGGCTGTCGGCACGTCGACGGGGGTGGTCAGCGCGAAGGTCGCCGTCGGGAAGGTGGCCGATTCCAGGCCGATCGAGCGGATCCGATCGTCGCGGCGGCCGTCGTCGCTGGCGAGGGCGGAGACGTCGACCTCGAACGACGCGGCGGTCAGCCGGAGGCCGTCGCCGGCGACGGCCATGGTCGCGCTGCCGGACACCTCCTCGGTGCGGCCGACGGCGTCCGTGTCGGCAGCCAGCGGGCCGAGTTGCTCGCGGACGCGATAACCGGCGACGCTGCCCGGGCCCACCGTCCACTCGCCGGCCAGGGCCGTCGCCTCGACGTCACCGGACGACGGGGCGACCGAGACGCCGGACGAAGGGGTCGCGCCGGCGACCGCCGACGGTTCGACCGAGGTGCCCGGGCTGGCGCTCACCTGCGGGCTGGGGCTCGAGAAACCGATCGGCGCGACATCATCGCCCCGGAGGAACTGATCCCAGACCAGATAGGCACCGGCCCCGATCGCCGCGAGGAGGAGGATCGCGGCGATCGGCAACCAGCGGCGGCCGGTCGTGGGCGTTGCGTCGGTCATCGGTCGATCTCCAGGGCCGCCCGGAGGAGGGGGCGGCGAAGGTTCGCTCGGTGCTGCGCGGCCGTTGACCGCGCAATGACTGTAGCCGCTCACGCTGAAACATGCCTGAAGAGGACCTGGACTCGGCTCAGGGCTGCCTCAGAGGCCCTGCGCGGAGCCGGGAATCGCGACGACCCTCGCCTGCCCGGCGAGGGTCGCTTGAAGCCACGGGAATATCGGGGTGGGTACCGGGCGTCCCCTCCGGTACCCACCTCAAACCGGATGGTGCCGTGTCGCGGTCCGCACGCCTCAGGGCCGAAGGTCACAAACTTGCAGGGACTCGCCAGCGAGTCGGCCGACCCGGGCCGGACGGCCCCGGGGTTCGGGTCGCACGTCCCTTCCGAGCCTCCGAAGCCACCGTCAGTCTCTCGCCATGACCTGCGCCCTCCACTCCGGCCGCCACGCGGCTGCGCCTCCGCGTCGCTGGGGCTGGGTCATGCCATGACCGCCCAGTCGGAGCCCGAAGGCGCGCGCCAGCGGCTGCTCGTCGTTTCGGACGATGTCGCCTCGGCCGAGGCGCTGCGGGCTCACCTGTCGCGCCACGGCTTCCTCATCTGCCTGGCGAACTCGGCTCGAGCTGCCGTCAACGCCGCGCGCGAGACCGATCCCGATGCGGTGCTCGTGGATGCCGCGGTGCACGGCGGGTGGCAGTCGGTCGTCCACGCCCTGGACCCGTATCTGTCCCGTCGCCGGATCGCCGTGCTGGCCGCCTACTGGAGCACCGATGCGAGACGCACTGCCGAGCAGGCCGGGATCGGTGGCATCCTGCTCAAGCAGATAGAGGGCGAGGTCCTCGTCACCCGGTTGCGCGAGCTCGGCAACGGCGCAGGAGGCGCACCAGAGGCCGATGGCGCGTCACGAGCGGGCATGACCGGAGGTGCACGGTGACCAGAACGCGGGTCGTGATCATGGGAGCCGCAGGACGCGACTTCCACGACTTCAATGTCCTGTATCGCGACGACGCGACGACCGAGGTCGTGGCCTTCACGGCCACGCAGATCCCGGGCATCGCCGATCGACGGTATCCGGTCGAGCTTGCCGGAGCGCTCTACCCGGAGGGCATCCCGATCCTGGCCGAGGATGAGCTCGAGCGGATCGTCCGTGACGAGCGGATTGACCGGGTCGCGTTCTGCTACAGCGATGTCAGCCACGAGACCGTGATGCATGCGGCCAGCCGCGCGATGGCCGGGGGCGCGGAGTTCGTTCTCCATGCTCCGCGCCGGACGATGCTCCGCAGCCGCCGCCCCGTGGTCGCGATCTGTGCCGTCCGGACCGGCAGCGGCAAGAGCCAGACCACCCGGTTCGTGGCCGGCCACCTGGAGGCCCAGGGCCTGCGCACCGCGGTCGTGCGCCACCCGATGCCCTACGGCGACCTCGTGGCGCAGCGCGTGCAGCGATTCGCCTCCTACGCGGATCTCGACACCCACAAGACCACCATCGAGGAACGCGAGGAGTACGAGCCGCATCTCGACGCAGGCCGGCTCGTCTTCGCCGGCGTGGACTACGCCGCGATCCTGGCGGCCGCCGAGAGCGAGGCTGACGTCGTGCTCTGGGACGGGGGCAACAACGATCTTCCGTTCTACCGGCCGGACCTCCACATCGTCGTCGTCGATCCGCTCCGGGCGGGCGACGAGATGCGTTACCACCCGGGCGAGACGAACCTTCGGCTGGCCGACGCGCTCGTGGTCAACAAGATCGACTCGGCGACGCCTGACGCTCTCGCCATGGTGCTGGCCAGCATCGCGGCCGCGAATCCTGGAGCGGCCGTCGTCCAGGCTCGGTCGTCACTCGACCTCGAGGGCGGCGACATCGCTGGCAAGCGGGTCGTGATCGTCGAGGACGGTCCCACCCTCACCCACGGCGGGATGACGTTCGGCGCGGGCGTCGTGGCGGCCAAGCGCTTCGGGGCCGCGGCGATCGTGGATCCGCGACCGTACGCCGTCGGCTCGCTCAAGGCCACGCTCGATCGGTACCCCGCCCTCGATCGGCTGCTGCCGGCGATGGGCTACGGGGACGCGCAGATCCGCGATCTCGAGGCAACGCTCAATGCGACCCCGGCCGACGTGGTGCTGGCCGCAACGCCGATCGACCTCACCCGGGTGCTGACGCCGACGCTGCCGGTCGTGCGGGTCCGCTACGAGCTCGAGCAGATGGCCGGCGAGCGACTTGAGACGCTGCTCGAGCCGATCGTCGCGGCCGCCAGGCGGCCGGCGCCGGCCGATTGACGACGATCCGACCCTCGTGACGACCTCCAGCGACCACCTGCCCGGACTCGACATCCCGCGCCCAGCGGTGCCGACCCACTTCCTCACCGTCGACGATCTCGACCCGGCCGCCCTGCGCGCGCTGCTGGACCTGTCGCGCCGCGCCAAGCTCGAGCCGGCGGCGTTCCGGGGCCGCCTTGCTGGCGGGCAGGTCGGCATGATCTTCGACAAGCCCTCGACCCGCACCCGGGTCAGCTTCGAAGCTGCCGCCTGGGCGCTCGGCATGCTGCCGATCGCGCTCCGTCCGGACGAGCTCCAGCTCGGCCGGGGCGAGACGGTCGGCGATACCGCCAGGGTGCTCTCGCGCTACCTCTCCGCCCTCACGATCCGGACCTTCAGCCACCAGCGCGTCGAGGAGCTGGCGGCGAACGCGACGATCCCAGTCGTCAACGCCCTGACCGACGATCATCACCCCTGTCAGGCCCTCGCCGACGTGATGACGATGGAAGAGGCGTTCGGATCGGCGGCCGGCCGGACGCTCGGCTACGTCGGCGATGGCAACAACGTCTGCCATTCGCTCGCCCAGGCGGCCGCGCTCACGGGCTTCACGCTGCGCGTCGCGACGCCGCCCGGGTACGAACCTGACGAAGCGCTCGTCACGTCGGCGCAGGCGGCCGCCGAGCACTGGGCAATCGGCGGCCGGATCGAGGTCACGAATGACCCGCTCGCTGCGGTCACCGGCGCCCACGCCGTCTACGCCGACGTCTGGACCTCGATGGGCCAGGATGCCGAGCAGGCAACCCGGCGGGCAGCATTCCGCAGCTTCCAGGTGAACGAGGCCCTCATGGCTCGCGCCGCGCCCGACGCCATCTTCCTCCACTGCCTGCCCGCCCACCGCGGCGAGGAGATCGTGGACGAGGTCATCGACGGGCCGGCGTCGCGGGTCTGGGACCAGGCCGAAAACCGGCTCCACACGGAGCTGGCACTGCTCTACGCGATCATCAGCGGAGATTTCGCGGGCGAGCGACTCAGGTAGCCGGCAACGACCTTGCGGCCCTGCTGCCGCGCCGGCCCCGTCCCGACCACCCGTGACCCGAGGACCGCCCTAACAGGACGGACGGCACACGCCCCGCCATGGCCGTCGCGCGACATTGGCTTCGACACGGGAGGTGTCTCATGCAGGGCCGTCATCAACCGCCCACCATCACGCTGCCGACGACGACTGCCGACCCGCTCCGGCGGACCGGCGCGGTCACCTGGATCGACGGCGGGCAGGCGCTCGTCGGGCGCAAGACCGCCGGCGGCTGGGTCGACGTTGCGACCGTCCATGCCGAGGCGCCCGACGATCCTCGCACCTATCTGGCCCGGGTCGCCCACGAGATCGGCGACGCCGACCGGGTGATGATCATCGGCCCGGATGCGCTGCGGACCGAGCTCGAGCGAGAGTACGTGTCCATCTACCGGCGTCCCGAGCGGCTGCTCGACGTCGCCCATGTCAAGACGCTCACCGAGGACGAGTTGATCGAGCGCCTGCGCGATCTCGGCTGAAGACATCGATCGGAGGGGCTGTTCAATGGTCGATACCTCGCTGCGACCGAGCGACGCCGACATCGACTGGTTCGGAACTGACATCCCCGCCGAGGCGAGAGCGGTGCTCGCCGAGCTCGCCCGCCTTCGGACGTTCGAGGCCGGCGACGAGCTCTTCCGGGAGGGCGACGAGGCAACCAGCTTCGGCATCCTCCGCCGCGGGCGGGTCGCCCTTCGCGTGCTCGTCTCGGGCCGTGGCGAGACGACGATCCTGACCGTCGAGCCGGGCGACATCATCGGCTGGTCCGCCGTGACGGCCCCGTACCGCTCGACGTCGACGGCGATCGCCCTCGAGGACGTGGAGGTGATCGAGTTCGAGGGCGCGGCACTCCGTGGGGTGCTGCGCTCGGACTGTCGACTGGCAGCGGTGGTCTACCCACGGCTGCTTCAGGCGGTAGCCCGGCGTCTCGTCGGCACGCGTGAGCAGCTGCTCGACATCTTCGCCAGCCAGGATTCCGCGCCCTGGTGACGAGCCGGACCCAGCCGGCGGACCGGAACGCATTGCAGGCCGAACGGCCGTGCCGGCGAGTGACCGGCCGTGACCGGGCCGGGCCGGTCGGCCCGAGGGCCCGCGACCGCCGGCCCTGCCCGCCGGGCCAGCCCGGCGACACGATTGACACGACACCGAGCACTCGTCGCGGAGAGAAGGCGTGAGCCACGACATGGGCACCCTGCCGACGGTCCAGGCCCAGCCACCGACGCCCACAGCGGCATCGGCCGGAAGCTGGTTCCTGGCCCGGGCGAACCTCCAGGTCCTGATCGACCTGCTGCGGTCGGATGGTCGCACCGTGGTCGGACCGACCGTCGCCGACGGCACGATCGTGCTCGAGGAGATCGAATCGACCGAGCAACTTCCGGCCGGATGGCACGACGATCAGGCGCCCGGGAAGTACCGCCTGGCCTCGGGGGGTGACGACCGGCTGTTCGACTACACGGTCGGCCCGACGAGTCCCAAGCGCTGGACCTTCCCGCCGCGGGTACCGCTCGCCGTCGGCCAGCGCGACCAGGGCTCCGTCTCGTTCCAGGCGGTCCACCCTGACGCGCCGCGGGTCGCCTTCCTGGGCATCCGGGCATGCGAGCTGGCGGGTCTCAAGGTCCAGGACCGGGTGTTCCTCGGCGGGCCCTTCACGGACGAGGACTATCGGTCCCGGCGCAGCGCGACCTTGACGATCGCCGTGGAGTGTGCGGTCGCTGGCGGGACCTGCTTCTGCACCTCGATGGGAACTGGTCCGGCCGTGCGCGACGGCGCCGACCTCGTCCTCTCGGAGCTCGCCGGCGGCTTCATCGTGCGCGCCGGCAGCCCGGCTGGAGCCGAGCTGCTCGTCCGGTTGCCGCTGGCCACTGCCAGCACGGACCAGACGATGGCAGCCCGTCGGCAGGTCGAGAGCGTAGCCGAGGCCATCGGCGACCCGGTCGCGACCGAGGGGCTTCGCGACCGCCTGCTCGCCCAGTGGGACAGCCCGCGCTGGCTGCAGATCGCCGAGCGCTGCATGACCTGCACGAACTGCACGCTCGTCTGTCCGACCTGCTTCTGCTCCAGCGTCACCCAGCGATCCGACCTGGACGGCTCGGTCAACACGAACGAGCGGATCTGGGACAGCTGCTTCAGCCTCGGCTTCGCCAAGGTCGCCGCCGGCAACTTCCGCAGCCGCGCCCGCGATCGCTATCGGCAGTGGCTGACCCACAAGTTCGCGACCTGGCTCGATCAGTTCGGGAGCTTCGGTTGCGTCGGCTGCGGCCGCTGCATCACATGGTGCCCGGTCGGGATCGACGTCCGTGCCGAGCTGGCCGCCGTGGCCCCGCCACTCGAGACGCGGACGGCCGACCTCGAGCCGGCGGCGACCACGCCGGCCGAGTACACGATCGCGCGCGTCCGGTCCACCCGGCTGGAGACCGCCGACACGGCGACGATGCTGCTCGACCGTCTCGATCCGGCGTTCCCGGCCGGCGCACCTGGCCAGTTCGTGATGGTCAACCTGCCCGGCTTCCCGCCGTTGCCGATCTCGATCAGCCGCTACCGGCCCGATGGGATCGAGCTGACCATCCGGGCCGCCGGCCCCGCGACGACGCAGCTGACGAGCCTGGCCCGCGGCGACGAGATCGGCCTGCGGGGCCCACTCGGCACGGCCTGGCCGGTCGAACGCGCGGTGGGTCGCGACGTCATCGTCGTCACCGGCGGTATCGGCCTCGCCCCGCTGCGGTCGCTGATCGATGCGATCCTGGCCCAGCGGCTGCGCTTCGGGACGGTTCGCGTCTACTACGGTGCGCGCACGCCGAAGGACCTGCTCTACACGGATGAGCTCGAGCGCTGGGCCGCCCGCGACGACCTGGAGGTCGGCATCACCGTCGACCGGGCCGGGGCCGAGTCCGGCTGGACCGGTCCGGTGGGCATCGTGACCCACCTCTTCGACCGCGCGACCTGGGACGGCTCCCGTGCCGTCGCCTTCGTTTGCGGCCCGGAACGGATGATGGAGGCCACCGCCCAGGTGCTGGGTGAGCGAGGCCTCAAGCCCGACCGCATCTTCGTCACCCTCGAGCGGCACATGGAGTGTGGCATCGGCCTTTGCGGCCACTGCCAGATGGGGCGCTACTTCGTCTGCAAGGACGGCCCGGTGTTCTCGCTCGCCAAGCTGACCGACGTGTTCGGCCGGGAGGGCATCTGATGACCGTGCTGTCGGCCCTGCGGACCGGGCCCCGCGCCGCGCCGGCCCGCCTTCGGGTGGGGATCGTCAAGTTCGCTTCATGTGACGGCTGCCAGCTGTCGCTCCTCGACCTCGAGGACGAGCTCGTCGCCATCGCCGAGCGTTTCGATATCGTCGAGTTCCCCGAGGCGAGCTCACAGCGCTCGTCCGGTCCGTACGACCTCCTGCTCGTCGAGGGTTCGGTGTCGTCGCCCGACCAGGCCCGCGAGATCGTCGAGCTGCGTCGCGCGGCTCGGATGCTCGTCACGATCGGTGCCTGTGCCACGACCGGCGGTATCCAGGCCCTGCGCAACTGGGCGGACCACGATGCCTACCGAGCCGCGGTCTATGCCCATCCGGAGTACGTCGATTCGCTGGCCACCGCGACGCCGATCTCCCAGCACGTCCAGGTCGATGCCGAGCTGCACGGCTGTCCCATCAACGCCGGCCTGCTGCGCGAGATGCTGGCCTCGTTGGCGATGGGCCGCCGGCCCCAGATCCGCGATGAGGCCGTGTGTGCCGAGTGCAAGCGTCGCGGCGCCGTGTGCGTCCTGGTCAGCGGCGGAACGCCGTGCCTCGGTCCAGTCACACGGGCCGGGTGTGGCGCCCTCTGCCCGGCGTTCGCCCGGGGATGCTACGGCTGCTTCGGCCCCAAGGAGCACGCGAACGCGACCGAGCTGGCCGCCTGGTTCGAGGCCGGCGGTCGAGCGCCGTCCGATGTCGGCCGGCTGTTCGCCGGCTTCACCGCCTATGCCGAGCCGTTCCGCTCCCTCATCACCGAGCGCCGAGGCACCCGGATGGTCGGCGACGGACCGATCGTGTCCCCGGCGCGGCCGGTCGAACCCGCTCCGATGGGCGTGCCGACGCCGACCGAGCCGGTCGCTCCGCTGCCCCTGGCCGTGGCCGCGCCGCCCGAGCCGCCACCGCCGACAGCCGCCCCGAAGCGCCGCCCGTCGCGCCGGAAGAGGTGAGCCCGATGCCTGGCACGACCGCTCCGAACGCCGCGGCCGAAGAGCGTACCTACAAGACGGGCTACCTGACCCGCGTCGAGGGCGAGGGCTCGCTCTACCTGCGAGTGAAGGACGGCGAGGTGCTCGAGGCCCGCCTGGGCATCTTCGAGGCACCCCGCTACTTCGAGCAGCTCGTCGTCGGACGGACCCCCGACGAGGTCATCGACATCGTCGCCCGCATCTGCGGCATCTGCCCGATCGCCTACCAGATGAGCGCGGTCCACGCGTTCGAGAGCGGACTGGGCGTCGAGGTGGACCCGGCGGTCCGGACGCTCCGGCGACTGCTCTACTGTGGCGAATGGATCCAGAGTCACGCCCTCCACGTCTACCTCCTCCACGCACCCGATTTCCTGGGCTATCCGTCGGCCCTGGCGATGGCCGGCGACCATCGCGAGATCGTCGCCCAGGGGCTGGCGATCAAGAAGACCGGCAACGAGCTGATCGCCGCGCTCGGTGGCCGGTCCATCCACCCGGTCAGCGTCCGGGTCGGCGGCTTCTCGCGGGTGCCGCGGCGAAGCGAGCTGGAAAGCCTGCGCCCGGCGCTCGAAGCGGCGATCGAGATGTCCAGGGCGACCGTCGAGCTGGTGGCCGGGCTCCAGGCACCCGCCTTCGAGCGTGAGCCGATGCTCGTCTCCCTGGTCCATCCGTCCGAGTACCCGTACTCCGACGGCCGGATCGTCTCGTCAGATGGGCTCGATCTCGCGCCATCGAACTGGGACGACGCCTTCGAGGAGCAGCATGTCGAGGGCACGAACGCCCTGCACGCGAGGACGAAGGACGGTCGGGTCTACCTTCTCGGACCAGCCGCCCGGGTGAGCCTGACGGCCGAGCGACTCCATCCGCTTGCCTTCGAGGCGTTGGAGCGGACCGGCCTGCGCGAGCAGATCAGGACGAACATGCATTGGTCCATTGTCGCCCGGGCGGTCGAGCTGCTCCACGCGGTGGCCGAGGCCCGCGACATCGTGGATGGGTACGTTCCGCCGGCTGAGCCGCGGGTGCCCTGGACTCCGGGAGCCGGGCACTGCGCCTGGGCGACGGAGGCACCGAGGGGCCTCCTCTTCCATCGCTATGAGCTCGACGAGCGCGGTCTTGTGGCGGAGGCACAGATCGTGCCGCCGACGAGTCAGAACCAGGGCGCCATCGAGCAGGATCTCGCCCTGTTCGCTCCGGCCGTGCTCGGGCTGCCCCACGCCGAGGCGACGCGCCGCCTCGAGCAGCTCATCCGGGCGTACGATCCGTGCATCAGCTGCGCGACCCATTTCCTGGACCTCCGGATCGAGGAGGCCGACTGAGCTCGTGACGGAGCCCGGGCAAGGCGTGGCGACCCCGTCCGGCGCGTTCGCGGCCGCGCGGGCCCGGGCCGCCGCGTGCCACCCGGTCCGGGTCATCGTGCTCGGCGATCGTCATCGCAGCGATGACGGGGTCGCGTTCGTCGCCGTGCCGGCAGCCATCGCCGAGCTGGCGCGGCAGGACGCCGAGCGCGTCGAGGTGCGCGAGACCGGCCAGCTCGACCCGGCCGACCTGGTCGAGCTGGCGGACGACGGTGGCGCAGTCGTCGTCGATGCGGTGGTCGGTGTGCCGGCCGGCGAGGTCGTCGTCGTGCCGCTGGGGATCGTGGCCACGGTCCGGCCGACGGCTGGGGCGCCGGTGCCGCGCTCATCGCACGTTCTGCCGGTCGACCAGCTCGTGGGCCTGGCGGCCGCGCTGCGGGGCGCCCCACCGCGAGGAGTGCTCGTCGGGATGGGCGGCGAGCAGTTCGGGTTCGGCGAGGGGTTGTCGCCGGCGGTCGATGCCGCGGTGCCGGTGTTCGCCGCGACGATACGGGCCGAGATCGAGCGTCAGCTGGCGGGTGCGCCCTAGCGGCTCGTCGCCAGAACATCGGTGGTCTCACCGCACGTCTCCCGCGCATCTCAACGGCCGCGACACGCGCCCGGGATGACGATGGATCTCCGACCGGGACCGACTCGCCCGACCCGCGGGCCGAACGGCCCGGCAGGTTCGGGAGGGCCGCCCCTCCGACCGGCTGACCGAGAGGGCCACGCTATGGGACATGAGCGGCACTCGAGACACGCCCGCGCCGTCCGGCGCGAGGATCTCCACGGGTCTCATCCTCGTGACCGCCGACGTCACCGACACGGGACCCGCGGCGGTCGCGCCCGCGACCGCCGCCCGATCCGCCACAGAGCCGGAGGGACTGCTCCGATGACCCGCACCACCGCCGCCCTCGTCGTGGGCGACGTCATGGCCCTCGAGCCCGTCGTCATTCGAGCGGATGCCCCGCTCAGCGACGCCGTGCAGCTCATGGAGCGGCACCACGTCCACGGCGTGCCCGTGGTCGACGCTGCCGGGTCGCTGGTCGGCGTCCTGTCGCAGACCGACCTCCTGCGCGCCCGGGCGACCGAGTTCCTGTGGGCGAACTGGGCGGGTCTGGCAGTCCGACACCTCATGTCCAGCCCCGCGCTCATCGTCCACCGGTCGACACCGCTGGCCGATGCCGCGCGCAAGATGGAACGCCAGCATGTCCACCGGCTCGTCGTCGTCGCCGACGAGGACGAGACCCTCCCGATCGGCGTCGTGTCGACGAGCGACCTGGTCAGGGCGATGGCCGAGGAGACAGATCGCGCCGAGCACTGAGGCCTGCCCCGCCGGCGTGGGTCGTTCGGCCAGGGCGCAACCGCCCCTTCCGCCGCCGCTCACCCACGCTGCTCAGGCTCTCGCTCGCGGCGGTGCCCCCGGGAGCGTCATCTCCGGATCGGGGTTAGGCTCGGGGTGTCCTGGACGACCAGGTGCTCGGCCGCCTTGCCCGCCGAGCCCGCCAACAACGAAGGAGGCGACCATGGACGCACAGGAACTTCTCGGTCAGGCTCGTGATGCGATGACCGCACGCCGCGTGTTCGGCGAACCGATCGAGCGCGACGGCACGATGCTGCTGCCGGTGGCGTCGGTCATGGGCGGCGCCGGTGGGGGATCGGGCCGCGCAGCCGGCGCGCCTGGGGCGGAAGGCGAGGCCGCCGAAGGCGGATCGTCAGCGGATGAGGGCAGCGGCTACGGGTTCGGGATGATGGCCAAGCCGCTCGGCGTGTATGTCGTTCGTGGCGACGAGGTGACCTGGCAACCGGCGGTCGATCGCAACCGACAGCTGTTCCTCGGGGCGTTCGTCACGATCTTCGCCGTGTTCGCGCTGCGGTCGGTGCTGCTGGCGATCGCCCACCGCTGAGGCATCGTCGAGTCGTCGCGGACGGCTCGCAGGGGCTACTCCATCGATTCCGCCAGCTCGATGGCGGCATCCCGCCCCAGGTCGCTCTCGAACCGGTAGAGGATCCCGTCGGCCCACCAGGTGAGCGTATCGCCGACGACCCGGCGACTGTCCTGGACCGCGACGCCGTCGGGAGTCAGGTAGAGGAACTCGTGCGGGTCGCCCGAGATCCAGAAGCCCGGCGCACCGTCGACGGTGGCTGCCTCGACCGTCGATCCGGGACCGAGCGTCTTCTGGATGAACCCTTCGTCGGTCCGACCCGGGGTCTCGGTCAGGATGGCCCCGATGCCCGAGGTGTCCACGGGTGGCAGGCCGGGCCCGCTCGCCCAGACGAGGGCGACCTGCCCGTGCCCGAGCGTCGGCTGCCACCAGACGGCATCGGGGATGGCGAGGCGCGGGTCGCCCGGCAGGGCTACGCGGAATCCGACCGCACCGTCGATCCCGTCGAGGCTGACCTCCGAGCCCAGCCCGAGCCCGCCACCGAGGGGCCCGGGCGACGCCGATCCGGGCGGCGGCGTCTGGGCACCTGATGGCGCGGCCGAGACGCCCGGTGTGTCGGCAGGTCCGAAGACGATCCGCAGGCCCGGCAGTCCCAGTGTCGCGGCACCCGCCGCAGCAGCGACGATCACGACGAGCACCGCCGCGAGGATGGCCCCCCGTCGGAGCGGCGAGCTGCCGCCGTGCCGTCCCCAGCGCCAGCCGGCCCGCGTCGGTCGCTCCATCGTCTCGACCTGCGCCCGGACGAGTCCCGGGAGGCCGGTCCCGACGGGCACGAGGATCTCGGCACCGAGGCCAAGGAGCGCCGCTTCGAGGATGTCGTCGGACGACGTCGCCAGACTGGCGGCACTGGGCGCTGCGTGCTCCGCGGGACGGTCAGCCATCTGCCGGCCCTCCGCGGATATCGTCGAGCACCAGGCGTTCGCGCAAGCGGCCGATCGCGCGCGACAGCCTCGACTTCACGGTGCCGCGTGGGATTCCCAGCGCCTCGGCCATCTCGACCTCGGACAGGTCGAGGAAGTAGCGCGCGCCGATGACCTCTCGGTCCTCGTCCCGGAGCGCATTCACCGCGCTGAGGAGCGCGGTGCGCCGCTCCCGATCGAGGACCGCCACCTCGGGCGACGGGGCCGCATCGGACCCGGGGCGGCGGTCCCCTCTGGAGCGCAGGACGAGCCCGTCGCGACGCCCGGCAGAGCGGCGCCGGTTGCGGGCTTCGTTGGCGACGATCCGCAGCAGCCACGGGCGGAATGGTGCGCCGGGGCGGAACCGTCCGAGCGCCGCGTACGCCTTCACGAACGCCTCCTGGGCGGCGTCCTCCGCCTCGCCCGTGTCGCCGGCCACGACGGTGGCGGTGCGCAGGGCAAGGTCGCGGTAGCGGCGGACGAGCTCTTCGTAGGCACTGACATCGCCTCGTCGTGCGCGGTCGATCAGCTCGGTGTCTTCCAGTGGGCGACCCTCCACGGACGAACCGTACCCTCTACACCGCCGGCCGGGCCCGGGTTCCGCGAGGGGGGACCAGCGGGCAGTGCGAGCAGCGGGTGGGGAGCTCCGGCCGGCAGATGGGCGGCTCGGCTCTTGGCGGCGCAGGCTGGAGGAGGCATTCTTGTGGCAGCATCGGGCACCACGCAGGAGGAGGCGACATGAGCTCCCTGGCCGCCGATCCCCGTGACGAGAATCCGGAGCCGGGCGACACGTTCACCCTGACCCCCGAGGGCTGGCAGCGCGTCGAGTACGCCGAGCCCGAGGAGGGCTGGCACCTCCGCAAGGACGGCGCGTTCGAATCGCCGGACGGCTTGACCCGCACCTGGCCGATCGATCCGCCGACCGGCGAGTGACGCCGCGCGAGCACCGGCTCCTGCCCCACACGGCCGACACTGGATTCGAGGCGCTCGGGCCCGACCTGGCAACGGCCTTCGAGGAGGCGGGCTACGCGCTCGCCGGGCTGACCGCGGATATCGCTCCAGAGGCCCTGCTCGAGCTCGGTCCGCAGGCGCTGCCGCCCCTGTCGGCGGTCCGGATCGAGGGACGCGATCTCCCCTCGCTCGCGTTCGCCTGGCTCGGCGAGCTCGTCGGACGTGTGGACGTCGATGGGGCGCTGGCCGCCGTCGAGGTCGACGCGGTCGAGGGTGGGCCGTCGACCGTCGGGAATGGCGACGCAGGTGCGATGGCCGCGGCGGACGGGGAGGCCGCGATGCCGACAGAGGGCTGGCGCCTTCTTGCGCGGGTCGCGACGCTGCCGTTCGATGGCGTCCGGGTCCGCCGGCGAGCGGACGTCAAGGCCGCCACCTACCACGGCCTCGCGGTCGAAGCGGATCCCGGCGGTGGCTGGCGGTTGACGGCCTACCTGGACGTCTGACGATGACGCGGCGGCGCGACCGGCCGGCGCGACGACCGGGTTCCCGGACGGGCTCGTCGCCGACCCGCCACGCGAAGGCGCAGACCGCTCCGACCCGGCCGGGCGGCCATCCGCGACCGGGAGGTCCGATCCGGCTCGAGCGCCTGGACGAGGTCCGCTGGCGCATGCCGCGCGACGAGCGACGGGGCATGCGCGTGGACGGGCTGGTGTTTGCCGACGATACGCTGATGGCCGGCCTGCGCGAGGATCCGTCGCTCACCCAGGTCGCCAACGTCGCGACGCTGCCCGGGATCGTCGGCGCGTCGCTTGGGATGCCCGACATCCACTGGGGCTACGGCTTCCCGGTCGGCGGTGTGGCGGCGATGCTCGTCGACGCTGGCGTCGTCAGCCCGGGCGGCATCGGCTTCGACATCAACTGCGGCGTCCGCCTCCTGGGCTCCGACCTCGCCGAGTCGGACCTGCGGCCCCATCTCGGGAAGCTCGCCGATGCCCTGTTCAACGCGGTTCCATCGGGTGTCGGGGCGCGCCTCGGGCGCAAGCTCGGCACGCGCGAGCTGGACGAGGTGCTCGTGCGCGGCGCCGGCTGGGCGGTCGACGGCGGCCACGGCACGGCCGGCGACCTGGAACGCACCGAGGAGCGCGGCCACCTCGCAGATGCCGATCCCGATCAGGTCTCGTCACGAGCGAAGCAGCGAGGCGCCGACCAGCTCGGCACGCTCGGATCGGGCAACCACTTCCTGGAGCTGCAGGTCGTCGACCGGATCGACGACTCGACGGCGGCCGAGGCGTTCGGGCTGGCGTCCGGCCAGGTGACCGTGATGGTCCACTGCGGCTCGCGCGGGCTCGGCCACCAGGTCTGCACCGACCACGTCGCGGCGATGGACCGCGCCCTGCCCCGCTACGGCATCGAGCTGCCCGACCGCCAGCTGGCCTGCGCCCCGCTCGGCTCCAGCGAGGCGGACGCGTACCTCGGGGCGATGGCCGCCGCCGCCAACTTCGCCTGGGCCAATCGTCAGCTCATCGCCGATGCCATCCGGCGAGCCTTGGCCGGGGTGCTCGGTCGGCCGTGGGAAGCGCTCGGCCTGCGCCAGGTGTACGACCTGTCGCACAACATCGCGAAGGTCGAGACGCACGCGGTCGGTGGGCGTGACCTACGCGTCTGTGTCCACCGTAAGGGTGCGACCCGGGCCTTCCCGGCCGGCCACCCTGACGTGCCCGAGCCGTATCGCACCGTCGGCCAGCCGGTGCTCATCCCGGGCGACATGGGCCGTCGCTCGTTCGTCTGCGTCGGGGCGCCGGGCTCGATGACCGAGGCGTTCGGCTCGGCCTGCCACGGCGCCGGCAGGAATCTCTCGCGCCATGCTGCGATCCGTGCACTCCGCGGCGTCGACGTCGCTGCGGAGCTCGCTCGGCAGGGCATCCTCGTCCGCGCCGAGCGGCGGGACCTGCTCGCCGAGGAGGCCCCGCTCGCCTACAAGGACGTCGAGGCGGTCGTGTCCACGGCGGAGCGAGCCGGGCTCGTCCGCTCGGTGGCGCGTTTGCGGCCACTGGCGGTCATCAAAGGCTGATCGTGGCGCGAAGGTGCCCGTCCGGATCGGTCATTCGGCCCTGTGATGGCAGGGGCGACGATGGCATCCTGCCGCGTGAGGAGACCCTCGTGATCGCCGACTGGCACCCCGTCGCCCACGACCCCGGCGTCCGCTCGGCCCTGGAGGCCACCCTCCACGGCCGGACGCTCCACGTGGAGCAGCGCGCAGCCGAGGCGGGCTGGCGCTGGTCCGTGGTGTCCGCCCACGGTCACGCCCTCGCCGAGGGACGCGCGTCCGATGCGCATGCCGCGGAGCGGGCCGCCGAGGACGAGCTGTACCGCGCCCACCCGCCGACCGGCGATGCCGCCAGCTGGTGGCTGGAGGAGTGATGCCGGTCCTGCCCGGACCAGCGATCGCTCAGCCGGCGGCCGCGACCTCGCCGACTGGCGCGTCGGCTGCGGCCGGCGCCTGGCCGCCGACCAGACCGGCTCCGTAGCCGGCGTCGAGGGCAGCCAGGTCGGCTGCCAGGATCTCAGGGCGCTTCGCCGACACGATCGAGGCGAGGGCGTCGCGCAGCGAGCCAAGCGCGACGATCGGCCTTCGGGCGATCAGCGCACCGAGCGCAACCACCGACACGAGACGGTCATCGCCCGCCTCCTTCGCAAGGTCCGTGCACGGGATCGTCACGACCTCGAGGTCCGTCCGTCGCACCTCGGCCTCGATCAGCGAGGTATTCACGACCAGCAGCCCGCGAGCCGTGACGAGGCCCTCGAAGCGGGCGAGGGAGGGTGGATTCAGCACCACTGCCGCGTCGGCCCGGTCGACGATCGGCGAGCCGATCGGCTCGTCCCCGACGATGACCGTGCAGAAGGCGGTGCCGCCGCGCATCTCGGGCCCGTACGAAGGGATCCAGAGCACCTCCCGGCCTTCGGCCATCGCCGCCCGGGCCAGCACGGTGCCGGCGAAGAGCAGGCCCTGGCCCCCGAAGCCGGAGAAGATCGTGGAGCGCTCCACGTCACACCCTCCCCGGTGCCGGCCGGAGGCCGACGCCCTTCCCGCGATCGAGGATGACCCCAACCGGGTACGTCTCGGCGACCTCGGCCAGGTGCGCGATCGAGGCAGGCGCATCCATGCCCCAGCCGACGGGACAGTTCGAGAGAGCCTCGACCAGCCCGAAACCGGTGCCTTCCAGCTGGACCTCGCAGGCCCGGCGGATCATCGCCTTGAGCTTGCCGATCGAGCCGGCGTCGGCGATCGTGCCGCGCGCCGCGTACGCCACGCCGGGCAGGACCGCCAGCATCTCCGTGATCGGGATCGGGTACCCGGCCAGCCGGGCGTCGCGTCCGAGCGGCGATGAGGTCGTCCTCTGCCCGAGGAGGGTCGTCGGGGCCATCTGGCCGCCGGTCATCCCGTAGATGCCGTTGTTGACGAAGATGCCCGTGATCAGCTCGCCTCGGCCGGCGGCGTGGATGATCTCGGCGGTGCCGATCGCGGCCAGGTCGCCGTCGCCCTGATAGGTCAGCACGAACGCATCGGGCTTGACCCGGCGGATGCCGGTCGCGACGGCTGGTGCCCGTCCGTGGGGCGCCTCCACGAAGTCGAGTCGGAGGTAGTCGTAGGCGAACACGGCGCAGCCGACCGGGGCGACGGCGATCGTCCGCGGCCCGAGCCCGAGCTCGCCGAGCACCTCGGCGAGGAGACGATGGACGACGCCATGACCGCATCCTGGGCAGTAGCTGGTCGACCTCTCGTCGAGGAGGTCCGGGCGCTGGTAGATGACCCGCCGAGGCGAGGCGGCCACCGATGCGGTCATCGCTCCCCCTCCGTTCCGGCATGGTCGCGTGGTTCGTCGCGCTCGATGTGCTCCACCATCGACGACGGCCTGTCACCCCCCTGGATGCTGCAGCGGAACTGCGCCCATTCGCCGGTCTCGATGAGGGCGATCGGGTCGGGTTCGGCGCACGACGCCGCCGCTTGCCTTGACGGGGGCCCCGCCGCCGGTCGCGCTGCCGGATCGTCCCCGATCAGCGACAGTGGGTCGGGCTCGAGCGCCCAGGCCGCATCGCCGAACGCGCCGTCGAGCACGAACGAGAGGGGATCCGGCTCCTCCGTCAGCCCGGGCTCGGGCACGTCCAAGCGAGGTTCGGTAGCGCTGACGAGCTGCCGCAAGGCGGTCACGACGGCGCCCGGTGCGGGCACCATGCCACCCATCCGACCATGGAAGGCGATCGGCGCCCGATCCCCGACCGCCAGTCGGACGTCCTCGAGCATCTGGCCCGCCGAGAGCTCGACGACCAGCATCGCCCGGGCGTGATCGGCGACCTCCGCCAGGTCCCGCGACGGGAAGGGCCACAGGCTGATCGGCCGGAACAGTCCGACCGGGAGGCCCGCCGCCCGGGCGCGCTCCACCGCCGTTCGCGCCACGCGGGCAGCCGTGCCGTAGGCCACGATGACGAGCTCCGCATCGTCAAGCCGCTCGCTCGCCCAGCGGACCTCCCGAGCCTCGATCGCCCGGTACTTCACCTGGAGGTGCTCGTTATGGGCCTCGAGTGCCTCGGGCTTCAGGTGCAGCGACCGCACCACGCGCGGCTCGCGGCGGTCTGCGCCGCCGAGCGCCCAATCGAAGGCGATACGCGGTGGGCAGCGGTATTCCGGTACGACCGGCTCCATCGCCTGACCGAGGATGCCATCGGCGAGGACGATCACGGGCGTTCGATAGCGCTCCGCCAGCTCGAACGCGTCGGCCATCAGGGCCATCGCCTCGCCGATCGAGGCCGGCGCCAGGACCGGAACCCGGTAATCGCCGTGGCCGTGTCCCTTGACGGCCTGGAGGTAGTCCGCCTGGGACGGTCCGATCGACCCGAGGCCCGGCCCGCCGCGCATCACGTTGACGAGCACGAGCGGCACCTCGGACGCGGCCATGTAGCTCATCGCTTCGGCCATCAGGCTGATGCCGGGCGATGAGCTGCTGACGAGGACACGGGCACCGGTCGCGGCCGCGCCGAGGCCCATGTTGATGGCGCCGAGCTCGCTCTCGGCTTGCACGAAGGCGCGTCCGAGCTCGGGCATCCGGCGAGCCATCCATTCGAGCAGCTCTGCCTGCGGCGTGATCGGGTACCCGAAGTAGGCGTCGCAGCCGGCCTGGATGGCCGCCTCGGCGATGGCCTCGTTGCCCTTCATCAGGACCCGGGCGGGCGTCTCCCGAAGGGCAGGCTCCTCGCCCTCGCCGGAGGGCTCGGGTGGCGGTGATGGGTTCTCGGAGGCGCCGGACGCGATCGGCGCGACGGGACGGTCGACGGTGCCCGCACGATCGTGGACATTCGTGACCACGTCAGGCCTCCCTGGGACGGGCGTAGACCGCGAAGACCGCGTCAGGGCAGACCCTGGCGCAGATCGCACAGCTGGTGCACGCCGCTGCATCGGTCAGGCGGACCGGGTGGTAGCCGAGTCGGTTGACCAGGGAGCGGTCGAGCTCCAGCACGTGGTGGGGACAGGCGGAGATGCAGATCTCGCATCCCTTGCAGCGCTCCTCCGCGATCGCCAGCGGCGACAGTGCAGCGGGAACGAGCATCTCGATCACAGGGTTCGGAGCCAGCTCCGGCACGACAGCCATTCGGACGCACCTCCGAGACTCCACAGTGGCCGGCGCAGGGCGCGCTTGGCAGGGCCGGATGGCGCGTTCTGCCGTGCGCTCCGGACCACGGCCCGGGCGCCGTTCGAATGACCGGTGGCAGCGGTCAACGCGACCAGGCAGGCTCGGACCCAGCCTCCGCGAGATCGGCGTAGGTGACCCCGACGGCGCGCTCCCAGCCCGGGCGGTCGACGTGGACGGTGAAGTGGTGGCTGCCGGCGTGGAAGGTGATCTCGGGGTCCTCACGCACGGCCGTGTCAGCGAGCACCGGGACGTCGAACAGCTCGCCGATCGGCGGCATCGTGCCGACCTCGCAGTCCGGCGCGAACGCCTCCATCTCCGCCTCGCTGAGCAGACGCACCCGGTCCGCGGTCAGCGCCCTGGCCGCCTTCTCCAGGTCCAGGTGGTCGACGGCGTCCACGACGATGAGCGCCCGCCGGCCGTCTCCTGTCTCGACCGCCAGGGTCTTCGCGAAGCGGCGGGGATCGACGCCCTCGATCTCGGCTGTCTCGCGCGCGGTGAACGTGAGGGGGTGCTCGTGGAGCTCGTACTCGACGCCGTGACTCCCGAGCCAATCGAGCAACCCGGCGTGCGGCCCCGACGAGGGGTCGCGCTGGGTGGTCGTCATCGCGTGCCTCCTTCCCGCCGGGTGGATCCGCAGCGATCGGGACGCCGGGACGGGGGATCGAGCGGCATTCGGGCCTGGCGAACGGCGCCATCGTGGCCCGGATCGGCGTTGCGGCACAGGGCCCACGGGCAGGACCGACCGGGTCGGAGGTCCCGAATGCGTCGGGCCGCGCGGCGATCGAGCCCGTCGGATCGATCCAGCGCCGCGGCCATCTCCGGTCGCGCCGGCCGACAGCGACGGAATGCCCGGGAACTGCGGGCCAGATGGCACGTCCGGGACGTGACGTTCCTCCCGAACCATCGTCACATCGGAGCGGACAGGACGGCTGGCGCGCAAGCGCCGGCCGTCCATTGCGAGGGACAGGCCATGGATCACCCCAGTGCCGGGCTCGCCGAGCTGATCGCCGCGCACGGCGTCAGCCGACGAGCGTTCCTACAGTTCTCGGCCGCGATGGCCGGGGCACTCGCGCTGCCTGCGAGCTTCGCGCCACGCATCGCGGCGGCGCTTGAGACGGCGCCGCGGGTGCCGGTCATCTGGCTCGAGGGCCAGGACTGCGCTGGCAACACCGAAGGCCTCCTGCGGGCGTCGCACCCGACGGTCGCCGAGCTGATCCTGGGGATCCTCTCGCTCGACTACCACGAGACGATCATGGCGCCGTCCGGCAAAGCTGCCGAGCAGTCGCGGGCGGATACCATGGACCGCTTCCCCGACGGCTACATCTGTGTCGTCGAGGGCGGCATCCCGATCGCCGAGAATGGCATCTACTGCACGATCGGCGGCCGGACGTTCAAGGACATCGCCCGCGCGACGATCGACGGCGCGCTGGCGACGATCGCGGTCGGCTCGTGCGCCTTCGACGGTGGCCTGCCCGCCGCCAAGGGCGGCCCCACCGGCGCGATCGGGGTCAAGGATCTCGTGCCCAGCGCGACCCTCATCAACCTGCCCGGTTGCCCGATGAACGTCCAGAACCTGACGGCCACGATCGTCCACTTCCTCACCTTCGGGGAGTGGCCGGCGACCGACCCGTCGGGGCGGCCGTTGTTCGCCTACGGTCAGCTCATCCACGATCAGTGCGAGCGTCGCGCGCACTTCGAGCAGGGCGAGTACGTCACAGCGTGGGGTGACTATGGCTCCCTCAACGGCTGGTGCCTGTACAAGATGGGCTGCAAGGGCCCGGACACCTTCGCCAACTGCCCCACGGCCCGGTTCAACGAAGGCACCAGCTGGCCGGTCAAGTCGGGCCACGGCTGCGTCGGGTGCACGATGCCGGCGTTCTGGGACCAGATGACGCCGTTCTACCGGCGGCTGCCCACCCCGCCGCCGTTCGCCACCGACGTCACGGCCGACCAGATCGGGCTCGTGCTCGTCGGCGGTGTCGCCGCCCTCAGTGTCGCCCACGGCGTCGGCAGCTATGCCCGGCAGCGACGGGCTGCGTCCGCCGAGGCTGCTGCCGGCGGAGTCGCCACGATGGAAGCGCCGCCGGCTGTCGAGGCACCGGCGACTGCGCCACCACCTGCGGCGGCGCCGCCTGGGCCGGAAACGCCGACCGCCGATGACAAGGGGACGGACCGATGACCCGCATCGCGATCGATCCGATCACCCGGATCGAAGGCCACCTCCGCATCGAGGTCGAGGTCCAGGACGGCGTCGTGACCGATGCCTGGAGCTCGGGCACGATGTTCCGGGGGATGGAGCTCATCCTGAAGGGCCGTGATCCGCGTGACGCCTGGGTCTTCGCCCAGCGCGCCTGCGGCGTCTGCACCACCGTCCACGCCCTGGCGTCCGTCCGGTCGGTCGAGAACGCTCTCGGGATGACGATCCCGACCAATGCCCGGCTGGTCCGGAACCTCATCGCCGGATCGCAGTACGTCCAGGACCACGTCATCCACTTCTACCATCTGCACGCCCTCGACTGGGTCGATGTCGTGTCGGCCCTCAGCGCATCGCCCAGTGACACAGCCACGCTCGCCCAGTCGATCAGCGACTGGCCCCTCTCCAGTCGCTCCTATTTCGCCGGTGTCAAGGCGAAGCTCGAGACCTTCGTCGCCTCCGGCCAGCTCGGCCCGTTCGCCAACGGCTACTGGGGCAACGCGGCCTACAAGCTGCCACCCGCGGCGAACCTGCTCGCCGTCGCCCACTACCTCGAGGCGCTCGACTGGCAGCGCCAGGTCATCCGGATCCACGGCCTCCTCGGCGCCAAGAACCCGCACCCGCAGACCTACGTCACCGGCGGGATGGCCCTCTCGCTCGCTCCCAACTCCACGACCGCCCTGAATGCCCGGGGCATCTCCGAGATCGCCGCGCTCCTCAAGCAGGCACAGGACTTCGTCGACAAGGTCTACATCCCCGACGTTCTAGCCGTCGCCGGCTTCTACAAGGATTGGGCCGCGATCGGCCAGGGCATCGGCAACTACATGTCCTATGGCGACTTCCCGGAGGACAACAGCGGGCAACCGAGCGCCAACTTCCTGCCGCGCGGTCGGATCATGGGCCGCGATCTGTCGAAGGTCGAGCCCGTCGACCACCTGTCAGTGGCGGAGACCGTCGCCCACTCCTACTACACCTACGATGGCGGGGACGACAAGCTTCTCCATCCGTGGGACGGGCAGACGAATCCGAAGTACGCGGGCCCGACACCGCCGTTCGAGGACCTCGTGGGCTTCGACAAGTACAGCTGGCTCAAGGCGCCGCGCTACGAGGACCAGCCGATGGAGGTCGGTCCCCTCGCCCGGATGCTGGTCGCCTATGTCTCCGGTGTTTCCGAGGTCAAGGCCGCCGTGGATGGCGTGCTGGGCACACTGGGCGTGGGTCCGGAGGCCCTGTTCAGCACCCTCGGCCGCATCGCCGCCCGTGCGATCGAGACACAGGTCATCGCCGCCCGCTCGGCCAAATGGCTGCAAGATCTCGACGACAATCTCGGCACCGGCGACCTGGCCATCGCCGACGTCAGCAAGTGGGACCCATCGACCTGGCCGAGCGAGGCCCAGGGCTGGGGTTTCGAGGAGGCACCCCGCGGCTCGCTCGGCCACTGGATCAAGATCAAGGACCAGACGATCGACAACTACCAGCTTGTCGTGCCGAGTACCTGGAACGGCTCCCCGCGCGACAGCCAGGGGCGACGAGGGGCGTGGGAGGAGGCCCTCATCGGCACGCCGGTCAACGACGTCACGCAACCGGTGGAGATCCTGCGGACCGTCCACTCGTTCGATCCCTGCATGGCCTGCGCCGTCCATGTCTACGACCCGGCCGGTGGCGCTGGCGTCGAGATCCGGATCGTCTGAGGGAGGTGTGTGATGGCTGTCCAGGCCGGAACGCCGGCTCCCTCCGCGCTTCCCGGGTCCACCTCTGACCCGACCTCGTCCGAAGGAGCGCATCGGGTCATCGACTCGTTCGTGCCGGCCAGGTCACAGCGCGTCCGGATCTACGTCTGGGAGATACCGGTCCGGATCACCCATTGGACGATCGTGACCTGCGTGGTCGTGCTATCGGTTACCGGTGCCTACATCGCCGATCCGTTCCTCATCGCGCCTGGCGGCGGAGTGATGAGAAACGTGCGCTTCCTGCACCTGCTCTTCGCCTTCGTCTTCCTGGCGGCCGGCATCGCCAGGACCTACTGGCTTTTCGCCGGCAATCGGTTCGCCCGCTGGACGGCGTTCGTACCGACGAATCGCCACCAGGCGAGCGAGGCGCGCCGGCAGATCGGCTGGTATCTCTTCGTCCGCAAGGACGTGCCGAAGGTCCTCGGCCACAACCAGCTCGCTGCCGGGACCTATCTCGTCGTCTTCTTCCTTTTCCTCATCCAGACAGTGACCGGCTTTGCCCTGGCAGCGATGCACGGGACCGAACCGTGGGCGACGCTGTTCGGCTGGGTGCCCGGGATCTTCTTCGGCGAGCAGGGGCTTCGGCTGATCCATCACCTGCTGATGTGGGCCATCATCGCTTTCATGGTCCACCACGTGTACTCGGCGCTCCTGGTCGACCACATCGAGCGGAACGGCCTCATGTCGAGCATCTTCAGCGGCTACAAGTTCGTGACCCGTCAGGAGGTCATCGAAGCCCGGGACGGCGGGATGGACGTCGAGGAGCACATCGAGTGAGCGAGGCCGGCGGCGCGGGCGAGACCCTGGTCCTCGGGGTGGGCAACATCCTGCTCCGGGACGAGGGTGTCGGCGTCCACGTCGCCCGCGTCCTGGCGGTGGCCGCGGCCGAGGCGGACGCCGCGGGCCTTGTCGATCCCCAGCTTTCCGTGACCCGGATCGTCGACGGCGGCACGCTCGGGCTCGATCTCCTGCCGATGATCGAGGATGCCGCGGCGGTCGTGATGATCGACGCGGTCGACCTCCGGGCGGCGCCCGGCACCGTCACGGTGCTGCGGGACGACTCGCTCCACGGGGCGCTCGCCAGGCACGTATCGCCGCACCAGGTCGGCATCGGCGACCTGCTCTCGGCGGCTCGCCTGGCCGGCACGCTCCCCGAGCGTGTATCGCTGGTCGCCATCCAGCCGGAGGCCATCGAGATCGGCCTCGAGCTGACGCCCGCAGTCGAGGCTGCGGTGCCGATCGCCGCGGCGCGCGTCCGCGACGAGCTGGCGGCGCTGGCTTCGAACCCATCGATCCCAGCCGGGCGCGTCCCCGCCGGCCCCGAGCCGGTCGGCGCCGCGCCCTGACGGCACCGGCCGTGCACGAGGCCGGCATCGCCCGCGCGATCGCCGAGACCCTCCGGACCGAGGGTCTCGTCGGGGTGCCCGTGCGCGTCCTCGTGACCGGGGGACACGACGAGCCGGCCGACTTCGACGCCTCGCTCCTGCTCCATCTCGGGCTCGCGGCCCCGGGGATCGATCTGTCATCCATCCGGGTCGTCCACCTGCCCTCGGAGCGTTGGTGTGCGACCTGCGGCAATCGGTTCGAGGCTGTCGGCGAGGCCGATTGTGCGGCCTGCGGTGGCGCCACGATGGCAAGCCAGCTCGACGAGCGGGTCGAGATCGAGCGGGCAGATGGTCCCGGGTCGTCCGACCCGGCCGAAGGTGCCGGAGGTCCCTCCGCCGCGGTGGCCGGCGAGGCGCAGTCTGGGGCCATGGAGCCGATCGCCGTCCCATCGCACGATCACGACGCGCCCGGCGGCGGTTCCGCCCACACTCACGGCGGCCGCCACGACGGCCCTGAGCGTCCCGATGACCGGATCACCTGAGGCGACCCGCAGCGCGCGAGCGTTCGCCGTCGAGGGCGTCGTCCAGGGCGTCGGGTTCCGGCCGTTCATCTATCGCCTCGCTCGCGAGCTCCGACTCGACGGGATCGTGCGCAACACCGCTGGCCGGGTCGAGATCGAGGTCGCCGGCGACCCGGCCGCGCTTGACGCGTTCGCTCGTCGGCTGCGTGGCGAGGCGCCGCCCCGCGCCCGGGTGGAGCGGGTTGCGGTCGAGCTGCTCGACATCGCCGCAGCTCCCGCCAGGGGTGCCGGGTTCGCCATCCTGGAGAGCGTCGCCGTGCCTTCCGCCGAGCGCCTCTTCCCGCCCGACATCGCGACCTGCGAGGACTGCCTGCGCGACCTGTGGGACCCGGCCGATCGTCGGTTCCGCTACCCCTTCACGAACTGCACGAACTGCGGACCCCGAGCCACGATCATCGAGGCGCTCCCGTACGACCGCGCCCAGACCTCGATGCGAGAGTTCCCCCTCTGCGCGGACTGCGAGCGCGAGTACCGCGACCCGCTCGACCGGCGCTTCCACGCCGAGCCCGTCGCCTGCCCGGCCTGCGGTCCGCGGCTTGCCTACCGCAGACCCGGCGACCCTGCACCGACGGAGCGCGAGGAGATGGCGCTGGCCGCGGCCGTGGCGGATCTCGTGGCCGGCCGGATCGTGGCCATCAAGGGTCTCGGTGGCTACCACCTTGCCTGCGACGCGACCGATCCGGCGGCCGTCGCCCGCCTGCGCGACCGCAAGCGCCGCTGGGCGAAGCCGTTCGCGGTGATGGTCCGCGACCTGTCGACGGCACGCGCCATCGCGCACGTCTCGCCGGCCGAAGCACAGCTCCTCGTCGCCCCCAGCCGCCCGATCGTGCTGACCCGGATCCGAGACGAGGCGCCGCCGACAGTCGTGGCATCGGGGCTGGCGGCCGGCGTCACGAACGGCAACCGCCGCGTCGGCCTGTTCCTCCCCTACACGCCGCTCCACCACCTGCTGCTCGAGGCCGTCGGCCGGCCGATCGTGCTGACCAGCGGCAACCTCTCCGACGAACCGCTCGTGACGAACGACGACGAGGCGCTCATCCGCCTGGCCGGGCTGGCCGACGCGTTCCTGGCCCACGACCGGCCCATCCGCGCCCGCTACGACGACTCGGTCACCCGGATCGTCGGCGAGGGCCAGCTCGCCCGTGAGTCGATCGTCCGGCGCGGCCGGGGCCATGCCCCCGAGCCGCTCGACCTGCCCGTCCGCCTGCCCGACGGGACGGCGGTGCTGGCGGTCGGAGCCGAGTTGAAGCACACGTTCACCTTGGCGTCGGGCGGCCGAGGGCACGTCGCGCCGCACATCGGCGATCTCGAGGACCTGCTGACCCACCGGGCCTTCGAGGAGAACCTCGCCCACCTCGCCCGCCTGCTCGACCTCGAGCCCGGCTGGGCGGCCCACGACCTTCACCCGGCCTACCTCTCCAGTCAGTACGCTGCCGGGCGCTTCCCTGCCGAGCGGCGGATCGGTGTCCAGCACCACCACGCCCACCTCGCCTCGTGCGCCGCCGAGCACGGGGTGACCGGCCGGTTCATCGGGATCGCCTACGACGGCCTCGGGATGGGCGACGACGGCACCTTCTGGGGTGGCGAGGTGCTCATCGCCGACCTCGTCGGCTATCGTCGCTTCGCCCGCTTCGGCCGGGCGCCGATGCCGGGTGGGGCGATGGCGGTGAAGAAGCCGTACCGGATGGCACTCGGCTACCTGCTCGGCGCCGAGCGAGACGGTCGGGCGAGGGAACCGGTCGCGAGCCCGCGCGCCGACCGGGGCCCGCGCGCCGACCGGAGGACGCCCGCCGATGCCGCCTTCGACGCTCTGACCGCGCCCGACGGCCCGGCCACCGCGTTCCTCGAGCGCCTCGACGCCCGCGAGGTCGGCGTCGTCCGGGTCCAGATCGCTCGCGGCCTGAACGCCCCGGTCGCCACGAGCGCCGGTCGGCTGTTCGACGCTGCCGCGTCGCTGCTCGGCCTGCGCGATGTCGCGGAGTTCGAGGCTCAGGCGGCGATCGATCTTGAGATGGCCGCGGCACCGGGAGCGCATCGGCCACTGCCGTATCGCCTGGACCGGCGCGATGGCCTGCTCGTCTACGACCCTCGCCCGACCCTGGTCGCGCTCGTGGAGGGCGTCGCCGACGGTTCGGCGACCGGGACGCTCGCGGCACGCTTCCAGGAGACGATGGCCGCCCTGACCCGCGAGCTGTGTCACGAGGCGAGGTCCGCGACCGGCCTCGACGTTGTCGGCCTCTCGGGTGGGGTGTTCCAGAACGCCTGGCTCAGTGGAACCCTGCTCCGGCGGCTCACTCACGACGGGTTCACGGTCCACATCAACGAACGAGTCCCCGTCAACGACGGTGGCATCAGCTATGGACAAGCGGCCGTCGCGGCCGCGAGGATGGCGGGAGCGGGCGGGCCGGCGGCGCGCCTCGAGCGCCGTACCTAGGAGGGCAAGCGATGTGCCTCGGCATCCCCGGCAAGGTCATGGAGGTCCGCGAGGAGGCGGGCTTGCCGATGGGTCGCGTCGACTTCGGTGGCGTCCGCAAGGAGGCCTGCCTGGCCTACGTGCCCGACGTGAAGCCCGGTGACTACGTCATCGTGCACGTCGGCTTCGCGATCAGCCAGGTCGACGAGGAGGAGGCGCTGCGCACTCTCGAGCTCCTCGACCAGATGGGTGACCTCGTGCAGCAGGAGCTGGCGACGATGGGTCCCGGCATGAGCGCCCCGGCCGTGCTGGACGACCCGGTCGCCGGTTCGGCTCCGCCACAGCGCGGGGGACTCGCCTCGTGAAGTACCTCGACGAGTACCGCGACCCCGTGCTCGCCCGCAAGCTGATGGCCGAGATCCATCGGGTGACGACGCGACCGTGGACGCTCATGGAGGTCTGCGGCGGACAGACCCACACGATCGTCAAGCAGGGGATCGATGAGCTCCTGCCCGAGGGCGTCCGGATGATCCACGGGCCCGGCTGCCCGGTCTGCGTGACCCCGCTCGAGCAGGTCGACAAGGCCCTCGCGATCGCCGCCCGACCGGACGTCATCTTCACCAGCTACGGCGACATGCTGCGGGTGCCGGGCTCGGCGACCGACCTTCTCGCTCTCAAGGCCCGCGGCGCCGACGTCCGCATCGTCTACTCGCCCCTCGACGCGCTGAAGGTGGCCCTCGCGAACCCCGACAAGCAGGTCGTCTTCTTCGCCGTCGGCTTCGAGACGACCGCGCCGGCCAACGCCATGGCCGTCTGGCAGGCCCAGCAGCTGGGCGTCGACAACTTCTCGATCCTGGTGTCGCACGTCCTCGTGCCGCCGGCCATGATGGCGCTGCTCGGATCGCCGTCCAACCAGGTCCAGGCGTTCCTTGCCGCCGGCCACGTCTGCGCCGTGATGGGCTGGACCGAGTACGAGCCGATCGCCGAGCGCTACCACGTTCCGATCGTGGTCACCGGCTTCGAGCCACTCGACCTGCTCGAGGGCATCCTGATGGCCATCAACCAGCTCGAGGCGGGTCGGGCGGAGGTCGAGAACCAGTACGTCCGCGCGGTCCGCCGCGAAGGCAACCGCCTCGCCCAGGAAACGGTCTTCCGAGTGTTCGAGATCGGCGAGCGCAAGTGGCGCGGCATCGGCGAGATCCCCTCGTCCGGATATCGGCTCAAGCCCGCCTTCGCCCGCTACGACGCCGAGGCCAAGTTCGACGTCGGCGACATTCACACGCAGGAGCATCCGGCCTGCATCGCCGGAGCGATCCTGACCGGCGAGAGGACCCCGCTCGACTGCACCGCCTACGGCACGCTGTGCCATCCGCAGAAGCCGCTGGGTGCGCCGATGGTGTCGTCCGAGGGCACCTGCGCCGCGTTCTACGCCGCCGGGCGTGGTATCGGCGTGCCGGCCCGGCCGCTCGCCATGGCCGCTCCGGCAGCTACGAACGCCCCAACGACGCCGATCGAAGGGGCCGCTCGATGACCGATCTCGAACGGCCGGTCGCCGGCACGACCATCGACGCCGACGGCGTGGCCTGCCCGGCGCCGATCCCGGAGGTCGAGCGGGTCATCCTCGGCCACGGCTCGGGTGGCCAGCTGTCCGCCGCCCTGATGCGCGACGTCATCGCCCCGGCCCTCGCCGCGGTAGCTCCAGGCGGCCCGCTCAATGACGCCGCGGTCGTCGAGATCGGCGGCCTGCGCCTCGCCTTCACGACCGACTCGTTCGTGGTCAGCCCGATCGCTTTCCCTGGTGGCGACATCGGGGAGCTCGCCGTCAACGGTACGGTCAACGACCTGGCGATGATGGGTGCCGTGCCGATCGCGATCTCGCTCGCCTACGTCATCGAGGAGGGTCTGCCGTTCGAGGAGCTGCGCGCCGTCACCGCCTCGGCCGCTCACGCTGCCGCCCGCGCCGGCGCTCCGATCGTGACCGGCGACACGAAGGTCGTGGGACGGGGTGCCGCCGACCGCCTGTTCGTCAACACGGCCGGCATCGGCCTGGTGCCTGACGGTGTCGCGCCGGCCGCCGACCGGGCCCGTCCCGGCGACGTCGTCATCCTCTCGGGGCCGATCGGGCTCCACGGAGTCGCGATCATGAGCGTTCGCGAGGGGCTCGAGTTCGAGGTCGAGATCGAATCGGATACGCAGCCGCTGGGCGGGTTGGTGGCGGCGCTCGTGGGCGCCGTGCCGGACGTCCGAGTGCTTCGCGACCCCACCCGCGGGGGACTGGCCTCGGCCCTCAACGAGATCGCTCAGGCCTCCGCCGTCGGTATCGCGATCGACGAGCCGGCCGTACCGATCCCGGGTCCCGTCCAGGCGGCTTGCGAGATGCTTGGGCTCGATCCCTTCCACGTCGCCAACGAGGGCAAGTGCGTGGCGATCGTGCCGCCCGAGCAAGCGGAGGCGGCGCTGGGCGCGATGCGCGCTCTGCCCGAGGGGGCAGAAGCCGTCGCGATCGGGGCGGTCGTGGGCGAGCACCAGGGGATGGTCACGGTCCGCACGATCGTCGGCTCGGAGCGCATCGTCGACATGCTGGTCGGGGAGCAGCTGCCCCGCATCTGCTGAGAGCGCACTGGAAGGTCCTGTGACCTCCGGCCCCCGTCTCCGTGCCTGTCGGACTGGCGGTCGGGCCGAAGGGCCCATGTGCGCAGATGCGCATGTGACTGACCATTGCGGCCATGGACGAGATCACCGAGCTCCAGGCCGAGATCCTGAAGACGCTCGCCAGCCCTCGCCGACTCGACATCCTCCACCGGCTTGCCGAGGGACCCGTCGAGGTCGGTCGCCTGGCCGACGAGCTCGGCCTGGCGCAGCCCAACGTCTCGCAGCATCTCGCCGTGCTCCGCGCGGCCGGGCTGGTCGAGGCGGAACGCGAGGGCCGCGAGGTCCGCTACAGGCTGTCGGACCCGGACGTCATGGTCGCCTGCGGCGTCATGCGCCGGGTGCTCGAGCGGCGGCTGGACCGCCTGGCGAGCCTCGTCTCGAACGGCAACGGCAGCGCCTCAAGCGGCGCACCGGCCACCGTCACCAATCAAGTCACGACCCCGAGGTAGACCGCGATGGACGACGAGCCCCTGAACCTGGTCCTCTTCTCCGGCACCGATGACAAACTGCAGGCCGCCGCGGTCCTCACCGCCGGCGCCGCCGCTCTCGGCAAGCCGGTGAACCTCTTCCTCCAGTACTGGGCGCTCGAGGCGTTCCGCAGGGACCGCATCGATCGCGACCACGGCCTCGCCGCCGAGGCGGGCGCCGAGGGACGCGCCGCGGTCGACGCGCTCCGTGAGGCGGGCCAGGCCAGCTGGGCCGACACCTTGCGCCAGGCGAAGGAGCTTGGCGAGGTCGACATCCAGGCCTGCTCGCTCTCGATGGACCTGCTTCATCTCGAGGAAGGCGATCTCGCCGACCTCGTCGACGGCGTGGAAGGCGTGACAGCCTTCTACCTCAATGCCGGCGGCGGCCAGATCGTCTTCATCTAGGCACGACCGCAACCAGACCTCCGAGAACACGGAAGGGAGTCGCACGTCATGACCCTGCAGGTCGCCAGGACCCTCGACGCGAAGGGCCTGTCCTGCCCGTTGCCGATCGTCAAGACGGCACAGAACATGAAGGAGCTCGAGTCCGGTCAGATGCTCGAGGTACTTGCCACCGACCCCGGGTCGGTCAAGGACTTCGCGGCCTGGTCGAAGTCGACCGGCAACGAGATCGTCGAGCAGACCCAGGACGAGAAGGTCTTCCGCTTCGTCCTCCGCAAGAAGTAAGGGACAGACTGATGACTCTCGTGGCAGACACCGCGACGGCTGAGGCCGTTAAGCCGGCCGCCGAGCCCGCTCCCGTGCCGGAGCACGAGCACGAGGCGAAACCCCGCGACATCCTGATCATCGACTACAGCGGTGAGCTGGAGAAGACCTGGGCGACGATGATCCTGGCCTCGACGGCAGGGGCGATGGGTGCCAAGACCCGCGTCTTCGTCACGTTCTGGGGTCTCCAGACGTTCGTGAAGGACGACCGACGCATCACCGGCAAGAACTGGATGCAGAAGATGATGTCCTTCATGCAGCGGCCGGGCGTCAGCCACCGCAAGCTGTCGAAGATGAACTTCCTCGGCATGGGCCCCTGGATGATGGGCAAGCTCGCCAAGGAGTACAACGTGGCGAGCCCCAAGGAGCTCCTCGAGGCCGCCCAGCTGATGGACGTCGAGTTCATCCCCTGCCAGATGACGATGGACATGTTCGGCCTGACCCGCGACGACCTCATCGACGGCATGGCCGAGCCGGTCGGCGCGGCCACCGTCATCGGCCTGATGCAGGAAGGATCCTCCCCGCTGTTCATCTGAGCATCGGCGTCATCCGATCCGCCCCGCGTCGCGTGGCCGGTTCCGGCCGACCGCGCACCGCCCCCGGCTCGCGTTCCGACCCGAAAGGAAGGGCACTCCCGTGACCGAAACCTCCGCCGCCTACGCCATCACCCGGACGATCGACGCCCGCGGCAGCTTCTGCCCGGGACCCCTGATGGAGCTGATCCGGGCCATCCGCGAAGCCGCTGTCGGCGACGTGCTGGCCGTCCTCAGCTCGGACAAGGGAAGCAAGGTCGATATCCCGAAGTGGGTCGAGAAGGCCGGCCACCGCCTGATCGCCCTCGAGACCCGCGACGGCTACGACGAGCTCATCGTCGAGAAGATGCGCTAGGTCGAGGACGGCATCCGCATGCAACGCATCCTCATCCTCGGCGGCGGTGTCGGGGGCACCCTCACCGCCAACCTCCTCGTTCGCAAGCTCCATCGCGAGATCCGTCGCGGGTCCGCGACGGTCACCGTCATCGACGCGACCGGCCGCCACACCTACCAGCCGGGGTTCATGTACATCGCGATGGGCGGCGAGCGCGCCGAGAGGCTGACCCGCCCGGAGCGGTCCCTCCTCGATCGCCGCGTCCAGCTTGTGGTCGGCGAGATCGTCGCCATCCACGAGGGCGACCAGCTCGTCGAGCTCAAGGACGGGCAGCGCCTCGCCTATACCCAGCTCGTGCTGGCGACAGGTTCCCGGATCCTGCCCGAGGCCATCGAGCACTTCGAGACCGAGGCTCATCACTTCTACACAGCCGAGGCCGCCGCGAAGCTGCGCAAGGCGCTCGACGGGTTCAAGGGCGGCAAGGTCGTGGTCGGCATCGCTTCGATGCCCTACAAGTGCCCGCCGGCTCCGCTCGAGGTCATCTTCCTCATCGAGTCCGAGCTCCGCGAGCGTGGTCTCCGCGACAAGAGCGAACTCCACTACTGCAGCCCGATCGGGCGGGCCTTCACCATCGAGAGCGTCAGCGAGATGGCGACCCCGATCCTCGAAGAGAAGGGCATCGAGCTCCACACGTTCTTCAACGTCGAAACCATCGATCCCGAGCGCAAGGTCATCGGCAGCCTCGAGGGCGAGGAGCTCGACTACGACCTGCTCATCCTGGTGCCTCCGCACAAGGGCCAGCAGTTCCTGATGGACTCCGGCATCGCCCCATCGCCGGGCGGCTGGTTGCCGACTGACCGCCACACCCTCCTCGTGGGCGAGCGCAAGAACGTCTACGCCCTCGGCGACGCCACGGACCTGCCGCTGTCGAAGGCCGGCTCGACGGCGCACTTCGAGGCGCCCGTCGTTGCCGAGCGGATCGCCGCCGCCGTCCAGGGCCGGGTGCCCGACGGGAAGCACGCCGAGTACGAAGGCAGGGTCATGTGCTTCTTCGAGATCGGCGACGGCAAGGGCACCCTCCTTCAGTTCGACTACGACCATCCCCCGAAGCCGCCCAAGCCGAACCAGCTCTGGCACCTGGGCAAGATCGTCTTCAACAAGACGTACTGGCACACGGTTCCCAAGGGCCGGGTGTAGCGAGACGCGGGCCGGCACCCCCACGGCTCGATCGTCCGTTCGCCCGAGCCCATCCAGCGAGACGCCCCGCGGCGCTCCGTCCGGATCCCTTCCCCGGGCGTTGCGAGCGGGGCGTCTCCGCGTACCGCCGGCGGGTGGCAGGCGGCGCCGCATTCCAGTGACCGTCGGCACGTCTGTGCCGATCGTTCGCCGCGAGTCGCCCCGCGACGCTCGATCCGGCTCCCTGTCCGGAGAGGCGCCACGGGGCGCTCCCGCGTCCGACCTGACGCTCCTCCGTCGTCGGTCGGTGCTGTGGTGGCTCGCCTGGCATCCGCGGTCCCTCGACCCGCGCCGCTGCTACGGCAGGCGCGAGAACCAGGCGAGCGAGCCGATCGCGGCTGCGACGGCGAACGCGAGGGCCGCGCCGACGAACAGGTCGGTCACCTCGCGCTCGACTCGCTCCACGCCGACGCCCTGCCCGAGATCCTCGAACACCGTGCGCAGCTCGTCGGCCGTGGCCGCCTCGAAGGCTCGGCCACCGGTCGTCTCGGCCACGCGCCGGAGGGCTGCGGCGTCGACGGGGACGCGTACTGTCTGGATGCCGACGTTGACCGTGCCGTCGGGCGTCCCGAACGCGATCGTGTTGACCGGCACGCCCAGCTCGGCGGCCCGGCGGGCGGCGTCGTCCTCGGAACGGCCGACGGTCGTGTCACCGTCGGACAGCAGCACGATCGTGCCGCCGACCCCCGGCGACGTGGCATCGGCGGTCGCGCCGCTCGCTCCTGCCGCGACGGCCGCCGCGCTTCGAGGCAGCATGTCGAGGGCGGCATAGAGCGCCTCGCCGATCGCGGTGCCCGGGCCGAGCTCGAGGCGGTCGATCGCGCGGTCGAGGACGAACCGGTCGATCGTCGGGGTGACCACCGCCCGGGCGGCCTGGTCGAACGCCACGAGCCCGACCGGCACGCCATCGGGCACCAGCTCCAGGAAGCGGTGGGCCGCCTCCTGCGCCGCCGTTTGGCGGGAGGGCGATACGTCGGACGCCTCCATCGAGCGCGAGGTGTCCATCGCCAGCACCACCGTCGGCCGGCCGGGCTCGTCGACCGCCATCGCCGGACGTGCGATGCCCACGACGAGCACGCCGAGCGCGAACAGGTATCCCAGGGCGGGCAGATGTCGCCGCCAGCCGGGTCGCTCGGGCGCGACGGCGTCAAGCAGCTCGACGGCGGCGAACCGCACGGCGTAGCGCTTCCGCCGCCGCTGCATCGCGAGATACAGGGCGATCAGGAGCGCCGGGATCACGAAGAGCGCGAGCCGCTCGGGTGCGAGGAATGTCATCGGGCAGGTCCGGGGGTTGCGACGTCGACATGGCCGACCGCTCGCGAGCGACGCCGGCCATCGAGGAAGCGGGCGAGCGCGGCGACCCAGTCCTCGCCGGTCCAGAGGCGCAGATGGGCGGCACCGGTCCGGGCGAGCGTGGCGGCGGCGAGCGCGCGACGCCGGTCTGCCTCCGCCGCGAAGCGAGCCCGGAGCACCGGGCTCGCCGTGTCGACCGTCCGCCGCCGGCCGGTTTCGGTATCCACCACGGTCAGGTAGCCGACATCGGGTAGTCGGACGTCGCGCGGGTCCACCAGCTCGATCGCGATCGTGTCGTGGCGCCGGGCGAGGGCGGCCAGCGGCCGCTCCCAGTCGAGTGGTCCCATGAAGTCCGACACGATGACGACGAGCCCGCGCCGCCTGGCGAGCGCCCCCAGGCGGGCGACGCCGGTCGCGAGATCGGCAGGCCCACCCACCGCCGCCTCGCGCTCGGCGCGCGCCAGCAGCGCCGCCAGGTGCGGTCGCCCGGCCCGGACCGGAACCGGGTGGATGCCGTTGCCGTTCAGGAGGAGCGCCCCCACCCGGTCGTGGCCGCGGGTGGACAGGGAGGCCACGGCCGCCAGCACGTCCAGCGCGAGGTCGGACTTTTGCGCGCCGACCGTGCCGAAGTCGAGGCTGCCCGACAGATCGACGAGCACGACGACATCGAGCTCGCGCTCCGCCTGGGCGTCCCGGACGTGCGGCACGCCGGTCCGCGCCGTGACCGTCCAGTCGATGCGTCGGACGTCGTCGCCCGGGCTGTACGGGCGAGCCTCCGCCGCCTCGACCCCGCGTCCCACGACGAGGGCGAGGTGATCGCCCTCCCGGATGCCGTGGATCCGCCGGCGGACGGTCAGGTCGACTCGGCGGAGGATCTCCGGGACAGGTGCCGGTCGCCAGCGGCGTTGTGGTGCTGTCATCTTCCCGGCGCCACGCTCATGCCGACTCCGCCACGTAGGTCGGCGGGGCCGCACCGGCCGCGGCCCCCGGCGAGGCCGGGTAGCCGAGCGGCGTTGCGTGGATCGGCGGGCTCGGCAGCCAGACCGTGGCCGGCGCCCAGACGCTCGACAGCAGATCGACCAGTACGTCGTCGACGGTCAGACCGTCGGCGAGCGCCCGGTAGGAGAGCACCAGGCGCAGGTTGAGCACGTCGTAGGCGACGTCGTAGACATCCTGGGGCGTCGCCCGGTCACGGCCGTGCAGGAGGGCGAGCGCCTTGGCCGCGCGAACGAGACCGAGGCTCGCCCGCGGGCTGGCGCCATATTCGAACAGGCCGGCCAGGCGAGCGAGCCCGTGCGATGCGGGATCGCGGGTGGCCAGCACCAGGCGGACGGCGTAGTCGGCGGTCGGCTCGTCCACCGTGACCGCCCGGGCGGCGGCCTGGAGGGCCGTGACGTCCTCGGCGTCGAGGAGCCGAGCGGCGGTCGGAGCCGCGGCATCGTAGCGGCGCACGATCTCGCGCTCCTCGCCCGGCGTCGGGTAGTCGACCGGGACGCGCATCAGGAAGCGGTCGCGCTGGGCCTCGGGGAGGGGATAGACGCCCTCCGACTCGATGGGGTTCTGGGTGGCCACCACGAGGAACGGGCGTGGCGCCGGCATGGTCCGACCGCCCACCGTGACCTGGCGCTCGGCCATGACCTCGAGGAGGGCCGATTGGACCTTGGCCGGTGCCCGGTTGATCTCGTCGGCCAGGACGACATTGGCCAGGATCGGTCCTGGCTCGACGTCGAAGGTCTCGCTCGACTGGCGGTAGATGCGGGTGCCCACGATGTCACTGGGGATCAGGTCGGCGGTGAACTGGATCCGCGAGAAGGTCCCGCCGATGACCCGCGCGAGCGTCGAGAGGGCAAGGGTCTTGCCCAGCCCGGGCACGCCCTCGAGCAGGCAGTGGCCGTCGGCGAGCACCGCGGTGAGCAGCCGCTCCAGGACCCGCTCCTGGCCGACGACGACCCTCGAGAGCTCGAGGCGGACCTGGTGGAGGCGAGCGACCGGCAGCTCGAGGTCGGACGGATCGGGGACGGGTTCCTTGTGCTCCAGGCTCATCGATCGCCTCCGGTCCAGATGGGGCCGCCGGTCTCACCGCCGTATCCGGTCGTGCCGTCCGGCGAGAGGGTCCCGCCGCCGAACAGGTCCTCGAAGAGACGCAGCATCTCGTCGAGTCCGGACGCGTCCTGCGGGTCTGTCGCTTCGGGCGATGGAGCGGGCGAGGCGTCCGGTACCGGCGTGGCCCCCGGGGCGCCCTCGTCGGGGAGGAGGCCGTTGGGTCCGAAGAGCTCACCGAAGAGCTGGTCGAGCGCCCGCGGGTCGATCGTGCCGTCGGGCCCGAAGAGCTGATCGAGGCCACCGAGACCCTGGTCGCCGAGCGGACCGTCCGGACCGAAGAGGTCCTGGAAGTCCTTCAGGCCCTGGCCACCCAGTGGCCCGTTCGGCCCGAAGAGGTCGCCGAGGCCCGGCAGCGTCTGGTCGAGCGGGCCCATCGGCGTGTTCTGATCGGCCGTCCATTCGCCGTCCTGGACCTTGCGCAGCAGCTCCTTGGCCGCGTCGATCGGGATCGCGAAGCTGACCCCGTCGCTGCCGCCCGATTGGGTGGCGATGGCGGTGTTGATGCCGATGATCCGGCCCTCGCGATCGGCGAGCGGGCCGCCGGAGTTGCCCGGGTTGATCGGGGCGTCCGTCTGGATGAGGTCCTTGAGCTCGCCGAGCTGGGTCGGCAGCGTCCGCCCCACGCCACTGACGATGCCGGTGGTGACGGTCTGGGAGAAGCCGAACGGGCTGCCGACGGCGATGGTGGCCTGGCCCACGCGCACGCTCGCGCTCGTGCCCAGCTCGGCCGGCGGGAGGTCTTGACGCGTCGCGCGCAGCACGGCCGTGTCGATGGAGCTGTCCACAGCGACGACCTCGGCGGTCGTTGTCGAACCATCCTGGAGGCGCAGGGTGACGCTGGATCCACGGCCCACGACATGCGAGGCGGTGAGCACCCAGCCGCCCTCGTCGGCGACGAAGCCGGCTCCTGTGCCCGACCCGCTCTCCACCTCGACGACGGACGGCAACAGCCGATCGATGACCGCCGCGATCTGCTCGTCGGCGGGGTCGAGCGGCGCCGGCGTCGGCGTCGGGCCCGGATCGGTGGTCGGCGACGCGGAGGGACCCGCCGCGCCCGGATCGGCTGCCGCGCCCGGATCGGCTGCAGAGCCCGTGTCGGTCACGGATCCCGTGTCGGCTGCGGAGCCCGTGTCGGTCAATGCCTCGCCCGCAGTCTGGACGACCTTCCCGATGCTGTCCCCGGCGACGACGCCGACACCCCCGACGGCGATCACGGCGGCGAGACCCAGCAGGCCGACGCCGACCAGGCGGCGGGTGCGGCGCGACGGGCGCCACGGGGCCGTGGAGGCGAGCGGTACGGGAGTGGGCTCCCGCGGGCCCCAGGTCGTGGGGCCGAGCGGGGGCGTGGCGGGCAGGTCGCGCCAGGTTCGGTGGCGACGCTCGCCGCCGGGGCCATCGTCCATGTTCGTCTCTCCGGATCCGAATCGAATTCGGCCCGGAGGCTAGCGGGCGAGCGCTAAGCGGGACGTGTATCCCGCATAAGGGCGGGATAAGTCGCGGGCGCGCCGGCGGTGACCGGCGTGCCCGACCTCATCTCGTCCCCTGCATCCCAGAGCGGATCGGCGATCCCGGCCAGGTCTCCGGGCTGGCCCGACGTGGCCCTGCGATCTGGCAGCCAGACGACGAAGCTCGCCCCGACGCCGACCGCCGACGTCACGCTGACCCGGCCGCCGTGCGCCTCGGCGATCTGGCGCACCAGGGCCAGGCCGATCCCGCGTGCTTCGCCGGGCGCAGCGGCGCGTCCGTCACGCCACGCGCGCCGGAACACGAACGGCTGGACCTCGGCGGCGATGCCCGGGCCGTGGTCCCGGACGCCGAGCCAGAGCCAGGCGCCCGACCGGCCCGCCCCGACCGTCACCGACGAGCCGGGAGGCGCCACCCGCAACGCATTCTGGAGGAGGTTGGCGAGGGCACGCTTGAGCGCCTCACCGTCGGCCGTGACGATCAGGCCGGGCTCCACGCGATAGACCAGCGGGCAGTCCCGGGCAGTGGCCGGCGCCTCGAACTCCGCGCTGGTCTCGGCGACCAGGAAGGCCAGGTCGACCGGCGCCGTCACCGGGTGTCGGCCCTCGTCGCGGAGGGCGGCGAGCAGGTCCTCGATCGTGCCGGCCATCCGGTCGGCTGCTCGCCGGGCGACCTCCGCGGCGTCGCGCAGGCCGTCGACGTCGGTGGGATCCGCCAGCGCGACATCGAGGTTCGTGCGGACGACGGCAAGAGGGTTGCGTAGCTCGTGGGAGGCATCCTCGATCAACGTCCGCTGAGCCCGGACGCCGTCGTCGATGCGGTCGAGCATCCCATCGAACGTGTCGGCCAGGCGGCGCAGCTCGTCGTCCGGACCGGTCAGGTTGATGCGACGGGACAGGTCGTTGGCCTCGATGTCGCGGGCGACGGCGGCGATGCGATCGATCGGGCGCAGCACCCGACCGGCCACGATCCAGCTGACGAGCAAGCTGATCGGCACCAGCATGGTGAGCCCCACGAGCGAGACCGTGCGCAGGTCGGCCAGGGCCTGGGCCCGTGCCTGCGCCTCGGCATCGCTGACGGCATCCTCGAGCCGGACCTGGAGGGGCACGCCGAGCTGGCTGAGGATGTCGCTCTCGAAGACGACCGAGGTGCTCGTGCCCTGCGTGCCCAGCACGCCCGAGAGGGCGAGGTTCACGCCGCCGACGAGGAACGCCGCGACGACGACCATCGCCGCGGTGTACATGACGGCCAGCCGCAGGCGTGCCGACGCGAGCGGCGCCGGTAGGCGCGCGAGCAGGCGCATCAGCCCGCGACCTCCAACCGGTAGCCCACGCCGACGACGGTCGCGATCGGCTGGCCGGGCCCGGCCGCCGCGAGCTTGCGGCGAAGGTTGCTGATCGTCACCCGAACGGTGTTGCTGAACGGATCGGCCTGCTCGTCCCAGACGTGCTCGATGAGTCGTTCGGGGGTGAGGACCTGGCCGGGATGCAGCAGCAGATACCGCAGGAGAGCGAACTCCTTGGGGGTGAGCTCGAGCCGCACCCCGTAGCGGCGGGCCTCGAAGCGGGCGGCGTCGAGCTCGAGCGCGCCCAGGCGCAGGGTGGAGCCGGGATTCACCGAGTCGCGGCGCATGAGCGCCCTGACGCGAGCCGTCAGCTCGACGAAGCTGAACGGCTTGACGAGGTAGTCGTCGGCGCCGTCGTCCAGCCCGCCCACGCGGTCGTCGAGCCCGTCGCGCGCGGTGAGCATCAGCACCCGTGGCGCGCGTTCGTCCTCGATGCCCAGCTCGCCACGGCGGATCGCCCGGCAGATGTCACGACCGTCCATGTCGGGCAGGCCGAGATCGAGGCAGACCAGGTCGTATGGGTTGGCCGTGAGGCGCTCGATGGCGGCCGCGCCGTCGGCCGCGGCGTCTACGGCGTAGCCCTCGCGGCGCAGCCCGGTCTGCAGGGCGGCGGCGAGATCGGTCTCGTCTTCGACGATGAGCAGGCGCACGTTCGGGGTCGAACCTCCGGGTCGAGGGACGAGTGAAGCCTACCGGGGGTGACGTCAGGACGCCGTAAAGACGCCTCGAGGCAGAGGCCGCGGCGTGCACGAGTTCCGACCGGCGGTGCGGCCGTCGGAGTGGCTCGCTAGGATGGTCGCCGTGACCATCCCTGCCAAACCCGCGTCCGCGGATGGACGCGTCTTCTCCCGGGCCTACTCGCCGAACCCGCCGGTCGCCGTGCGCGCCGAGGGATCGACGATCTGGGATTCGGATGGTCGCGCCTACCTCGATGCGGCGGGGGGTGCCGTCGTCGTCAACGTCGGCCATGGCCGAGCCTCCGTGGCAGAGGCGATGGCGGCCCAGGCGGGCACGCTCGCCTACGCGCACGGCAGCGCCTTCACGAGCGAGCCGCTCGAGGCGTACGCCCGCGAGGTCGGCGTGCACCTGCCCCTTGACGAGCCGGCGATCTACCCGGTCAGCGGCGGTTCCGAAGCGATCGAGACCGCGCTGAAGATGGCCCGCGCCTTCCACCTGGCTCGCGGCGAGGCGGACCGCCAGATCGTCATCGCCCGCTGGGGGAGCTACCACGGCAACACGCTCGGCGCGCTCGACCTGTCCGGGCGTCGTCCGCTGCGCCGGCCGTACGAGGGCTGGCTCGGGCGGTTCCGCCACGTCAGCGCCGCCTACTCGTACCGGGCCGGCGACCCCGGCGCGAACGCCCTGGGCACGGCCGAAGAGCTGGCGCTCGAGCTGGAGCGGACGATCGAGAACGCCGGGCCTCGGACGGTCGCCGCCTTCGTCGCCGAGCCGATCGTCGGGGCCAGCCTCGCCGCCTGCCCGCCGCCCGATGGCTACTGGCCGGCGATCGCCGAGGTCTGCCGGCGCCACGGGGTGCTGCTCATCGCCGACGAGGTCATGACCGGCTTCGGGCGGACCGGGCGCTGGTTCGGCCTCGACCATTGGGGGGTCCGGCCCGACATCCTCGCCGCCGCCAAGGGCGCGACGAGCGGCTACTGGCCGTTCGGGTTCGCGGCGGCTTCGGGACACGTGCGCGAGATCGTCGCCGCCGGCGGCTTCGTCCACGGCTTCACCTACAGCCATCACGTCGTCGGGGCGGCGGTCGCCCGCGAGGTGCTGCGCATCCTCGAGACCGAATCGCTGGTCGAGGCGTCGGCCGTCAAGGGCGAGCGGCTTTCGGCGCTCTTGCGTGACCGGCTGGAGTCGCATCCGGCGGTCGGCGACATCCGTGGGCAGGGGCTCATGGTCGGGATCGAGCTGGTCGCCGATCGCGAGACGCGCGACCCGTTCCCTCGCAGCGCGAAGCTGACCGAGACGATCGTGGGCACCGCGCGCGATGCCGGCCTGCTGCTCTACAGCGGCACCGGCCTGGCCAACGGCGTCGACGGCGATTCGATCCTCGTCGGGCCGCCGTTCGTGGTGACCGATGACGAGATGGGGCAGATCGCCGATGGTCTGGCGTTCGCCCTGGACGGGGCGCTGGCCACGATCGGAGCGCCGGCCGCGTCCTGACGTCCGGGGTCGACGGCGAGGCGGCTGTGGACGGCGGGGCGGCCGCCGCCGCTCCGCCTACCGTCGCGAGGTGAGCGCTCGCAGGACGACGATCCCGCCGACGGCGATGACGAGGATAGGGAAGAGGTAGCTGCCGACGTTCGGCAGCAGCGCAGTCGCCGAGAGGCCGAGCAGAGCGAGGATGCCCCCGAGCCAGACGGCGAGCGGGATCCCCGGCCGTGTGCGGCGCACGAGCCCCAGGCCGATCAGCGCGATGCCCAGGAACAGCGTCCCCCAGCCGTCACGGTCCGGGATCAGCCCGACCGAGATGAGCAGTGACGGCAGTCCGATGGCGACGAGGATGACGCCCAGCCAGAGCATGAAACCCGAGCCCGGGGAGCCTCTCCGTGAGACGTAGACGACGAGCGCCGACACCCCGATCAGCAATCCGAGCCACGACCAGATCGACGTTCCAGGGACGAGCTGCTGGAGCAGGAGCAGCCCGCCGAACCCGAGCAGGAACACGCCGAGGAACGGCAGCCCCGGACGCCCGGCCTCGTCCGACGACCATGACCACTCGCGGTAGCTCACGGGCGGCTCGCCGGGTCCCCGCCCGCCGCTCTCCGGTCCCAGGCGGGTGACGCCGCCCTCGTCCTGGTCGCTCATCATGCCCTCCGTCGTTGCCTCGCCGTCCTGCGCATGATGCCCCGCCGACGGGCATCGCGCGCGACTAGACTCGGTCCATGACAGCCGCCGCGACCGTGCCCTACGACAGCAGCCCGGCCCCGTTCGTCCGGACGGTGCTCGGCGACGTCCCGGCTGGCTCGCTCGGGTTCACGCTGCCCCACGAGCACACGGCGATCACGCTCTGGGAGATCCCGAACCGCTGGGACTACTGGGAGCTGACGAAGGACGCCAGACTCATCGAGCCCGAGCTGCTGCGGTACCGCGAGCTCGGCGGTACCTGCCTCGCCGACCTGACCCTGCCGGGCAACGGGCGGGACCCCGCCTGGCTGGCAGACTTGGCCCGGCGGACCGGGCTCGCCCTGGTCATGGGAGCCGGCTGGTATCGCACCGCGTACTACCCGGCCGAGGCGCGGATCGACCGGCGCTCTGTCGACGACCTGGCCGATGAGCTCGTCGCCGAGTTCGACGGCGGGGTGGGGGAGACCGGCATCCGCCCCGGCATCCTCGGCGAGATCGGCACCGACAAGCCCTGGCTGACCGCGCAGGAGGAGCGCGTCTTCCGGGCGGTCGGGCGGGCGGCTCAGCGGACCGGGATGGCCGTCTCGACCCACGCGGTGCTCTCGCCGGTCGGCCTGGCGCAGCTCCGGGTGCTCGAGGAGGAGGGGCTCGACCCGGCCCGGGTCGTCATCGGGCACTCCGACTCGTACCCGCGTCTCGACCACTACCTCGAGATCTGTCGGCGCGGTGCCAGCCTCGAGCTCGACTTCCTGGGCATGTCGTTCACGCCGATGGAACGCCGCGACGAACCGCTGATCATCCGGCGCATCCTCGAGCTGCTCGATGCGGGCTTCGGCGACCGGATCCTGCTCAGCCAGGACGTCTGCCACAACCAGCAGCTGACCGCGTACGAGGGCAACGGCTACATCTACCTGCAGACGACGTTCCTGCCGCGGCTCCGAGAGGCCGGCGTCGACGAGACCACGGTCCGCCAGCTGACCGAGACGAACCCGCTCAGGATCCTGTCGATCGCGGGCTGAGACCGCGCCGGCCCGGCGAGCCCTTGCGGCGCCGGCGGCCGGCCAGCTACTCGGTGCAGCCGACCGGCGCGGTCCGGCCCGGCAGGTAGTGGTCGAGCTCCGGCTGCGTCAGGGTTCTCCCGGCCACGGCGCACGCCCGCGCGGCCCATGCCGCTTCGTCGAGCGGCCAGATGACGCCGTAGCCGCGGTCGTCCACCTCGACGAGCCGTTTGCCGCCGTCGATCAGCGTCACGGCGACGGTTGCCTCGCCGAGGACCCGCTGGCGCACCTCCAGGGGCGTGCCGATGGCCTGCCCGGATGCCAGGTCCCAGAGGCGGGCGACTCCATCGCTCCCGGCGCTCACGATGAAGCGGTCGGCCGGGTCGATGATCGCATCGAGTGCCGCCCCGGCATGGGCATTGATCTTCCTCAGTAGCCTCCCGCTCGCCGCGTCCCAGACGGTCACGTCGCCACTCTGCTCCCCGGCGGCGACAAGCACCCTGGCGTCGCCGGTGAACCGGGCCGACAGGGTGTTGTATGAATCCGCGCTCATGCGCTGGAGCTGCCGCGGTCTCGCGGCCTCGAGGTCCCAGATGATCACGTCTCCATAGTTGCTCGACCCGGTCGTGCCGACCGCCAGCAGCGATGCCGAGGGGTCGAAGGCGAGGGCGTTGGCCCAGCCGAACGACCCATCCTTCGGTCCCAGCCGCTGTCTCACCGTCGCGCTCGCGACGTCCCAGACGACGACCTGCTGGTCGTAGCCGCCGGTCGCGAGGAGCCTGCCGTCGGCGGAGAACGCAGCAGCCGACACGAAGAAGTCGGTGTGGCCACCCTCGAGCCGGCGGATCTCGCCGGTCGCGACGTCGAGCAGGACCGGCACGGGCAGGTCGCTGTCGATCGCGACGAACGTTCCGCCCGGCTGGGCGGCCAGATCCAGGATCTCGCCGGTCGGCACCCACCCCCAGACGGGATCCGGGTGGACCTCGACACCCGCAACCGCCGCGTGGTCCCAGACGACGACGTCGCGAACGTTCCGCCCGTCCAGATCGCGGAGCCGGACCCTGCCACCGGGCAGCGCGTAGACGAGCGTCCGCCCGTCGCCGGCCACGACGGCCAGATGCGCTGACCGGCGGGAGGCCGCCGACCCCAGCGAGAACGGCACAGCGAGCCGGCGGTCACCAGCCAGGTCCCAGGCGATGACGGTGCCGTCGAAGCTCCCCGTGTAGGCGGTCCTGCCGTCGGGCGTGATCACCGGCCCGAAGGCTGGGCCGGAGTGCCCGCGGAGCACCTCGCGGACAGCGATGGGGTCGACGTCCCAGACGATGACGTCGCGGTCCAGGCCCGCGGACACGAGCGCCGCGCCATCGGGCGCCCACGCGACGCCTGTGATCGTCGCCTTGTGCCCGCCGACACCCGTGCTACGCGCCCTCGACGCCAGGTCGACGAGCTCGACGGTCCCGTTCTCTCGCCCGATCGCCAGACGGCGGCCGTCGGGCGATGCCGCGACCGGGCCGTTGACGGGTACCGAGAACAAGACCCGGCCGGTCTCCAGGTCGACAACTGCGGTGAAGCCGGCCCCGCCGTCGGCCGGGCGGAGGGAGTAGGCGATGCGGTTCGCGCCCACGGCAGCGAGGGCGGCCTCGCCATCGTCACCTGCAACCGGGATCACCTGGAGCACGACTGATGGCCGGGCAGGGTCGCGAACCACCAGACGGGTGCGGGCGCGGTCCCCGCCGAGGGCCTCCAGCGTCACCAGACCAGAACCGTCGCCGGTGTACTGGAGCGGTCCGATGGCGTCGGGCACCCTGACCGAGACACTGATGGAGATAGCCTCTCCCGCCAGGTCGATCGGGTAGAGCTGGATTGGCGTCGTGCTGGGGTCGATGGCCGCCAACGTCCGCCCGTCGGGGCTGACGTCATGGTCGAAGAGACCCCCGCCGAGCAGGAGCCCCGACGAGAGCAGCCCGTTCGTCGCGGTCCTCCAGAAGTGGACCCGTCCGAGGTTGTCCTTCGCGATCACGAGCGACCCATCGGGCGTGATATCGACCCACTCGATCGGATCGCCGCCTGCGTGTAGGACCGCGATCGCCGCCGGGGCTCGCTGGAGGGCGGCCAGCAGCGCGCTCCGGGTCGGCAGGGAGTCGTCCAGCGCCACGGCCTCCCGGGCCAGGAGAAGCGAGACGTCGAGCGCGTCCTCGGTGAGTGCTTGGGCGCCGACCCGCTGGGCATCGGCGACGAGGGCGGCGCGCTCCGCCTCGGCGCGCTCCGCCTCGGCGACCTGGCGCTGGGTCTCGGCCTCCTGGCGCTGCG
>Ga0210334_10476030_pt1 | contig 53951 bp, 43 predicted proteins | sample S306metaT_FD_164440 | JGI IMG/M metagenome (GOLD analysis project Ga0210334, IMG submission 164440) | Metatranscriptome of estuarine sediment microbial communities from the Columbia River estuary, Oregon, United States - S.306 (Metagenome... | ecosystem: Environmental > Aquatic > Marine >... | reverse complement strand
TTGCATGCGCAGCACCACGGTCTGCCAGCCCAGCCAGGTGTGGCCGATGGCGGTGTAGTTGTCGGCCCCGTGGCAGAGGGTGCAGCGCCGTTCGGTGAGCTTGACCGAATACGGGCGGGCCTCCAGCCGGGCGCGCTCGGCCGCGGCACGGCGCTCCTCTTCCTCGGCCAGCTGTGCCGCGCGTGCGGCCTCTGCCCTCGCCTCCTGTTCGATCTCGTCCCTGATGCGCGCCCGCTCGTGCTCCGGTCCCGGGCGGGCCTTGCTCTGGTACTCCGAGATGTCCACGTCGCTTAGAGCGCTCTCCACGAGCGCCAATAACGCGACACTGCAGACGGTGGCAATAAATCTCCGGGCAGCGTCCATCGAGACCCGGATCCACGTTGCAAACCGGGGACTCAGGACCCCGCGCCCTGCTCCTCGATGAGCCGCCCAAGAAGCACCCGGGGGCTGCCGCGGCAGTTCAGGCATAGGTCGAGGTGCGTGGTGTCAATGCCTTCCTTCTCCAAAACCCTCTTGACCCGGCGCATCCGGCCCGCGGGCGCGATGGGCGCGCCGCAATCCCGACAAAGGGCCATCGCGCGCTCCTTCTCCACTTCACCCCGGAAGCGGTCGGGGTCGATGATCCGCCAGAGGTCCTCGGGAATCTCGCCCGCGTCGTGAATCAGCGCGGCCCGCAGCACTCGCGCCAGGTGCAAGTAGACAGGCGGATGGCCCAGCTCGCCGGTGGCTTTTTCAAGCTGCCGCACAAACACAGGGACCCAAGACAGCAGGAATTCCCGGATGAAGGCGCGGGCATCCTCCGCGTCCGCCTGGTCATGGGCCTTGTCAAAGAGGTATGCAATGAACTCCAGCAGAAGGGCCAGGTGATCAGGCAGGTCCCGGAAGCCTTCCGCCTTCTGCATGCCGTGGTTGCGATAAATGCGCTCCATGGCATCGGTGCTGCGCCCCATGATGGCGCCGTCCAGGTAAAGGCTCGCGTTTATGGGCACCTGGCGTGGCGGCTGCAGGAAAAGCCCGCTGTAGGCCTGGAGCAGCGCCAGCGGATCGGCAACTCTCCCCATTACCGTTCTCAGTTCCGCCAAGCTGTCGGCTATGGGGTAATCCACGTCACTCGCAATCTCCTCCAGATCGTCGGCGAGAAGATCCTTCATGGCATTAAAGGATTCTTCCCCCGGGGGCAGGAAAGCCCGGGACAGGCAGAGATAAAAATCCGCGCGTTCGGCAAATGCCATTGCTTCATCTCCCAGTTGACTCGCGCTTCATCACAAAAAAGGGCGGGCCGAGCCCGCCCGAAATACCCGGGGGCCGGAGCCCCGGAGGACTGGAACCCCGGTTCCCCCCCGTTCCTATTTCTTCGGCGCCGGCTCCGCGGACAGGTTGAACATCCGTTCTCCCACCGCGTAGATCACCAGCATCAGCGACACCGCCAGCAGCGCCAGCATCCACTCGGTTGTGGACGGAGTGTAGGAGATGATGCCCTCCACCCAGGTGCCCTTGAACAGCGGTACCACCTGGCCTCCGATCACAAATTCGTAGCGGCCGATGGCAAGCGCCAGCACCACCAGCAGTGACGCTGCAAGCTGCATGCTGCCCTGGGTACGCAGGGCGGGCGACAGCAGGATCAGAAAGGCGACCAGCATGGCAATGATCTCCACCCAGAACCAGGGCGAGGCCACCATGTGATGGAACACCTCCAGGCCATCGGCATTGCTCCACAGGCCGGTCACGGTGCGGAAGGCAACGAAAAGGATGACAATGCCCAGCACCGTGGCGAACAGCTTGGGCATCGCGCCGGTCATGAGGGAGCGCACCCGCTCGGGCATGTTGTCTTGGTCAAGGCCGTAGGCAATGTAGCTGATCAGCACCGCGAAGGCGACCCCGGAAAGGAAGGCAGTCGCCAGGAAGTAAATGGGCAGGAGGCCGTCATACCAGAAAGGCCGCATCGCCATCATCCCGAAGGCGAGCCCGAGGGTGCCGTGGGCGGCGATGACCGACAGGAACGCAGCGATGCCGAAGTTCCGGCTGGCCCCGCTGTCCCAGTCGCCGCCCTCGATCCGGAAGAACTTGACGAGCAGCAGCACCAGGTACAGGGCGTAGAGCACCCCCATCCAGTTCATGGCGGAGGAGACCTGGAACGACAGCGGAATCGCCCACAGCATCCGGAACGGGTGCCCAAGCTCCAGGGCCAGGGACGCGAAGCCGGCGATCAGGGTCGCCGCCGCCAGCCACACGCAGCGCTTGGCGATGGGATAGAACTCCTTGAAGTTGAATACCATCGCCAGGGATGCCACCAACGTGAGCCCGGTGGACGTGAGCACGAAGAACACATAGACCGCCACCGGCAGGCCCCAGACCACGCCGTCGTTGGAGGTGTTGAAGGCGGCATGCCCCTGGGTCATCAGCGCCATCAGCGCCACTCCCAGGCTCGCCACCAAGCCGATTCCCCCGGCCGCCAGCAGCGGAGTGTTGAGTCCGCCCGCGCCTTGCATTTGAGTTGCCATTTTCTCTCCTCCTCCTGTCACGCTTTCTTGGCCCGGCTGCTCGGCACCACGCCGCCGACGCCGGTGAGGTAGTACACCTGGGGCTTGTTGCCCGTCTGGTCAAGCAGCCGCACCCCGCCCCGGTCGCGGATCAACTGGCTGACCCGGCTGTTGGCGTTGTCCAGATCACCGAAATAGCGCGCCTTGGCCGGGCAGGTGCGCACGCAGGCAGGCGTGTACTCCTTGGTGGCCGGATTGTCCTCGTCCAGGTCGGCCGTGCCCTTGGGCGCCTTGCTGATCTTGTGGTAGCAGAAGGTGCACTTGGTCACCACCCCCTTGGGCCCGATGCCCACCCCGTGGGTCCAGTCCTCGAACTGCTCGGGAATCCGGTAGGGCGGGTTCCAGGCATGCTGCCCGTCGCCGGCGAAGGCGCCGCGCACGTCCGGCTCCACCAGGGACTTCGAGTCCGAGTAGAAGCGCACGCCGTAGGGGCAGGCGATCATGCAGTACTTGCAGCCAATGCACTTGTTCCAGTCGATGGCCACCACGCCATCCTCGGTCTTGTAGGTGGCCTTGGTCGGACAGACGTGCATGCAGGAAGGCTTCTCGCAGTGCATGCAGGGCCGGGGCAGCCAGGTCATGTTCTGCCCTTCGGTGTAATAGAGCACGTCCTGCCAGTTCTCACCCGGAAGCCGGGTGTTCTCCTGGGAGCAGGCCGCGGTGCAAGCCTGGCAGCCGACGCACTTGTTGAGGTCAATGACCATTCCCCACTTTGCCATCTTCAGCTCCTTTCGCTCAGGCCTTTTCCAGGGTCACCTTGGTCGTGTAGTAATTACACTGACCCGTGATCCGGTCCGACTGGTTGACGCAGACTTCGCCGCTGTGGCCCGGCCCCCGCCCCTTGGCCCAGCGGCCATGGGCCCAATGACCATGCTCCATGGGCAACACGAGGGTGTCCGGCCGGGTGGCTTCGGTCACCCGGCAGAAAGCCTCTATGGCGCCCACACCCGACTTGAGCCGGACCCTGTCGCCATCCCGGATTCCCCGCTTCTGGGCTGTCTCCGGGTGCACTTCCACGTATACGGTGTTGCGCCCCCCCATGGCCGGCTGCATGACGGAGATCATGACGGGCAGGTTGCCGCTGCGTCCCTCCGCATGGGTCGCCACCTTGGGCGTGGAAAGGTAGAGGTCGCCGCCCCCCGGGTGCTTGGGCTCCTCCCATTGCGGGAACATGAGCCGTGACTTGTCGCGGCCGGTCTTGGATGCGATCCAGTCGGCCTCATGCTCCAGCTTGGAAGACCTGATCTCGAACTTGCCGGAATCGGTCTTGAGCAGCTTTTCCTTCACTTCCGCCGCGGTCATGAGTTTGTTGTAACCCGCGCCGTCCCACTCGAAAAACTCGCCGTCGCGCTGCTGCCACTTGTAGGGCTTCTTGTACCAGACCCCCTTCTCCTTCCACTTCTCGAAGGAGTCCACGCCGTTGTCCCCGGGGTCCTTCTCGAAGCCCTTGGCCAGGTGGCGCACCACGTTCTCCTGGCTGGCAATGGCCTTGTAGTAATCGCCGGTGGGGCCCTTCATGCGCTTGCCGATCTCGATCAGCGTGTCGCCGAAGGACTTGGTGTCATACAGCGGCTTCACCGCCGGCACCCGCAACTGGGCCATGGGATAGCCCTGGAACGGGTAGGTCGGGGCATCGTGCAGGCGCTCCAGATAGGTGTGGTCGGGAAGCACGATGTCGGCGAACATGGCCGTCTCGCTCGGGAACGGCGAAGTCTCGATCACGAACAGCTCGGCCAGGGCCTGCTCCCACTGCTGGTTGTTGGGCGCCGTCCAGATCGGGTTGGTGAGGTAGAACATCACCGTGTCGAGCTTGTAGGGCTTGCCGGCCAGGGAATTGGGGCCGAGTTCCTGGAGCATGTTCTTCGCCAGCTTGTAGCCGTCCTCGTGCCCCTTGAGGTCAATCCGCGGGAACTTCTTCCAGGGACCCTCCTTCGCATAGTCATCCTTGTAGTTCGCCGCATCCGCCGGCATGGCACCGTAGGAAGGACCCATCTGGTAACCGAGGCCGCCCTTGGCGAAGAGCGAGCCCACCAGCGCGTTCAGGGTATGGATCGCCATGCCGTTGTAGATGCCGTTGGAGTGGGCATGGGCGCCCCTCTCGAAGAGGGCAATGGCCGGGCGGGTGGTTCCGAATTCGCGGGCGGTCTCGACGATATCCCGTTCCTGGAGGGTGGTTACGCCGGCGGCCCACTTGGGCGTGCGGTCCTTCAACTCGATGTTCCACCACTCCACCAGCCCCTTGACCCACTTCTCTTCAAAGGCGGATGGATCAACGGTCTGTCCCGCCTTGAACTGGTTCCTGCCGTCCTTGAAGTCACCCACGAAGGAACGCTCCCACAGTCCCTCGGTGAGAATCACGTGGGCCACGGCCAGCGCCAGGGCGCCATCGGTCCCGGGTTTCACGAGCAGGGACCGGTCCGAAGCGGCCAGGGTGGCGTTCATGTGCACGTCCACCGCCGTAACCCGGGTCTTGGGGGATTTCTCGCCGCGGATGTAGCCCCACACCTGGATGTTGTTGTTATAGGGCCGGAAGGCTTCCAGGAAGCTCGCGCCGAAGATCAGCAGGTAGTTGGTATTGCGGTAGTCGTAGGAACTGTAGGAAGCGTTGCCGTCGGTGCATTGCTTGGACAGCACCGAGCCGTCGGAACACATGGAGGAGTGGCCGATGCCGACGTTGGGCGACCCATAGAGGTCGGCGAAGGCTCCGAGCAGTCCTGCGTCGGCAGCCCCCCAGCCCCGCCCGAAGCACAGGGCAAACCGGTGGGACTCGCCCTTCTCCCGGAGGGTGTTGAGACGGGTCGCTACCGTGTTCAGCGCTTCATCCCAGGAGATGGGCACGAACTTGGGATCCTCGTTGCGCCCCTTCTTCGGGTTGGTGCGCTTCATGGGCCCCTTGAAGCGGTCCGGATCGTAGAGGATGTAGGTGCCGATGGGGCCCTTGGGGCAAAGCTTGCCGTTGGCGATAGGGTGGTCGGTGTTGCCGTAAATCGCGTGAACCTTTCCGTTCATGGTGTACACGTCGATGCCGCATCGGGCGGGGCACTGATGGCAGATGCTCTTGGTGATGGTGTATCCCCCGGCCCCGCCTTCCGCCGCCTTGGCGTGGGACTCGCCCACGGCGCCCGGAGCAATCGTGTTGAATCCCGCTCCCGCCACCCCGGCGGCGCTGGCGGCGCCTGTCGCCTGCAGAAACCGGCGCCGGCTGATCTTCGCGTCAAGAATCTTCATCGTTCCTCCTTCATGTCACTCAGACAAAATCGCCCTACCGCAGTACTGCTTTCCATCAATGCCTTGCCCCGCCGAACAACTCGAGGAATGCCGAACGCGCCAGGTTGACCCGCTTGCGGCAGTTCATGCAGAGCTTCTCGCCGCTACCCGGTGGCGTTCCGAAAACTTCGCCGCATTCGCTGCACTCGGCCTGGGCAAATCGGGTGAGCTGGACCTCCCCGCCAGGAACCTCGGTCGCTGCCCCCCTCCCGAGCCGCACGGCCCTCTCTGGACACACCGCCTCGCAATGACCGCAGCCAATGCAGCGCCATGCGTCGAAAGCCAGCCCCCGCAACGCGCTTCCCTCCGTGCTGTAGCCGTGCAGCGCTCCGGTGGGACAGGTCGCCGCGCAGACCCGGTGGTCGCGGCAGGCGGGTGCGACGGCCACGGTATTGAACAGCGAGCCTGGCAGCGGGTGGCGCCAATGGCAGGCGATTCGCTGCATCGCTTTGAGGGCGCGCTCCCGGGCATAGGACCTGGTGGGAGAGCGGCGGTCGGGGACCCGGCCCTCTTCAGCGATGGGCACGATCTGCACGATGTCATTCACGGTGGTGCTGACCCGGCCCGCCAGGGACGAGAAAAACACGCGCCGGCTGATGGCCCGCTCCTGGTCCGCCTCGGGGATCCGCTCCGGCATGCGATGGGCCGGAAGGGGATCGCTCTCGATGCGGATGCGCTGGCCTGACGGCACCCCTGCCTCTTCCAGCAATGAATTGGCGCGGTCGACAGCCCGAGCCGCGGGATGAGCCTCCCGACAGCCGGCGCTGCAATGGGCACACCAGCCGCGATCAGCGAGGACAATCTCCCGCTCCCCCGCGTCGGCCCGCATTTCCAGCAGGCGGCTGACACTCAGCCCGCCCAAACAGGGCACCCGCAGACTTTCCGCAGAGGGATCGCCGCGGGGAGCCTTCCAACAGTCCACCACGACGCGGCCGCCCCGGGGAGAGAGGTTACCGGCACCGAAGCCGGGCACCGCAAGGGAGCCCGTCGGACAGGCCGCCGCGCATCGGCCGCAGCCCAGGCATCCTTCCCCCAGAGTCAAGCCGTCGCCAGGATTCACCCGAAGGGCCCGGGGCGGACAAATGTCCTGGCAAGCCGTGCATCCGGAGTGCCGGGACCTCACAGCCAGACAGGCATCCACCCGCAGGCCCAGCGGAGCGCGGTCCTGCAGACGATTGAAACGGACCCTTTGGGAATCAGGTTGCGTTCCAGCAAAGGGCAGGGAATGAGATTCCAGCATAGCCATGACTGCCCAACGGCTTGCAGGAATCGGGCCAAATCAATTATTTTTCAGGAATCAAGGAATTGCTTGTCCGCTTTTTGCCGCCGACCCGGCGAGGGTTACCGACCGGTAACATAAATCCTTCTTATTCCCCCCCAAGCGTTACCTTCGGGTAACCTCGTGCATCGCAACAGGAGCACTACAGGCGAAGCACCGGATCTTCGCTTCGCCATGCACCCCAAACGCGGAGGCCGAATCCCAAGGATTCGCAGACCCGGACCACAACGCCGCACACGCCGGCTAGCCGTTTCCACCGCCCATGGCGCACAATCCCGCGCATGGACTTGACCCAGCCAGATCAACGCCGCCGCAGGTTGCTTGCGCTGGCGGGCGCGGCCGCCATGTGGCCCCTTGCGCGCTCCGGCGCCGCCGGGCCGCAGGACATGGTGCGGATCGGCCTCACGCCGGTGTTCCTGGATGATCAGGTCGCATTCCTGAACGCCTGGCGCGACTACCTCGCCGTCCAGCTCGGGCAACCGGTGGCGTTCGTCCAGAAGGGGAGCTATCGGGAGATAGTGGACCTTCTTGCCAAGGACGAGCTGGATTTCGCCTGGCTCTGCGGCTATCCCTATGTGCGCCATCGCGACCGGATGCGCCTGCTGGCGGTGCCGCTTTTTCATGGCGAACCCCGCTATCAGTCCTACCTGATCGTTCCCGCCTCCGACGCAAGAACGCGTTCCATCCTGGATCTGCGCGGCAAGGTGTTCGCCTATTCCGACCCCGACTCCAACTCGGGCTATCTTTATCCGCAGTTCAGCCTGCTGCAGGCCCGCGAGAACCCCTCGCAATTCTTCGCCCGCACGTTCTTCACCTGGGGACACCGCAAAGTGGTGCAGGCGGTGGCGAGCCACCTCGCGCACGGGGGCGCCGTGGACGGCTACGTCTGGGAGACGCTGCGGCTGCTGCATCCCCGGTTGACCGAGAGCACGCGCATCGTGGACAAGTCCCCCGACTTCGGCTTTCCGCCCTTCGTCGCCCGCGCATCCATACCCCAGCGCAGCCAGGAGGCCCTTCGCGGGGTTCTGCAGGCGATGCCGGAAGACCCCCGGGGCGCGGAACTGCTGAAGCGGCTGAACCTGGACGGCTTCATTCCGGGGGAACCGGTTCTTTTCGACGGCATCGCGGGCATGATGCGCGCCCTGGACGAGAGTCATGTGGCGGCTTCGTGACCTGAGCCTGCGCTTCAAGATTCCGTTGCGGGCAACGGTCCTGGTGCTGATCACCGCCACCCTGGTCACGGGATCCCTGATCGCCCGGGAATATGACGAACTCAAGCAGGACCTGATCGCCAGCGCCAACAGCCTCGGGCGGGTGCTGGCGACGACCCTGGTGACACCCATCGCCCACGACGACGCCTGGAGAGCCTACGAGATCATCACCTCGCCGTTCCAGGAACACACCAGCGACACGGGGCCCCAGGGCGCCGAGCTGATCATGATTCTCGACCCGAATTACCGGGTCTATGTCTCCACCCGGCCTGGCGAATTCCCCATGCTCGCCGACCCCGGACTCATCAGCGAGGACTATCGCAGGGTTCAGGATGCCATCCGCGTCCGCAGCGACACGGAACCTTTTCCCCTCGAGGTCGCAGGTTCCGACCTTCTTCACGTGATCACGCCCATCACCGCGGACGGCATCTCCCTGGGCACCCTGGTGGCAACCTATTCCAAGGCTGGGTTCCTGCCGCGTTTTCTCGCCATCGCGGAGCGCGCGGCGGTCGTCAGCCTGCTGGTCCTGGCGATACTTTTGCCCGGAGCTTGGTACTGGGGCAGCCGGTTCGCCACCCCTCTGGTCAGCCTGGCGGAAAGCATGGGCAAGATCGGCCCGCGCATCCCCGGCGACGAGGAACTTCGGATCTACGAGTCCCACGACGAGGTGGGACAGTTGGGCTCCGCCTTCCGGCGCATGGTCTCGCAACTGCGGCAGAAGGAGGCCCTGGAGCAGGAAGTCATGATTTCCGAGCGGCTCGCGGCCGTGGGACGCCTGTCGGCGGGCATCGCCCACGAAATCAACAATCCCCTGGGCGGGATGCTGAACGCGATCAGCACCTTCAAGCGCCATGGCAGCGCCGACGCGGCAGTCGCGCTGCTGGAGGAGCCGGGCCGCGAAGCCTGCGGCCAATGCGATCTCCCACACCGGCTGCAGCTCGGAGGGAAGACACTATCGTTGCTGGAGCGCGGGCTCACGCAGATCAAGGATACGGTCGGCGCCCTCCTGGTGGAAGCCAAGGCGGACAGCCATCCGATTTCCGGCCAGGACATGGAGGATGTGCGCACTTTGGTTCAGCCCGACTTCCATCGCAAGCGGATCTCCATGGAGTGGAACAATGGAATCAGGGATCCCATTGCCCTTCCCTCCACGCTGGTGCGACAGGTGCTGCTGAATCTCCTTCTCAATGCCGCCCAGGCGGCCAATCCGCGCGGCGCGGTGCGATGCAGCGTTTATCGCAACAGCGACACACTGCTCCTCACGGTACGGAACGACGGCACCCACATCCCGCCGGAGCGCATGCAGGTATTGTTCGAGCCCTTTTCCAGCAGCCGCGCCGATGGCCACGGACTCGGCCTCTGGGTCACGTACCAGATCACGAAGCAGCTCGGAGGCGATATCTCCGTGGCCAGCGAGCCTGGCGACACCCGCTTTACCGTGCAACTGCCCATCCCACCCGCCACCTGATGACCGCCACGCCCCGGATCTGCCTGGTGGAGGACGACCCTATCATGGGCGAGTCCCTCTGCGACCGCTTTGCACTGGAGGGCATCGCCCATGACTGGTATCGCGACGCCGGCAGCGCCCTGGACGCCATCTCCCGCCTCAACTATGCCCTGGTGATCAGCGACTACCGGCTGCCGGACATGACCGGCGAGGATCTGTTCGAGCGCCTGCTCAAGGCCCGGCGCTGGCTCCCCCCGTTCATTTTCATCACCGGCTACGGGTCCATTGACAAGGCGGTGCATCTGCTGAAACTGGGCGCCGCCGACTATCTGACCAAGCCCTTCGACCTGGACCGGCTGGTGGACCAGGTGCGCAGCCTGTGCGCCGCCACTCCGCCTGTGCCTGAATCGGCCGAGGCACCCCTTGGCGTGTCACCGGCCATGCGCCGCGTCCAGGAAGCCCTGCCGCGGCTCGCAACCCACGCCCGGACGCTGCTGGTCACCGGGGAGTCGGGGGTGGGAAAGGAGCATGTAGCCCTCGCGTACCACCGCCTGGCCCACCCGGGCAGAGACGCTCCCTTCGTGGCGGTGAACTGCGGAGCCATCCCGGAGACGCTGATGGAAGCGGAGCTGTTCGGGCACGAAAAGGGCGCCTTCACCGGCGCTGTGCGCCAGAAGAAGGGATTCTTCGAGCAGGCCCACGGGGGCACCCTGTTCCTGGACGAGATTGGAGAAATGCCTCTCGCGATGCAGGTGAAGCTGCTCCGCGCCCTGCAGGAGCGGCGGGTCCAGCGGGTGGGCGGAGAAGCCCCCGTTCCGGTGGACATGGCCCTGGTCTGCGCCACCCATCGCGACCTCAAGGAAATGGTCCAGTCCGGGGCCTTCCGCGAGGATCTCTTTTACAGGATCAACGTCATCCAGTTGCGCATTCCGCCCCTGCGGGAGCGCCGGGAAGACATTCTCTGGTTCGCCCGGCGCTTTCTGGCCGAATGCGACGCCGCCCAGGGAAACGAGCAGCATTCTCTGAGCCCTGCCGCGGAGGAGGCCCTGCTCCAGTACCCCTGGCCCGGCAATCTCCGGGAATTGCGCCACAGCCTGGAGCGCGCCTGCATCCTCTCGCCTGCCCGGGTCATCGCCGCGGACGCCATTTTCGAGGATGCACCCGCCGCGTTCGCCGGCGTGGAGGCGGCAACGCCCCGCCTGGACGAATACCTGCGGGATTGCGAGCGGCACTACATCCGGGGCGCCCTGGAGCAGGAGCAGGGCCACGTCGGCAACACGGCAGCGCGCCTCGGCATCAGCCGCAAGAATCTCTGGGAGAAAATGAAAAAACTCGGGATTGGGGAGACGAGGCCCGCCCCCGGATGATTCTGGCCAGCCTGCGGGGGATCGCAATGCTGGGCGATCCGACAAAGCCTTGCGGGGGCATCCGGGCCCAGGCCAGATCAGTCCTTCAAGACATGGCGTCACCAATCTTCCGGTTTTCGAGAATCAGGTTACGCCACGATATCGCCTGGATCACGGCCGTGCGCAACTCGAACTCGCTCCACGGTTTCTCCAAGAAGCAGAAAATCTCGGCACGGTTTACCGCGTGCATGAGCGCCGACACGTCTGCTTCGCCGGACAGCAATATGCGTCCAGTGTCCGGCCGGCGGCGGCGCAGATTCTCGAGGAGCCCAATGCCATCCATGTTCGGCATGCGGTAATCGGCGATTACTACGTCGTATTCGGTGTCCTCCGCCCATTCGAGGGCATCCCGAGGTGAGGTGCACACTTCCGTCACGAAACGGAATGTCCGAGCATCAAGACGGGCCGAGGGATGAGCCTCCCGGTAGAGAACCGAGTAAAGCTCTCCGAACCGCGTCCGCTGGGATAGTTCTCTCCCCACCGCGCGCAAAACGCTCTCGTCGTCATCCACCACAAGAATGTGGTACCGGCGTTCCCCCCCTTGGGGCGGAGCCTTCCCGTATTTTTCCTGATATGCCTGGGCGAGCCGACGGTTGTCCACGATCGCTTTGCGGTAGGCCACGGCTTGGGTGACTGCGCTGGCAAGCGCCACGTCCGTCCAGGGCTTTCCGACAAAGCGGTAAATGCGCGTGTGGTTTATGGCTTCGCTCAGCTTATCGCGGTCCAGCTGCCCGCTCAGCACAATGCGCGCCGCGTCGGGTTGGATACCCTGAAACGTCTTGAGGAACTGGACGCCGTCCATTTCGGGCATCCCGTAATCCGCGATCACCACGTCGTATTCAACTTCTCGCGCGCGGCTCAGCGCCTCCCGCGGCGAGGACAGCGCTTCGATCTCCGACCTCTCCGGACCCCCGCCCAAGACAGCGGCGAGCTCCCGCCGCAACGCTTTCAGGACGAACTCGTCGTCGTCTACTAGCAGGATTCTGATCGACACCATTTCCCTCGTTGTCTTTGGCTAGGGGCCCCGAAACGGCCGAGGTCGGGTATTTATTGCGCGGTCTTGTCGGGCTGGATTACGGGCAGCCAGATCCTGAAGGTGGCACCTTTTCCGGGCTCGCTCTCCACCTCGATATGTCCCCCATGCCTTTCCACAATGCCGTAGGACACCGGCAGGCCTAGGCCGGTGCCCTGGCCCGGCGCCTTAGTCGTGAAGAAAGGCTCGAAAAGGCGCGCTCTGTGCTCTGGCCGGATACCGCTCCCCGTGTCAGCAATTTCGATCCAGACTTCGCGGTCGACGCGACCGGTGCGAATCGTAACCGTCCCCTTGTCTGGAATGGCCTGGGCCGCATTTACCAGCAGATTCATGAATACCTGGTTAAGCTGGGAAGGAAGACATTCAACCACCGGCAGCTCGCCATACTCCTTGCGCAGTTCGCACTTGTACTTAAGCTCGCTCCAGACAACGTTCAGGGTGCTGTCCAATCCCTTGTGCAGATCCGCAAACTCCCAGACGTCCTCCATGCCCGCCCTGGAGAAGTCTCGCAGGTCCTGTACGATTTTCTTCACCCGATTGATGCCCTCCCGGCATTCGCTTATCAAGGCACCGACGTCCTTTCGGAGAAATGGAAGGTCTATTTCCTCCTGGATTTGGCTGATCTCATTGGCAGACGAGCACCCATCCAACTCCACGGACAGTTCCGCCCTTCGGTACGCGTCGAGAAGGAGAAAAATGTCCTTAAGGTACCTCTCCAACGTACCGATGTTGGAGTAAACGTACCCTACAGGGTTGTTGATCTCATGGGCCACCCCGGCCGCGAGCTGTCCGATGGAAGCCATCTTTTCCGACTGCATCAGCTGGTTCTGGGTTTGTTTGAGCTTTTGGATCAGTTCCTCGAGCTGCGCGTTCTTCGCCGCTAACTCCTTGACGCTCACCGCAAGCGCCTCTCGGTTGACGCCTTGTTCGCCAACATCCAGCGCGACGATGGCGATTGTCGGAGGCCTTTGCCCGCCGCTTCCCAGGAGGCCCGCCTTCACCCGAAGCACCCGCCTCCCCGAGTCCCTCCGCAGAATAACATCCTCCTCCCGGGGCCACGGTCCCTCGAGAAAAGACGACAGCTCGGGCGTTTCCGGAAACACGCGCTCCGCGTGGTTGTCGTGGACTCCGCCATTTGACTCTGACCCCGCGAACATCTGCCAGGCAGCGGCATTGGCGCAAGAAATACGGCCGTTCTGGTCGAACAGCAACACGGCCTCTCCCAGGGCGTCAAACAGTTCCCTGCAGATCTGCACCTCCTTACCTTGGGAACCCTCGCAAGGAGCCCCTACCGCCTCGTCATACGTGACCAACGCCTAGCTTCCTCCCCGCGATTCCGCATCATCGAAGCGCTCGAAAGCCTCGCGCAAGGTCTCGCGCAGCGTTGCGTCTTCCCATGGCTTGGTTAGAAACTTGTAGACGGCACCCCTATTCACCGCATCGGTGATCGTCGAAACATCGGTATGCCCGGAAAGCACGATGCGGACCACGTTCGGGTACATGACCTTTACCCGGCTCAGGAACTCGGTTCCGGTCATGCCCGGCATGCGCTGGTCCGACAGGATCACTCCAATCTTGTTCGTCGCCAGGATCTGCATCGCCTCACTTGCAGATGTCGCGAACAGAATCCGATAGCCCTCCCGGCGAAGCGCGCGCTTCAGTGACGCCAGCACGTTGGGTTCGTCATCCACCAGCAGAAGGCTGCGCCCGGCAGGTGATTCCGAAAGCAGGCGTCGGGGCGCGTGAAACCGCTTTTCGATATCGCTGACGGAAAGCGCCGGGCTGAAAAGGAACCCCTGGGCTTCGTCACAGTGCAGCCTGCGCAAATATTGAAGCTGGGCCTCTGTCTCAACGCCTTCCGCGCTTACCTTCATGCCGAGGCCGTGGGCCATGGATATGATTGCACGGCTGATCGCCGCGTCGCCGGCATCGGAAGCGATCTCTCGGATGAAAGATTGATCCACCTTGACACGATCCACCGGGAAGTACCGGATAAACCCAAGCCCTGCAAAGTGCGTCCCGAAATCGTCGATAGCGAAGGTCATGCCCATTTCCTTGAGGGCGCGAAGCGCATTGCGATTTTCCTCCGCCTGAGTGAGAAAATAGCTTTCAGTTACCTCGATCTCGAGGGCGGATGCCGGCAGTCCGGATTCTTGCAATGCCCGGCGCACCGCCCCGAGCAGCGTGCCGTCACGAATCTGAAGGCTCGACACGTTGACCGAAAGTCGCAGGTTCGGGGCGAAGCGGTCACGCCACTCCTTGCCCTGGCGGCAGATCTGCACCAAAGCCCACTCGCCGATGGCGCTGATCAGGCCGCTCTCCTCCGCGATATGTATGAAACGGCCGGGCAGAACGGTGCCCAGCCGCGGATGGTTCCAGCGCAGCAGGGCCTCGACGCCGTTCACCTCGCCGCTGACCAAGTCGACTAGCGGCTGATAGTGCAGGACCAGCTCTCCCCGCGCCAGGGCGTTGTGCAATTCGCTTCCGAGAATCAACCGCTCCTGGGCCGCCTCATTCAGCGCTGCGTCCGAGAACCGGTATCCTGCGTGCCCCAGCTCCCGGATCGCATCCAGCGCCGCTTGGGCACTGCGCAGGAGCGTGTCTCCGTCCTCGCCGTCATCGGGATAGGCGCTGATGCCGATATAGGCCTTCACCACGACATCGTGGCCGTCCACCCGAAGCGGACTCGATACAGCCTCAAGGAGTTTCATGGCGAGCGCCGCCGCGTCATCGCTTCGCTCCATGTCGTTCAGAATGATTCCGAAATTGTCAGCGTCAAGCCGGGACACGGTGTCGCCGCTGCGCAGCGCGGCGGACAGCCGGTTCGCGACCTCCCTAAGCATCGTGTCCCCGGCCTCAGCGCCGAATGTTTCGTTGACGGCCCGGAACCGATGCAGGTTCAGGAGCATTACCGCGGCCTTCCGCTCGCGGTGCCGGACGTGCCCAAGCGTCACCTCGAGCCGCTCCCGCATCAGGCTCCGGTTCGGCAGCTGAGTGAGATGGTCGTAATGGAGCAGTCGGTGTATCGTATCCTGGGCTTGCTTTTCGCTGCTGATGTCGCTGAAGATGCCGATATAATGCGAAATTTTTCCAGCGGCATCCGATAGCGCACTGATGGCAAGCCACTCCGGGTACACGGTACCGTTCTTCCTTCGGTTCCATATCTCCCCGCTCCAGCGGCCAGTTTCGCGAAGCGACTGCCACATGAGCCGATAGAACTCGGCATCCTGGCGGCCGCTGCTGAGCAATGACGGCTTGCGTCCCACCGCTTCCTCTCTCGTATAACCTGTGATCTTGGAGAAGGCTTGATTCGCAGTGATGATTTGCGTGTCGGCATTTGTGATGACTATACCTTCCTGGCTGCCCTCGAAGACCATCGCATCCAGGCGCATGCGCTCCTGTGCGGCTTTCAGCTCCGTGATGTCCTCCACCACGGCAATGAAGTAGTCAACCTCGCCGTCCGGTTTTCGGAGCGCGGAAACCGTCAGCAGTCCCCAGATCACTTGTCCATCGCGCCGGAGAAGGCGCCTTTCCGTCGTGTAGCTCGGAATCTCCCCGCTCAGAATCCGTCGCGACATGTCCAGGCCGCCCGGCAGATCCTCCGGATGCGTGATCTCCTGCAATGTCATGCCAAGCAGCTCGGCTTCCGTGTACCCGGCCATTTCGCAGAAGCGGCGGTTGATCCGCAGGATGCGCCCGTCGGTCGCGACGTTGGTCATCCCCACCGCGGAGTGCTCGAACGTGGCGCGGAACTTAGTCTCTGCTTCCAGGGCTTCGCGCTGCGCGCGCTTTCCCTCCACCAAGCGCCACAGCGTCTCGCCTACCAGTTGCAGTTGCCGCAGATCGTCCTCCCGGTACTCCCTCTCCCGACCGCCGACGATCAGGATCGAAGTGACGCGGCCCTGGTTCAGCGCCGGAATTGCTGCGTGACGCCCGGCCCCTAGGTCCCGCATCAACGCGTCGTCCACCGAGAATGCCGTGCCTGTTGGCTCATTGGCGACGTACGGGCGGCGCAGCCGGACACACTCTGCCCAGGGCCCCGCTTGCGATAGGGGTATCCGAAGTTCCTCGGGCTCCGTGTCGCCGCCGACACCTGCCCGGCCAACCACATGCAATGTGCCTCCGTCCCTGGACAGGAAGCACACCCATCCCGCCTTGCTTCCAGTGAGCCGCATCCCCTCCGCCAGAGCGCGCCGCGCGATCTCCTGCTCGGTAAGGTCGGTGGCTGCCTCGCTGAGTCTGAGCATGGCATCCAGCCGCTCGTCGTTACGCTGCAATGCGGCCTCCGCGTCGCGCCGGCGCGCGTCGCGAGCCATGGCGTCCAGCCCGAAGGAGATGTTCAGCACCATCTTGCTGAGGAGCGAGGTGATCTCGTCGTCGAAAAATCCCGCTTCGCTGGAATACACGCTGAGAACCGCCATGACACGGCCGTCTTGCCTCAGCGGGAACGCGGCCGACGATCCGATGGCGAAATCCTTGGCCCTGGCGTGCCACGACCGAGTCATGGGATCCGCGAGAAAATCGTTGCAAATGACCGGCTCTCCGCTGAGGGCCGCCCGGCCGGAAGGTCCCCGGGTCGCCGGAATGTCCGGCTCAAGAGCAATCTCCAGGCGGTCTAGGTATCCGGACTTTGCGCCGGCCTTACCGACTACCTCAAGCATCTGCCGCGCCGAATCCATCTTTCCCACCCAGGCGAGCGCGAACCCGCCGAAGCTGGCGATGATCTCGCAGACCGCGCGGAACAGCCGGGACGGGTCAGTGGTGCGGACGATGGCTTCATTGGTTTCGCTCAGGGTGCGATATAGTGCAGCAAGCCGCTCGATTCGCCGCTCAGCCCATATCTTTTCGCTGATGTCATCCAGGACAACGACGAAATAGTCCGCCTCACCTTCCGCTGCGTGCACCAGGGAAAGAGTCATCCGCGCCCAGAGGATCGAGCCATCCCGGCGCAGGTAGCGCGCTTCCAGCACGCGCCCGGTATGTTTGCCCGCGATGACCCGGCGCACTAGCCGCTGCCCGAGTTCCCGGTCTTCGGGATAAGTCACGCCCGCCATGTCAAGCCGCAACAACTCGTCCGCGCCATAACCCAGAATCTCGCTCAAGCGATGGTTGACTCGAATAAAGCGGCCGTCCTGGGAAAGGTGTGCGATCCCCAGTGCCGCATGCTCGAAGGTCGCGCGGTACCGGGTCTCGCTGCGCTCGAGGGATGCTGCCATGTCGTCGAAGGCGCGCGCGATGCCTCCCAACTCGCCGGCAACCCCGGCCACGCCTGAGCGGGCCGAGAAATCCCCCTGGGCCACCTTGCGTGCCACCCGGACTAGGGCGGCCGCGGGCTGCACCACCCAAAACCAGCCCAGGGCCCAGGCGCCGATCAACGCCACGGTAACCGCGATTAGGGTTCGGGCGACCGTATCCGCGAGCTGAGCGTGAGTGGCGGCAAGTACGCCCTCCATTGGAATGCCTACCCCCACCACCATTCCCGAACCGGGCAGACTCACGCGATGGAACGCGTACATGCGCTCGACACCATCCGTGTCCGCGCGCACTTTCGGACGCGCACCCCCATCGATCCCGGCCACCCCTACCAGGCCGTCGGAAACCGGCTTCCCGACCCATTCCCCGGGGCCGGGGTACACCGCCAGCACTGTCCGTTCACGGTCGAGCAGCACGGCCACACCTCCTGGGGGGAGATTGATTCCGGCCAGCGCCCGGTTCAGGACACTTAGATTCAGGGCCCCGTAAACCACCCCGGCGACGGTCCCGCTTGCGCGGAGGACGGGATAGGCGATATTGAGACTCGCGTAGGGACCGATGCGGCTCGGCTGGAAATCGCCCACTGACAAGGCTTTGGAATTCCGCGCATCCCGAAAATAGCCCCGGTCCGACAAGTCCACGTTTCCGGGAATTTCCAATGCACTGCAGGCGAGCGTCCCGTTCGCGAGTATCACTCCCAGATTATCGAATTGCGGGAGTTCCGGCTTGATCTCTCTCAGAAACACCGAGCATCGCGGCCCCTCCGGACTGAGTGCCGCCTCGGATCTGGATATGGCCAGAAGCATGTCCCTGGCCGCCCCAAGAACGTTATGAACCTCGGTCTCCGCATGGTCCGCCAAATGCCGAACGGTGACTTCGGCGTCCCCTATGGCGCGAGCGCGCTGGTCGTGGAAGGAGTACCCCACCATTACCGTGACCGGCGCCAGCGCCATGGCGATGACGGCAATCATACGGGCGGTGAGTCCGAACCGGCCGCGCGTGGCCTCCTTCCCCGTGTTCGGAATACCCTCCGGGACCCGCAAGTGCGCCGTGACGAAATAGATCAGAGCAGCCGTCGCAAGTACGAACGCGACGTCCTTGGCGGGTCCCAACGCGGCGGCGAACCGCGGGCGAGCAAGGTTTGCAAGCGCCCATTCGGTGCCCAAGACCCACACCACCCCAATAATCGCATAAACGGCTGCAATGCCGGCGGCCCCGGTTCTGCTACCCGAGGCGCTCTTCTTATGATTAGGTTTCAGACGGCCCCCAAACTTATCTCTGTCGCATCATCATAATAAATATGCTGGATTAATGCAGAGATTTCTGGCCAACGTCGCCTGCCAGAAAGGGCCGGTTTCCGCTGTTTATCGGATGGGGGAGCTTACGGGTAGATACTGCCAAATCGAAACCTTGAGATAACGACAGAGGTTGGCCGGAATACCTCGTTCAGGTCCTGGACCAATGGGCTAAAATTAGACGAGACGAGCGCTCGCGGCGGCAACGACTGAATGACGATAACCGCTGGGTCGGGCGGCGAATGTCAACGACACGGCCCGGAAGCGATGGCCAGACCTTTTTCTGCAATTACAGGATAGTAACGGTGACGCTTGGCGTCCAGGCGTAAGTACCCGGCGTGACGTTTTCGGAAAAGAATATTCGGTATTGGATCTCGAAGCTGTCCCGGGAGGGCGCGCGCGTCGTTCCACGCAAAGAGACCCCGCCCCCTGCGGCGCCAAACGCAAAGCGCCGGCCGTCCACACTGACTTGCAGAGCTTTCACAAATCCGCCGGGAGGCACGATCTCGGCGAAATAGTTGCCAAGGGCATTGCTGGCAACCAAGAGCTTGGTGGGCTCCCTCAGGTCCAGATAGCCCCGGCGAATATCAGCCTCGGTTACGTGGATTAGGGCGGCTCCGCCCAGCACCTCGACCTTTGACCACTTGGCGATCGTTACCCTGGCCAGTACGGTCTTGTTGATGGATTCGACTGCCGCCGCGTCCGGAGACACCACTCCGAATCCGACGGCAATCAGGAGCATCGCCATGCATACGGACGCCAAGGTTTGATTCCGCTCCAGAATCTGAGCGAACAGGGCTTTGCTCTTGGTTCCCGGCAGATTGCAGATCTTGGATGCTGTCTTTGGCATTTCTTCTTTTCTTTCCGCGGCCGGAATCCTCATCGGGTAGCCAGTGCTAACGATCTTCAGCACGCGATCTTGTTTCTTCCCTTAGAATCAGTATCGTTTCGTCATGCAAAGATTCCAGCGGTTTCCGGTTAAGCTTTGTAAAAACATATCTAATCAAAGGCATGGCAAGCATCCCCGAGAAGATTGTGACGGTGGCCGTGCTCGACGACGACCCGCGAATCTGTGATCTCCTGCAGCGGGTGCTTTGGGTTGAGGGCTTTCGGGCCTTGGTGGTGGGCTCGCGAACCGAACTGCTAGGAGCCATCGGGGATCAGGCGGTCCAGGCGGTGATCCTGGATCTCGGCCTCCCTGGCGACGACGGCGTCGATATTGCGCGGGAAGTCCGCCGGCGATCGGACATCGCGCTCTTGATGCTCACGGGACGGTCACAGGTTGCCGATCGGGTGACCGGGCTGGACGCAGGAGCGGATGACTACGTGATAAAGCCTTTCGAGCCCCAGGAACTGGTCGCCCGCCTCCGCAGCGCCCTCCGGCGCCGGCCACTGGTAGCATCTGCGGGCGCGAGAAAGTTCAGGGTCGGGCCCCTCGAATGCGATCCCGCCGCGAGAACTCTGTGCGCCGCGGATGGTCGGGTCCAGCCCCTTACCGAGCGAGAACTCGACCTGCTGCTGCTGCTGGCCCGGAACCCCGACAGCGTCATTTCCCGGGAACGGCTGTCTCGGGAAGCAATGGGGCGGGAGTGGAATCCCGCGGACCGAAGCCTGGACGTGCACATCGCCCATCTTCGACGGAAGGCCAATCAGTTGGCGCCAGGTCAATCGATGATTGCGTCGGTTCGATCCGGGGGATACCGGCTGGTGGCTCCGGTGGAGTCTTTATGAACTGTCCGAAGGTGGCCAACTCATGACCAAGGCCTTGTCCGAAACCGATGCGCCCCTCGAAACACCTGACGAAATCGGATTCCTGCTCGTACCCCTCGCGAAACAGCTCGATCACGACCTGAACAATGCCTTCGCGGTGATGATAGGAAATCTCCGCTTCCTGCGAACCAGCGCCGAGACCTTGCTCCGCGAGGAAACACTAGCGGCCCTCGCAGACGTTGAACACGCCTGCGACGAAGCAGCAGTGCTGTCCCACGCGGTGCTGGGATTGATGAGCGGCATTCAAACGCAGCCCGTTGGCGCGCACCCGCTCGAACAAATCCTGGCGAGGGCTGAACGCGCCATCCGGCGCGGCCTCCGCGGGGAAATAGCGCTCGCTGCCTCAGACACCGCAGCCCACTGTTCCGTGCGCACTGAAGCCGCAGTGCTGGAGGCGATACTCGTGGCATTGGCCTTGGCCGCCCAGCGGGACCTTGGGACGAGGGGTATGATTCACGTCACCGCCTTGCTTGGTCAGGCGTCAACAGGCAGGGCGAAATCATCAAAGCCCCGTCCGCCGCGGATGGCCCAAATTCTCATCGAGCCGGAGCGCCCGGCGGCAGGGGAAGTTGCGGCCCCGACAGCGACTAGCCTTCCTTGGACGGAGCGCCCGGTCTTGGCAATCGCCAAGCTGTTCTGCGAACAATGGGGAGGCGCCCTGACGATGGAAACCAGCACTGCGGGGCTGCCTCGGGCCACCATCCTGCTTTGCGCCGAAGACTGAGCAACCGCGACACGCATCGGGGCTGCCCGCCTCGATCCGTCACCGCGACGGGCGTATCGCCGGAACTTCAGCCTCTTGTTCCCAGCGCCCGGCGGAGCGGTCGTCGGACGCGCGCGCATCCACCCAACGCGACCCCTGGGCCGTGTCTTCCTTCTTCCAGAAGGGCGCCCGGGTCTTGAGGTAATCCATGATGAACTCGCAGGCCGCGAACGCCTCGCCGCGATGGGCGCTGCTCACCACCACTAGCACGATCTGGTCTGTCGGCAGCAGGGGGCCGACCCGGTGTATGACCAGGGCGTCGAGAATCTCCCAGCGGGACCGGGCCTCGGAAACGATCTCTTCCAGGGCCTTTTCGGTCATGCCCGGGTAGTGCTCCAGGATCATGCCCTTCACGGACTCGCCGTCATTCACGTCCCGAACCAGCCCAATGAAGCTGGCGATGGCGCCGATCTTGGGATCGCCGCGCCGCAGTCCGAGAATCTCCGCGCCGGCGTCGAAATCCGCGGTCTGGACCCGCACCGTCATCCTAGCCCCCGGTGACCGGCGGAAACAGGGCCACCTCGTCGCCGTCCCGCAGGGGGGTCGCCGCTTCCGCCATTTCCAGGTTGACGGAAACGCGCACCGTGCGTCCGGGGGCCAGCTCGTCGGACCAGGGCGACCCCCGGGAGCGCAGCCGCTCCATGAGTCCCGCCACGTCGCGCAACGCCGGGGAAAGCTCCAGTTCCTCGGAAGAGGTGCCCAGGCTCTCCCGGAGCCGGGCGAAATAAAGCACCTTCAGCATTGCACCGCCTGCCCCGAGGCCAGCAACGTGGGCGCCCCCAGTCCCAGGTGCCCCATGATAAAGGCCGCGATGAGGTCGTAGTCCTCGAGCCCGAACTGGGGCAGCGCCGTGTCCAGGAGCTCGTCGGTGGCCACCGCGACGATGTGCGGATCGTCGGGATGCAGCAGCGGCTTGCCGGCGGCCCGGCGATGGATCTCCAGCTTGGGAATCGGCTGGCGCTTGAAGCCTTCCACCAGCACCAGGTCGCAGGGGGACAGCCGCCTGAGGTGTTCCGGCAGCTCGGGTTCAGGCCCGCCCCGCAGCTCGTGCATCAGCACCCAGCGATGGCCCGCTGTGATCATCACCTCCGTGGCGCCCGCCTCCCGATGGCGCCAGGAGTCCTTGCCGGGCCGGTCGATGTCGAAATCATGGTGGGCGTGCTTGACCACCGAAACCCGCAGTCCTTCCATGACCAGGCGGGGGATGATCTGTTCGATCAGCGTGGTCTTGCCGCTGCCCGACATGCCGGCGAATCCGAATACCTTCATTGATCCACGAAAAATGAAACGGGGTTCATAGTCTATACCAAGTCGCGGGCCCCGGCCGGACGCGCGCTCCGGTCCCGGAAGTCGGGTTCCGTCAGCAGCCAGACGCTGAACTCGGCCCCCTTCCCCCAGGCGCTTTCCACGGAGATGGTGCCTCCGTAGCGCTCCACCAGGGTGTAGCTGATGGACAACCCCAGCCCCGTTCCCTCCTGCTTCTTGGTGGTGAAGAACGGATCGAAGATGCGCGGCAGATCCTCCCGCCGGATGCCGCACCCGGTATCCGCCACGCTGACCACCACGCCCTTGTCGCCCCAGTCCCGGGTCTTGACGGTAATGCTCCCGCCCTTGGGCATGGCGTGCACCGCGTTGACCAGCAGGTTGACGATGACCTGCTGCAGCTCGCCGCGGTTGATGCCGGCCGGGCGCGTGGCGCGGCAGTCGGTCCTGACCTCGATGCCGTTCTTGCCGGTAAGGTGCTTCACCAGGCTCACGCAGTCGGCCGCGGCGGCGTTCACATCCACGTCCTCCACATAGCCCGCGTACTCCGCGGGGCGGGCGAACTGGAGCAGCCGCGTGATGATTTCACGAATGCGGTTCACCTGCTGGTCGATGAGGCGGATCTCCTCTGTCACCGGCCGCGCCGCCGGCCCCAGCTGCTCCTTCACCACGTCCAGGTTGCCCTGGATCATGGCCACGGGGTTGTTGATCTCGTGGGCCACCCCGGCCGTCAGCTGACCCACTGCCGCCAGCTTTTCCGACATTACCAGCTGGCGCTGAGCGTCCCGCAAATGCTGGTATGCCTGCTCAAGTTCCAGGGTCCGCTCCGCGACCTTGGTGTCCAGTTCCTCGCCCCATTTCTTGAGTTCCCGGTTCCGGCTCTCAAGGGTCTCCAGCAACTGGTCGAAATGCGCCGCGAGGCGCCCGATCTCGTCCTCGGTGGCGACGGCGCCGACCCGGGCACCAGCGTCTCCCGCCTCCACCTCCCGGATGGCGCGGTTCATCTTCTCCAGCGGCTGGAACACCCGGCGCCCCCAGCGCAGGCTGACCAGGCTCCCGAGCATGCCGATCACCAGGAACAGCGCCCCGATCACAAGCAGGGCTTCTTGCTTGGCGCTGGCGAAAGGCGCCTCGAGAAATCCCACGTAGAGCATGCCAACCCGCTTTCCGAAACTGTCCGTGACCGGCTCATAGCCCGACACGTACCAGTCGTTCACCACGAAGGCCCGGTCCGTCCACACCTCTCCGCGCCCGAGCACCTTGTCTCTGACCTGCTGGGATGCCCGGGTCCCCAGGGCCCGCTCCCCTTCGAACAGGCGCACGTTGGTCGCTATGCGAACATCATCGAGAAACAGGGTGGCGGTTCCGCCGCTGCCGGCGGGCAGGGATTCCTCGCCATAGACAAGGCTGTTGATGTTGTCGACGAACCCGAGATTGCGGTTCAGCAGCTGGCCGCCCTGGAGCACCCCCGCCAGCTGTCCCGAACGGGTGAAGACCGGCGCGGCGGAATGAATCACCAGGCCTCGGTCCTCGCGCTTGCGCTCGCCGGGCGCCGCGTTTCGCGTCTGCAAAATCGGAATCTGCGCCCGCTCCCGCAGCCGCAGGTCCAGGCTTGCCAGTTGCTCGGGGGGAAATACGTCCACCACGGTATCGGCCTCGCCCTCGCCGGCCTTCTTCACCACCGGCCACTCGCCGTACCTGGCCGGAGAGGCCAGGTCCGTGCCCGCCACCCGGAGGTTCCCCTCCGCGTCGAGAAGATTCAGGAAATCCAGGCCGTTCTGCTCCCGGGCCAGGCTCAGGAAACGCTTCAGGGCGTCCGGTTCCCGGGCCGTCATGGCAATCGCGAGGCGCTCGGATCCGGCAAGGCTGCCCACCCGGCTGCCAATGCCGTCCCTGACGCGGCCGAAATACTCGTGGGCCACCGCCAGGTCGCTGTTAATCTTGAACTTGAGCAGGCTTTGATAGCTGGTGTTGCCCCAGTACCACACCAGCCCGATGAGCACCGGCATGATGACCAGCAACGGCAGCAGCGCCATCAAGACCAGCTTGACGCGCACCGAGGTGCGGAACCGCGCCCGGAAACGGCTGACGAGGGCGGCCCGGCGGGAAGCGTTCATAGGGGTCGAAGGGCCGATATTGAGCCCCCAAACAGTATGTTATGTGGGACCCGGAGCGCAACCGGAAGTTTCCCGGCGGCGCGGCGCCTCACCCCCCGCCGCGCTGGTAGTGGGCGCGAAAACGCGCCATGAAGCGCTCGAAATCGGGATCGCTGTATCCCTCGAAGGAGAGCGTCACCGGCAGCCTCGGCACGGCCAGGGACGCGATCCGCCGCACGGTCTCGGCGCCGAGGGCGATTCGGACCTTTCCCCGGCCGTCCTGGACGACAATTTCTTCGCCCGAAACCTGCGGAAGATCCACACCGAGGGCTGCGGGCAGCAGGCTCATGAACTCGTCACGGGTGAAGCCCATGTCGAGCAGGAACTCCCGGGGTCCGCTCATCCTCCGGCGATGGGCGGCCAGATGGCGAGGACGTCGCCCTCCTGGAGCTGATGGGCAAGGCGCTCGTCATGAGCCACGTACCCGCCGTTGACCAGCACCAGATGGACGAGCTTCACCGGCAGGTTGAAGCGGGAAATGATCTCCGCCACGGTGGTGCCGGGAGCCACCTCGAGGGGGAGCTCGTTCTTCTGGCGGGCTGCCTCGGGGAGATAGTCCCCGAGGGTAGCGAACAGCTTGAGGGTGATCTTCATGCCGCCCGGCGGTCCTGGGCCTGGGCCCGGGCCAGGTATGCTTCCATGATCCGCGTCGGATCCCGGCGCAGGTGCTCCTTCCATTCACCGAGATGGGCCTGGCTCTGGATCAGGCCCCGCAGCACGCCCACATGCTGGGTGAGACCCAGGCTGTTGGCGCCCACCAGCACGTCATCCTTGAACTCCAGGCGCAGGAAGCGGAAGTTCTTCTCGTCCAGCAGCTCCGCGTGGTCGCCGCCCTTGACGCCCATCCACTGGCCGAAGGACGAAGAGATGAGACCCAGGGTGTCCAGCACGTTCATGGCCAGGGTGCCCTGGGACTGGGTGGCCTGGCCGGCCATGTTGAGGGCGGCCACCCGCCCCTGGTCCGCGGCGTTGGGCTGGATGGCGTTCACGATGAAGTTGCCGGTGTAGAACTCGCCGGCCTGGGCAACGTCGCCGGCGGCGAACACGCCTGGCACGCTGGTCTGCATGGTCTCGTCCACGCGCACGCCGGTGTCCACGGCCACGCCGCTGCCCTTGAGCCATTCCACGTTGGGCCGCACACCGGTGGCGCTGATCACCAGGTCCACTTCCAGCGCCTGCCCGTTGTCCAGCTTCACCGTCAGCGCCCCGCCCTTCCCGGGCTCGATGGCCTGGACCTTGGTGGAGGTGAACACCTTCACGCCCTTGGATTCCACCCACTTCTTGAGCAATCCGCCCGCGGTCTCGCTCATCATGCGCGGCACCATGCGGTTGCCCATTTCCACCACCGTGAGCTGGACGCCCCTGGAGGCGAGGGCCTCCAGGATGATGCAGCCGATGAATCCCGCTCCCATCTGCAGCACCCGGGCGCCCTTCCTGGCCCTGCCCGATATGGCCCGGGCGTCCGCCAGGGTCCAGCAAGTGTGAACGCCGGCAAGGTCGGCGCCAGGAATGGGCGGCGACACCGGGCGCGAGCCGCTGGCGACGAGCAGGCGGTCATAGGACAGGGACTTGCCTCCTTCCAGCGTGACCTGCCGCTTGGCGGTGTCGAGCCCGGCGGCGCGCCCCGTCAGCAGCTCAATGCCCAAGGCCTCGAAGTGTTTCCTGTCCTTGCGCAGATAGGTGCCCGCCTCGTCGATATTGCCGATGAGCAGGTAGGGGATGGCCATGCGCGAATAAGGCGGCTCGGGCTCGTCGCCCACCAGTATCACCTTGCCTGCCGGGTCCGCCTTGCGCAGGGTTTCCGCGGCGATCACGCCGGTGGGACCATTTCCGATGATCACGTAATTCATTTCATTGCTCCAAAAGGATTAGCCGCCAAGACACAAAGGCACCAGGGAACACCAAGAGGGAATCCTGGTGTCCTGGTGCCTTGGTGGTTCAGCTTCGTCGATTACAGCCCGAGCCGCTTCACGGTATCCGCGGTGGGCACGCCGTCCTTGCTCCAGCCCCGCAGCTCGTAGTACTCGGGCAGCATCTTGCCCAGTTCGTTTACCTTGCCCTTGGCCGGGCCGGTCTTGGCGGCCTCCTTCAGCAGCCGCGGCGGCAGGGTGTCGTCCTTGGCGGTGAGCCCGGCCGTGAGGTTGAACTGCCGCTCCAGGTTCCAGATGCGCTCGCCCATGAGGTTGAGCTTGTCCATGGACCAGTCGCCTTCGCAGGCGGCCTGAATCTGGGGCTGGATGTCCGCGAGGGTCCAGGCGAAGGAGGTGAAGATGCACAGGCCCGACGCATCGAACACCGCCGTGGCGTCCTGGAACGCCTTCACCAGGCCCGCCTTGCCCTCGGTGGCCAGGGGATCGGTCTTCACCGGGATGCCCAGCACCTCGGAAGCCACGGTGTAGGAGCGCAGGTGGCAGGCGCCGCGGTTGGACGTGGCATAGGTGAGCCCCATGCCCTGGATGCCCCGGGAGTCGTAAGCCGGAAACTCCTGCCCCTTGACGCTCATGGACAGCTCCGGGTGGCCGTACTTGGCGCACAGGCGCTTGGATCCCAGCCCGATTTCCTTGCCGAAGCCCTTCGCCAGCAAGGTCATCTCGGTCATCTCCACCAGGGCCTTGGCGGAGCCGAACGGGGCCTCCACGCCGATCTGCTCCTTGGTGAGCACGCCCATCTCGTAGAGTTCCATTACCGCGCTCACCGTGGCGCCGAAGGAAATGGGGTCCATGCCGTCCTCGTTGCAGCGGAAGTTCACGAAGGTGATGGCCTCCAGGTCATCCACCCCGTTGCTGGCACCGAGGCTCCAGGCGTTCTCGTACTCGAGCCCCCCCGAGGCGCCCCAGTACTCGGGCTTGTTCACCACCGTGAAATGAGTCTCGTCCAGCTTGGAGATGCGGCCGCAGGCGATGGTGCAGCCGAAGCACGCCTGGTTGGTGACCAGGTTGGTCTTGCCGTCGGTGGGCCGCGGCGTATGCATGGCCTCGCCCGAAATCTTGGACGCACCCTCGAACTGGATGTCCCTGTGGTTCCGGGTGGGCAGCGCCCCGATCTCGTTGATCACGTTCATGAGCACCTGGGTTCCGTACTTGGGAAGGCCCTGCCCGGTCACCGCGTTGTCCGCCAGGACCTTCTTCTTCTCGAAAGTGACCTTCATGAACTCCTTCGGGTTGGCGATACCGCCCACACCCTGGGTGCCGCGCAGCGCCACCGCCTTGAGGTTCTTGGAGCCCATCACGGTGCCGACCCCGGAGCGGCCCGCCGCCCGGTGCAGGTCGTTCACGATGCAGGCATAGAGCACCCCGGCCTCGCCGGCGCGGCCGATGGACGACACCTTGATCTGCGGGTCCTGGTGGCGGGTCTTGATGGCCTCCTCAGTTTCCCAGGTGGTCTTGCCCCAGATGAAGCCTTCGGCGGGGAGCAACTGCGCATTATCGTTCTCGACGAACAGATAGACCGGCTTTGGGGACTTGCCCTCGAAGATGATCATGTCCCAGCCTGCGAAACGCATTTCCGCGCCGAAATAGCCGCCGGAGTTGGAGCAGGCAATGGCCCCGGTCAGGGGGCCCTTGGTGATCACCGAGTAGCGCCCGCCGGTGGACGCCATGGTGCCGGTCAGGGGTCCGGTGGCCATGATCAGCTTGTTGTCCGGAGACAGTGGATCCACCTTCGGGTCCACTTCCTCGCAGAAATACTTGGTCGCGAGCCCCCGCTGCCCCAGGTAGTCGTTGGCCCACTTCATGTTCATGGGCTCCGGGGTGCAGGTGCCCTTGGTGAGATTCACCCGAAGAATCTTGCGATGCCATGCCATGGTTCAGTCCTCCAGTTCAGTGCGCCGCGCGCGCTTGGGTGTCGGTCTTGCCGGCCCAGGCCTTCATCCGATCCAGGCCGGTCCAGTTGGCGTCCACGAAGGTGATGGCCCCGGTGGGGCAGGCTTCGGCGCAGGCGGGCTTGCCGCCGCAGAGGTCGCACTTGATGACCTTCCCCGTGTCATGGTTGTAGTTCACCGTTCCGAACGGACAGGCGATGGTGCAAACCTTGCACCCCACGCACACGGATTCGTTGACGACTTTCGCGCCGGTGGCGCGGTCCATCTTGATCGCCTCGACCGGGCAGGCGTGCAGGCACCACGCTTCCGCGCACTGGGTGCAGGTGTACGGCACCTTGCGCCCCTCGTGGTGGAAGTCGAAAACCTTGATGCGGGACTTGGACGGATTGAACACCCCTTCGTTTTCCAGGGAGCATGCCATCTCGCATTGCAGGCATCCCGTGCACTTGTCGGGGTTGATCAAAAGGGACTTCATCATCGTGGTTTCTCCTCGTGGTGGGACGGTGTTGAAGGGGCGACGCCCGCCTTCCCGGAAAAAAATTGGTGTCGCGAACTGCGGCCCTCAATATTAAGCCGATCGGATGCCGCCGCGCCACCCTGCCGGCGCCCGGGGATCATCCATCAGACGCGAAGGCAGGTTGCAAATAGCGTGCCATTCCCGGAAATCGTCGCCTCACCGGGGGAACGGGACCCGGCAGCAGCCGCCCGGTTCCTGGGTCAAGGGGAAAAACTGCCGCGCCGGGGGGTGACGCGCGGCGCGGGCTGTCCCGTTTTGGGACAGCAATCGCTCACCGCTGCGTTTCCCGCCTGGCGGACCCGGCGCGGTTGACCCAGAATCAGAATGCGTAGCTCGCATTGACCCCCACCAGGTAGTTGCGTTCCGGCGCGGGGGCGTAATAGCGGCCGTTGAGGTCGCCGACGATCACGGCGCCGATGTACTTGCGGTCGAACACGTTGTTGACGCGGGCGAACTCCTTGAAGCGCCAGCGGCCCACTCGCTGCTCGAATCCAGCCCACCAGTTGAGCAGGGCGTAGCTGCCGGCGAACTCGCTGTTGAGGTCATTGACCGCCACCTTCCCGTTCCACACCCCTTCCACGGCCGTGGTGAATCCCAGGGGCGCGTAGCGCCAGGTCAGCTCTCCGTAGGCGGAATAACGGGATATTCCAGGAATGCGGCTGTCCGACGGCACCAGGGCAGTGTTGACCCCGGTGATGGTGTTGCAGGGGGTGGCCGTGCAGGTCCTGAAGGATTCGCTGTACTCGGCATTGAGGTAGGTGTACGCAACGTAGCCCGTGAGCCCCCTGCCCAGGTCTCCCTCGAACGACAACTCGAGTCCCAGCCGCTCGGAGCCGGGCGCGTTCTGGAACGTGGAGCGCCCGGCTTGGTTGGTGGCGATGACGATCTCGTTCTCGGTGTCAATATAGAACAGGGCCGCATTCACCCGGGCGTTGGGGCCGATGAACGCCTTGGCGCCGATCTCGTACTGATCGCTGGTGGAAGGCTGCAGGCCAAAATTTAGCCCGGACAGGCCATCGGGCCGGTAGGCGAGTTCGATGAAAGTCGGTGTCTCGAAGCTCCGGCCATAGTTCGCGTAAAGGTTGAGTGTCGGCGCCGCCTTCCAGAGCAGCCCCGCCACGGGAGTCCAGTCGTCGTAGTCCTGGCTCCCGCTGTCATTGGGGTTAGTGGCCGTGATGAAGCGGTCGCTGGACTCGAAGCTGACCTTTGTGTAACGGAGGCCCGCGAAGGCACTCCATTGGGGCGTCAACTCCCACTGCCCCTGGGCATAGGCACCCCAGCTGTCGACGGTATTGTCCTCATCCCGGCGCAGGGCACCCCTCACGCCGAAATCGTTGACGTATCCCTTGCGGTCATCGTCCGCCTTGTCGTAGTCCACGCCCGCGGTGAATGTCATCGGGGTCTCGCCGAGGGTGTCCCGATGGGTCCAGCGGAGATTCACCCCGCCGAAATCCCGATCGATGGTGCTGACGCCGCCGGAGGAGAGCCCGAAGTTACCCGTGAACGGAAGGTACTGCTCATTGCCCCGATTGCCCAGGTAAGCGAGGCCCCGGACCTGGTCGCGGTCGCTGAAGTTGTGCTCTATCACGGCCCCGATCTGGGTATTGTCCAGGGAGCGGCGGGTGTTGAACTGATACGCTGAGAGGATGGCCTGCCTGCGGTTCTGGGCCACCTGTTGAGCATCCAGGCCCAGGGGGTCCTCGGCCAGGGGAACGTCGTACCACCCTGCCACCAGGCTCAGGGACGAGCCCCCGCCGTAGCCATAGGTTGCCTTGCCATTGAAGGACTGCTTTTCCGCGGCACTGTGCTCCCGGTAGCCGTCGGTCTCGAAGTGATTGTAGTTGCCCGTGTAGTTCAGGCTGCCGCTTTGCCCCCCGAAATTCATCCCGGCCCGCCAGGTGTCGTAGCTGCCCATGCTGAAGCTGGCGCCCAGGGTAGGATTGGGGGGGCCATCCGCCGTGAACGCCTGGACCACGCCGCCGGAATGGTTCCCGTAGAGGGCGGAAAAAGCCCCGCGCAGCACCTCGATACGCTGGGCCGAGCCCAGGTCTATGCCCCCCGGCCCCCCCTGCCCGTCGGGCGTGCTGAGGGGAATGCCGTCCGAGAACAGCTTGACGCCCCGGGTCCCGAACTGCGAGCGGGCACCGAATCCCCGAATGGAAATCTGTAACTCCTGGGCGAAATTTTCACGGTTCTGCACATTGGTGCCGGGGACCTGATTGAGCACCTCCGAAACGTTCACCTCCAGTTTCCCGGCCCGGATGGAGTCCTGGCTCACAACGTCAATGGCCAGCGGCAGGTCAAAACTGTTTTCCTCCACCCGCGTCGCCGTCACCACCACCGGGGACAGCTTCAGGCTCTTATCGCCTTTCGTCGCGGAGCGCTCCCCTTCCTTGGTGGGTTCTTCCGCGCTCACCGCCGCCGAAAAGCCGATTGCCCCCGCTAAACAAAGCGCTCTTGCCAGCCCTGCGATGCCGGGGCGGGCCATTTCATGCTGCGACATCAATTGGTTTCCTCCTGTTGGCGTTTTGTCCCGCCGGGATAAACTGCGGCAGGAACCGCGACGCCCGGCGGGTTTTTGCAAGTCTTTGATCATAGGAGGAGAGTGTTCAGTCGGGCATAAAGAATCCTTGAATGGCCCCTCATGATTTTCATGAGGCCGCCGGATCCCTTGGTCACGGGGCCCGGTCTTGAGGCGGCGTAGGGTAAGTGATATCAATAGGGTCCAGGTATCAGGAGGTCACGGACCAGGGTTGCCAGGCCCCGGAAAATCCAATGCCCGTGCGGGTTCTCATCTTCGCTCTGCTGATGGCCGTGGCCGCGTTCACCGGCTGCGCGTTGCCGAACACTTATCTGGCAAAACCAATCGGCAATCCCGAGCCCGCCCCCCTGCCCCGCAAGATCCTGCTGATCCCCGCGGAGGTAAACGTCATCGAGGTTTCGGCGGGAGGGGTGCCCGAGGAAGTGGAGGAATGGAGCCGCCAGGCCAGCCAGAACCTGGTGGATGCAATCCGCCGCGAAGCCCGGAACGGCGCCCGCTTCGAAATCGTGGAATTGCCGGAATTGAACCCCTGGGAACAGGACATCCTGAAGACCCATCTCGCCATGTACGAGCTGGTGGTGTCCAGCGTCAACGAATACGGTTTGTCCACGGACACGGTCTGGAAAAAGCGCGCCCCCGAGCTCCATTTCACCGTGGGACCCGGCCTTTCCTTTCTTCAGGAGAAGACCGGAGCCACCGCGGCCATGTTCATCGTGGGAGAGGATTCGGTGCTCACCGGCGGGCGGCTGCTCCTGATGGCCGCCACCGTGTTCATGTTCGGGTTCCCTGCCGTGCCGCCCGGGCACTCCTATTTCGCCGCCGGCGTCGTGGACCTGGGCACCGGCGACCTGCTCTGGCACAACTTCGACTGGAACATCGCCCGGCGCGATCTGCGCAAGGCCGAGGATGCCAACGGGCTGGTGGCCGAGGTGCTGGCGGCGTTTCCCGCCAGCCAGCCGTCGGTGAAGCAATGAAGGCCAATACCCGCTACGCCCTGATCGGACTCGCCCTGGCGATTTTCGCCACCGGCGCGCTGGCGGTGGACCCGTTTGCCAGCAGCGACGACCTCGCCAAGGTCGAAGCCGAAGAGCGGCGCCTGTGGGACGAGGCCAACGAATTCGACGACATCATGCGCCGCAGCGGCCAGCTCTATCACGACCAGGCCTTCGTGGACTATCTGCAGGGCATCGCCGAGCGCCTTTACCCGGAGTTGAAGGGGCATGTGCGGATCCGCATGCTGAAGTCACCGATCCTCAACGCCTTCGCCCTGCCCAACGGCAGCATCTACCTGAACCAGGGGCTCGTGTCCCGCTTCCAGAACGAGGCCCAGCTGGCCACCGTGGTCGGCCACGAGATCGCCCATTTCCAGTTGCGCCACAGCTATCGCCAGCGCAGCCTCCTCAAGAACACTCTCCTGCTCCGGGCGGTGGTGCAGATGCTGGGCGTGCCGTCCCAGGCGGACATCGTCTTTTCCTCATCCATGTTCGGCTACTCCCGGGAGCTGGAATCCGAGGCCGACGAGCTGGGGTACCAGAAGGTTGCCGCCGCCGGCTATGACGTCACCGAGACGCCCAAGGTGTTCCAGCACCTGATCCGGGAAACCAAGACGGCCGAAGTGCGGGAGCGCATCTACCTGTTCTCCAGCCATCCCAAACTCCAGGACCGGGTGGACAACTATAAAAAGCTTTCAAAGGACGCGCCGGACGACGGAACGCGCAACACCGAGGAGTACGTCCAGCGCATTGGCGTGATCCGGCTCACCAACATCCAGAACGAGCTTTCCATGGGAAGGGCCAAGCATGTTCTGCTGGCCCTGTGCGACCCGGAATCCCTCGACGAATACCCTCCCGAGATCCACTACTACCTGGGCGAGGCCTACCGCCAGCGGGGCGCCATGGGCGATGACATTTCATCGGAATTCGCCTACCTGGATGCGGTGAGAGAGGCGCCCAATTTCGCGCCCAGCTATCGCGCCCTCGGAATCATCTACCTCAAGGACGGGGCCTATGCCGAGGCCGAGGCCCATTTTGCCCGCTACCTGGAGCTGGCGCCGGACGCTGCCGATCTCGCGTATGTGGTCCACTACCTCCGCCTGGCGCGGGAGAAGCAGGGAAAGTCTTGAGGCGGCGCGCTTTCCTCGCCGCGTTGCCGGCCCTCGCCCTGGCCGGCTGCGCGAACTGGGAAGTGATCCAGGCGCAAACCCCGCCCTACGAGGACGACACCTACCGCATTGACCTGCCCGAGGGGTGGGTGCGCGCCATGTTCGAGCGTGAGGCGGTGGCGCTTACCCGGGACGGCCACCATCTGGAACTGATCGTCGTCCAGCGCAAGCCCAACAAAAAGGCCTTCAAGCGCATCAAGAAGGAAGCCAGCAAGGACCTGCTGCCCTCGGAGCTGGCGGAACTGGCGCTGTCCGAGCAGAAGGCCGCCGACCCCGCGCTTTCCACCCTGGTCATACTCTCCAACCAGCCCGCCCTGCTGGGCGGCCGCCTGGGTTTTCGCCTGCACCTGCGCTTCACCACGCCCAAGGGCCTGCCCATGGAGCAGCTGGTCTATGGCGTGTGCGACGAAAAGTACTTTTACAGCATGGGATTCCAGGCGCCCAGCTTCCACTACTTCCCCGCCTACCAGCCCGATTTCGAGCGCATGGTGCGCTCCTTCAAACTCCTGACCGCTTCCGAGACCTGACGGGAATCAAGGTGCCGGAATGCCGGCTTCGGGCATCGTGCGCCGGTTTCCGATCGGCTGCGGCGCACCCGTCTCCTGAGAAAAGGCCCGGGGCGGGCGCCCCAAGCCCACCCTCGGATCAGGGATCAATAAGGCCGCTGCGCACCGCGATCATCGCCAGTTCGGCGGCGTTGGCGGCCCCCAGCTTGTGCTTGATGTTGTACAGGTGGGTCCCCACGGTGCTGGGGCTCAAGGACAGGATCTCCGCGATTTCCGAAACCTGGCGGCCGTTGGCCACCTGCATGAAGACCTCGAACTCCCGGTCGCTCAGCACGTCCACCGGGCTCTGGACCGCGTTGAACTGGTTGAACGCCAGTTCCTGGGCGATCTGGGGATCGATCACCTTCTTCCCCGCGGCCACGTTGCGCACCGCCCCGATGAGCGCCTCGGGAGCGCCGCGCTTGCAGAGATAACCGTAGGCGCCCGCCGCCAGTGCGCGCTTGGCGTGAATGGTGTCCTCGTGGGCGGACAAGGTGAGGATGCGCGCCGACGGATGCTTGGCGAGGATGCGGCCAATGGCCTCGATGCCCCCAATACCCGGCATCGAAATGTCCATGACCACCACGTCGGGCAAGTAATCCGAGAACAGCCGGCAGGCTTCCTCGCCGCTGCCGGCCTCCGCCACCACCCTGAGATCCGGCGCGTCCTCCAGCAGCAGGCGGAAACCCTTTCGCACCAGCACGTGGTCATCCACCAGCATCACGCTCACGATGCGGACAGCCATGATGGCATTCCTTTCGATTTTGCTATTCCCTCAGGGGCAGCACCACCGTCACCGTGACCCCCCGTCCCGGCCCGCCCTCGAGGGTCAGCCACCCGCCCAGGGCCTCCACCCGCTCCCTCATTCCCATGACGCCGAAGCGCCCGGGGGCGGCCGTGCTCCCCAAGCCCTTGCCGTCGTCCTTGACCACGATCTCCACCGCGGGCAGCGAATCCCGGGATCCGGTCACGGGCTGTGCCGACACCTGGACCCGGGCCGCTCCGGCATGGCGGGCCACGTTGGTCAGGCATTCCTGCACCACCCGGAACGCCGCCAGCACCACGGCTTCGTCCGCATCGTCCAGCCCCTCCCCAATCTCCAGGCTCACGTGCACGTCCGGATGGGCAGACTTCCAGCGCCCGGTGACGTCCCGCAGGACCTCCGGCAAGCCGAGATTCTCCAGGGCGGCGGGCCGCAGGCGGTGAATGATCCCGTGCACCCCGTCATAAACCTGTCCCGCCACGGAGGCGATGGTTTCGGCATGGGCATGGATCTCCGGCTGATCCCGCCGGGTCCGGTTGGCGATGGAGACCGCGATGGTCCGGATCGCCGTCAATGCCTGTCCCAGTTCGTCGTGGAGTTCCCGGGCGATGCCCTTTCTCTCTTCCTCGATGTGACGATGCAATAGTCGTGCCACTTCTCCCCGCTGCTCCAGACGCCGGTTGACGGAGAGCGTGGACTCCAGTTGCTCCGCCATGCGGTTGAAGCTGTCGCTGACGCTCGCCAGCTCGGGAATCCTGAAGCGGGGAAGTCGCGCCTGGAGGCTTCCCTGCTGCATTGCACGAAGCGCGCCCACGATCTCGTGCAGGGGGCGCAAGGCCCTGCCCACGAAGGCGAACACCAGGATGTTGAGCGCCGCGAAAAAACCGAGGGCGAGCCAGAGTATGCGCACGGCATCGTCCCAGGCGTCCAGCACCGCCCGGGACGCGTCGGGCACGATCAGCATCCGGATTCCGGGCAAACGGATTTCCGTGAGCTTGATGTCCGGCATTACCAGTCCAGAAAACCAATCTGGGGCAAACCGTCCCGCCTTGTAGGTGGGCGGCGGCGAGCTGTAAACGATCTCCCCCGCCCGGTAAATCATTATTTCATTGCTGCGAACCCTTCCCAGCCTTTCGACGAACGCGATCAGGTTTGCTTCCGCGGCCATGGGTGTGGCGCCAGCCTGGAGGTTCTCGGCCACCACTGCCTGCATCATCTGCACCGTGACCCGCGTCGCCGCGGTGACTTCCTCCCGCACCGACGCGCGATAGCCGTCCGCCAGAATATAAGCCAGGCCCAGCAGGAAAATGAGGGAGACTGCCGTGATCAGCAGGTTGACCCGAAGCCGGAGGCTCATGGGAGCGGCGGGAAGGTCCCCGGCCTAGGACCGTTCCAGCCGGAACACCACGGGCACCAGGATGGTGAACTCCCGGCCCTGAAGCGCCTCCGGCATGTTGGGGAGCGGGTTCGCCCGGTTCACCATTTCGATGGCCTGCCGGTCCAGGACCTCATGGCCGCTGGACTCGGCCACCACCACGTTGGTGATGGTGCCCTTCCTGGCCACGAACACCTTGAGCTGCACCTTCCCTTCCCAGCGGCGGAGCTGCGCGATCCGCGGATAGTGCTGGTACTGGGCCAGGAACCGCGCCAGGGTGTCGCCGTAGCTGGAGAGCAGGCGATCGTCCATGGGCTTTTCCTTCACCGGCGGAGGAACCGGGACGGTGATGGCCGACGGTGTTTCCGTGGGGACCGGGTCCACCGCCACCACGGGCGGCGGAGGCGGAGCGGGCTCCGGCGCCGCCTCCTCCCGCACCGGCTGAGGCTCGGGGACAGGGCGCGCGATGGGTTTGGGCTTGGGCGGCTCCTTGGGGCGCGGGGGCTCGGGTTTCACCTCCTCGACCTTCGGGGGCGGAGGAGGCGCCGCAACCACTTCCGGAGGAGGAAAGCGGAGCGTGATCTCCAGGGGCTCCGCTTCCTTCTGTTGGAGGAAATCCGCGCGCATGCCCGGCAGCCAGGCCACCATGGCCGCGTGCAGCAGCAGTGACAGCACCGCGGCGACGCCGATGGTCCAATTGCTCGATTCGCTCCAGCCAACGGCGCCGGCGGCCGTGGCCGGAAGGGTCTGGGTTGAGGCCATGGGCAGTCGAGGCACCTTGGGAGATGTCAGCGGGCGCCGCCCAAGGCCGCCTGCTCCAGGGCCGGGTAAAGATGGGTCACCGAGCGGCGATATTCAACGTCCGCCAGGGCGATGCCCTTGAAGCGCTCGGGAAGCGGCAGCGCCATCACCTCGTTCATGTCCAGGCCCCGCTCCGCCGCCTTGCGCAAGGTCGCCGCCAGCCAAGCCAGATAATCCCGGGTCTGGGCAATGGCCCGGGCGTCCCGCACCACGGGCCCGTGACCGGGGACCAGCACCTTGAAAGGCATGCGTTCCAGGGCGTCCAGGGATTTCTGCCACTCGGCGAGATCGGCATGGGGCGTGGTGGCTGCCCGGTTGTAAAAGACCAGGTCTCCCGCGAAAAGCACCCCAGTTGTTTCGTCGAAAACCGCCAGGTCTCCCGCGGTGTGCCCGCTGCGGGGCACAAGCGTGAGCCGGTGGTCCCCCACCCGGGCCGCGCCAACCCCATCCAGCGCCCTGGGCGCCAGAGCCTCGGTGTCGCGCATCCAGTCGCCATTCAACCGGTACATGTTTTCCGTCAAAGCCTTGCCTTCCCTTCCGATGGCTTGGACAGTCTCCGGCAGGGCTTCGATCCCCACGTCGGCGTAGCCCTGGTTTCCCAGGAAATGATCCGGATGATGGTGGGTGTTGAATACCCGCACCACGGGCTGTTGCGTGACGCGCCCGATGGCGGCCCGCATCTGCTGCCCGTAGCGCCTGGAAGGTCCGGTGTCGATCACCACCACGCCGGCCGACGTCACGATGAAACCGGTGTTGACGATGTTGCCCCCGTTGCGGACGCTGAAATCCTCTGTCCGGCCCTCGAACACGTAGGTGCCCGGGGCAACCTCCACCGGTTTCAGGCCGTAATCGAAATCCGCGGCCATGGCTCCGGACGCCATCGCCGCCACGGCCAGGACGGCCCCCCGGATACGCTTCACGGGGCGATTCTCCCGTCAATGCGGTTGCCGTTGTTGTCCACGCCGGTCAGCGTCAGCGCCCCCTGGGGACGCGAGCCGCCGCCAATGTCGAACGTGAACACCGGATTTTCGGACACGGGCTCGAAGGTCTCCATGTCCATGTAGGGGGCGCCCTGCTCATCGGAGAGGGTGAGCCGGGAGATGTAGAACGCGGGGATGCCCGGCGCCAGGCCGGTGTCCATGGGATGGATGATCCGGGCCCGCACCCGCATTCCGCCGGCCGGCTGCTCCCACACGCGGCCGCTCACCTGGCCCAGGGTTTTCTCCCATCCCGCCTCGCCGCGGCCCGCGCTCGGCAGGGTGCATCCCCCGCCGGTGGTTTCCACCCAGACGCCCCCCACATGCCACACGCCGTCGCCGGTTCGGGCCGCCGCCCGCACCGGAGTGGACTGCTGGAGCTTGATCCGGAACGCGAGCGCCGGCCGCGCCTTGCCCGGCGTGAAGGAAAGGACCTTGAGGATGGGATTGAAGTCGGCGAAAACGACCACCTCCCGCACATCCCCCAAGGCCTCCACCGTCACCTTTACCGGCACGTTCATGGGATCCTCCGCCACCGCTGGCGCGGTGACCTGCACCCGGGGATCGAACACCACCCGGGCGTCTGGGAAGAAAAGCTTCCGCATGTCCCCCCAGCGCGCGGATCCAAGAGGATCACCGGCGGGGGTCGCGCCCATGGCGGGCGGCAGAAACAGGGCAAACAGGAGCCAGGCGAGGAAACGCATCGCGTACGAGTATTTTGGAAAGGTTTCTGGAACCCAAACGCGAGCATGGTGCAAGCGCCATGCCAACGCGGGGATCGGGAAAGTTCTATCCTACAGGGCCGAGAAGTTTCCCGCTTGTCGCGGTGCATCATGCCCGCGTCATCGAAGGCCCCGATTCCGCCTGTTTAACGGCTGTTCCAGATTGAAACACCGGGTTGCATGCATCCGCAAAAATGATTAAAAGCAACCGAGGGGCATGGCCCCGTGCCGCCGCAGTTGCGGAGTTCTCCCAACATTTTCAAGGCGTGGCACGGCAATTGCATTAGTTCCCGCCCGCAAGCCCGCGGATCGGGAGGTCCCTGTCCCGCGCGCACCGCGCAACTCAACGCAACGACGAGGAGCAATTCTGAAATGAAGAAAGCAATTTTGCCCAAGAAGATCTCGCTGGCGCTGGCCGGCTGCGCCCTGGTGGCGCTCGGCGCCGGTCCCGCTGGCGCCAAGCCGGTGACCGACGCCGACATCGTCAATGACGCCAAGACCACCGGGGATGTGGTGAGCGCCGGCATCGGCACCCAGGGCCAGCGCTACAGCCCTCTGGACAAGGTCAACACCGGCAACGTCGGCAAGCTGGTTCCGGCGTGGGCCTTCTCCTTCGGCGGCGAGAAGCAGCGCGGCCAGGAGTCCCAGCCCCTGGTGCACAACGGCAAGATCTTCGTCACCGGCTCCTACTCCCGGATCTTCGCCCTGGATTCCAAGACCGGGAAGAAGCTGTGGAAATACGAGCACCGCCTGCCGGACGGCATCATGCCCTGCTGCGACGTGGTGAACCGCGGCGCCGCCCTCTACGACAACCTGGTGATCTTCGGCACCCTGGACGCCCAGCTGGTGGCCCTGGACCAGGAAACCGGCAAGGTGGTGTGGAAAGAGAAGCTGGATGACTACGCCGCCGGCTACTCCTACACGGCCGCTCCCATCATCGTCAAAGGCATGGTGATCACCGGCGTGTCCGGCGGCGAGTTCGGCATCGTCGGCCGCGTGGACGCCCGCGACGCCAAGACCGGCAAGCTGGTGTGGTCCCGCCCCACCGTGGAAGGCCACATGGGCACCAAGGACGGCAAGGACAACGGCATCACCGGCAAGACCAACGCCAGCTGGCCCGGCGACCTGTGGAAGACCGGCGGCGCCGCCACCTGGAACAACGCCACCTACGATTCCGAGACCAACCTGATCTACATCGGCACCGGCAACCCGGCGCCGTGGAACAGCCACCTGCGCCCGGGCGACAACCTCTACTCGTCGTCCACCGTGGCCATCAACCCGGACAGCGGCCAGATCGTGTGGCACTACCAGAACACGCCCAACGACGGCTGGGACTTCGACGGCGTGAACGAGTTCGTGACCTTCAAGTCCGACGGCAAGGTCCTCGGCGGCAAGGCCGACCGCAACGGCTTCTTCTACGTGAACGACGCCAAGACCGGCAAGCTGGTCAACGCCTTCCCCTTCGTCAACAAGATCACCTGGGCCACGGGCATCGACATGGGCACCGGCCGTCCCAAGTACGCGGCCGACAACCGGCCCGGCGATCCGTCCAAGGGCGCCGACGGCAAGAAGGGCACGGTGGTGTTCTCGGCGCCCTCCTTCCTGGGCGGCAAGAACCAGCAGCCCATGGCCTACAGCCCGGACACCGGCCTGTTCTACGTGCCGGCCAACGAGTGGGGCATGGACATCTGGAACGAGCCCGTGTCCTACAAGAAGGGCGCGGCCTACCTGGGCGCCGGCTTCACCATCAAGCCCCTGCACGACGACCACATCGGCGTGCTGCGGGCGGTGGACCCGAAGTCCGGCAAGATCGTCTGGGAAGCCAAGAACTACGCGCCTCTCTGGGGCGGCGTCATGACCACCAAGGGCGGCCTGGTGTTCTACGGCACGCCGGAAGGCTACCTGAAGGCCATGGACGCCAAGAGCGGCAAGGAGCTGTGGAGCTTCCAGACCGGCTCCGGCGTGGTGGCTCCCCCGGTCACCTGGGACGAAGGTGGCGAGCAGTACATCGCCGTGGTCTCCGGCTGGGGCGGCGCCGTTCCCCTGTGGGGCGGCGACGTGGCCAAGCGGGTGAACTATCTGGAGCAGGGCGGCATGCTCTGGGTGTTCAAGCTGGCCAAGTAATCACGCGCCTGCAGCAAAGGCTTTTTCCTCTCCTTTGGAGTTGGCTTGAGGGACCGGCTGCGGCCGGTCCCTTTTTGTTTTCTCTCCCAGTGGGTCCGCCGGCCACGTCTCCCCCACGGCCACTGGAGCGCCGTCGCGTCCTGGAGCAACTGCTCCTTTTTGCAGCAACCGGTTTTGCGCCGCCCGCCGCGCGCGGGAGCTAGATCGCTGCCTGAATCTCGCGCCGAGGCGGTAAAAACCGCCTGGCGGCTCGCAAACGAGGCGTGCCCGGGGCCAGTGGACACGTTTTGCCAAGAAAGCGGCGCAACTCCCTGTGATGGCACGCAAATTGCACCTGTTCGCGCACACGTGCGACGACGTGTGTAAAAGCGCTTTGCATTTCGTTCTCGTCATCAACCTAAAGGAGATCACATGAGGAAACATAACAAGACGCGCCTGGCCCTGGCGGTTGCCGGCGCCCTGGCTGGAATGTCATCCGCCCATGCCCTGGAGTTCACGGCGGGCACCTGGAAACTCAACATCGACGGCTCCGTCAACGCCTTCTACACCAACCTCGACTGCGACAAGTCGGGCATCACGGCACCCGTCATCGCCGCAACCCTCCCCGCCTGCGGCGTTTCCGGCAACGGCGGTTCCGAGGACTCCGCCAACATCCAGAACGGCTTGCTCCCGGGCTACATCAAGTTCTCGGCCTCCACCCAAGCCAAGGGCCTGGACCTGAAGGCGGTCGTCGGTCTGTGGCCGGGCACGTCGTCCGGAAACGGCATCAACAACACCGGCACCACGCCCGACGTGCGGACGGTGTTCGTGGAGTTCGGCTCCAAGAACTGGGGCTCCTTCAAGCTGGGCCGGGACATCGGCCTGTTCCAGCAGCAGGCGATCCTGAACGACATGACCCTGCTCTCCGTAGGCACCGGCGCCGGCTTCCAGGGCGCCATCAACACCACCCTGGGCATGATCGGGACCGGCTACATCTACACGGAGTTCCAGCCCCAGATCACCTACACGACGCCCAAGTTCGGCGTCGGCACAGGCGGCTTCAGCGCGTCTCTGGGCGCCTTCCAGCCCCGCAACACGGCGGGCGTCGGCGGGGTCAACGACATCACGGACAGCGTGGGCTGGCAGGCCCTGGCCCAGTTCGACTGGGGCGGCGGCTTCCCCGGCAAGCTCTGGGGCAGCTGGGCCACCCAGGAGGCCGAGGTCAGCACGTTCACGGCGACCGGCCTGCTCCCGGGCACCCAGCTGGACGGCGACGGCTACGAAGTCGGCGGCAAGATCTCCTTCCCGCCCGCCCTGGGCCTGGAACTGATGGTGGTGGGCTTCTGGGGCGAAGGCCTGGGCGAAGCCATCCAGTTCGCCAATGGCCACGACGCCACCGGCCAGCAACGGGACTCCGACGGCTTCCTGGCCCAGGCCACCATCAAGCCCATTCCCGAGCTGCAACTGGGGGTGAGCTACGGCGAAAGCCACCTGGACGGGACACCGGTGGATCTTGGGCTGCTGGGAGGCGGCGCCGCGCCCAATCTGGTGAAGGACACCGAGAGCTGGGTGTTCCAGGTGAAGTACGACCTGATGCCGGGCCTGTCCCTCATCGGCGAGTACATCAGCTCCGAGCAGAACGCCCAGTCCGCCCTGTGCGCATCCTTCGGCGGCGCGGCCGTGGCGTGCGAAAACCAAGCCGACACCTTCGCCATCGGCGCCATCGTGTTCTTCTGATCCGCGCGGGACGGGAGGCGGCGCGAGCCGCTTCCCGCATCGGCAGGCGAGGAGGACCTGCCGGACACTCCCTCCATGTGTCTCCGGGGTTCGCAAAGAACCCCAAAACCTCCAGCAAGCTGGGCGGCCTTCGGGCCGCTCTTTTTTTGTCCCGCCCGATTGCCCAGGGTGCGGGCGGCGGAATGGTGGGCGCCGTGGCGGGTTCCGTCATTCCGGCCGGCCCGCTCTGCGGGCGTGAGCCGGAATCCAGCACCAGCGATCAACGGGACCACGAAACGAGCCGAGGCCGCGGCGAACGGCGGCCCCGCGGAACGCGTGTGGACGGCCAAAACGCCCGCGCAGGCGCTACATGCGGCCGAGCTTGCGGTAGAGGGTGTTGCGGCTGATGCCGAGCTGGCGCGCGGCGGCGGAGACGTTGCCCTCGGCGGCATCCAAAGCCCTGCGGATGGCCATGATCTCCAGGGTTTCGAGATCGCCGCCCATGGGCAGCGAGTGAAGCGTTGCCACCGGCTGGAGCTGGGCCGGCTGAGCCGGCTCCAGGTGAGCCACCTCCTCCAGGAAATCTTCCGGCAGATGGGCCCGGGTGATGACGGCGCCGTTACCCACCAGGGCGAGGGAAGCGCGAATGACGTTGTTGAGCTGGCGCAGGTTGCCCGGCCAGCGGTAACCGCGGAACAGTTCCATGACCTCCGGCGCGATCAGGGGCGTCGAGCAGCCGTCGCCCTCGTTTTCGAGCATGAAGTTCACCAGCTGCTCCAGGTCGGTTCGCTCCCGCAGGGGCGGCAGCGAGAACCGCAGTCCGTTGAGGCGGTAGTACAGGTCCTCCCGGAAGGTGCCCCTGGCCACCTCGTCCTTGAGCCGGCGGTGCGTGGCGCAGATGAGGGAGATGTTCACGGCCCTCGGCCTGGCGGCGCCGAGAGGCGTCACCGCCCGCTCCTGCAGGACCCGCAGCAGCCGGCTCTGCAGATTGAGCGGCATGTCGCCGATCTCGTCCAGGAACAGGGTGCCGCCATCCGCCTGGAAGATCTTGCCCATGACGCCCTTGCGGCGGGCGCCGGTGAACGCGCCCTCCTCGTAGCCGAACAACTCGGATTCGATGAGTCCTTCGGGAATGGCGGCGCAGTTGACGGCGATGAACGGCCCGCTGCGGCGCGGCCCGCTGCGGTGGAAGGCCGACGCGAACAACTCCTTGCCAGAGCCCGACTCGCCCTCCACCAGAATGGGGATGTCGCGGCCCAGCACCATGCGCGCCTTCTCGATCACAGTCTTCATCCGCAGATCGCCAAAGCTCAGGGACTCCAGGGCCTCGAACCTGGAGCCGCAGCCCCGGACGGCAGGCCGCTCCCGCTCCGGGGCGGCCGGGAACGACTGCACGCCATGGAAACGCTGGGAGGACAGGGCGACGCCCGCCTGGAAACGGGCGTGGACTTCCACGTCGCCATGGGCTGACAGCGCTACCGGCTCGTGGCTCGCCCGCGCCGCCCGCTCCAGGGCGGCTTCCAGCGGCATGCCCAGGAGCCCCTGGAAACTGAATTGGGCCATGCGCTCCCGGGACATGCCCAGTTGCAGGGCCGCGCAGCGGTTGGCGGCGAGGAACCTCCCGCTGCCGGAGAATGCGATGATCCCCTCGCACAGGGTTCCCACATAGTCGCGGCGCGTGTGGAGATGCACCATCAGCTCGCTGCCGTGACGGTCGAAGATCATGCGGTTCTCGATCATCTGGGCGGACATCCGCACCAGGGCAAGGGTGTGCTTCTGGTAGCCCCGGTGATCTCCGGAAATATCGAGCACGCCCGCCAGCTCGCCGACGGGGTCGAATATGGGCGCCGCCGAGCAGGTCAGGAAGCTGTTGCGGTCCAGGAAATGTTCCGCCCCGTGGACCAGCACCGGAGAGCGTTCCACCGCGGCCGTGCCGATGGCGTTGGTGCCCCGCTCATCTTCCGCCCAGGACACGCCGGGCCGCAGGGCCACGCGCTCCGCCCTGGACATGAACGCGGGATCGCCGCAGGAATGGAGGATCAGCCCCTGGGGATCGGTGAGGATCACCAGGCTTTCGGTCTCCGCGATCTGGAGATAGAGATCGTCGACGATGGGCTTCGCCTGGGCCAGCAGCAGCTGGTTTCTCTCCCAGGCATCCTTGAGGGCCCGCTGCCCAAGGGGTTCGGGCCGGCTCCGGGCCCCGGGGTCGAGCCCCTCGCTGGCGCAACGCTGCCAGGAGCGCTCAATGGCGTCCCGCAGCAGCCCTTCGGGTAGCTCGCCTCGACGGAAAAACAGGTCTCGCGCCTGCCGCGCCTGGCCCGCCGCGTTGACAACGGTGTCCTTCATGGGACAGTGCCCTCCTCCGCTTGTCTCCAGCATCCATTCCGGGGCCGTTTGTGATTTTTTGGCCGGGCCCCTTGTCAATGTTGTTATTCTTTGGATCAGCGCGCTTTATAGCATCTGTGAATTTTTATTACAACGCGCTTTCGCGTCATCTGTTGTGTTTGCGCAACACGATTAGACTCTGATTTATTGGATTAATTTTGCCGCGCTGCGGCATGGCGCACGCCCGGAATTGCTTCTGCAAGATTGGCGCCAAGATTTGTTTGCTTTTAATCAACGCATTGAAATCTTCATGGCACAGGGCTTGCTCCATGTTCAGCCGCGTGCCCGGAAGCGAGATCCGGGTTCCTGTTTGTAATTCAGACACTAGAAGGGGATTTTCACGATGCTGTTCACTCACTATCGATCCATTCTTCGCTGGTTTCTCACCGCCCTCCTCGCCGGTTTCACCTTTGGCGCCCATGCCCACGGGGATGTCACGCCCCAGGCCGTGGACACTACCGGACTGAATCCCCTGGGAGCGGAGTGGAAGCAGACCAATCCCTATCGCGGGAACAAGCGGGCCATCGAGATCGGAAGTTCGGCATACAACCAGAACTGCGCGCGCTGCCACGGCCTGGAGGGCATCTCCGGCGGCATTGCCCCCGACCTCCGCTACCTGCCGGAAGGCGCCGAAGGCGACGAGATTTTCCTGATGCGGGTGCGCAACGGCGCGGTCCGCGACGGCCGCGTCTACATGCCCAAGTTCGAGGGCATCCTGAGCCAGGAAGCCCTGTGGACCATCCGCGCCTGGCTGGACACCGTCCGTGAGAAGTAAGCGCGTTCTCGGCATCCTGCTGGCGCTCGCCGTCATCGCCGGCCAGGCCGCGGCGGACAGCCTGGCCGCCCTCCGCCAGAAAGGATCCATCCGGATCGCGGTCTACAACGACTTCCCGCCCTATTCCGCGGCAGGCAAGGGCGTGGACGTGGACGTGGGGCGCGCCCTGGCGGCCAGGCTCGGCCTGCAGGCGGACATCGTCTGGTTCAATGCCGACGAGAACATGGACGACGACCTGCGCAACATGGTCTGGAAGGGTCATTACCTGGGCGGCGGCACCGCCCACGTCATGATGCACGTGCCGGTGGATCCCATCCTCATGGAGAACAACGGCAAGGTGCGCATCTTCGCCCCCTATCACCGGGAGCAGCTGGCCATCGCCCGCAACACCGCGCGCATCCCCAACTTCATGGGCATGGCGGGACTGGAGGCGTTCACCCGGGAGAAAGTCGGCGTCGAAACCGCGTCCCTCGCCGACGACTTTCTCATGGGCGCCATGGGCGGCCGGCTGCGGGAGAACGTGGCGCACTTCAAGAGCGTGCCCCAGGCGGCGGAAGCGCTGCGCCAGGGCGCCGTCGCGGCGGTCATGGCGCCCCGCGCGGAGCTGGAGGGCGCGCTGGCGGGCGCGTCGAGCCAGATCGTGATCCAGGGCTTCGAGCCCCGGGGCATTGCCGTCACCGCCTGGGACGTGGGCGTCGCGGTCAAGGCCGACGAGCCGGAACTCGCCGACGCGGTCCGCGCGGCCATGGAGGCGCTGCGCGCCGACGGCACGCTGGAGCGCATCTTCCGCGACCACGGGGTAACCCTGGTGTCGCCCTCCGGCCGCTGATCCCGAAGGCGCCGGGAACCCCGGCGCCCTTGCCCTGTCTGTTTCACAACGGCCGGCGCGCTTTACATCGCGCGCCGGCAAGCTAACATTGCGCCTTCGCCCGGAGGAAGCTGCCGCTTCCGCTGCCGGGCATTAATCGCCTTGAGGACTTAATGATGCTGCTACGCCATCTGTTTGCCGCGCTCGCGCTGACCGTATCCTGCGCTTCTCTCGCCGCGCCGTTCGCCTACGTGCCCAACGAGGTGACCGGCACACTTTCCGTCATTGACACCGCAACGGACCAGGTGGTGGGCGAGATCAAGGCCGGCGCCAAGCCCCGCGGCACCGCCATCAGCAAGGACGGCAAGCGCATGTTCGTCAGCGACCAGCCCGCCAACAGCCTCGACATCATCGATCTGGAGAAGCGCGAGATGATCGGCAAGATCGATCTCGGCGAATCGCCGGAAGGAGTGAGCCTCTCCCCGGACGGCAAGTGGGTGATCGCGGCGGTGGAGCTGTCCAACAGCGTGGCGTTCGTGGACGCGGCCACCGGCAAGAAGGAATTCTCGGTCAAGGTGAAGGGCAAGAACCCGGAGCACGCGGTGTTCAGCCCCGACGGCAAGTGGGTCTTCGTGAGCGCCGAGGAAGCCGACCAGGTGGACGTGATCGAGGTGGAGAAGCGCGCCCAAGTGGCGCAGATTCCGGTGGGGGAGCGGCCCCGGGGCATCGGTTTCCTGCCGGACGGCAGCCGCGCCTACGTCGCCTGCGAGATCGCCAGCACCGTCTACGCCATCGACGTCAAGGAGAAGAAAGTCATCGCCAGCATTCCCGGCGGCAAGTTCTCCAACGGCGTCGCGATTCGGCCCGACGGCAAGCGCGTTTATGTCTCCAACGGCAAGGACGCCAGCGTGTCCGTGATCGATCCCGCCACGAATCAGATCGTGGCCACGGTGCCCGTCGGCAAGCGCCCCTGGAACATGGCTATCACGCCCGACGGCAAGAAGCTCTACGTGGCCAACGGCCGCTCCGATTCGGTCACGGTCATCGACACCGAGACCAACAAGCCCATCAAGGACGTTCCCGTGGGAGAGCGCCCGTGGGGCGTAGTGATTCGCTGACCGCCGGGGCGCCGCCGTCGTCGCCGGCCGCGGCCGACCGCTACTCGCGCACGGCGGTCGTCCTCCATTGGATCATCGCGTTGCTGATCCTGGCGCAGATCGGCTTGGGGTGGTACATGGGGGACCTGCCCAAGGGGCCCGACCGGACCTACTTTATCGGGCTGCACAAGTCCCTGGGCATCACCACGGGGTTACTGATCCTGATGCGCATCGCGTGGCGTGTGGTGCATGCGCCGCCGCCGCTGCCGGAGTGGCTGCCGCGCTGGCAGGCCCGGGCGGCGGACGCCACTCATTTCCTGCTCTACGCCTGCATGGTGGTGATGCCCCTGTCCGGCTACCTGTCGGCGTCCTTTACCAAGTACCCCATGAAGCTCTGGGGGATGCCCTTCTTCAAGGCGGGCTGGGAGAGCGACGCCATCAACGCCGTCTTCAACGGCCTACACAAGGGCACATCCTGGCTGCTGGTGGCGCTGCTGGTTCTTCACATCGGCGCCGGGCTCAGGCATCTGTTCCAGCGGGACGGCGTGTTCCGCCGCATCCTGCCCTAGAGACTTCGCGTTCTGCGCGATTTCCGAGAAGCCTTTCAAACGCAGAGGACGCGAAGATCGCCGAGGCTCTTCTGTAACCTGCCGAACCACCGGAGAGCGTAGCGACTCCCCATTTCCGCTCGTCATTCCGGCGAAAGCCGGAATCGATCCCTCCATCCTGCTCACGCCGTGCTCCCGGCATGCGCCGGGAAGACGGTACTTCAGTCTGCCTTGTCAGGATCCTGGGGCAAGGATTTGCTTTGCGTCGTCTGCGTCCTTTGCGTTGGAAAAAAATTCACTCAATCGCGATCCGGGCCACGCGCCGCACCCGCGGGCCGATCGAAAGCATAGGTGAGACCCACCCAGATGCCGAAGGGGGCGCCGGGTCCGCGGAACTGCTCCGCCCGCGGCGCCGCGCCTGGAGTCCCGTCATAGTAGGTAAAGCCGGCACCGGTGAAGAAATTGGCGCCGAGGACACCAAAGCTCTCGTACTCCTCGTCAAACAGGTTGTTGACTCTCGCCCAGAACTGCAGCCGGTCGTCCCATTGATAAGCCGCGTCCAGGTTGACGACAGCGTAGCCCGGCACCGTCCCGTTGATGTCCTGGTTGTTCTCGTCTCCCCGGGCATAACTCTCGGAGAATGCCTGCACCGAGACACCCGCCATGAACTTGGGCGTGAACGCGTAATCGGCGCGCAGCTTGAACTGGTGCCGCGGTATCCCCGGGATGCGATTGCCCGGGCTCACGTTGATCAGATCCGGCTCCCCGTCGCCATCCACGTCCACCGCGGAGGAGTTGAACGGGCTGTTGATGGTGAGGAAGGACTCGAAAGTGGCGTCGATGAGGCTGTAGCCGGCCGTGAGCCGCAGGCGATCCACCTGATGGGAAAGCCCCAGCTCCAGCCCCTGGCGCCGGGTTTCGCCCACGTTCTGGAAGAATCCCGCACCCGGGGATGTGGCGGAGCCGATGAACTGAATGTCGTCCTCCAGCTTGGTCCTGAACAGGGTCAGGCTGTAGCCGGTGTTGCCGAAAATCCGGCCCCGGAATCCGCCCTCCCAGGTCTTGGCCACCACCTTCTCCAGGGGAGGGTCGGCGAGGAAGGCGTTGGGCAGCTTGCAGGGGTCCTCGGGATCGGCGCAGGTCAACTCCACCGCCGTCGGCGCCCGCATCCCCTCGTTGTAGGCCACATAGGTGTTGATGGCGGGGTCCGCATTCCAGGCCACGCCCGCCGCCGGGCTGAAACGGTTGAAGGTGTGGCTGCCGTTGAGCTTCGGCTGCACCCCGGTGGTGTCGCGGATCTCCACCTTGGCGTTGTTGTAGCGTCCCGACAGAGTGACATGGACCTCGGGGGTCACCGAGAAGACATCGTAGAAATAGAGGCCGTAGTAGCGGGTCTTGGTCTCGGCGTCGGTGTCCAGCAGGAATGGCGTTAGGCCGACGGTGCCGCGGCCCGGCGTGAAGTCGGCGAACTGGAAAGACTGCTGGAAATCGGTCCGCCCGTAGTCGAGGCTGGCGCCGAGAGTGAGCTGGTTGGTGCGCCCGATGACGTCCCCGAGGTAGGAATACTGCACCGCGCCGCCGTAGCCGTCGGTGTCCACTCGGCTGGCATCATTGGTGGCGCGGTAATTAAACTCCTCGCACTCGCCGGTGTCCGGATCAAACTCGTTGCAGGCGCCTATGGCATTGCCCGGATCGAAATCGTCCTCGGAGTTGCTGCTGAAATTCTTGCTTTGCACATGGCGGAAATACAGATTGCCGGCCAGCAGGCTGGTGTCGCTCAGGAAGTGGCTCGCGGTCAGGTCGCCCATGAAGAGCTGGTTGTCCGTGACGTCCGGGTAGGTGTAGGGCGCTTCCCGGTTCACCGCCAGCAGGGACACCGGCGAGGCCTGGGTGCCCTGCAGATTGCTGTCCGCGAATGTGAGCGCGAGGTCCACGTCCGTGGTAGCGGTCTCGTACCCCACCTTGCCGAACAGCTGCTTCACGGTGCTGGGGGAGAAGTCCCGCCACCCGTTCTCGTCGAAATATGTCCCGGCGATGAAGTAGTCCAGCTCCCCGCGGGACGCCCCGTACTCGAACTCTCCCGACAGGCGATCGAAACTGCCGCCGTAGGCGGTGACCGAACCGCCGGGATGCTCCTTTCCGCTCTTGGTGCGGAGCGCCACCGAGCCACCCAGGGTGTTGAGACCGAAAACCGGGTTGGATCCCGGGATCAGGTTGATGGAGGAGATGGCGTTCTTGGGAATCAGGTCCCAGTTCACCGTGTCGCCGAAGGCCTCGTTGATGCGAACGCCGTCCTGGAAAACCGACAGGCCCTGGGGCGCACCGATAAGAGGGGTGGCCACGAAGCCCCGGAAATTGAGGTCGATCTGGAACGGATTCCCCTGGGCACTGCTGGTGTTCACGCTCTCGAAGTTGCGTTCCATGAAGTCGCCGATGCTGAGGGGCTTGTCCCGCTTGACGTCCTCGCCGGTGGCCGCCTGGACGTTGCTGGGCACCTCCTCCCGGGGAGTGCCGAGGGCAGGCAGCGGGGTAGTGCCGATCACCTCCACCGTCGGGAGCTCCATGTCTCCCCGCTCTTCCGCTGCCGAAGCCTGCGATGCCAAAACGATAAGCGCCGCCGCCAGCGGAACGCGCCATGCCCACGCCTCTGCCATCTGACATCTCCTCCGATTTGCTTGATTTTGTGTGCCGCAAGATTCCAGGGTACGAATTGATAACCCCTTCGCCGCAAGCGGCAAGTCTATCAAGAGAGCGTCCTTGAACGAATCGGGAGCGCTTCCCGATCGCGCCGGGAAATCTTCCCGGGCTGCGGCGAATCTCAGCCGCTGATCACCCCATGGGCCAGAGCCAGGCGCAGCAGCTCGATCTGGCTGGAGATCCCCAGTTTCTGCCGGATCTGGGTCGCGTAATTCGAAACGGTCTTGGAACTGAGAAACAGCGCCGCCGCGATGTCGTCAACCGTCTTCCCCTCGGCCAGGAGCCGGAACACCTCGAACTCCCGGGCCGACAGCGCCTGGAACGGATCTCCGGTGCCGATCACGCGCTCCAGGGCAATTTTGCGGGCGATGTCCGGGCTCAGGTAGCTGCCCCGGGCGCTGACTTCCCTCACGGCTTCCACCAGCACGTCCGGCGCGCTGGCCTTGGTGACGTAACCGGCCGCCCCGGAGCGCATGGCCTGGACCGCGAACGCCGGGCTTTCGTGCATGCTGTAGACGAGGATCCGCGCTCCGGGATGCCGGGCCAGGATCCTCTGGATGGCGGCTAGCCCGCCCGCCCCCGGCATGGACAGATCCATCACCGTGACGTCGGGACGGCAGGCAGCATATTTCTCGTAGGCTTCCTCGCCGTTCGCCGCCTCGGCTGCAACCACGATGTCCGGCGTCTGCTCCAGCAGGCGCCGGAAACCGGCACGAACGATCGCGTGGTCGTCCACCAGCAGCACGCGGATTTCCGATGCCACTTACGACCCTCCCCCGGCAGGAACCAGCGGGATTGTGGCGGAGACCGCAAATCCCCTTCCGGGCGCAGTCTCTATGGAAAGCGCACCTCCCAGCGCCTCCACCCTCTCCCGCATGCCCATCAGTCCGTATCCCGGTTGGGGCCGGGAATCCGCACCGATCCCGTCGTCCCTGACCGAAATGTTCAGGGTCCTGCCTTTCGGCGCATCCGTCAGTCCAACCCCGACTTCCACCCGCCCGGCCCCGGCGTGCCGCGTGACGTTGGTGAGGGCCTCCTGCACCACGCGATAGGCCGCGATACCCGTGGCGTCGTCCACGGCACCGGCATGGGGCGCCATCTCCAGCCGGCATTGCACATTGGGATTGCGGGCACGCCATGCGCCGACCAGCTCGCGCACCGCCTCCTGCAACCCGAGGCTCTCAAGGGTCTCCGGATGCAGCCGCTGGAGCATGCCGCGAACCATTCCCGCGACCTGCCGGGCCGACGCCACGATGGCTTCCGCGCTTTCCCGAACGCCCGCCGGCCCCTCTCGCGTCACGTTGGAAATGGCGGCGGCGTCGGCGTGGATCGCCGTCAGATACTGTCCTATTTCGTCATGGAGTTCATGGGCCAGCGCGCGCCGCTCGTCTTCCTGAACCCGCAGGAGCTGCCGCGCCAGTTGCCGGTTGCGGGTGATGGTGGACTGCAGCGTGTCCATCATGCGGTTGAAAGCGCCCCCGATGCGGGCGAGCTCCGGGAGGCCGAGTTCCGGGAGGCGGGTATCCAGGTTGCCGCCCTCGATTTCTCCCAGGCCATTCAGGATGCGATCCACCGGGGCCAGCGCGCGCCCAACCACCCAATAGACCAGGGCATTGGAAGCGAGAAACAGGATCCCCAGGAGCGCCAGGAGATGCCGCGCATCCGACCAGACCTCGTCAATCTCGAACGAGGGATCAGGGAGGACCACCAGTTCGCCCGCGGGTTTGTCGCCCGTCTCCACCTGCAGCCGGCTGTCCGGCCACTTGGGCGCCCCCTGCTCTACCAGCCAAGCGAACCACGCCGGTGCGGAGATTCCGGGCGAGTCGTGCCCGTCGCGATTGGATTCGATGACCGCGCCTCCGCTATCCCTGAATTCGATCCGAACATGTCGAATCTCCCGCAGTCCCCCGAGCCCGAACGACGGCACCGCAGTCAGTCCCGAGTCCCGGGCCCGCTGCACTTCGCTCTCCAGCAACCGGATGGCAAGATCGGCGCTCGATCGCACCTCCGCACGCACGTCTTCCCTGGCCGAACGCAGCGCGTAGGCCGCCACTGCCAGCGTGAGCAGGGCCAGCAGAAGGCTGATGAGCAGGCTCAGGCGAAGCCGCAGGCTCATGGCATCGTTTCGGGTGGTGGACTATTCCTCTCTACCGGCCAATGGGCAGTTCCTATGGCTGCCGGAGGGAAGAATGAACTGGCTTCTGCAATAAGGGGCCCTATACGCCCCACTCCGCGCACTTGCGGTCGAGGGTCTTGCGCGAGACCCCGAGCCGCCGCGAGGCCTCGGCCTTGTTGCCCCCGCTCGCCTCCAGCACCGCGAGTATGTGCCGCTTTTCCACCTCGTCCAGGGACAGGTCGACCGCGGCCGGCGCCGACGGCGGGACTTGCTCCTCCGCCGCACCGATGCTCTGCAGCGGGAACTGCCCGAGGATCAGGGAGCGCTCCACCAGGTTGCGCAGCTCCCGGGCATTGCCCGGCCAGCGGTAGGCCTTCAACCGGTCGAGAACCTCCGGCCCCATGGGGATGGATCCCACGCCCAATTGCGCGGACATCTGCCGCAGGAAGTGGGCGGCCAGTGCCGGAATGTCCTCGGTGCGCTCGCGCAGGGGCGGGATGGTGAGGGTGACAACATCCAGGCGATAAAACAGGTCCGAACGGAATCGCCCCGCCGCCACTTCCGGTATCAGGTCGCGATTGGTGGCCGCGATGATCCGCGCGTCCACCGGCACCTCCCGCTCCGAGCCCACGGGGCGGATCCTGCGTTCCTCGATCACCCGCAGCAGCTTGGCCTGCAGCGCGAAGGGCAGCTCGCTGATCTCGTCCAGGAACAGCGTACCGCCCTGGGCGTAGACGAACATTCCCTCGTGGGTCTGGGTGGCGCCGGTAAAGGCCCCCTTCACATGCCCGAAAAGCTCG